>Ga0075418_10007234_pt1 | contig 12515 bp, 9 predicted proteins | sample SoiMetdeltSBSDD2_FD_81776 | JGI IMG/M metagenome (GOLD analysis project Ga0075418, IMG submission 81776) | Bulk soil microbial communities from a Populus tree surrounding site in Tennessee, USA - Soil MetaG P. deltoides SBSDD2 | ecosystem: Environmental > Terrestrial > Soil > Tree plantation...
CTCCTTCTGCTTCTTTATTTGGGAGAGGGCAGGGGTGTTAACGTTCCCTAGAAAGTCGTCCACACTCTTGCTGGAGTATCACACAAAGGAGAGCGTCGGTGCCCGTTGTCACACTAGATGTTACGCATTGTAGCCCCTTTCAGGAGGGCAGACCATTTGGGGATGTGGGTCCGTATCAATGGCTCGAAGGCCTGGTTCACTTTGCAGTCGATCCGCTTCATCCCTGTAACGCTGCCATTACGGACATTGCTCTCGCACCCCGTAATGGCACGGGTAAAGTAGGCTTTTCCGCCCATTTCGCCATGCTGCAGCCACTCTCCCCCGAGCGCGGGAATCGCCGCCTCTTGTTCGATGTGGTGAATCGCGGGCGCAAGACAGTCCTGTCGAATTTTAACAGTGCTCCACGACCCCTCGATCCCACAGCACCGCTTGATCCAGGCAACGGCTTCCTGATGCGCCAGGGCTACACGGTCGTCTGGTGTGGCTGGCAAGCAGATGTGCCCCCCATCCCTGGTCTGATGGGCCTGCAGGCACCGGAAGCGCTCGGCCCATCCGGCACGCCGTTGGTGGGAAAAATGCTCTGCCAGTTCCAGGCCGATGAAGGCGTTTCGATGTTCTATCTCACTGACCGTCAGCACTTGCCGCATCCTGTTGTAGATGTCCATGACCCAGACGCCATACTGCAAGTACGTGACCATCCGAATGCACCGGCTCGACCCATACGTCGTGATGCCTGGTCCTTTGTGCAGATTGAGGGCGAGCCTCATCCGCACTATATCTGCCTCGAGTCGGGTTTTGAGGCTGGGAAGATCTATCAAGTCGTCTATACTACACGCGGCAGCAGTATCGTGGGACTTGGGTTCGCTGCAGTGCGGGACATCCTCTCTTTCTTGAAGTATGCCTCAACGACGGACGGGAATCCCTGTTCCGGTACGCTCGACTATGCCTATGCCTTTGGGTCTTCGCAGAGCGGCCGATTTCTGCGGCAGCTGATCCATCTTGGCCTCAACGAGGATGAGGCTGGGCGTATGGCGTTGGATGGCATCATTCCCCACGTCGCTGGTGGGATGCGTGGCGAGTTTAATTTGCGCTTTGGCCAGCCCTCAAAGGATGTCTGCTACATCATACCCGAACTCTTCCCGTTTACTGACACGCCTCAAACTGATCCAGTGACAGGGCAAACGGGCTCCCTTCTGGCGCGCCTACACACGCATGGGAAAGTGCCCAAGATCATGTTTACGAATACCTCTGCGGAATACTGGCGCGGTGATGCTGCTCTCATCCATACGGATCTGGTACACATGACCGAAGCGCTGGAGTCTGACGCCATACGTCGCTATCACTTTGCTGGGGCACAGCACGGGATCGGCGTGTTTCCACCCATAACAGTACGCCCGACAGATGGCATACGTGGGCAACTCCCCTTCAACACCGTGGACTACACACCGCTCCTGCGCGCTGTGCTGACCAATCTGGACCGTTGGGTCACTCTAGGGACACCGCCACCGCCAAGTTGCCACCCACGCCTCGCGGATGGTACCGCAGTACTATCGAAGACACTGGCTGCTGTCTTTGCCAAGATCCCCGGGGTATGGTTTCCACCTCAGACGCTGTATGCTCTCCGCCTGGACTATGGGCCTGAAACCCATCTCGGGCGCACCCTTCAGCTCCCAGCCGTTGAGGGCGAAGCCTATCCCGCCCTCGTCTCGGCTGTCGATACAGACGGCAATGAAATCGCTGGTATACGTCTCCCAGACCTGACGGTTCCCCTGGCGACACACACGGGCTGGAACCTGCGGCATCGGGAAGTTGGCAATCCTGATTTGGTCATTGGCATTACTGGTGGTCTCGCCGGTTGGACCCTACCGTTCCCTGCCACGCGTGCTGACCGTGAGGCGACCGGCGATCCGCGTTTAGCTATCGCAGAGCGGTATCTGTCTCGGGAAGACTATGTACAGCAGGTGCGTGTAGCGGCGCAGGCATTAGTAGACAAAGGCTACTTGCTCGCGGAAGACATAGCACGGGTGGAGGAAGGAGCAGGGCAGCGCTATGACCTCTGGTGTGGATAACATCAGAGGGGGAAAACATGACAACTCTCTATACCATAGGCTATGGTGGACGGCATCCCCAGGACTTTGTCACCATCCTGACCCAGGCCAACATTGGGTTGGTCTGTGATGTTCGCGCTGAGCCACGTCGTGCCTATCGTGGTATTTACACCTTCAATCCAGAGAAAGGGAGTGGTCCGTTGCCACGTCTGCTGGCACAAGCAGGGATTGCCTATGAATGGTTTCCAGAATTAGGCAACCCCGAGCGCCAGGACCCAGAGATACGTGCCTTTCAGCAACTGATGGCCCAAGAAGCAGAGCGCCGGCTCCAGCGCTTGCAGACTTGTGTGCAAGCGTTGTGCGCCTGTCTGCTCTGTGCCGAGCAAGACACGCAACGCTGTCACCGACGTATTATCACTGCTTACTTGATCGCCTCTGGCTATAGCGTGCAGCACCTGTAAGCCTCTAGGCCACTGTCCCTGCCTGACGTAATTGCGCGCGCTCTGCGGCGGTGTAGCCCAGGGTCGCAAGCACTGCTTCTGTGTGCTCACCGACCATCGGGCCAACATGGCGGATGCTTCCAGGGGTCTCGGAGAGCTTGATCGCCACTCCAGCCTGACGTATCGTGCCATAGCGCCTATCTTCAACGTCTACTACCATGTGCCGCGCCATGACTTGCGGATCCTGAAACGTCTCTGCAACTGTATATACAGGCCCGACGCAGACATTCTTATCCTTAAAAAACGCACACCACTCGTCACGCGTTTTACGGCGCAGCACTTCCTGGACTTCTTGCTTAGCCTGTTGCGCTGTACTATCAGCCAGGCCAGCAAAGTGTTCGCTACGCAGGGCAAACTTGGCTAAATCTGCCCGCCCAATCGCCGTGCAGAAATTCTGCCACAGCCAGGGTTCAGTGCAGCCTACCGACAAGAGTTTGCCATCAGCCGTCTCGTAGGTCGTATAGTAAGGAAATGAGCCGCCCAGAGCCCCCTCACCACGTCCATGGGCACTCCCGTTGAAGAAGAAGTTGCGCACCATCGGTGTGGCAGCCAACAAAGAGATAGTCGTGTCGAGATAGGAAACATCCACCCACTGTCCGCGCCCGGTCTGTTGCCGTGCCAGCAGGGCCAGCAGAATACCCACCGCACCGTGCATGGAGGCGCCCGCATAGTCGGCAATGATATTGAGTGGAATAGCTGGGGGCCGATCCGGCTCACCAATCAAATTGAGTACCCCGCCAATAGAGAGGTAGTTAATATCGTGCGCTGGGAGGTCGCGGTACGGACCATCCTGGCCAAAACCACTGAGCGAGCAATAAATCAAGCGGGGATTGATCTGCTTCAGCGTGGCGTAGTCCCCCCCAAGACGGGCCATGACCCCAGGGCGAAAACCTTCCACCAAGACGTCTGTATCCGCCGCCAACTGGTGGAGAATCTTCTGGCCTGCCGGATGTTTCAAATTAATAGCAATACTCTGCTTGTTGCGGTTGACAAATTGAAAGGCAGCACGCCGGGCTTCTGCCGTCGCTTGCCCGGCATCAACCTCAGATGCATCTGTCGGTGGGGTTTCGATTTTCAACACTTCGGCGCCCATATCGGCCAACATCATCGTACAAAAGGCGCCAGGGGCTACGCGGATGAGCTCAAGAACTTTTATCCCCTCCAGTGGGCCTGGCATCGTTGCTCCTCCCCGCTACAGAACGCGCGTTGCTCATGCGTTACACTGGTATCGCTTAGTGTGGCGAGTGTAACACTGCTGCTCAGGGAGAGCAACGCCAGGCATGCCAGAGAGGGCCAATCAGTAGGGAGCAGCAGTGCCTCACGAAGGCAGACGCAAATCGACGCCCGTCATTGCTGCAGGTTTTGCCAATCCCATGATGCCAAGAACCGTCGGAGCTATATCACAGAGGGCTCCTCCCTGGCGCAAGGTGCCATGGAACGTGTTATCACAGAGGATAAATGGTACAGGGTTGCTGGTGTGGGCCGTATGCGGCGCGTTGGTGACAGGATCAACCATCTGCTCCGCATTGCCGTGATCCGCCGTGACTATCGCCCAGCCGCCGAGGTCTTGCACCGCTTCGACTAGACGGCCCACACAGGTATCAAGCGTCTCCACAGCCCGTACGGTGGCGGGGAAATTCCCCGTATGCCCCACCATATCAGCGCTCGCAAAATTCAAGATGACCGCCTCAGTTTGGCGCGCGCGCAAACGCGCCACAACCGCCTCGGTAATCTCGTTGGCACTCATCTCTGGCTGCAAATCGTAGGTCGCCACTTTTGGCGAAGGGATCAGCAAACGGTCTTCTCCAGCAAAGGGCGCTTCCACACCTCCGTTAAAGAAATACGTCACGTGGGCATATTTTTCTGTTTCAGCCACACGGAGATTGTGGATGCCATGCTGGGCGAAGACCTCCGCCAGGATGTCATCGAGCGACTGCGGTGGGAAGGCCACCGGCAGGTCAAAATCCGGGCTATAGTGCGTCAAGCAAGTATAGTGCACTTCTGGCCGCTGTGGGCGCGCAAAACCAGTAAAGTGCTGGTCAGTCAGGGCACAGGTCATTTGTCGGACCCGATCGGCTCGAAAGTTGAAACAGACCACGACATCGCCATCCTGGATAGTACCGACTGGAGAGCCGTCCGTCTGACGCAGCACCACGGGCACCACGAATTCATCCGCGACGCCTTCGCTGTACGAACGCTCAATAGCCGCTACCGCATCGGTCGCCTCACGTCCCTGCCCATACACCATCGCCTGGTAGGCTTTTTCTGTACGCTCCCAGCGCTGATCGCGATCCATACTATAATAACGTCCCATGACTGTCGCCACGGCACCGATACCCTGACGCTGTATGGCCTCCTGGAGGGCAGTCATATAGTGGACAGCACTCTGGGGTGGAGTATCGCGGCCATCAAGACACGCATGCACAAATACACGGGGGAGAGCATGGGTCTTCGCCATGCCTAAGAATGCGTACAAGTGGTCCTGGAGGCTATGCACACCGCCGTCGGAAAGCAGACCAAACAGATGCAAAGCAGCAGAGCGTTCTTGCGCGATCTGCATGGCTCGTTGCAAGGTAGGATTGTGGACAAAATCGCCCTCGCGAATCGACTTGCTAATGCGCCCCATATCTTGGTACACTACGCGCCCGCTGCCAATATTCAGATGGCCGACCTCTGAGCTCCCCATCTGTCCAGGCGGTAAACCTACCGCTTCTCCAGATGCCTCAAGGGACGTCCACGCTGCGCAGCGGTAGAGTCGATCGAATGTTGGTGTGTGGGCTTGACTAATAGCATTATGTGGGCCAGCGGCAGCTAGTCCCCAACCATCAAGAACGATCAATACAAATGGACGCACATCGGGTGCCAATGTGTGACTCCTTTATATTGAGAGACAAGAGTATTCGTAGAGCATATTGAGTAGTAATATACCCTACACCCTTGATAATGATAAGCGAAATCTGGGGGGGCATTTACATTGCACCAGCTGTAGAGGTGAACTTACCACGTCTTTTCCTGCCTTTGGCTCTTAGGCCGTGTCTGCGGGGCCCTAGGGAACATTCAGAACGAGGCCAAGATTTTTTGGCGAGGTCGATTGACACCAACCCTTTGGAGATATATATTGTCTTGATATCATGCCCTGACTTTACGTTTTCTGTTTCTTCAAAGCTACAAAGTCCCCTTGAGAGGGAAAATCTAGCACTTAGAGGCTCTATAGCAGAGAATCTCAGACACGAGTAGATGATGCGTCAGACCTTGCAAAGGTTATTCCTCTGAATTATCCAACCTGACAGCCGAGGTTGCGCAAGCACTCTCAGGCTACATTCTTTGAGACAGCCTTCTCATCCGAGAAGATTATACGTGCTCTTTCGGATAAGAGGGGGTCTATAGACTACAAAGAGTAGAATGGGGTCGCTTCCTTGGGAGGTAGTAGGGAAGAGGTCTAGAGCTTTGATCTATCCAAGTCGAGCCGCTTGGTGAGTTACGGAGTACCTGATGAAGGAAAAGTTGAAGAAGACGGAGTTAGAGACGGTGCCTGAATTACAGGAGGGCCTTTTTCCCCAGGAACTCCCCCTCACAGACTTGGAGATGGCTGACGCTCCAGAGGAGGCGGAGGAGGCCGAAGATCTTTTCGCGCTTTTTGAGCACAAAGATTTGGACACTGATAGTGCCCTGCCGGAGAAATACGGGCTGGATGAGGCTGAGCCAGGGGATGAAGAGGTCTCTGAGAATGAGCGGTCGTCAGCGCCAGAACCCAGCTATGAAGAGAAGACGGATGAGCCTGTGCTTGTCTATTTTCAAGAAATCCGTTCGGTGCCATTGCTCGATCGCAAAGGCGAAGTTGAAATCGCCAAACGCATTGAGCAAGCCGAGATGGAGCATCTTGTCTTTGCACTCCAGAGCCCTCTTTTGGTGAGCATTCTTCGCGTCATTCGTAAGCGTTTGCAGGAAGGCGAAGTCACGCTGGCAGAGGTTTCTGAGGACGCAGATAAAGTGCCGACTGACCCGCAAGAGCATCTCCACAATCTGCTGGGTGCCCTCGCGGAGTTCGAACCAAAGCCATGCACGTCCAAACCGCAGAGCACGGCGAGGAATGTCGCTGTTGCAGATGGACTCTTGAAGAGTTTGAAAAGCCTCAACTTCAAAATCTCTCTGCTCCGAGACGTGCTGGAAGAAGCGAAAGAGCGTTATCACAATGTGTCTCTGGCGCGGCAAAGCCTTGCTTTAGAAAACACGCTCAATACTCCTCTGCAGCGGATCCTTGGGAGCGGGAGCAGCACAGGCGTATCCCGGCCAATTCTGGAAGAGTTTTTTGCTGATCCCGAGGAGATCGAGCGCCTTATTACGGGTCTTGAGCCTATTGAAGAGCGCCTGAAGCAGGCGAAGAAAGAAATGGTTGAAGCCAACCTCCGCCTGGTTGTGAGTATTGCGAAAAAATATATCAATCGCGGCTTGTCTTTTCTGGATCTCATTCAGGAAGGCAACATCGGGTTGATGCGTGCGGTTGACAAATTTGATTACCATCGCGGCTTCAAGTTCAGTACATATGCCAGTTGGTGGATTCGTCAGGCCATCACACGTGCGATTGCTGAACAAGGCAAAACCATTCGTATTCCCGTCCACATGATCGAAATTCTGAACAAAGTGGTGCGATCCTCGCAATCCCTCACGGTCGAATTGGGGCGCAAACCCTTACCGGAAGAGATTGCCCAGGATACCGGGCTGCAGGTTGAGAAAGTCAAAAATACCCTCAAAGTCGCTAAACGCACCGTGTCCCTAGAAAATCATGTTGGGGAAGGGGATACGGAGCTGGGGGCGCTCATTGAAGATAAAAAATCGACCTCGCCGTTGGAAGCGGTGATCAATCGTGACCTGCGGGAGAAGATCCACAAGATGCTCAATACGTTGAGCCCAAAGGAAGAACGTATTTTGCGTATGCGCTTTGGTCTTGGGGATGATCCCCCGCATACGCTCGAGGAGGTGGGGCAGATTTTCGGGGTGTCTCGCGAGCGTATCCGGCAAATTGAAGCACAGGCTCTCCGCAAGCTCAAACACCCCAGCCGCAGCAACCACTTGCGGAGCTTTTTAGAAAACTGACCGATCCTTCTTACCCCTGGCCTGCCTTCTGTATGGCAGGCTAGGGGGCCTCCTTTAATTAATAATCCTTACAGCTGCACGGCGCGGGCCGTGGCTAAGAATTTCCACCATAGCGGCAGCGATCTTATGGAACTCTGCCCCTGCTTGCGTGTCAGGGTGGCCGATGGCAACAGGCACACCAGTGTCACCAGCATCGCAGACGTCTGGTTCGAGCGGTATACGCCCGATGAGGGGAATCCCCAAACGTTCGCTTTCCTTCTGTCCCCCGCCGCGCCGGAAAATCTCCGTCTCCTTCCCACAATCAGGGCACGTGAAAAAGCTCATGTTTTCAACGATCCCAAGGAGGGGAGCCCCCACCTGTTTGAACATCTCTGCGCCCTTCTTGACGTCCAATAATGCCAGGTCCTGTGGCGTGGTGACGAGTATCGCCCCGGTGAGTGGGACCGTCTGAGCCAACGTGAGTTGGACATCCCCAGTCCCAGGAGGGAGGTCCACCACCAGCACGTCGAGTTCACCCCACTCCGTATCTTGCAAGAGCTGCTGCACAGCGCGCATGACCATAGGGCCGCGCCAAATCACCGGGGAATTCTCTCCCAAGAAAAATCCCAAGGACTGCATTTTGACCCCATGGTTGAAAAAGGGCAAAATACGATTGGTACTCGTGACCTGCGGTCTGTCATGTATCCCCATCATCAGAGGAATACTTGGTCCATAAATATCAGCATCCAGGAGACCAGTACGCAACCCTGCCATACTCAGCGCTACAGCGAGGTTGGTCGCGACGGTACTCTTACCCACTCCCCCCTTACCACTGGCCACGGCGATAATATTTTGCACACCCGGGAGAGGCGCCACATTGGATGCTGCCTGAGGCTGCGTGTGGTTCTCTGCTGGCCTCGGCTCTTGGAGCCCCTGGTCTTTGAGGCGTACTTCCACTTGCACTGTCCCAATTCCCGGGAGGGCACGCAGTGCCTCCTCCGTAGCCTGCTGGATTTTCGCGGCCACATCCTGCTGGTTGGTGGTCATCTGCACAACAACATCGACATCCTGCCCGTGGACTTGCACGCTTTTGATGAGCCCGAAGGAGACGATATCCCGCGTATAACCTGGATATTTTACGGTTTTTAAGGTCTCATATATCTGAGCCTCAGAGAGTTTCTGTCGTCTAAACATGACTGCTTTCCTTTACGGCCAATGCACTCCATCCTGCCTGGGCACGCCTCGCAGGCGCAGCACTGTCGCCAGCTATTTTACAAGGTTGCGGAGCATTTCTAGAATACGTGGTCCACAACGACGCCCTTGGCAGCCACCGCTTCCCGAACCAGTAAGACGATTCACTTCCTCTTTGGTCTGCACCCCTGTATCGAGGACTTTCCAGAACACACTTTTCTTGATGCCTTTGCAAATGCATACGACCTTCATGCCTTCTAAAATCGTGCGAGGCTCTGGAGGCACATCTGATGATGGGTGCATTGCAGCATCAGAGGATAAGGCCGGCTCAGGAGAGGTCTCAGTCAATGGCTGTGAGGTAGAGAGCCATCCTGGCCCATCTAAGCCGAGTTTTGTAGGATTGAGCCCTGCAAAACCTTTGGTCTTTTGACTGGCGTCATGGACGGAGGGTTTGTACCCTGAGTTGAACTGCTTCCTATCTCCACGCTTGTCATCCATGCGTTGTTACCATAGGCAAGAGAGTGGTCTACATCTGCGTAGTGTGCCATCGCTACCCAGGGCCCTCGTGGTGAGTCGAGGGGCAGAGGTGATGCACGGGACAAGCTGCACAGTGGGGAACACGCGCTTTACATACATGTCGCCCGTGGGAAATGAGCAAATGCGAAAAAAGTGTCCAGTCTTTCCGGCGCACTAACGCGACTAAATCTCGCTCAATTTTATCGGGGGTTGTCTCGGTGGTCAATCCTAGACGTTGCGCCAGGCGCTGCACGTGCGTATCTACAGCAATACCGTGGGGCCGGCCAAAAGCATTCCCCAAAACCACATTGGCCGTCTTACGTCCTACCCCAGGAAGCCCCACGAGAGCCTCCATCGTGTCTGGCACAGCGCCATGGTGCTGCTGCACGAGGGCCGCACAGCAGCGCTGAATGGCCTGGGCTTTGTGACGATAAAAGCCCGTAGACTGAATATCTCTCGCTAACTCCTCAGGATCTGCTGCCACATAGTCAACCGCGGTCCGATATTTCTGGAATAACGCGGGTGTCACCAGATTGACCCGGACATCTGTGCACTGCGCCGAAAGAATCGTTGCAATGAGTAATTCCAAAGGCGTGGTGAAGTTGAGAGCGCACTGCGCGTCTGGATAGGTCTCCTGCAAGATACCTAGCAGTTGTCTCAGACGACTTTTGACACTGCGTGCCCTCATGCCCTATCTCACTCGACCACAATCTGCTTGTCAGTGGAGCCTGGCAATAAGTTGAAGGCAAAGCTCACCGCAAACCCTGTATGTAGTTTGAGCTCACGCCACAGGTTCTGCACCATTTTGTGCACCTGAATTTTCAGCAGGTTGCCAGTACACAGATGCTCTTTTGTATGGCCCCAGAATTGCCGCAGTTCCTCCCGTGAGGTGATACGTCCGATAGACCAGATGTTACATTTACTCAGCAGCAGCCGTAGCCGCGAAGGCACTTCCAGCTTGGCACGAGCATAGGCCAGTTGGAGTTCCTCAATACGGGCATTGTGCAGCACTCCACCGCGTATACTTGCCAGGGCTTCCAATACCCGTTGCTCACGTTCGCTGCGCTTGCGTGTTTGCAGCCACAACTCTTCGAGTTCAAGCAAAAAGTGCACCCATGCTTTCAGGTAGCCGAGCACTTCCGGCACGCGCCAACACAGATAGGACAGATGACGGTCTATGGCATACCCAGGCCGCCGTGCTGTACGGCCTTTGAGACGGAAAAAGCCCGTCATCATGGGATGATTCCCTTCCAGAATGGCCGCACTTTTATACCAGACAATGTTTTTGAACACATTCCAGTACATGCGTGGGGTAGCACGTTGCAGAATGTTGCGCATGTTTTCGAAATTGTAAAAAGACTGCCACGCCTGCTTGTAGGCATCGAACCATTGCTCGCGTGACATGTGCGGGTGGTCCATGGTGGGATGGAAGGAGTCATAGCGGTTCAGATCTGTGTCAATAGGCACGCCACTTTGCACCGCATGCAAATGGTCCATAGAGCCCGGAATTGGGGTCAGCATGAAGAACGACGCCTGATCAACCTGGATGTCGTTTTTCAAGCGCTCGATGTCACGAGCAATGGAGGCGTATGTGTCAAAGGGAAAGCCAATAATAAAGCCAACATGGGTGGAGATATCCGCAGCATGCCAGGCATCGATGAGGTTGCGATAGTCAGCCGCATCATTTTGTTTCTTATCAGCCGCCTGCAGATTGTCATCATTGATGCTCTCCATCCCGATGAACACCTGAGTACAGCCCGCCTGCCGTGCCAAGGTAATAAAATCTTTAATTTTGTAGGATAAGACGTCTACCTGCATGATAAACTCGATTTCAATACTGTCCGTGTGCTTCAGCCGGACAATGGCTTCAAAGATTTCCCGCCACTTCTTGTTGCGTGCAAAGTTATCATCCGTGAAAAAATAGAACCTAATACCCGCTTGCCGATAATTCTCCTTGATAGCCTGCGCGATCGCTTCGGGGTCACGCATGCGCATCTTGCGTCCCTGCACGTTAATAATCGAGCAGAAGCTACAACTAAAAGGACAACCGCGTCCACAATCAATAGTCCCAAACTGTTGGTAAACGAAGCGCCGCAAATATTTTTTGTGAATCATGGGGATTGGAGGCGTGCTTAAGTCAGGAGTTGGTTCGAGAAAATTATACAGCGGCTCCAGCTCGCCTAAGAGGACATCGCGTAGCAGATGTTCCCACTCGGCCTCCACTTCGCCCGTGACGACGGTTACGCCAAGGTCCAGGATCTCCTGGATATCGGGCGTGGGGTCATGAAACAGGGCAATGGTGCCACTAACGTGGAAGCCGCCAATAATCACCTCCACCCCGGCAGCACGGAAGGCCCTGGCAAGATCAACAGCGCGTGGATATTGATTGGTCTGTACCCCCACCAGGCACACCACAGTTTTCCATCCGGGTCGATGGCTGTAACGGATAATCTTGGGAACGTTGATCTTATGGACAGCTTCGTCAAAGAGGTCAACCGTCACTTCAAGATCTTCGCGCAGCGCTCGACGTCGCTTGACATCTTCCGTAAGCGCATACAGACAGGCTAGTGTATTGCTTGGCAACACCCCTCGCCAATGGCGCAGTACATAACCATCGTCATCGTACTTTGAGGGTTTCAGCAACACGACGTGAAGGCCGCGAATGCCTTGCGTGCGCTCCACGATCTTACGCTGATCAAGCGTAGAAGGAGGACGAATGGAAAGCAGCGTCATGAGCCTGGTTCCCTTTCAGAAAGAACATGCATTGTGCACCTTAATGCTATCGAAATAACCCATTTGGGTAATAAGCTGGGAGACTATACCCTATTTCGAACAACTTCCCTAGGATTTTTGAAAAAATCCTTGTCATGGTTACGGCCATACCCTCGTCTATACTTGGGAAAACGCTTGTGCTTTCAGGGGGAATTTGCAAAACTTGTAGCCGCTGCAGTCCTGGTAATAAGCAGCCGTATGCTTGTCCTGAGGAAACGAGATGGCCCTGGGCAGCGCAGGCAACAGCAGGTCAAACCGTAGGGAAAGGAGATGCCTGACATGAATACCCCTGAAGCAGCGTTAGGCAGGAAAGTGCCAGGAGCCATGTGGGCGCAAGGACTCTGGCTGCACAGCCAGCGCTGGGATCTCCTCTATATCACTGGCAGTAGTATCCTCGTGATGCTGCCTCTGATAC
>Ga0075418_10007237_pt1 | contig 12509 bp, 17 predicted proteins | sample SoiMetdeltSBSDD2_FD_81776 | JGI IMG/M metagenome (GOLD analysis project Ga0075418, IMG submission 81776) | Bulk soil microbial communities from a Populus tree surrounding site in Tennessee, USA - Soil MetaG P. deltoides SBSDD2 | ecosystem: Environmental > Terrestrial > Soil > Tree plantation...
CCGACGCCGACTGTTAGAGTCCCGAGCGAATGAGGTTCCCGGATAACACCGGGACAAATGGGAGGACCTGGTGCTAGGCGCCTTCGTCAACGCGTTCAAGACGCCGGACCTGCGGCGAAAGCTGCTGTTCGTGCTGATGATCATTGTGGTGTTCCGGCTCGGCTCGATGACGCCGGCGCCGGGCGTCAACGTGCCGAACGTTCATGACTGCATCAACCAGGCCCAAAGCGCCGGCGGCAACAACCTGTTCAACCTCATCAACGTCTTCTCCGGCGGCGCGCTGCTCCAGCTGACCATCTTCGCGCTGGGCATCATGCCGTACATCACGGCCAGCATCATCCTCCAGCTGCTGACCGTCGTGATCCCGCGGCTGGAGGCCCTCAAGAAGGAGGGCCAGCAAGGCCAGCAGAAGATCACCCAGTACACCCGTTACCTCACCCTCGGCCTCGCGATCCTGCAGGCCACCGGCATCGTGGCGCTGGCCCGCAACAACCAGCTGATCCAGGGGTGTAACCAGGATCTGCTCTATGACAAGGACAGCATCTACGCCGCGGTCCTGATCGTCATCACCATGACGGCGGGCACGGCCGTCATCATGTGGCTCGGTGAGCTGATCACCGACCGCGGCATCGGCAACGGCATGTCGATCCTGATCTTCACCCAGATCGTCGCCACCTTCCCGGGCACGATGTGGCTGATCGCCCAGGACCAGGGCTGGGTCACGTTCTTCGTGGTCGTGGCAGTCGGGCTCGCGGTCGTCGCGGCCGTCATCTTCGTCGAACAGGCGCAACGCCGGATACCGGTGCAGTACGCCAGACGGATGGTCGGCCGCAAGATGTTCGGCGGCTCGTCGACATACATCCCGCTGAAGGTCAACCAGGCCGGCGTCATCCCGGTCATCTTCGGCTCCAGCCTGCTCTATCTGCCGGCGCTGGCGACGCAGTTCAATCCGAACGCGTCGTGGGCGCCGTGGGTCTCGACCCACCTCGTACGCGGTGACCATCCGCTCTACATGGCCTGTTACTTCGGACTGATCGTGTTCTTCACGTACTTCTACGTGTCGATCACCTTCAACCCGGAGGAGGTCGCCGACAACATGAAGAAGTACGGCGGGTTCATCCCGGGCATCCGGGCCGGTCGCCCGACGCAGGAGTACCTCGCGTACGTCCTGTCCCGCATCACCGCCGTGGGCTCGGTCTACCTGGGCATCGTGGCGCTGATCCCGCTGATAGCCCTGGTGCTGGTCAACGCGAACCAGAACTTCCCGTTCGGCGGCACCTCCCTGCTGATCATGGTCGGCGTCGGACTCGACACGGTGAAACAGATCGAGAGCCAACTGCAGCAGCGCAACTACGAAGGGTTCTTGCGCTGATGCGCGTGGTTCTCGTGGGTCCCCCGGGTGCTGGCAAGGGGACGCAGGCCGAGCACATTGCCAAGCACTACCGGATCCCGAACATCTCGACCGGCGACATCTTCCGGGCCAACGTCGCCGAGCGCACCTCGCTCGGCGAGATCGCCAAGAGCTACATGGACGAGGGCGAGTTGGTGCCCGACGACGTGACGGTGGCGATGGTTCGCGATCGGCTCGGCTACGACGACACCGACCATGGCTTCCTGCTGGACGGCTTCCCGCGTACGGTGCCGCAGGCCGAGTCGCTGGCCGCGTTGCTCGACGAGCTCGACGTCCCGCTCGACGTGGTCCTCAAGATCACCGTCGACGACGACGAGGTGGTGCGACGTCTGTCGGGTCGCCGGATCTGCCGCTCGTGTGGCCGGACCTTCCACGTCGAGTTCGATCCGTCGAACTCCGAGGGCGTCTGCGACGTCTGCGGCGGCGAGCTCTACCAGCGTGACGACGACAAGCCCGAGACGGTGCGCCGCCGGCTGCAGGTCTACCGCGAGCAGACCAAGCCGCTCGTGGAGTACTACGAGGACCGCGGCCTGCTGCGGCGGGTCGTGGGGACCGGCGAGGTCACCGAGGTGACCAAGCACGCCATCGAGGCACTCGAACAGCCGGTGGCATAGGGGCGAGGTCGCCATGGGGTTGTTGCGACTGCGGGATCGAGGCGTCGAGATCAAGACGCCCGATCAGATCGCGCTGATGCGCCGAGCCGGCCGGATCGTCGGCGAGGCGCTGCAGCTGTGCCGGGACACCATCCAGCCCGGCATGACCGCCGACGACCTCGACCGGCTGGCCGAGACCTACATCCGCGATCACGACGCCGTGCCGTCGTTCAAGGGCTACCACGGCTTCCCGAAGACCCTGTGCGTCTCGGTCAACGACGAGGTCGTGCACGGCATCCCCGGACCGCGACGGTTCGAGTCCGGTGACGTGGTCTCGATCGACTGCGGCGCGATCTTCGAGGGCTGGCACGGCGACGCCGCCGTCACGGTGGCGCTCGGCGACGTACCCGACGAGACCACAGCCCTGCTGGCGGCGTGCGAGGAGGCCCTGTGGCGGGGCATCGCGGCCGCCCAGATCGGTGGGCACGTCACCGACGTCTCCCACGCGGTCGAGACCTCGGTTCGCAGTTCGGGTGACTACGGCATCGTCGAGGACTACGTCGGCCACGGCATCGGGTCGTCGATGCACATGGCGCCCAACGTGCCCAATGTGGGTGTGCCCGGCCACGGACCCCGCCTGGTCCGCGGCATCGCGCTCGCGGTCGAGCCGATGATCACGCTCGGCGGCATCGAGACCGACCTGATGCCGGACGAATGGACCGTCGTCACCCGCGACGGCGCGGTCGCGGCCCATTTCGAGCACACCTTCACCCTGACCCGGACCGGCACCTGGGTGCTCACCGCGCTCGACGGCGGCAGCGCCCGGCTGGCCGATCTCGGCGTCTCGTACGGCGGCGACTGACGGTGATCATGCCCGATTGGAATCAGATGGGTGTTCTGACGTAAACTTGAGCGTTGGCCCCCGCGTGGGCCGTCTTCTCATGCCCTGCGGCTGATTCTGTTCACCCCAACGGTTGACGGAACGGGCATATTGACGGTTTTCGGGCGGGCCATCACCTGCGAACCAACAGATTGCGGAGGACATGGCGAAGAAGGAAGGTGTCATTGAGCTCGAGGGCTCGGTGGTCGAGGCTCTGCCGAACGCGATGTTTCGGGTCGAGCTGACCAACGGACACAAGGTCCTCGCACACATCAGTGGCAAGATGCGCCAGCACTACATCCGGATCCTGCCTCAGGACCGGGTCGTCGTTGAGCTGTCGCCGTACGACCTGACCCGCGGCCGGATCGTCTACCGCTACAAGTAACCACCACCAGTCATCAACCAGTCTGAGCGGGACCGTCGTCTGTGCTCAGAACAATGGAGAGCAAGCTCGATGAAGGTTCAGCCGAGCGTCAAGAAGATTTGCGACAAGTGCAAGGTGATTCGCCGGCACGGGCGAGTCATGGTGATCTGCGAGAACCCTCGACACAAGCAGCGTCAGGGCTAGCACTTCACAGAACTGAATAACTCCTGGTGTGACCGCTCGCACACAGAACTGTGTGTGTTACCCCCGGACCGGAGGCCGGGGCCCTGCCCGAGGCAGGCAGGGACGCGTCACGCTCGACACCTCCGCTCGACAGGAAGGACACCGCCTTTCATGGCACGCCTCATCGGTGTCGACCTCCCGCGTGACAAGCGGCTCGAGGTGGCACTCACCTACATCTACGGAATCGGTCGTACCCGAGCCCTGCAGACCATCGCCGCCACCGGCGTGAGCCCCGACAAGCGGGTCCACGAGCTCGGCGACGACGAGCTGGTGAAGCTCCGCGACCACATCGAGGCCAACTACCAGGTCGAAGGTGATCTGCGACGCGAGGTCGCCGGCGACATCCGCCGCAAGGTTGAGATCGGCAGCTATCAGGGCCGCCGGCACCGCAGCGGCCTTCCGGTGCGCGGTCAGCGCACCCGGACCAACGCCCGCGGCCGCAAGGGCCCGAAGCGCACCATCGCCGGCAAGAAGAAGGCCGTCAAGAAGTAGGACGTGGTCTCGACTTGAGGTCACACACCTCGTCCGCAGTCATTTCGTCGATCCGTAGATTGCAGGAGTACCCATCACATGCCCCCTAAGCCAAGGCAAGCCGGCGCCAAGAAGGTGCGCCGCAAGGAGAAGAAGAACGTCACCGTGGGCCAGGCCCACATCAAGAGCACGTTCAACAACACGATCGTCACCATCACCGACCCCGGTGGTGCGGTGATCTCGTGGGCGAGTGCCGGGACCGTCGGGTTCAAGGGCTCGCGGAAGTCCACTCCGTTCGCCGCGCAGATGGCCGCCGAGGCCGCCGGGCGCCGCGCGATGGAGCACGGGATGAAGAAGATCGACGTCTTCGTCAAGGGCCCGGGCTCGGGCCGCGAGACCGCGATCCGGTCCCTGGGTGCGGTCGGCCTCGAGGTCGGCACGATCCAGGACGTCACCCCTTCGGCCCACAACGGCTGCCGCCCGCCCAAGCGGCGCCGGGTCTGATCCCGTCGATCGCGAGAACAAGGAGTACCTAGTCCCATGGCCCGTTACACCGGACCCATGACGAAGAAGTCGCGCCGGCTGGGAGTCGACCTGGTCGGTGGCGACCGCGCGTTCGAGCGCCGCCCCTACCCGCCCGGCCAGCACGGCCGCGGCCGGGTCAAGGAGAGCGAGTACCGCCAGCAGCTGCAGGAGAAGCAGAAGGCGCGTCACACTTACGGCGTGCTCGAGAAGCAGTTCCGCCGCTACTACGACGAGGCGAGCCGTCGTCCCGGCAAGACCGGTGACAACCTGCTCACCCTGCTCGAAGGCCGCCTCGACAACGTGGTCTACCGCGCCGGGTTCGCCCGGACCCGCCGCCACGCGCGTCAGCTCGTGTCGCACGGCCACTTCGTCGTCAACGGCCGCAAGGTCGACATCCCGTCGTTCCAGGTATCGCCGAAGGACGTCATCGACGTGCGTCCCAAGTCGATCGAGATGACGCCGTTCATCGTGGCTCGCGAGACCCACGGCGAGCGGCTCGTTCCCGCCTGGCTCGAGGCCCTTCCGAACCGGATGCGGATCCTCGTCCACCAGCTTCCGGTACGTCAGCAGATCGACGTGCCGGTTCAAGAGCAGCTCATCGTCGAGTACTACTCGAAGAAGTAGGCGGCTGCTCGGCCCACCCATTCGACCGTCAAATAGCGGGCGGTTCGGAAAGGAATCAACACCATGCTGATCGCACAACGGCCGACACTGACCGAAGAGGTCGTCAACGACTACCGCTCTCGGTTCACCATCGAGCCCCTCGAGCCGGGCTTCGGCTACACCCTCGGCAACTCGCTGCGGCGTACGTTGCTGTCGTCGATCCCAGGAGCTTCCGTCACGTCGATTCGGATCGACGGCGTGCTCCACGAGTTCTCCACCATCCCCGGTGTCGTCGAGGACGTCACCGAGGTCATCCTCAACCTCAAGAGCCTGGTCGTCTCGTCCGAGCACGACGAGCCGGTGACCATGTACCTGCGCAAGCAGGGCCCGGGCGCCGTGACCGCCGCCGACATCGCGCCGCCGGCCGGTGTCGAGGTGCACAACTCCGACCTCAAGCTGGCCACGCTCAACGACAAGGGCAAGCTCGAGATGGAGTTGGTCGTCGAGCGCGGCCGCGGCTACATCTCGGCGGTGCAGAACAAGACCGGTGACGTCGAGATCGGCCGGGTCCCGGTCGACTCGATCTACAGCCCGGTGCTGAAGGTCACCTACAAGGTCGAGGCGACCCGTGTCGAGCAGCGCACCGACTTCGACCGGCTGATCATCGACATCGAGACCAAGGAGTCGATGCGGCCGCGTGACGCGATCGCGAGCGCCGGCAAGACGCTGGTCGAGCTGTTCGGTCTGGCCCGTGAGCTCAACGTCGAGGCCGAGGGCGTCGACATCGGCCCCTCGCCGGTCGACGAGCAGTTGGCCGCCGACCTGGCCCTGCCGGTCGAGGACCTGAGCCTGACCGTCCGGTCGTACAACTGCCTGAAGCGCGAGGGCATCCACACCGTCGGGGAGCTCATCTCGCGCAGCGAGCAGGACCTTCTCGACATCCGCAACTTCGGCGCCAAGTCGATCGACGAGGTGAAGGCGAAGCTGGCGGAGATGGGCCTGGCGCTGAAGGACAGCGCGCCCGGCTTCGACGCACGGGCGGCGATGGAGTCGTACGACGACGACCAGAGCTTCGCCGAGGACGAGCAGTACTGACGCTTCTCAGCTGACAGGAGACGGTAGATGCCTACCCCGACCAAGGGTGCGCGCCTGGGCGGGAGCCCAGCCCATCAGCGGCTGATGCTCGCGAACCTTGCGACCAGCCTGTTCGAGCACGGCCGGATCACCACGACCGAGGCCAAGGCCCGCCGGCTGCGGCCGTTCGCGGAGCGGCTGATCACCAAGGCCAAGCGGGGCGACCTGCACAACCGGCGCATGGTGCTGCGGACGATCCGGGACAAGACCGTGGTGCACGAGCTCTTCACCGAGATCGCGCCCCGCTACGCCACCCGGCCGGGCGGCTACCTCCGCATCACCAAGGTGGGTCCCCGTAAGGGCGACAACGCGCCGATGGCGGTGATCGAGCTGGTCGAGGAGGTCGACTTCACCGAGAAGCCGGAGGAGCCGGCCAAGAAGACGGCCGCGAAGAAGACCGCCAAGAAGTCGGCGAAGAAGTCGGCGGCCAAGAAGACCGCCAAGAAGTCGACGGCCAAGAAGACCGCGGCGGCCGAGCCCGAGGCGGAGGCCGACGAGGAGTCGACCGAGGCCAAGGACGAGGCGGCGGAGGAGTCCGCCGAGGCGACCGAGGCCGCCGCGGCGGAGTCCGAGGCTGACGACGCCGACGACGCCGACGACGCCGAGGGTGACGACGCCGAAGGCGACGCCAAGAGCTGACCACCCGGCCGATGCGGTGAGCGACCTCCGGCTGCGTCTGGACGTGGCCTACGACGGTACGGACTTCTCCGGTTGGGCGATCCAGCCGGAGCGCCGTACCGTCCAGGGCGAGCTCGAGACAGCGTTGCGCCGGGTGCTTCGGCTGCCCGCGTTGGCGACCACCTGCGCGGGTCGCACCGACGCCGGCGTACACGCTAGGGGTCAGGTCTGCCACGTCGACGTCCCGGCGGCGATCGCCGAGTCGTTCGAGTCGTGGCCGCAGCTGACCGAGCGGCTGGCCCGCGCGCTGCCCCCGGACCTCCGGGTGCATTGCGTGGGACCGGCGCCGGACGGCTTCGACGCGCGGTTCGCCGCACTGTGGCGTCGCTATGCGTATCGGCTGTGCGACGACCCGGCCAACGCCGACCCGTTGCGACGGCATGAGGTCCTGACCTGGCGCCGGCCGCTCGACGTGGACCGGATGAACGACGCGGCCCGGCAGCTGGTCGGGGAGCACGACTTCGCCGCCTACTGCCGTCCGCGGGCGGGCGCGACGACCGTGCGTACGCTGCGTGAGCTCGACTGGCAGCGCCGCGCCGATGGAGTCGTCGAGGCCCGAGTCGTCGCCGACGCCTTCTGCCACAACATGGTCCGGGCCCTGGTCGGTGCGCTGGTAGCCGTCGGTGAGGGCCGGTTCGACGTCGGTGAGCCGCGCCGGATCCTCGATGCCCGGACCCGCGACTCGCGCGTGCTGGTCGTACCGCCGCACGGGTTGTCACTGGAGGAGGTCGGCTATCCCGACGATGCCGAGCTCGCCGAGCAGGCCCGCCGGGCGCGCACCGTCCGGGGACCGCTATGAGTGAGCACTACTTCTCCGCCGATCCGTCGTCCCCGGTTCGCGAGTCGCAGATCGACGTGACCGTGTGGGGCCGCCCGATGCGACTGACCACGGCGTCCGGCGTCTACGCACACGGCCGACTCGACATCGGGACCGCAGTGCTGTTCCGCCAGACCGACCCGCCGACCGAGGGCGATCGGTTCCTCGACCTCGGCTGCGGCTACGGCGTGATCGCCGGTGCGCTGGCGCTGGCTCGCCCCGAGGCGCGGGTATGGGCCGTCGACGTCAACGAGCGCGCCCTCGAACTCACTCGACGCAACGCCGATCGCCTCGGGGTCGCCGACCGCCTGACGGCTGCGCTGCCCGACGAGGTGCCGGAATCGGAGCGCTTCGACGGCATCTGGTCAAACCCGCCGATCCGGATCGGCAAGGCTGCCCTGCACGAGTTGCTGCTGCGCTGGCTGCCACGGCTGACACCCGGCGGCGCCGCGACCCTGGTGGTCGGCAAGAACCTCGGCGCCGATTCGCTGCAGCGGTGGCTTCGCGAGCAGGGGTACGGCTGCGACCGACTCGGCTCGGCCAAGGGGTTCCGCGTACTCCACCTGGAGCCACCGGCCTGAGTGTTAGGCTCCGATATGTCAAAATTGGCATATCTAGGCTCTGTCGTGAGCCTGCTCGTCGCGGCCGGCTGCGGGTCCGATTCGGACGCCGAATCAGGCCCCGAACGTGCGTCGGCGACGTCCGAATCGGCCCCGAGTGTGACCGAGCCCGGCGAGACGTCGGCGCCGACTCCGGCAGTGCCGGCTGGTGGCCCGGTCACAGCACGCTGCGGGCCGCCAGACGCGGACGCTCGCTGGATCACGCTCCATGGTCCGGCCGCAATCGACTGGCCGCAGTCGTGGTGGGCGACGGGCCGGCCACGGTGGTGTTCTCGCACCAGACCGGTGTGTCGGGTCTGTGCGGCTTCTGGCCGTTCGCGGTCTGGCTCGCCGAGCAGCACGGCATCCGATCGGTGCTGCTCGACCACTGTGGCGTCGGCGGCTCGGCATGTGCCGACGCCGCCTTCGCTCAGAACCGGGTCGCCCAGCTCAAGCTCGCGATGACGTGGGCTCGTACCCATGGCGCGACGCGGCTGAGCTCGGTGGGTGCGTCGCTCGGCGGCACCACGGTCACCGTGGCCGCGGCTCAGACCCAGTCCGATGCGGTCGTCAATCTGTCCGGACCGGTGACCTGGATCGGACTCGATGCGCGACGCGCGGCTCCTCGGGTCACCGAGCCGACGCTGCTGGTCGTCGCGCCCGACGACTCGGTCGTGACGACCGCGCAGTTCAAAGCGCTGCGGTCGTCGCTGGGATCCCGGACGACTGCCTTCATGCAATCACCGGCCGGGCATGGGTGGGAGCTGCTGGACACGAGTGACGGGCCGCCGTTCCAGCCGAGTGGGGTCGCCCGGACCGTCGCCGCCTGGATCCAGGGTGACTTCGCCGCCGCCTGAGCCGCCCGCCTGACGAGAGTCTTGTACTTGGGGTCGCTGTCGCAGCCACAACTGCAAGTCCTACGTGCGACGCGGCTCAGCGGATGTACGGCAGCACCATCGCCTTGGCCGCCTCGAGCAGTTCGTGCTCGGCGAGGAACGCATCGAGCTCGTCGACGGCGACGAACTCCGCGGTCGCGACCTCCTCGGCCTGGAACGCGAACGGGCCGTCGCTGACCGTCTCGTAGAGCCGGCCGACCTCGCGGCTGCCGTCGCCGTCCCAGCGGTACTCCGCGAGCTGGCGCAGCGTGCCACGGATGCCGGCCTCCTCGTAGAGTTCGCGGGCCGCCGCGTCGGGCCAGTCCTCGCCGATGTCGCAGGCGCCGCCGAAGCCCAGGTCCCACTTGCCGGGAGCGAGCCGCTTCGCGAAGGCGCGCTGGTGGGCGAGCACGGCGCCGGATGACGATCGGACCACGACGAAGGCGGTCCGGTGCCAGAGGTTGCGGGTGATCACCTCGGTCCGGGGTGCTTCCCCGACGATCGCGCCGGACTCGTCCAGTACCTCGACTCGCTCTTCGGTCATGGCGTCATTGTCGTGGGTGACGAGGGGCCAGACATGTGCCGCCCCCCGGTGCGACACATGTCTGACGAGTCGGCGGGCGCCGCGGGGAAAGCACCAAGCGTAGGCGCCCAGAGGGTCACTGTTTCCACGCGCGTTGTCAGCCCGAGGTTGCCCTCTGGGGCGAAATGGGGCTGACAACTTCGTACTCTGCGCTCAGACTTGGCTGTCGTGGGACATGTGGAGTTGGCCGGCATCCGGTTCGAGCTGCCCGACGGGCGAGTGTTGCTCGACGACATCTCGTTCCGCGTCGGCGAGGGTGCGAAGGTTGCCCTGGTTGGTGCCAATGGGGCCGGCAAGACCACACTGCTGCGGATCATCACCGGTGAGCTGGCGCCGCACGGCGGGACGGTCTTGCGCAGTGGCGGGCTCGGCGTGATGCGTCAGATGGTGACCCAGGGCCACAGCGACTGGACGGTGCGAGACCTGCTGCTGTCGGTCGCACCCGCACGGGTACGCGAGGCGGCCGCCGACGTCGACAAGATCGAGCTGGCCCTGATGGACCGCGACGACGAGCCGACTCAACTGCGTTATGCGGCGGCGCTGGCCGAGTACGCCGACGCCGGTGGCTACGACGCCGAGGTGGTCTGGGACACCTGCTGTACGACGTCGCTAGGTGTCCCGTACGAGCGCGCCAAGCATCGCGACGTGTCGACCCTGTCGGGTGGGGAGCAGAAGCGGCTCGTGCTCGAAGCACTGCTGCGCGGCCCCGACGAGGTGCTGTTGCTCGACGAGCCGGACAACTTCCTCGACGTGCCCGGCAAGCGCTGGCTCGAGGGCCGGCTCGCCGAGTCGCCGAAGACCGTGCTGTACGTCAGCCACGATCGCGAGCTGCTCGCCAACACCGCGACCCGGGTCGTGACGATCGAGCTCCGCGCGCCCGGCAACGGCGCCTGGATGCATCCGGGCGGGTTCGCCAGCTATCACGAGGCCCGGCGGGACCGGTTCGAGAGGCTCGAGGAGCAGCGGCGGCGTTGGGACGAGGACCACGCCAAGCTCAAGGCGCTGGTGCTGATGTACAAGCAGAAGGCGTCCTACAACGACGGCATGGCCTCTCGATACAAGGCCGCGCAGACCCGGCTCCGCAAGTTCGAGGAGGCCGGCCCGCCCGAGACGCTGCCGCGCGAGCAGGACGTTCGGATGCGCCTCAAGGGCGGCCGGACCGGCAAGCGGGCGGTGATCTGCGAGCGACTGGAGCTGACCGGGCTGATGCGGCCGTTCGACCTCGAGGTCTGGTACGGCGAGCGGGTGGCCGTCCTCGGATCCAACGGCTCCGGCAAGTCGCACTTCCTCCGGCTGCTGGCGGCGGGCGGATCGGATCCGGACGTGGAGCACCGGCCGGTCGAGGACACCCCGATCCAGCCGGTCAACCACACTGGCCGGGCGCGACTGGGGGCGCGAGTACGGCCCGGGTGGTTCGTCCAGACGCATCAGCATCCGGAGCTCCTCGGCCGCACCCTCCTGGAGATCCTGCACCGCGGCGACGCCCATCGCGACGGGATGCCGCGCGAGCAGGCGTCGCGAACGCTGGATCGCTACGAGCTCGCGATCGCGGCGGAGCAGCGTTTCGAGTCGCTGTCCGGCGGTCAGCAGGCGCGGTTCCAGATCCTGCTGCTCGAGCTGTCCGGCGCGACGCTGCTGCTGCTCGACGAGCCGACCGACAACCTCGACGTCCAGTCCGCCGAGGCGCTGGAGGACGGCCTCGAACGGTTCGAGGGGACCGTGCTCGCGGTCACCCACGACCGCTGGTTCGCCCGCGGTTTCGACCGGTTCCTCGTCTTCGGCGAGGACGGTTCGGTCTACGAGTCGGACGAGGCGGTTTGGGACGAGGGTCGGGTGAGTCGGGCCCGCTGACCTTGCTCCGGTTCGGCGGCTTATGGGAGTACGGTCGGGGGCATGACAACCCAGCCGGAGCCGGAGCCTTCGGAGCGATTGGAGCCTCCTTGGGTGGCCGATGAGCGCGCCACCCTCGACGGCTGGCTCGACTACCACCGCCGGACCCTGTTGTGGAAGTGCGAGGGGCTCAGCGACGACCAGCTGCGGTCGCACTCGGTCCCGCCGTCGGACCTGTCGCTGATCGGGCTGGTGCGGCACATGGCCGAGGTGGAGCGCGGCTGGTTCGGCGACTACTTCGGGCTCGACACGTCCGAGCTCTACTGCACGAAGAAGAAGCCGGCGGGCGACTTCGAGGTCGACAAGGCGGACGTGGCCGCCGACCTGGAGACCTACCGCGCCGAGATCGATGCGATCCGGAAGGCGGCGCCGGAGTTCGACCTCGACGACGTCACGTCCACGCCGAGCGGCCAGCGGATCGGGCTGCGGTGGGTCTACACCCACATGATCGAGGAGTACGCGCGGCACAACGGCCATGCCGACCTGCTGCGCGAGGCCATCGACGGCGCCACGGGCAGCTAGCTGTAGTACACAGTGAGAGACGTTCCGTATTACACTGTGTACTATGACGACGATTACGTTTCGTTCCGACGCGGACGTCGATCGCGCCCTCGAGGCCCTCACCGCCGGCGGCAGGGACCGATCGCAGGCCGTACGGGAGGCCATCCTGAGCGCGTGGCGGCTCGAAGAGTCTGAACGTCTGGAGGCCGAAGCGAGGGAGTTGGCCGACGACGCGGACGACCGGGCAGAGGCGCGTGCGGTACTCGCCGACATGGAGTCGATGCGTGCGTGGTGACGTACACGAACTCCGTGCTCCCCGCCGGACTCAGGGCCACGAGCAGC
>Ga0075418_10007238_pt1 | contig 12508 bp, 8 predicted proteins | sample SoiMetdeltSBSDD2_FD_81776 | JGI IMG/M metagenome (GOLD analysis project Ga0075418, IMG submission 81776) | Bulk soil microbial communities from a Populus tree surrounding site in Tennessee, USA - Soil MetaG P. deltoides SBSDD2 | ecosystem: Environmental > Terrestrial > Soil > Tree plantation...
CAGCAAGACGACAGCGCCGCCGGCGCTGAGCCTCATCCCCCCTCCCACCCCCCTGGTTCGATACCGGTCAAGCGTCCCGGTTTGCGCGGGAGTATACGCTCGAATTTCCTGCCGTCAAGGGGGGTTTGCAGCTTTATCCCTCGACCGGGGGTAGGGTCTCCCGAAGGAGGGTCAGGCTGGGTCCAGATGGGCGGCTTCGGAATCGCCCATCTCGACGCCTCCGGCGGGGAAGTATTCCTTCCAGCGGCGTGTCACGGTGGCGGCTACGTCGGGTGCGCAGGACAGCTCCGCCGGGAAGCCGGGCTTGAGCCGCGCATCGATCACGATGGGAGGCTTGAAGGAAACCTGGTTGCGCACGAGGCGGCGCTCGGCGGCGTGGATGTCGGCCGCGGGCTCGAAGCGGGTGAAGGTCGTCCACAAGAAGTTCATCGCGCTGCGGGCCGCGCGGCGCGCGTCGTCCGTCAGCACGACGAGCGGCCAGGGCGCGAAAGAAGCATGTCCGACGATCCGTTCGCCGGCCCCGGGCTCTTGCGCGTATGACGGTCCCCCCAAAACCAGGCAGCCCGGGCAGAACACGTCCGCCTCGGTCACGCCCTGTGGCAGCTCTCCCCTGAACTCGGCGGGCAGCGTCCGGACCGGATCCCCCAGGCCGAGCCAGACCCCCTTGGAGCCTTCATTGACGCGGGGACCGGTGTAGTCGAGCGTATCCATGGACACGTTGGAAAAAACGAACAGGTCATGAGATGGATCTGTCCGCGCCAGGACGTGCTGGAGCGTGGCCTTGAAGTCCTTCAGGTCGACGTCCCGGTCGGTGACCAGCAGGAACTTGGTGAGCGAGAGCTGGCCCTCGCCGAGGATGCGGAACGCGCTGGACATGGCCTCGCGCCGGTAGCGCTCCCGGACGACCGCCGCCGCCAGCGAGTGGTAGCCGGTCTCCCCGTACGACCACAGCGCGCGCACGCCCGGCATGACCAGCGGGAAGAGCGGGGACAGAAGGTCCTGGAGCAGATCGCCGATGAAGAAGTCTTCCTGCCGCGGCTTGCCCACGACGGTGGCGGGATAGATCGCGTCGCGCCGGCGCGCCAGCCATTCCACCTCGAAGACGGGGTAATCGTGCCGCAGCGAGTAGTAGCCGTAATGGTCGCCGAACGGGCCTTCCGGCCTGCGCACGCCGGGCGGGACGCGGCCGACCAGCGCCATCTCGGCGGTGGCCACCAGCCGGTGGGGCCCGGGCCCGTCGCACATCGGCAGCTTCTCTCCCGCGATGAGCGAGGCCAGCATCAGCTCGGGGACGTTCTCGGGCAGCGGCGCCACGGCGGCCAGCATCAGCGCGGGCGGTCCGCCGAGGAACGCCGTCACGGAGAGAGCCTGTCCTTGGGCCTCCGCCGCCGCGTAATGGAAGCCGCCGCCCTTGCCGATCTGCCAGTGCATGCCTGTCGAGCGCGGGCCGTGGACCTGCATCCGGTAGACCGCGAGGTTGTGCCCGCGCCCGTGCGGGTCCTCGGTGTAGACGAGCGGCAGCGTGACGAACGGGCCGCCGTCCTCCGGCCAGCAGGTCAGGACGGGCAGGCGCGCCAGGTCCACGTCGGCGCTCACCACGTCGGTGACGGGCCCCGAGCGACGGTGCCGCGTGCCGATCCGCAGGGCCTCGCGCCCGACGTCCCTCGCGGCCCAGAGCTTGGCGGGCGTGGGCGGCATCATCGTCTGGGCCAGCTCCACGAGGCGGGAGATCAGCCGCCGTGGCCGCGTCCCGAAGGCCATCTCGGCCCGCCGCGCGGTGCCGAACAGGTTCGTCACGAGCGGGAACTCCGCGCCGCGGGGCTTCGTGAAGAGCAGGGCCGGGCCACCGGCGGCGATTACCCGGCGGTGGACCTCCGCGGCCTCGAGCCGGGGATCGACCTCGGCCTCGACCACGGCCAGGTCGCCGTCGCGGCGAAGCTGGTCGAGGAATGCGCGCAGATCGGGAAAGCTCGGGCTCGGCAAGATCGGCCATTGTCCCGGAGCGGACGTGGCGTCGCAAGCCGTTCTCTTGGGAGCCGAATGAGGGCACACTGTCCCTGATGAACTCCGGGTTCGCGTACCGCGACCGCATCGGGCCGGAGGCCGAGGGCGAGAGCGTGCTCGCCTACCTCACGCGTCGTTACCCGCACACCGCCGAGGCGGGGTGGCGCGTCCGGATCGCTTGCGGCGAGGTCACCCTGGAAGGGACCGCGCCCGGTCCGGGAGCGGTACTGCGCCGCGGTCAGTCGCTCGTCTGGAACCGGCCACCGTGGGAGGAGCCGACGGTCCCGCTGGCCTTTGCCGTTCTCTACCGCGACGAGCACTTGATGGCCGTGGCGAAGCCTTGCGGCCTTCCCACCGTGCCGAACGGCGGCTTCCTGCAACACACGCTCCTGCACCTCGTGCGACGCCGCGCCCCACGGGCCGTCCCCCTGCACCGGCTGGGGCGGGGAACGTCGGGCCTCGTCCTCTTCGGCCTCACCGCCGCAGCGCGACGCTCGGCGTTCGGGGCCTGGCGCGACGGTCGGGTGGACAAGCTGTACCGGGCCCTCGTGAGCGGCCTCCCGAGCCGGCAGGTCTTTTCCGTCGACGCGCCCATCGGCCCGGTGCCGCATCCGCGACTGGGACGAGTCCACGCGGCGTCTTCCCGCGGCAAGCCCGCCCTCTCGCACGTGCGCGTGCTCGGGCGGCGCGGGGAGCACGCGGTCGTCGAGGTGCGCATCCCCACGGGCCGGCCGCATCAGATCCGGATCCACCTGGCGGTCGCCGGCCACCCGCTGGTCGGCGATCCCCTGTATGGTTGCGGCGGCACGCTGGTGCCGGAGCCAGGGCTACCCGGCGACGGTGGCTACCGGCTGCACGCCCATCGCCTCGCCCTCGACCATCCGTTCACGGGCCGCCGCCTCGAGCTCGAGTGTTTCCCGCCGGAGACCCTGCGCGAGCCGGCCGAAGGGCTCGGGGGCGGCGCCGGGATGCCCGCTTCTTTCTCCTAGCGCGTCGATCGACCCGCCCGGCCGCCACGAGCGCCTGCTTTGCGCGGCGGCAGAGACGCTTGATGCGGTGCTCTTCACGGAGGGCCTGGCTCCAGGTCGTGACCTCACACGACCAGGCGAGCACGACCGGCAGTCGCGAGCGCGTGTACCGCGAGGCGCGGCCTCGCCGGTGTTGGCGGAGGCGGGCCGCCAGGTCCTTGGCCGCGCCCGCGTAGAGCGAATCGTCGCGGCAGCGCAGGAGGTACACGAAGGGCACGTGAGGACCCTATCACCCGGGCACGCCGGGTCAGGGACCTATCGACGCCGGGAGCTCCACCCTCCACATGCCGCGGCCGAAGGTCGCGGCGTAGATGCGGTTCGTGGGCTGGTGGTAGCGGATGTCCAGCACCGGCACCCTCGGCAGGCCGCGGCCCACGCGGAGCCACGTTGCGCCGGCGTCCGTCGTGAGGAACACGCCCATGTCCGTGCTGGCGACGAGGGAGGTCCCGGCCAGGGCCAGCGCGTTGACCGGGGCCTGGGGCAGGTTGCCGGTGACGTCCGTCCAGGAGACGCCGCCGTCCACCGTCTTCAGCACGTAAGGCGTGGCGTCCGCGTTGCGGAAGCCGGAGAACGAGACGTACGCGACCGCGGCGTTTTGAGGATCGACGGCGACGCGCGTCACCCAGCGGTTCGGCAGGTCGGGATCGGTGGCGAGGGTCCAGGGCGAGCCGCCCGTGCTCGTGTGCCAGAGCCGGCCGTCGTCGGTGCCGGCGTAGAGCATGAGCGGGTTGTTCTTCCCGGCCGCCACCGTGGTCACGGTCCCGAACGGATAGGCGTCCTCGGGGTGGGTGTCGCCGCCGGTCAGATCGGGACTGATGGCCGTCCACGAGATGCCGCCGTTCGTGGAGCGGTTCACGATGTTGCCCGCGTAGTACATCACGTCGGCGTCGGTCGGGTCGAAGACGAGGGGCGTGAGCCAGTTCCGCCGCGACGAGCTGGTGGCGCCGATGCCCGACGAGCTGTCGCCGCCGTTGGTGGAGCGGACGCAGCTGCCGTACTGGCTGCAGCCATAGATGATGCTCTGGTTCTCGTAGCTGATGAGCGTCTCCAGGCCGTCGGCGCACCCCCAGGTATTCCACAGATCGGGGTTGGCCGTCGTGTAGGAGCGGCTGCAGCCGTTGTCCTGCGCGCCGCCCACGATGCGGCTCGGGTCCTGCTCTCCGACGTCGAGGGTGTAGTACTGCGTGAAAGGCTGGACGGTGCCGAAGGTCCACGGCGGGTTGGCGTTGGCCAGCGAGCGGTAGACGCCGCCGTCGTTTCCGAGATAGACGCGCCCGGCAACGTTCGGGTCCCAGGCCATGGCGTGCTGGTCGGCGTGGAAGGAGCTCTGCGACGTCCAGCTCATCCCTCCGTTCGTCGAGACGGCCAGCGGCACTCCCGCCACGAAGACGCGCAACGGGTTGGTCGGGTCCACCCAGACGCGGGCGAACCACCACCCGTAGCTGGACTGGGAGCCCGAGAGCGTCGAGCTGAACGGGAGCTGCGTCCAGGTGTCGCCGCCGTTGGTGGAGGTGTACGAAGCGGTGAAGGTCCCGTCGGCGTTCAGGTAGATGGCATAGAGACGCGCCGGATCCGACGGCGCCATCCCCAGGCCGATCCGGCCGATATCCGCGCCCGGAGGCGGCAGGCCTCCTGCCAGGCGGAGCCAGGTCGTGCCGCCGTCCGTCGATCGATAGATCCCCGACCCGACCCCGCCGTACCGGCGGAAGTCGGGCACCCGGAGGTGGTCCCACATCACCGCGTAGACGCGGCTGGGGTCCAGGGGATCGACGTGGACGTCGGAGGCCCCCGTCGTGTTGTTGTCGCCGGGAAGGACGAGGGTCCAGGTCGTGCCGGCGTTCGTGCTCCGGTACACCCCTCGCTGGCCGCCGGGCGTGAAGAGCGGGCCGGTGGCGGCCACGAAGATGCGGGTCTCGTCGGCCGGATCGATCGCGATGCGGCTGATGCGCTCGCTGCCCGCCAGCCCCAGCGACTTCCAGCCGAGGCCGCCGTTGAAGGAGGTGTAGACCCCCTTGCCGCCGAAGGTCAGGCTGCCGCCGCCCGGATTGGACTCGCCCGTCCCCGCGTACAGTGTCCCGGTCGAGGTGACGGCGAGCGCGCCCACCGCCTGGCTCAGTCCCTTCGGCCAGGCGGGCTTGAACGTACCGCCCGCGTCCGTGCTCCGCCACACGCCGCCGGTGGCCGCCGCGGCGTAGACCGTGTTCGGCGCCAGCGGATGGACGGCCAGGTCCGTGATGCGGCCGCCGATGACCTCGGGGCCCTCGAAGACCCAGGCCGACAGTCCAAGAGACGGATCCGCGGCCTCCGTCATCAGCCCCACGGCATCGGCCTGCAGGCTGGCGCGGCGGAGTTGGGCCGGCGTGATGGCGTCTCCGCTGAGCCGCGCCTGGAGCAGCCACTCGTCCGGCGGGCCCTCGGCCTCCATGCGCTGCTCTCCCGCGGCGAACGGTGTCGACGCGGGAGCGGACGGGCCATGGCCGGCGGCCAGGAAGACGCCGGCGGTTGCGGCCGCGGCCGCCAAAGTAATCGCGATCGGGTTTCGCATCTTGGACCTTCCCAGCGTTGATCCTGGGGGCACCGGCACGACGGTGTCAAGGTCGCCCGCGGTTTGGCGGCCCCGTCCGCCGCGGCTAGAATGCGGGGCTGGACTCATAGAGGAGGAACGTCATGCGTATCACGGCTCTCTCCGCCGCGGCGCTCGCACTGTGCTTCGCGGGGCGTGTCCCCGCGGACGAGGGACACTCCCACGACCACGGCGAGCAGCTCGGGACGGTCGATTTCCCGGTCACCTGCAACGCCGGCGCGGCCGCCAGCGTCCAGCGCGGGGTCGCCCTGCTGCACTCCTTCCAGTACGACGACGCCGAGAAGGCCTTCGCCGACGCCGCCACCGCCGACCCCGCCTGCGCCATGGCGCATTGGGGGACCGCGATGAGCCTCTACCATCCGGTCTGGGCGGCAGCCAACCCGTCGGCGGCGCCCACGCCGGCCGAGCTGAAGAGGGGCGCCGAGGCGGTGGAGAAGGCGAGGACTGCCGGCGCGAAGACCGACCGCGAGAAGGGCTACATCGAGGCCGCCGCGGCCTTCTATACGAACGCCGACACGCTCGACCATCGCGCGCGGGCCGCAGCCTTCGAGAAGGCCATGGGCGAGCTGGCGGCGAAGGACCCGCAGGACAAGGAGGCGGCGATCTTCCACGCGGTCGCGCTCTTGGGGACGGCGTCGCCGGGGGACAAGACCTACGCCACCGAGAAAAAGGCGGCCGCGATACTGAACGCCATCCTGCCCCAGACACCGAAGCATCCGGGCGTGGCCCACTACCTGATCCATAGCTTCGACTACCCGGCGCTGGCCGACCTCGCGCTGCCCGCGGCGCGCAGCTACGCGAAGATCGCCCCCTCCTCGCCGCACGCGCTGCACATGCCCTCGCACATCTTCACCAGGCTGGCCCTCTGGAACGAGTCGATCGAGTCGAACCTGGCTTCCCGGGCCGCGGCGCGCGAGCGCATGAAGCGCCTGCATCCGGGGGCGACGTCGTTCGAGGACCTCCACGCGCAGGACTACCTGGCCTACGCCTACCTCCAGGGCGGACAGGACGCGAAGGCGAAGGCCGTCCTGGACGAGGTCAATGCGGCGTCGGCCTTCGACCAGCAGCAGTTCGCGGCGGCCTACGCGCTGGCGGCGGTCCCCGCGCGCTACGCGCTGGAGCGTCGGCAGTGGGCGGAGGCCGCGGCCCTCACGGTCCGGCCGGCGGGCTTCCCGTGGGCCAAGTTCTCCTACGCCGAGGCCCTCATCTGGTTCGCGCGCGGGGTGGGCGCGGCGCGCGGCGGCAACGTCGCGGTGGCTCGCGAGGCCGTGGACAAGCTGGCCGCCATCCAGAAGGGCCTGGCCGAGGGCAAGAGCGCCTACTGGGCGGGACAGGTCGAGATCCAGCGCCAGGCCGCCGCGGCCTGGCTGGCCCGCGCGGAGAAGAAGGATGAGGAGGCCGTCACCCTGCTGCGCTCCGCGGCCGACCTGGAGGATTCGACGGACAAGCATCCGGTCACGCCCGGCTCGGTCGTGCCCGCGCGCGAGATGCTGGGGGACCTGCTCCTCGAGCTGAACCGCCCGGCCGACTCGCTGCGCGAATACGAGGCCTCCCTGAAGGTCGCCCCGGGGCGGTTCAACGGCATCTTCGGCGCGGCGCGGGCCGCGGAGGCGGCCGGAGACCGCGGCAAGGCGCGCACGCTGTACGCCGAGCTGGTCGAGCTGGGCAAAGCGGCGGACCCGCCGCGCGCGGAGCTGAAGGCGGCGCGCACGTTCCTGGCCAGCGCGAGCCGCTGAGCATGGCCACGGCCCTCGTCGAAGCCCGCTTCCGCGACACCGCCCTGGAGACGGTGCGGGAGAAGGTCTTGCGCGGCCAGCGGCTGTCCTTCGAGGACGGCGTGGCCCTCTACAAGAGCCACGACCTGCTGGCCGTCGGCCACCTGGCCAACCACGTGCGCGAGCAGCGCCACGGCGACGTGGCCTATTTCGTCTGGAACACGCACATCAACCACACGAACGTCTGCGCGGCGACGTGCGACTTCTGTGCGTTCGCCGCGAAGAAGGGCGAGGCCCGGGCCTACACCATGGGCCTGGAGGAGATCGTCCGCAACGTCTCCGAGCTGCCCAGGGCGGTGCGCGAGGTCCACATCGTGGGCGGGCTGCACCCCGACCTGCCGTGGTCGTACTTCACGGACATGATGAAGGGGATCAAGAAGGTCCGCCCCGACATCCACATCAAGGCCTTCACCGCGGTCGAGGTCTTCTTCTTCCACAAGCTCTACCGGATGAGCATCGAGAAGGTGCTGGCCGAGCTGAAGGCGGCCGGCCTCGACTCGATGCCAGGCGGGGGGGCCGAGATCTTCGCCAAGGCCACGCGCGACAAGATCATTCGCGGCAAGGCCGACGCCGCCCAGTGGCTGGACGTCATGCGCGAGGCCCACCGGCAGGGCATCCCGACCAACGCCACCATGCTCTACGGCCACATCGAGTCGGTCGAGGACCGCGTGGATCACCTGGTCCGGCTGCGCGACCTGCAAGACGAGACGGGCGGGTTCGTGACCTACATCCCGCTGGCCTTCCAGCCCTGGGAGGCCCCGGCCATGAACTGCCCGGAGACCACCGGCTTCGAGGACCTGAAGGCCATCGCGTTGGGCCGACTCATGCTGGACAACTTCCCGCACATCAAGTCGTACTGGATCATGATCGGGCCGCGCCTGGCCCAGGTGGGCCTCTCTTTCGGGGCCGACGACATCGACGGCACGGTGACCGAGGAGAAGATCGCGCACGACGCCGGCGCGCCCACCGCCCAGTCGATGACGGTGCACGAGCTGGTGCGGCTGGTGCGCGAGGCCGGGCGCCGCCCGGTCGAGCGCGACACGGTCTTCAACGTGGTCAAGGAATGGTGACCGCGGCTCCGGGCCTCGACTAGCGCTTGCCGCGCCTCGGGGTCGTCTCCTATCTCAACGCGGTCCCGCTCGTCCACGGCCTGGAGGCCGATCCGCGCTTCGAGATCGTCCGCGACGTCCCGTCGCGCGTGGCCGACGCGCTGCACGCGGGCGAAGTCGACCTGGGCGTCATTCCCTCCATCGAGTACGCGGCGGGCGACTACGCGATCGTGCCGGGTGTCGCCGTGGCCAGCCGCGGACCGGTGCGCTCGGTCTGCCTCTTCCATCGCGGGCCGCTCCAGGACGTCCGCCGCGTGGCGCTCGACTCCTCGAGCCGCACCAGCGCGGCCCTCCTGCGGATCCTCCTGCGCGAGCGGCTGGGCCGTGATCCGGAATACGTGGTGATGCCGCCGTCCCTGCCCGACATGCTGGCCGCGGCGGACGCCGCCCTCCTCATCGGCGACCGCGCCTTGTACTTCGAGGGCGAGGAGTCGCGGCTGGACCTGGGGCAGGAATGGACGGCGCTGACCGGCCTGCCTTTCGTCTGGGCTTTCTGGGCGGGCCGGCCCGAGGCGGCGACCCCATCGGATATCGCCGGGCTGCAGTCCACCCTGGCCGCGGCCCTGGAAGCCCTGCCGGCCATCGCCGCGGCGTACAATGGTGCCGGCATCCCGGGGCGGACGAAGGGCGAGCCGCGCCTGGACCGTGCGGCCCTGAACGAGGACTACCTGAGGCGGAACATCGTCTACCGCCTCGGCGAGGCCGAATCGGCGGGCCTGGGCGAGTTCTATCGGCGCGCGTCCGGCCTCGGGCTCATCGCCCGTGTGCCGGAGCTGAGGTTCTATGGCGGTCGCTGAGCGGGTCGAGCGGAAGGTCCTGGCGGGGGAGCGGCTCACCCGCGAGGAGGGGATCCTTCTCCTGCGCGACGCCGACCTCATCGAGCTGGGGATGCTGGCCGACGCCGTCCGCCAGCGGCTGCATCCGGAAGGCGTCGTCACCTACATCATCGACCGCAACATCAACTACACGAACGTCTGCACCGCGCAGTGCGCCTTCTGCGCGTTCTACCGTGACCTGCCGTCCAAGGAAGGCTACCTGCTGTCCAAGCAGCAGCTCGCGCAGAAGATCGAAGAGACGCTCGCGCTCGGTGGGAACCAGATCCTGCTCCAGGGCGGGCTGCACCCCGACCTGGGCATCGAGTACTACGAGGAGCTGTTCGGATGGATCAAGGGCAGCTACCCGATCTGGATCCACGGCCTGTCGCCAGCGGAGGTCAAGCACATCGAGAAGGTGTCGTCGCTCTCGACGGAGCAGACGTTGCGGCGGCTGGTGGCCGCGGGCCTGGACTCCATCCCGGGCGGGGGCGCGGAGATCCTGTCCGACCGCGTCCGCCAGGTCATCGGCATCGCCAAGGGCACGACCGCGGACTGGCTGTCGGTCATGGAGACCGCCCATGGCCTGGGCATGAAGACCACCGCCACCATGATGTTCGGCCACGTGGAGACGCTCGAGGAGCGCGTCGAGCACCTGCTGCACCTGCGCGACCTGCAGGACCGGACCCACGGCTTCACGGCCTTCATCGGCTGGACGTTCCAGCCCACCAACACCGCCATGGCGGGTGACGAGCTGACGTCCTTCCAGTACCTGCGCACGCTCGCCGTGGCGCGCGTGATGCTCGACAACTTCCCCAACGTCCAGGCCTCCTGGGTCACGCAGGGCGGCAAGATCGGCCAGGTCTCGCTCCGCTTCGGGGCCAACGACTTCGGCAGCCTGATGATCGAGGAGAACGTCGTGTCGGCGGCCGGCGCCCACTTCCGGCTCACGGAAGCGGAGATCGCCCGCAACATCCAGGACGCGGGCTTCATCCCCAAGCGGCGCACGATGCACTACCAGATCGTGGGTGACCCGTACTGTTGGAGCCATGAGACGCCGACCCTCCCGGCCGACCAAGCCTCCGCGACGTCCCTTGCGGGCTGATTGGCTGGAGGGCGCCTGACCGCCCGCGATCCGAAGACCCCGGCCGACGACGTCCGCATCCGGCGGTCCTTGCCCGCCTACGCCGTGGCGCTCATCGGGCTGCTGGGCATCTTCGCCGTGGGCACCCTGGACTACGTCACCGGCGTCGACCTGCGCCTGGGGCCGCTCTACTACGTGCCCCTGAGCCTGGTGGCCTGGGAGCTCGGCGGCGGTCCGGTGGTGGCCGCGGCCCTGCTGTGCGCCATCAGCCTCACCGGATCGAACTGGCTCGCCGGGCAGAGCTTCTCGACCTTCGTCACGACCTTCAACTTCACGATGCAGTGGCTCTCGTTCGTGGTCATCGGGCTGCTCATCACCGCCCTGCGCCGCGCGCTGGTGCACGAGCGGGCGCTGAGCCGCACGGACGCCTTGACCTCGTTGTTGAACGCCCGCACCTTCTACGAGGAGGCGGCTCGCGTCCTGGCCCTCACCCGCCGGACGCGCAACCCCGTCACGCTGGCCTACGTGGACCTGGACAACTTCAAGAGCGTCAACGACACCCGGGGGCACCGCGCGGGCGACGAGATCCTCCGCGCGGTGGGCGGCATCATCGCGGGGTGCACGAGGAAGAGCGACGTCGCCGCACGCCTCGGCGGCGACGAATTCGGCGTGCTCATGCCCGAGACCGATCCCCACCACGCGCGCCAGGCCTGTGAGCGGCTGCGCACGCTGATCGCGAAGAGATTCGAGGCCGAGGCCAGCCCGGTGACCGCCACCGTCGGAGGGGTGACGTTCCTGAGCTTGCCCGAGAGCGTGGACGCCATGGTCCACTTGGCCGACAGCCGGATGTACGCGGCCAAGGCGGCTGGCCGAGACCGCGTGGACATCGAGGTCGTGGGCCCGCCGGCGACCGCCGCCCCAAGCTAGGGGCCCGCTTCGATTCCGCGCCGGCGCAGCCGGAATGATACCGTCTGGGCGGTGACCGGAATGAAACTGATTGCCGGACGATTACAGCTCCTGGTGTTGGCCTGCCTGTGCTCTGGACCCATGGCCCGCGCGGACGGTCCGGCCGACCTGCGCCGCCTGGCCTCCGACTATTACCGGTGGCGGAACGAGCAGTACCCGGTGGCCAGCAGCGATCAGGGCCTTCACACGTGGGATTCCCGCCTCACCGACTACTCGCCGTCGGCGGTGGCCGCGCGTCGGACGCGCGTGTCGGAGCTCGTCACTCAGGTCCGCGCCATGGACGCCTCGTCCTGGTCGCGCGACGATCGGATCGACCGCGTTCTCTTCCTGGCGCAGCTGGAACGCGCGGACTTCTTCGACCGGGTCCTGGCGCGACCGGAGACGGACCCGCAGGTCTACGTGAGCGATTGCGCGGACGCGATCTTCTCGCTCCTCAAGAAGGAGTACGCGCCGAAGAGGACCCGGGCCCTTGCCGCCACGGAGAGGCTGCGGGCCATGCCCGCGCTGCTCGAGCAGGGCAAACAAGTACTCATCAAGCCGTACGGGCTGTACGGACGGCTCGCCATTTCATCCGCCCGGTCGATGGACTCGCTGTTCGGTGACAGCCTCATGACGCTGGCGGTCGATCTCTCGCCCGGTGAGCGGGCCGAGCTGCTGGCCGCCCGCGACGGCGCCCTTGCCGCGCTGCGTGGGTTCGCCACCTGGCTCGAGACGCACGTGGTCGGACAACCCGAGTTCGTGGCCATGGGCCGCGAGAAGTACGACTGGATGCTGCGGCACGTATACCTGTTGCCGCTCGATGCGGAACAGGTGGCGATGCTCGGCGAGGCCGAGCTGGCCCGCTACCGCGGTCTGGAGTCGCTGCTTCCCGACCCGCGCATGGCCGACCCCGACCCCGCGCGCGCGGCGAACATCCCCAAGGACCAGCAGTCGTTCCTCTCGGCCTACGAGAGCCGGCAGGCGGAGATGATCCGGTTCCTTCGGGAGCGCCGGCTCATCTCGCTGCCCCCGAGCCTGGGACCCTTCTCCATCCGCCAGCTTCCGGAGGCTTTCAAGCCGACCTCGCCGGGCGGCTTCATGAACCCTCCGGGCCTCTACGACAAGGACCCGGGCGGCTTCTTCTTCATCCCGACCTACGACCCCAAG
>Ga0075418_10007240_pt1 | contig 12506 bp, 10 predicted proteins | sample SoiMetdeltSBSDD2_FD_81776 | JGI IMG/M metagenome (GOLD analysis project Ga0075418, IMG submission 81776) | Bulk soil microbial communities from a Populus tree surrounding site in Tennessee, USA - Soil MetaG P. deltoides SBSDD2 | ecosystem: Environmental > Terrestrial > Soil > Tree plantation...
CCCTTCCTCAAGGACAAGCTGGTCATCGTGAACGTCGTTGTAAACGGGGAGCCATGGGCTGTGCAGATCCGGGACGTGGCCCTCGCGGCCGCGGTCCAGACGGCCCGCCAGGACATTGCCGACTTCGGCTTCGAGCGCCGGGCACCCAGTGGGCCCGCCAGTACAAGCTACACGTTCTGCGCGTTCGCCAACGACGAGAAACGCGAGGCGGCGCATCAGAAGTGGAAGGACTGGTCGGCCGCCAACCTCAAGAAATGAACTGCACTCAGCGGTTCGACGTGGCCGCGGCGCCTGACGCGCAAGCGCGCAAGCGAAGGTGTGTTCCCTTCGCTTGCGCGTCAGGCTCCGTGCTTGCGAGGCCAATCACTTCGCCGAGAATCCGTAGACCGTCGTGTGTGTGTATGTCTCGCCGGGCCGCAGGACGACGCTCGGGAAGTCCTTCTTGTTGATCGAATCCGGGTAATGCTGCGTCTCCAGGCAGAACCCGGCGTATTGTTTGTAGCGCACCCCGCCCTTCCCCTTCTGCTTCCCGTCCAGGAAGTTGCCGCTATAAAACTGCACCCCCGGCTCCGTGGTTTGGACCTTCATCACCCGGCCGCTCTTCGGCTCTGTCACTTCGGCAGCCAGGCGCAGCTTCCCGGCCTCGCCGCGAAGGACGTAGTTGAGGTCGTACCCTTGCGGGTCCGCCTTGATCGACTTGATGTTCTTGCCAATCGCGGTGGGCGTGCGGAAGTCGAACGGCGTGTTCTCGACCGGGTCGATCTTGCCGGTCGGGATCAGCGTCTCGTCCGTCGGCGTGTAGTAGTCGGCCTGGATCGTCATCAGGTGATCGAGAATCGTCCCGGCATCGTGCCCCGCGAGGTTGAAGTAGGCGTGCTGGGTCAGATTGATCGGGGTCGCCTTGTCTGCGGTCGCCTTGTAGGCGATGTGCCATTCGTCGCTGTCATTGAGGACGTAGGTGACCGTCACGTCGAGCGTGCCCGGGTAACCCTCTTCGCCGTCTTTGCTCGTGTACTTAAGAACGACCGTTTTGCGGTCGCCGAGGTCGGCGGCCTCCGCCTTCCAGACCATCTTGTCGAACCCCTTCTTGCCGCCGTGCAAGTGATTCGGCCCATTGTTCGTCGCCAGCGTGTATTCCTTGCCGTCCAGGGAGAACTTGCCCTTTGCGATCCGGTTAGCAACTCGACCGGCAATGGCTCCGAAGAACGGGTGCCCTTCCAGATACTCTTCCAGGTTGGAGCAGCCGAGGCAGACGTCCGCGAACTTGCCGGCCTTGTCGGGCACGTGTAGCTCGGTGACGATCCCGCCAAAGGTGATGACCTTCATGGTCACGCCCTTGTTATTGGTGAGTGTGTATTCCTCGACCGCGGTGCCGTCGGGCGTCTTGCCGTAGGGCTTCTTGGTGATCCCGGCCTTCGGCTTCTCGTCGGCGACCGCGACCGCGGCGCACACGGCAACGGCCAGGGAGGCAACTAACTTCCGCATGGAGAGGTCCTCGAACGGGGGTTGGACGTGGTGAGGAGGTGTTATACGGCCCACCGACGTTTGCGGGGCAGCCCGCTCGCGGTACGATGCCCGTATGCTCCGGGAGTTGTCGGTTCAGAACCTGGCGATCATCGAAGACTTGCGTGTTGAACTCAAGGAGGGGTTCTGCGCCTGGACTGGCGAGACCGGGGCCGGCAAGTCCCTTCTCTTGGGCGCCTTCGGCCTGCTGATCGGCGAACGCGGGTCGGCCGACCTCATCCGCGCTGGCAGCGACGAGCTGCGCGTCACTGGGCTTTTCGAGCTGCGGCCGCACCTTCGAACGGCTGTGGAGGCCGTCCTCGATATGCCGCTCGAGGACGGCCAACTCATCATCTCGCGTCGCCTTCAGCGCGCGGGTGGAAGCAAAGCGTACGTCAACGATGCCCCGGTATCCGTTACGCTGTTCCGCAAACTCGGGGAATTGTTGGTGGACGTCCACGGCCAAAGGGAGAGCCACTCGCTTCTCGAGCCGTCCTACCAGGTGCAACTTCTTGACGCCTTCGGCAAGCTCGGCGACCTCCGGGGGGCGTACGGCGACGCGGCCACCCGCGTGCGCGAGTTGCGTCGCCGGCGGGCAGATCTGTTCGCCCGACAGGAAACGCAGCAGCGCGAGCTGAGCCTGATCCGGTTCGAGCGCGAGGAATTGGTCGCGGCCCGGCTGAAGCTGGGTGAGCCGGCCGACTTGGCGGTTGAACGCGACCAGCTCACTCATGCCCAAGCACTTCAGGAATTTGCCACTGGCGCCGCGGGCCGACTGTACGACGACGAGGGCTCGGTCGTCGAGCAACTCGGCCGGCTGGTCAAGGAGGCGCAGCACTGGGCCAACGTCGACCCGGACGTGTCGGCGGTTGCGAAGCGGCTGGAAGCACTCGCTCCCGAGGTGCGTGACATCGCGGAGACGTGCCGCGACCTCTCCGAGCGCTTCGAAGCTGACCCTGGGCGCCTCGACGAGGTCGAGAGACGCCTGCAACAACTCCGCCGGCTTGAGGCCAAGTATCGCAAACCGATTGATGAGTTAATCGCGTATCGCGACGACCTTGACCGACGCGAAGCAGGTCTGTCCCGGGACGAGTCGGACCTTTCGGCAATTGATCATGAGTTGCAAAGCGCGTTCGCGGTTTTGAAGGAAGCCACCAGCGCGATTAGTGCTGCCCGACGAAAGATCGCCAAAAAGCTCGCAGCCGAAACCCAAAAGCACCTGGTCAACTTGGGAATGCCGAATGCTAAACTTGATTGCGACTTGAAACCGATCCCCCTCGGCGACGACCCGTTCGCGGGCGACGTGCCTGTGGGTGGGGCGGACGAGCTGGAGTTCCTGCTCGCGGCCAACCCGGGCGAGCCGTCGCTCCCCCTGCGCAAGGTCGCGTCCGGCGGCGAGCTGTCGCGAACCATGCTCGCACTCAAGACGGTCCTGGCGGCGCACGACCCCGTGGGCACACTGGTCTTCGACGAGATCGACGCGAACGTCGGCGGCCGCCTCGGGGACATCGTCGGCGAAAAGCTCGCCCTGCTCGGCCGCACGCACCAGGTCATCTGTGTCACGCATCTGCCGCAGGTCGCCGCGTACGCCCGGCATCAGTGGACAATCCGCAAAGCCATCAAGGGCAAGCGGACCACGACCACGATCGTCGCACTCGAGACCGATGAGCAGCGTATGGAAGAAATAGCCAGCATGATGCGAGGCGAGGCCCGCAGTGCCACGACGCGTCAAGAGGCCGCGGAAATGTTGAACGCGGCAAAGAACAAGCGGCAAATGTCGGAGGTCCGGTCATGACGAAATTCGAGGTGAAGACCCGGGTCCGCAACCAGTTTCTCGAGATCACTGACGAAGTGCGGAAAGCCGCGGCGGCCTCTGGGGTCACGACGGGGATTTGCGTCGTCTATTGTCCCCATACGACCGCGGCGATCACCGTGAACGAAAACGCCGACCCGGAAGTCGTTCACGACATGCTGCTCTACCTCAACGCGGCGGTGCCGAAGGAATATCCCGGCTTCCGACACGGGGAAGGAAACAGCGACGCGCACATCAAAGCCAGCCTGGTCGGTCCCAGCGTGACGCTTGTCGTCGAGAACGGGGACATCGTCCTGGGTCGGTGGCAGGGGGTGTACTTCTGTGAGTTCGACGGCCCACGGACGCGGGTGGTGACGGTACAGGTGTCGGGCGCGAGGATTGTCGGCTGAAAGCACTTTTCCGCAAGTCTGTTCCGGGAGCTGTACCGCACCGGACGAACCGGTCGCCTCGTGGCACCCTCGCTTTGCTTCGGGCTCCGCCGCTCGCTACGGCTTCAGCCGCGCCAGCGCCTCCACCAGCCCGGTCACGCTCGGCTCCATCCAGATCAAGACCAGAGTCTGCGGTAGTACTCCAAGCGCAATCGCGAGGAGACAGAACGAAATGAGCACCACCGCCTCTCGCGCGGTGAGATCGGGGTAGCCCGCCGTCTCCGGGTTGACGCCGAGGAAGACTCGCTGCCAGGTCCACAGCAGGTAGCCAGCCGTCAGCACCGTCGCAAGGATGGCGGGGATCGCGAGTCCGGGGTGGAAGTTCCACGTTCCCAGGACGACGAACACCTCGCCCACGAACCCGCACAGGCCGGGCAGGCCCATCGACGCGAAGAACAGAATCGCACTCAAGCCCCCGTACAGGGGCATCGACGTCATTAGCCCGCCGTACCGATCGATGTCGCGGTGATGGGCCCGGTCGTATGCCACGCCCACGACGAAGAACATGCCGGCCGAGCTGATTCCGTGCGCCAGCATCTGGTACATCGCGCCGTTCATCCCCCACGCCCAGTAGGCCGCCTTGGCACTCGTGGACCAGATCGCGAAGCCGAGGATCACGTAGCCCATGTGGCTCACCGACGAATACGCCAGCAGGCGCTTGAAGTCCCTCTGGCCCATTGCCACGAATGCCCCGTACACGATGGCGAACGCGCCGACAATCCCCAGCGCGATCGCGAGTTGCTCGGCTGCCCACGGACAGATTGGATACGCGAGCCGGATGATGCCGTAGCCGCCGAGCTTGAGCAACACCCCGGCGAGGACCATGCTGATCGGCGTCGGGGCTTCCACGTGGGCGTCGGGCAGCCAAGAGTGGAGTGGGACGATCGGCACCTTGACCGCGAATCCAACGAACAACAGCAGGAACAGGATGTACTGGAACTCTTTCTTGAAGAATGGCTGGTCGAATCGCGCGTGGGCCTCATCGGGCTTGACCCCGCGGCCGAGTAGCTCGATCTTTCCGTCCCCCGGCTGATCGGCCTCGGGGCTTCCCGGTTGGCGTCGGGCCGCGAGTTTGTCCGCCTGCCCGTTCAGGTGCAGCATGGCCGCGGCGCCGGCCCGCTGCAGGACCGGGATGTTGAACGTGTGGTACTCGCGGGCCTCGTCAAGCGTCATTCGCGGGTTTTGCTTCTTCACTTCCTTCGCCCGGTCGTCCACGGTCGCCTTATCAACGAAATCGCGGACGTCCGTGAAATAAAGGCCGATCATGGCGACGAGCAGGAACACGCTGCCGACCAGAGTGTACAGGACGAACTTGATCGCCGCGTACTTCCGCCGCCCGCCTCCCCACACGCCGATCAAAAAGTACATCGGGATCAGCATGATTTCGTAGAAGACGTAGAGCAGGAAAAAGTCCGTCGCGAAGAATGTCCCCAGCACCCCGGTCTCGAGGGTGAGCAGCAACGCGAAGTAGGCGCGGACGTTCTTCTCAATCCCCCACGAGGCAATGACAGAAAGGAACAGGACCACCGCCGTGAGCAAGATGAGCGGCAGCGAGATCCCGTCCACGGCGATGCCATAGTTGATGTCGAACCGGGAAATCCACGGCACCGAAGCGACCCAGTCGCGGCCTTGGACGGGGTCCCGCGTCTCGTTGGCTTCCCGGCGCATGGCCTCGTCCACGCGGGCGTCGAGCAGATTCTTCGGGTCGTGCAGGGATCGCAGCGCCCGGTCGGAACGGCTGTCGAGCAATGCGTAGTAATCGATCAACAGGCACAAGCTGAGGATGAGGGTCGCGGCCGAACCGATCAGGGCCCACCAGCGCACGCCTTCGACCCACCGCGGCGGGAACAAAAGACCCAGGATCCCGAACGCACCCGGGACGAAGATCACCAGCGACATCAGGACCAAGTCGTACTCAACCATGTCGCGCTATGGGGTTATGAGTCAATTCGTCAGCAAACCTACGAGCCGACATACACGACCACCAGCACGGCTACGAGTGCCACCGCGGCGGCCATCAATACGGTGACGTACCGGCGGATCAGCCCGGACTGAGCCCCCCGGAGACGGGCCCCGAAGAACATCGTCCCCAATCCGAGGGCATTAAGCACCCCGTCCAGGCTCGAAACGTTCACGGCGCGGTCGGCCGCGTCGGCCTGCTCGGGCGGGACCGCCCGCTTGTCGAACCGTGCGGTCCCGTAGCCCAGGGCAACAGCCGGGCGCACGAAGACCGCGTCGTACAGCTCGTCAAAGTGCCACTTCTCGCGCAGGAACGTGTAGAGCGCTCCGGCCCTCGCCTTCCAGACCGTCGGGTCGATCGTCCGGGTGCCGTACATGAGCAGCGCGAGGCCAAATCCGGATGCCGCCACGACCAGCGCGAGCCAGCCGGACGAGTGTGTCGAGTCGTCGATCGCGAGCCCATGTGCCGGGCCGGGGAGCGCCTTCTCGAGCAAGTGGCCGAGGTAGCTGGCGTGGGGATCCCACAACGGCCAGCCCCACGCGACACAAACACTGAACACCGCGAGAACGATCAATGGGACGGTCATCACCCCCGGCGACTCGTGCGCGTGTTCGGCCTCCAGGCCGCGCGGCTCGCCCGCGAACGCCAGGAACCACAGGCGGAACATGTAGAACGCGGTCATGCCCGCGGTCAATAATGGCAGGATGAACAAGACCATGTGCTCCCGGTTCTGCAGGCCAAAGCCCATCGCATTCGAGAGGATCATGTCCTTGCTGTACCAGCCGCTGAGAAACGGCGTGCCGGAGATGGCCAGTACGCCAATGAGCATCGTGTACGCCGTCACTGGCATCCGCCGCCGCAGCCCGCCCATGTTCATCAGGTCCTGTTCGTGGTGGCAACCGAGGATCACGCTGCCGGAGCCCAGGAATAGCAGAGCCTTGAAGAACGCGTGCGTCAGCAAGTGCAGGAGGCCGGCTACCCACCCGCCGACACCGAGAGCGAGCATCATGAATCCGAGCTGGCTCACCGTGGAATAAGCGAGCACGCGCTTGATGTCAGTCTGCACCAGGGCGATCGTGGCCGCGAGGAAGAGCGTAATCCCCCCGGTATATGCGATGATGAGCCGGACCTCCGGGGTGAAAATCGGGAAGCAGCGGCCGACCAGATACACGCCCGCGGCCACCATGGTCGCGGCGTGAATGAGCGCCGAGACCGGGGTCGGACCTTCCATCGCGTCCGGCAGCCAGGTGTGCAGCGGGAACTGGGCCGATTTGCCAACGCAGCCGAGGAACAGCCCGATGCCCGCGGCGACGAGCAGCCCGTGCGAGATCGGCGGGTCGCCACCGGCCAGGTCGCTGATGATCCGCTCGATGTTGAACGTCCCGAACTGCGACCAGATGATGGCCAGGCCGATCAGGAACCCCGCGTCGCCGACCCGGTTGACGATGAACGCCTTGTTGGCCGCGAACGCCGCGCTCGGACGCTCGTGATAGAAGCCGATCAGGAAGAACGAACAGACACCGACCAACTCCCACGAGATGAATACCTGGAACAGGTTGTCCGCGATCACCAGGTTGAGCATCGAGAAGCAGAAGAGCGACAGGTACAGGAAGAACCGCCCGAATCGCCCCGGACGCGTGATGTGCGCTTCGTGGTCCTCGTGCAACTCTTCGGTCTCGTCCGCCATGTATCCGATTGAGAAGACAAAGATCATGGTCGAAACGAACGCGACCATGGCGAACATGAGGGCGGTCAAATGGTCGACGCGGTAGCCGATCTCGAGTGTCATCGCGGTTGCGCCGGACGTTTCGACCTTGGCCCAGGTCGTACTCTCCACCCAGTGCTGGTGCATCTCCAACGGCGAAAGCGTCTGATATTCATCCAGGTAGCGGACCAGGCCGAAAATCGCCAGTGCGGCACTGAGGGCCATCGCCCCGGTCGCGAGGTAGGCGCCGGACCGCAGCGGCCGGTGCCCGCCCAGGAAGAAGTAGAGGAACCGGGCGATCGGATGGGACTCGCGGTAAGGCCGGCAGACGCCGCGCAGGCACCCGCCGACGAGCAGCAGCGCGCACGCGGCCAACGGCAGCAGCGTGGCGACCACGTACAGTCGGCCGGGAGTGGCAAGCAGCCAGCTAACCATTCGCCCTCATCCCTTCAGCTCGTCCGCCCGGTCCACGTCCACCGTCGCGTGGTTGTTGTAAAAGTTCAGGATGATCGCCAGCGCGATCGCCGCCTCGCCGGCCGCGAGCACGATTACGAGCAGTGCGAACACCTGACCCTCGAGTGCAAAGCTCGGCACGAAGCGGGCACACGCCACGAAGTTCACGTTCGCCGCGTTGAGCACCAGTTCGACGCCCATGAGGATGCCGACCGCGTTCCGCTTGGTGGCGATGCATAACAACCCACAGGCGAACAGGAACGCTCCCAGGCACAGGTACGGGGTCAGACCAAGTTCAGTCACTGGCCACCCCCTCCCGCGGCCGCCGCTTGGCCCGTGCGAGGTAGGCAGCCCCGATCAGGACGACCAGCAAGTGCACCGAGATGATCTCGAACGGCAAGAGATAGGTCGTCAGGAACCCGACGCCGAGCTGACCGGTGCCGGGCATCGATTCCGTTGGCGCGGTCGTCCGACCCTCGCCCAGGCGAAGCGACACCGTGGCGAGCAACGTGAACAGCGCCCCCGCGAGCACAATGCCCACGATCCATTCCTGCGGCCGCGTGCGAATCTTGAGGAACTGTTGCTGCGCCGTCAGCATGACCCCGAACACCACCAGGACCATGGTCCCGCCGACATACACGATGAGCTGCGTCGCACCGACGAATTCGGCGCCGAGCAGGAAGTACAGGAGCGATACCCCGACGAGGGTGAATAGTAACCAGACCGCGCTGCGGACGATGTTGCGCGACAGCACGACGGCGAGAGCCGAAAGGCCCGTCGCCGAGGCAATTGCCGTGAACAGGATCACGTCCAGGCTCACGCGGATTTGGCCCTCAAGAGGGGAGTCGGCATCCCTTCCCAGGCGCCGGGCAGGCCCGCTTTCGGTCCCGGCAGCGCTTTCGTCAGCATCTGGACGAGCAGGACGACCAGGCCGAGGGCACACACCACGGCACTCGCCCAGCGCCAGACCTGGCCGACAATCGTCGGCACGAACAGCTCCCACAAACACACGCCGACGAGCAAGACGCAGGAGATCGGCAGGAAGTACTTGAGACAAGTCATCATCACCTGATCAATGCGGAGCCGTGGCAAGGACCAGCGCATCCACATCATGACAAAGACCAACAGCCAGCCCTTGAGCACGAAGACGACCACGTTCAAAACGTGCCCAAACCAACCGAGTTCCAAGGACGGTTCGAAGGGCAACAGGCCGCTATGCCAGCCACCGAGAAATAGAATCGCGGCCGCCCCGCTGACCGCGAACATGCTGGCATACTCTGCCATGAAGAAGATCGACCAGCGAATGCCGCTGTACTCGGTGTGAAACCCGGCCACCAACTCGCTCTCGGCCTCGGCCAGGTCGAAAGGGGCCCGCTTGCAGCTCGCGGTCGCCACGATGAAGAAAATGAAAAACGCCACGAATGTGAACGGGTCATGGAACAGGTTCCACTGCCAGAAGAACCCCGTCTGCTGGACGCCGATCGTATTCAGGTTGAGCGTCCCCGCGACGATCACCGGGATCAAGACGCACATCGATCGCGGCACCTCGTAGCTGACCACCTGCGCCGCCTCGCGAATGCCGCCAAAGAGCGACCATTTGCTCCCGGACGCGTACCCGGCCAGGATCACGCCGAATACTTCGCTCGAAAGCACCGCCAGGATGAAGAACGCGGCCACGTTCAGATTGTGGCCGACGATGCCGTTGCCAAAAGGCAGCGAGACGAACGCGACAAACGACGCGCACAGGGCGAGGTATGGCGCCAACTTGAAGAGGAACTTGTCCGCCACATCCGGCGAGGTGTCCTCCTTGGTGATCAGCTTGATGGCGTCGGCGACGGACTGCAGGAGGCCGTACTTTCCGACGCGAGTGGGACCGAGCCGGTCCTGAATGCGGCCGGAGACCTTGCGCTCGAGCCAGGTGAAGAACAATCCCGAAACGGCGATGAACGAGATCAGAATGATCCCGATCACCAGGCACGCGGCGAGTAGATCGAACGGCGAGGGTAGGAAGGAGAACAGTTCCTTCACGGACAGTCCGGTATGGGCCAGAGAGAGGGTTTTCTATGGTGAGGTGGCGGGTCGGCAACGTACGCAAACCGGCGCAGTCAATCGGCCGCGGATTGGCTAACCTGTTCCCCCATGCGTGGACCTGTCCTCCGCCGTCGCACTGACCGGTTCCCGGCTAATGCCCGGCCTCCGCTCTGGTATCGACTGATCGGGGACCACCGGGAGCAAACGACCGACGCACACGCCCGCGACGCCCGGCTGGCCCGCGTCGAGGCGGCCCTGTTCCTTTCTGATGAGCCGCTGACGGCTCGCAAGCTTGCGTCCGCGGCCGGCCTCACTGACACCGCCGAAGCCCGCCGGCTGCTGCAGAGACTCCGCGAACTCTACGACGCGGACGCCACCGCCTTTCAGGTCGAGGAGATCGCCGGTGGGTATCAACTCCTGACTCGCCCCGCGTATCGCCCATGGCTGCAGCGCGTCCTGCGAACCGGGCGCGACGTGCGACTAACCCCGGCCGCCTTGGAGACGCTCGCGGTCGTTGCCTACCGCCAACCGATCCCGCGGGCGGACGTGGAAGCGATTCGCGGCGTCGCCTGTGCCGAATTGCTCACCCATCTCATGGAGAAGGGGTACATCAAAATCGTCGGCCGCCAGGAGACGCTCGGCCGGCCCGTCCTCTACGGCACGACCAAGAAATTCCTGCAAGCGTTCGGCCTCGGGTCGCTGCGTGACCTGCCGGAGTACGAGTCGCGACGTACGTCGTAGCTCCTACGGCAGCGGGACATCGCGGAACTCAAACGGAATGGCGTGCTCGTGGATCACCCAATCCTCGAAGACCAACTTGGCCGGCGCACCGACGTTGTTCTTGTTGAACGGCGGCGAGAAGTACATGGAGATGCTGTACTCGCGCCCGTTCGACGACGACCCGCGGCCGTTCATCTGAAACTTGTTCCCGGCTTCGTCTTCCAGACTGAATCGCTCGTGCCACTCGCGGTACGAACCACCCTCCTCGCGCGGCACCTGGATCTCGACCTCGATCGACCCGCCGCCCTGGTTGCGCACTTGCTTGATGTGCAAGGAGTCCGTCCCGGCGCGGAAGCTCGTCCCGCCCGACTCCAGCACCTTGCTTGTTACGACGACCGGCCGGCGGATGAGGATGGTCCGCACCGGGATCGTCCCGCGGACAACGCGGATCGACTTGGCCGATTCGCTCGCCCGCCGCAAGCGGACATCGGAGAAGGACGTGGACTCCCCACGGAAGGTCCCCCGACCGGGAGAGGTCCGTTCGGGTGCGGGCTCGAGGACCGCCACGCCCTTCCCGGCTCCGCCCGGCGCGGGCAAATCGGCCTGGGGCGCCGGCTCCAGGAGCGACTTGCCGTCCGAATCGAGCGCTTCTTCCACCTTCGCCGGGTGGATCCTTAGGAACGTGAGCCGTGGCTCGGCCAGGATCGAGACCGACAGGGTGAGCTTGTGGGTGCGCCGCCCGTCCGTTCCCCTCACGGCCATGGTAAAGTCGACGTCCCGGTCCTCGTGGAACCAGGTCGACTCCAGGCGGAACGGGCCGCGAACGTTCACGAACACCGACCGGTCGTTGGCCGCGTCGAGCTGGACCACCCTCTGGTGGGTGTCGTACCCGATCGACCGCCCGGTGTCCCGGGCCATGCGCTCTACGGCGTCCCAGAACGGCACATCGTTCCCCGCGACGGTCACGCGCTGACCGCCTTCACCCCCGAGGCGGCCGAGCTTGTAGCCGGTCTGCTTCTCGATATCACGGAGTACGTCGTCCAGCGGCCGGCTCTCACCCTTGATGGTTACGCGCTTTGGCAGCAGGGCCTCCTCGATCTCCAGAGGCGGGATCAGTACCTCGACCCGCTTGCGGACCTCCTCGTCCTTCGACTCGCGGGCCTTGCGCAAGGTCGCGAGCGCTGCGGGGCCGCGTTCCCGGAGCAACTTGGTCGCCCTCTCGCGCTCCGCGAACGACCGGCTGCCGAGCTGCTCGATCAACTTTTCGACGGTCGGCGGCGGCGGATCGGCGGATTGTGCGCCGACTGCCGCGATGGCGAGGATTGCGGTCGCCGTCAAAACATGTCGCATTGGTACCTCACCAGCCCATTACGCTTACTTGCGCTCCTGCACGATCGCGCACACACCCTTCTTGTTCGACACGATGACGTCGAGCAGGCCATCCCCGTTAATGTCCTGGACCGCGAACTGAGTGCCAATCCCAGCATCGATGTCGATGATCATCGGGGTGAACCGAATGAAACTGTGCTCCGGCTGCTTGTCTTTGGCGGGGATCGTCACCTTGTTCGCTTTGAACCAGTAGAGCATCGCCGGCCAGTCGTGCCCGCCTTCGCCGCGGCCGTGCGACCAGAACCGCTTGCCGGTCACCAGGTCCTTCATCCCGTCCCCGTCGATGTCCACGCAGTGCATGGCGTGCGTCTCGGAGACCAGTTCGCGGAACAACGGCTCCTGGACAAACTCCGGGTGGAGCGACTTGCCGGGCCGCTGGCGAAAAGCCCAGATGCCGAACTGATGGGCGCTCGAACTCAAGATGTCAGCCTTGCCGTCGAAGTCCACGTCGTAGGTGAACATGTCGGCGCACGCCGGGCCGAGCTTCGCGGGGTGAAACGGCCA
>Ga0075418_10007241_pt1 | contig 12505 bp, 12 predicted proteins | sample SoiMetdeltSBSDD2_FD_81776 | JGI IMG/M metagenome (GOLD analysis project Ga0075418, IMG submission 81776) | Bulk soil microbial communities from a Populus tree surrounding site in Tennessee, USA - Soil MetaG P. deltoides SBSDD2 | ecosystem: Environmental > Terrestrial > Soil > Tree plantation...
CATGCAGAGATCGCCTTCATTCTCACGGTCTTCGTCATCACACAGGATGATCATGCGACCTTTGCGGATCTCGGCCAGCACGTCCGGAATGGAGGCAAAAGGCATTGGTGAGCCCTCCTCAAGAAAAGATGCTGTCGCAACTGTCGCCTGGCTTCTGCACCAGCATTGACCATTCCCTGGTTATGTCGGCGGACAGTGTCTTGCCGCAGTGCGGACAGTGTCTTGCCGCAGTATTGTATACTGTGCCATGCATGGGCACTGGGTAGCGTTGTCAGGTGACGGTGCTGGGTCTCATCCATGACTGGCTGGTCTTTCTGACCTCTCCCAGCAAGTCACGTCGCATTCTACTGTAGAAGGGAACATTAAGACAAGAGCCAGGGGTGAGGATACCCTGTGCCTCACCCAAGGGCAGGCATGATCGCACAAGGAGGACAGGTATGCAAGGGCATATTGGTACATGCGTGCTGGAGCTTGTGACTGGAGATATTACACAGCAAACCACCGATGCCATCGTCAACGCCGCGAACAGCCAGTTGGCTGGTGGGGGGGGCGTGGATGGGGCCATCCACCGCGCTGGAGGCCCCGCTATTATGGCGGAGACCCGTCAACGCTATCCCCAAGGTTGCCCGACGGGCGACGCTGTGATCACGGGCGCTGGCCAGCTGCCGGCGCGTTACGTTATCCACGCGGTGGGGCCAATCTGGCACGGCGGACACCAGCGTGAAGCCGAGCAGCTCGCCAGTGCTTATGCGAAGAGTCTAGCCGTGGCCGTGGCGCATCAGTGTCACAGTGTGGCGTTTCCGTCTCTGTCGACCGGGGCCTATGGCTATCCCGTAGCCTTCGCAGCGCAGACGGCGCTCTGCACCGTGCTCGCCTTTCTCCGCGAGCATCAGCAACCGTCGTGCGTGCGCTTTGTGCTTTTCGACGGTGGGACGTATACGGCCTACGCTGCCGCTTTAGGGGAGATGCAGGATGTAGACGCCATCATTACCTGATACGACCGCCAGGCTGGTAGTCTGGAAGCGTGTGCTGGAGCTGGGGAAGGACAAAGACGCCTGGTGGCTCCGCTCATGCGGCGCGAGGGCTGGGAAGCCTACCAGTGGCGTGACCTGCTTCTACTGCCCTGGCACTGGGGCGCAGCATCCCCCCATAACGCTGCCGCCACCAGCAAAGGCAAAATGTGATCAGCATCGTACCCATCAATAATAAACCATATTGGTACCTAGTATCTTCAATCTCTAGTACGTTCAGAGCAATATATATGATCTGCAGCAGTATCCGATGCACCACGAAAGCAAAGAGGGCGTGGAACCCGATCAGACGGAAGAAATCAGTCAGCCGTTGCCATCGTATATGCAGGAGCAGCCAGGAGACGCTCATTAACCGTTCCGTTGGCCACACATTGTCCCAGGTGTCGTCAAGCCCATCGCGGCCTACGCTCGGGGGGCGAGAAGCATGCGTATAAATTTTCTGCTAGAGCCCCTATGTTTATTGATAGACTAACAGTTATGAGGTAGGAGGCAGATCACACACCCAGGTAGCGCTGGTGCAGCAGTGCATCAGCACGGAGAGCCTCGGAAGTGCCGCTCCACACCACTTGTCCTTTGGCAAGGATGTAATGACGGTCGGCAATGCGGCTCAGGGCTGTGACATGCTTATCAATGAGGAAAATTGACAGTCCAGTATTTTTTAAATGTGCTAAGACACGCCAGAGTTCCTCCCGTATAAGGGGGGCTAAGCCTTCCGTAGCTTCATCGAGTATCAACAGCCGGGGATTGGTCATCAACGCCCGCCCAATCGCCAGCATCTGCTGCTCGCCGCCCGACAGTTGCGTGCCCATGTGATGCTGGCGGGTCGCCAGCGTAGGGAAGAGGTCGTAGACACGCTCCAGGGTCCACGGCGGGCTACTGGACCAGTGCCTGGCAGCCGTGGCCACTAAATGCTCACGCACGGAAAGATTGGGAAAAATCTGGCGCCCTTCTGGCACCAGGCCGAGCCCGCGCCGGGCAATACGGTAGGAGGGCAGGGTGTGGATAGCCTGCCCATCTAGCGTAATGCCTCCGGCACGAATGGGGATGAGCCCCATGATGGAGCGCACCGTAGTGGTCTTGCCCATACCGTTGCGGCCTAACAGGGTGACCACTTCGCCTTGCTGCACGTCCAGGCTCAGTCCGAAGAGCACCTGGCTTGTGCCGTAGTACGTCTCGATCGCTTTAACGCTGAGCACGACCGACCTCGCTATCGTCCTCACCGAGATAAGCACGGCGCACCTCGGCATTGGCCCGAATGGCCTCAGACGTGCCAGTGGCAATGGCACGGCCATCAACGAGGACGGTGATGCGGTCGGCGAGCGCAAATACCATGTCCATGTCATGCTCGACAAGCAAGATGGTGTACTGGCCACGCAAGCTGTACAGAAGGGCCACCATCTGCGCCGATTCCTCCAGTCCCATGCCCGCAGTGGGTTCATCGAGCAGGAGCAGTTTTGGGGTGGTAGCCAGAGCCATGGCAATTTCGAGCTGGCGTTGTTCGCCGTGGGACAAGCGTGCCGCTGGCACTACGACTCGCTCCGCCAGCCCCACATTTTTTAGCACTTCGACTGCAGCATGGCGTATATGGGTCAGGGAGCGTGCCGGACGCCAGAAGCGAAAGCTGTGCCCTGCGTGGGCTTGTATGGCCAGCGCCACGTTCTCCAGCGTCGAAAAACCGGGAAAAATACTGGTGCTTTGGAAGGAACGTGCCAGTCCCAGAGCGGCGCGTCTGGGCACCGACAGCGCTGTGATATTGCGTCCCGCGAAGTAAATATGTCCAGCGTCAGGGCGTACCTCACCGGCTAACTGGCCAATGAGGGTCGTCTTGCCAGCGCCGTTTGGGCCAATGACAGCATGGAGTTCGCCGGGCATGATAGCCAGGTCAAGGGCAGCGGTAGCAACCACGGCTCCAAAGTGTTTCACCAGTCGCCGTACCTCAAGCAGGGGCTCGGTCATGGCTGGACCTCCGCCGCCGGCACCAGACCGTAGAGACCACGCCTGGCGCGCAAGACGACCACCAGGAGCATGGGACCGAGGAAGAGCATCCAGTGTTCGGTATAGCTCGACAGGATTTCTTCGGCTAACAGCAGGGTGATGGTCCCCAGCACAGGCCCGAAGCCACTGCCCATACCTCCCAGGAGCACCATGACCATGATCTCGCCTGAACGCGTCCAGTGCATCAGCGCCGGGCTGACATACGCTGTCTGATTCGCGAGCAGGGCTCCAGCGAGCCCGGCGACGACACCGGCGATCACGAAGCCCACCAGCTTATAAGCAAATGTGGCATAGCCTAACGCTTGCATGCGCCGTTCGTTCTCTTTAATACCGCGCAGCACCACGCCAAAACGCGAGTGCACGAGCCGTCGTCCGAGCCAGAGCACCAGGCACAAGCCGAGCCATGCGATATAGTACAGGGTTGTGGGTTGACGCAAGTCCAGCACTCCAGCAAAGGTGTTGCGCACGATGCGCACGCCATCGTCGCCACCGTAGGTCTTCAAGCTCACGGCAAGATAATAGAGCATCTGGGCAAAGGCCAGGGTGATCATGATGAAATACACTCCACTGGTGCGCAGACTGATGCCACCAATCACGAGTGCCAGCAACGCAGCCATCACCACGCTTGCGGGCCAGGCAATGAGCCCACTGGTCACGCCGTGATACCCTAAGATAGCCACGGTATAGGCTCCCACCCCGACAAACGCCGCATGCCCGAAGCTCACCATGCCGCCATAGCCCAGGATGAGGTCAAGGCTACAGGCCACTATGGCGTAGAGCATGATGCGCGTGAAGAGACGCGTATAGAAGACCTCACCCCCCAGGGGAATCCCGGCAAGTGCGACGAGGGTCAGACACACCACTATGCGGCGCAGGTCCACCTGCATGGGTTTCATCTCTGAGATTATGGACGTCAGAGCGGCTCACACAGCCGTGGGAAAGAGCCCTTGCGGGCGCCAGTACAGCACCACCGCCATGAGGATATAGATGGTCATGGAGGCCAGGGCTGGGGGCAAGAGCACGCGCCCAAAGGTGTCAATCACTCCCACCAGCAGCGCACCAATAAATGCCCCGCGAATCGAGCCGATGCCGCCAATGACAATGACCACAAAGGTGAGGATCAGCATCGACTCACCCATGCCGACCTGCAGCGCCAGGAGAGGCCCAGCCATCATCCCAGCTAGGCCGGCGAGGGCAGCCCCTACACCAAATACCAGTGTGTACAACCAGGTAATATTGACCCCAAGGGCAGCAATCATCGTGCGATTACTGGCGCCAGCTCGAATCCACATGCCGAGCCGTGTGTGCTGGATCACGCCATAGAGCCCGACAGCGATGAGGAGCCCTACCCCGACAACTGCCAGACGGTAGGCCGAGTAGGGCACGCCGGGCAGGAGCACAATCTGGCCGCTGAGAGCCTGGGGTACCGCCATAAAACGTGCCTGTGGACCCCAGATGGTCCGCACTAGCTCGTTGAAAAAGAGAATCAACCCAAATGTCGCCAGCACCTGGTCCAGATGGTCACGATTGTACAGCGTCCGCAGCGCCACCATTTCGACCATCATGCCAATGGCGAAGGTGAGCGGTATAGCCAGGATGACACCGAGCATGAACGAGTCAGTCCAGCCCTGGAAGGTGGCGGCCAGATAGGCCCCGAGCATATACATCGAGCCATGCGCCAGGTTGATCAGGTTCATGATGCCAAACACGAGCGTCAGCCCAGCTGCCAGTAAAAACAGCATGACACCCAGTTGCAGACCATTCAGGCCCTGCACGAGCAGGAGAGTTACATCCACAGCGACGCGGGGTTGGCTGGGCTACCAGCGCATGTTGCACTGTTCATGATAGGCATCGGCATGGTCCTTGAACGCGATGTCGTGCAATTCCTGCGTGATGACCCCGTCGGCTTTTTTGACGACCTGGCAAATATAAAAATCCTGGATAGGAAAGTGATTGTGGTTGAGCTTGAAGACCCCACGCACTGAGGCGAAACTGGCCTGGCGCAGCGCCGTCCGCAGCTTGTCCTTGTTACGCAGATTGCCACTGACAGCGTGGACAGCATTGTCAATGAACAGAGCCGTATCGTAGCCCTGGGCGGCATAGAGCGAGGGCACACGTCCGTAGGTCTGCTGAAAATCGACCACGAATTTGCGGTTCACAGGATTGGGCAAGTCAGGACTCCAGAAGCTGGAGTTGACGATGCCCAGCGCTGCCTCGCCCTGGGCCGGGAGTATGGTGTGATCGACGGTGAAAGCCGGAGCGTAAAAAGGAATCTCGGCTTTGAGCCCCATCTGGGCATACTGTTTAACAAAATTAATGCCCATACCCCCCGGGTAGAAGGCGAACACCGCCTCGGGCTTGGCAGCCCGGAGCTGTGCCAGCTCAGCGGCATAGTCTGGCTGGTTCAGCGTGGTGTACACTTCCCCCACAATCTCGCCCTTGAAGTACCGTTTGACGCCGGCCAGGGCATCTTTGCCAGCCTGGTAATTCGGCGCCATCAGATAGAGACGCTTTACACCCTTATCTTGCAGATACTTGCCCATAGCTTCATGGGTCTGATCATTCTGCCAGGAGACTGTAAATAGGTTCTGCAGACAGCCCGTACCAGCGAGCGGCGACGGTCCGGCATTGGCACTGATGAGAAACACCCCGGCCTCGGTCACCGGCTGGGCAATCGCCATCATGACGTTTGAAAAGACGACTCCGGTGATAAAATCCACCTTGTCCTTTTCGACCATCTTCGAGGCCACCTGCACTCCAACGTCAGGTTTGAGCTGGTCGTCGCCTACAATCAAGTCGACTGGCAGGCCACCCAGCGAATTCCCAACGTGCGTCATACCGAGCTTAAAACCATCCAGAATGTCCTGCCCGAGGCTCGCAGCGGGACCGGACATCGTGGCGATATAGCCAATTTTGATTTTGTCAGCGGCACTCACCGGGGCGACGCAACACGTGACGAGGACTATCAAGCCCCTTATCACCCTGCTCAAACGTCCGGGCATGGACCATACCTCCCAAGGTCTTAGCGTCCTCTCCCGGAGGGAGAGGGGATAATCCCGCTATGTGCTATAACACAAGCCAAGCATAGAAACAGGCGTGTGTGGTATGATGGCATGGGCATAATCCTATGGCAACCCTTTTTTGGCTTATTATTGGCAGAGGATGCAAGCACAGTGATGAGTGCAGCAGACGAAATTGTTGTCATCGTTGACGAGCACAACAACGTAGTGGGAGCGGCTCCACGGCGGGAGATGCGAGCGCAACGCCTGCCGCACCGCAGTACGTATATTCTAGTCTTTAATTCTCAGGGTGCCTTATACGTGCAGAAGCGCACCATGACGAAGGACGTCTTCCCTGGCTACTACGATCCGGCGGCTGGTGGCGTGGTGCTGGCCGGCGAAAGTTATGAAGAGAGCGCGCAACGCGAGCTGTATGAAGAAATGGGTATCCGTGACGTGCCCCTGACGCCGCTCTTCACGTTTTACTTCGCCGATGAGCGCACACGCGTGTGGGGCAGGGTATTTTCATGTGTCTATGATGGCGAGTTGGTCTTGCAGCCGGAAGAAGTCGAGAGTGGCGAATTCCTGCCCGTCACCGAGATTCTCCGACGGGCCCAAACGGCACCGTATACGCCTGACGGCATGTATGTGCTACGGCGCCATCTCCAGTTGACTGACTGAGCCAAGGAGTTCTCTGTGTGGGCCCTCTTCTGGGACGGTCAACACCTGCGGCTGGATACGGCTTATCCCACACCGCTGGCAGATGAGACTACCGCCGTGGTGCGTGTACATCTTGCTGGCATTTGCGCCACAGACCTGCAGGTTTTACGCGGGTATATGGGATTCCAGGGGGTGCCTGGACACGAATTTGTCGGCGAGGTCAGTGCGGGGCCATCCGCGTTGGTGGGGACACGCGTGGTGGGAGAGATTAATTTTGCCTGCGGGCATTGTCCAGTCTGCGCTCAGGGGCTCGGCCGCCACTGTCCACGGCGACAGGTCATGGGCATTCTCCACGCCGATGGCTGTTTCGCTGAGTATGTGCGGGTGCCAGTCGCCAATCTTCACCCTGTGCCGGCCGGTATCACCGATGAAGCGGCCGTGTTCAGCGAACCGCTGGCAGCCGCCTTTGAGATCCTGGAACAGGTGCGCGTGCAGCCCAGGGATGACATTGTGGTGCTAGGTGATGGCAAGCTCGGGGGGCTCTGTGCTCAGGTGCTGCATAGTGCCGGAGCACAGGTATGTGTCGTGGGGAAACACCCACACAAGCTGGCGCTATTGCATCAACTCGGTATGGTGACGGTGTTGCTGCACGACTGGCGCCCGCGTCTTGCCGACATTGTTGTTGAGGCCACTGGCTCGACGGCAGGGCTCGCCCTCGCCATGGAGAGTGTACGTCCACGTGGCACATTGGTCTTGAAGAGTACAGTGGTCAGCACGCATACGCTGTCTCTGGCACCTCTCGTGATCAACGAAATTACCGTTGTAGGCTCGCGTTGTGGTCGCTTTTCCCCGGCCCTGCAGGCGCTTGCACATGGGCAGGTGACGGTCGCACCGCTGCTTGAGCGGGTCTATCCTCTCGCTGCAGGTGTGCAAGCGCTCGCGCATGCCGCCCGCCCGGGGACACGTAAAATTGTGCTCCGCATGTTTTGACATTGCGTTGCGGCACAGTGCGACCTATACTGCCCTGGCAGGGTCACAGCTACGTGGCTCAAGTCCCAATCTCTCTTTGCTGGTGCCTCAGCCATGATACGACATCCCCTGCGTCTCTGGCAACGCCTCAGTACACGCATGGTCGCGGCCTTCATCCTGGTAACATTCTTCGCGATCGGCTTGGCTGCCTTCGTCATGCTATACGGGCTGGCGCATGTGCCCCTGCTCGGACGCCTGGAAGCCGTACGGGATGTACAAGGCTTATCCAGGCTGCTCGAAGAGGTCGTCAGTGCCAAACTCCTCAACCTCACGCGTGTGGGCGTCCTCCTCATCGACCCGATGGCGCAGGCCGAGGCTCAACGCACACCCAGCCTGGACTCCGAGGCGCAGCAGCGTGTGCAGACAGCCCTGGTGTCGATCCAGCAAGCGGGTGAACTGACGACGCCCGTCTATACCCTGACGGACTACGACCCGGTTACGCAGCGAGCACGGGTGGTGGTGGTGAGTGACGCTGACGAAGTCCTCCAGCCTGGGTCTTCCCTTACCGTAGGTCCCGAGATGGCACAGATACTCGACTGGACGTTCACCGATGGGTTCGCGCGCTCCACGCCGATCTATTGGAAGTGGAGCGAGAAGCGGCAGCAACGGGAACAGTGGATCACGGCCATTGCGCCGATCATTGACAGCACGGGCAAGACGGTCGCTGTCGTTGCGGTAGAGCATCAGGGTGCCCTGTTCTCTTACTGGTTTGAGGCCCTGTCCCTGGCCATCGTGCTGGCGTGTGTGGGCGGTGGGCTCGTGGCCACCGTGGTTGGTATAGGGCTGACATGGCGCGTTACGCGTCCGATCAGCGCCCTCACCGGCGGTGTGGCGCGCGTCGCTAGCGGCGATCTTACCCTAGAGCTGCCAGTGCGCTCCAGTGACGAGATGGGCCGTTTGACGAGTACCTTCAATGAGATGGTTGAGGGCTTACGCCAGCGCGACTTTATTCGTAACACCTTTGGTCGTTACGTGTCCCCGGAGGTCGCGAAGACCCTGCTCGAATCGCCTGAGGGACTCAAATTCGGAGGGGAAAAGCGCGAGATTACGGTCTTGATGTCTGACCTGCGGGGTTACACGCGCTTCGCTGAGCAGGGCGATCCTGCCTGGGTGATGGAGCTGCTGAACGACTTTCTGGCGCGCATGACTGACATTATCATTGCCTACGGTGGGACCATCAATGAGTTCATTGGCGACGCCATTTTCGCGGTCTACGGTGCCCCCATAGCGCACCCCGACCACGCTGAGCGTGCCGCCGCGTCAGCGCTCGCCATGCAACGCGCTATGGCTGAGCTCAATCAGGACCACGCCGAGCGCGGCCGGCCGCGTTTCGAGATGGGCATTGGTATCAATACGGGCGAGGCGGTAGTCGGCAATATCGGCTCCGAGCAGCGCGCCAAATACGCCGTGGTTGGCGCCGCCGTGAACCTCGCCGCCCGCGTCGAAGGGTGTACGGTGGGAGGGCAGATTTTTCTGAGCCCCGCTGCATACGCATGCATTCGTGACATAGCAGAGACCGCGCCCCCAGTACCTGTCGAAGTTAAAGGCATTGTCGAACCACTCCTGCTCTACGAACTGCGTGGCATTGGGGGGCAATTCGCGCAGAGCCTGCCTGATATGGACACGCTCGTGGACCAGCAGGTGGACATCTCCCTCCCCCTGGCGTGTTGGGTGATTGACGGTAAGGTGGTGAGCAAGACCGAGATTGCCGGTGTCGTCTTGCGGCTAGGCATGCGGCAATTCGATGTCCACCTGGACACGCCCTTGCGACCGCTTACCAACGTGCGTATGCGGCTCAGGTATCCAGGGCTTGACCACGACTCAGGAGACCTCTACGGGAAGGTGTTGGCCGAGGAGCAACACAATGGCGTGGGCGTAACACGCATCCGGTTGACGTCGGTCGACGCCGTAGACCAGAAGATTATCGATGGCTACCTGGGCGCGTAGAGCGAGCTCCAGACCCACGAGCCATCCCAGCCTGCAGAGGCGATGGGCTTTCTATGTAGTCACAACTTTCCTGGTTATGTCCATGCTGGAGGGCGCCTTCTACGGCCTCTTGGGCTTTATTCCCAAGCACTGGTACTACACCCCACCAACGCGCGAGGCGTTTCTCCACTATCTGACGAGCGCTATTGATTGGGAATTCGGCTGGCGCCCAGAGCCGCACGAACTCTCCGCCGCTGGCTATCGTCATGCGCCTGCCGGTGCGGGTCTGGCGACACCCTGTATTGCCCTCTATGGCGATTCTTTTACGTTTGGGTATGACGTCCCCCCGGAATTTGCCTGGGGGAATCTCCTCACCGAGCGCCTGGGCTGTCGTGTCGATAATTATGGTGTAGTTGGTTATGGTACGGACCAGGCCTATCTGTATTTCAAACATCATCACGAGCATGGACTTGACAAAGCACCAGTGGTCATCCTTTCCCATCTCAGTGAGAATATCGTACGCAATATCACCCAAGACTTCGGTTTAATTTATCAGACGCCGCTCGCCCTCAAACCGCGTTTCGTGTTAGAACCCACTGGGGCTCTTCGCCTGATCTCTAGGCCACGGTTAGCGCCAGCAGACTATGACGCCTATCGCCATGACATGCGTCAGTTCTTACATGCGGAATATCTCCTGCCCTCGCAAAGTGTCCTGTCAAAACGACGCATCTTTTGCCCGTATGTGATTACGGTGCCGTATCTCTTCACTTACAAAAGAATCTATGCTTCTCTGCTGTCTTACGCTTTTGATGTACCCCCGTGGTTTGCAGAATTATACGACCCGGCACATCCTTCTCACGCCCTGCAGGTGACACGCGATATCCTGCTGCACTTTGACACAGAGGCGAGACGAGATGGGAAGCGCCCCCTGATCTTTGTGATCCCCACCGCTCGGGACATGGTGTATTTTCACAGAACACAGCAGTGGAGCTATACTTCTCTTCTGACCATGTTGCACGACCATGGGGTATCCCAGGCGATCAATCTTGGTCCACTGCTCCTGGCAAAGGTGCAGGACGGCGATATCTGTGAGTATTTCTGCACGAACCGCACGACCAGAAGCGGTCATTTTACGGTCAAGGGTAATAGAGTTCTGGCAGAGGTGGCGTGGGAGGTCATCGAGCGGTTGGGGGGGTTGGCTGCTCTCAACTAAGCCTCTCTATCCTGCTCTCCCACTGGGTTACGAAATTGTGTTACTCTAACTGAGAGAGGACATGTCTCTCGCAATATCTCACGAACAGCGGATACGACGCATCAGGTATTTGAAGCGAGGAGTTCTATGAGCAATTTTTATACTCGTGCATCATACACTCGGTATATAGAAGAGCTGAACCGGCTGCGTAGCGAAGAGCTTCCGGCGGTCAGTCGCGCCAAGCTAACGGCGGCCGCCGAAGGCGATCTGAGCGAAAACGCCGAGTATCATGCTTCCCGCGAGCGCCTGGAAATGCTCCAACGGCGCATCTATGAGCTTGAAGAACAGCTACGCGCTCCACGGTTTATCGAAGAATTGCCGATTTCCTGCGAGCGCGTCTCGATCGGCACAAAAGTGGTTTGTCTCGACCTGCGGACGCGCACCGAAGTGGTATACACCATCCTGGGACAGGCTGACGCCGTGCCGGAAAAAAACATCATCTCGTATCAATCACCTATGGCCCGCGGCTTGATTGGGAAAGTGCTCGACGATGAGGTAGCCATCACCATCCCCGCCGGTCAGCGCCATCTGCGCATCCTGGATATTCTGCGCTTCGATGAGCAGTAGTGCCATAGAGCGTAAGGAGAACACCTTGCAAGCGGAAATTGTGGTCATCGGCACCGAACTGCTTCTCGGACAGATCATCGACACCAATGGCGCCTATCTGGCACAACAACTGTCCAGTATCGGCATCGACCTGTATTATAAGAGTGCCGTGGGTGATAACAAAGGGCGTATCGTGGAAACCTTGAAGATGGCCAGCGAGCGCAGTGATCTGGTGATCACCACGGGTGGTATTGGCCCGACCCTGGACGACATGACGCGCGAGTCAGTGGCTGAAGTGCTCGCTGTCCCGCTTGAACTCAAGCCGCACCTGTTGGAGCAGATCAAGGCCATGATGGGGTCGCGCTATACCGAGAATAATGCCCGCCAGGCCCACATCCCTGCCGGCGCCCTGGCCATCGAAAATCCTGTCGGGACGGCCCCCGGCTTCATTGCTCCTACCCCCCGTGGTGGCGCTATCGTGAGCTTACCCGGTGTGCCAGGCGAGTTGCGGTATCTCATGGAGCACACCGTGATGCCGCACCTCAAGGAGCGCTTTCACGTGCAGTCCATGATTGTCTCACGCACGCTCAAGTGCATGGGGTTGACGGAGAGCTACATCGATGAGGCCCTGGATGATTTGATCAAAGAGGGCTCGAACCCGACTATTGGTCTGCTGGCGCAGATGCAACTGGGCGAGATTCACGTGCGCCTGACTGCCAAAGCTGCTAACGAAGCCGCTGCCACCGCTCTCATCGAGCCCCTGGACGCCCAGGTTCGGCAACGTCTTAGGAAGGCCGTCTTTGGTATAGACGAACTTGAATACGAACAGGCTGTGGCAAACCTCATTCGGCAGCACGACCTGACCATCGCTGTGGCTGAATCCGGCCTGAGCGGCGGTGTTGGCCATCAACTGGCCACGGCCCTGGCTGACGGTCGGCACTTTGCCGCCGCCGTCATGGCGCACCTACCGGCGGCGCTGGAGCATCTCTTGGATGTGCCGGAAGCCTTGCTCAAGCAGTACGGCCCCGTCAGTCCCGAGGTGGCTGCGGCTATGGCCCGTGGCGTAC
>Ga0075418_10007242_pt1 | contig 12505 bp, 8 predicted proteins | sample SoiMetdeltSBSDD2_FD_81776 | JGI IMG/M metagenome (GOLD analysis project Ga0075418, IMG submission 81776) | Bulk soil microbial communities from a Populus tree surrounding site in Tennessee, USA - Soil MetaG P. deltoides SBSDD2 | ecosystem: Environmental > Terrestrial > Soil > Tree plantation...
GGAACCGCTTGCGGTCAGGTTCCAACACTTGAAACTTGTCCAGACTCAACCATTGGGACGTGAACTCATCGGCGAACCGGGAGAAACGCGGATCGTCGATCATCCGCCCCACCTCGGCATCCAGTTGTTTCCGGAGCGCGCCGCTTGCAGCTAACCTCAACGTCGTGCGATCCGGCGGTCCATTCCAAAGGAAGTACGACAGCTTGGAAGCCAGTTCGTAGTTGTCGAGCGGCTCTGGTTCGGGCGTACTGCTTTTCTCGATCAAGAAGAGGAACTGTGGCGACGTCAACACGACTTGCAGCGCGTCCTTCACGCTCTCCTGAAACTGGCGTCCCGCACCGAACGATTTCTGGAACACGGCCATCAGCGTGGACTCTTCCGCAGCCGTGGTGGGACGGCGGTAGGCACGGGCCGCGAACTTGCGAATAATTTCCCGTCCATACGCCGGCAAATTCTCTTTACGGGAGGAATCGAGGAAGATGTTCCGGTGCGCGGGCGGTGGCCACGTCTCGTAGATCGGCCCTTCGAATTCCACGGACCGGATCAGCAGCCGAGGCATGTCGCGACCGTCTGTGTATTCGCTGCGGACGGCAATTTCACGAATTCCCGCAAGATAGTTGACATTGTCCTTTTCGACATCCGGACTCGGGAAATTCCGGATGGCTCCTTCAAAAACAAGGCGCGTGAGTTTGTCACCGGCCACAGTTTGCGGCACTCCGACTGGAGACAAAGTGCTGCCGCAATCGCGACGCAACCCCAGGTGCACGCCGACTCGCGGTGAACGCTTCTCAAACGCGCAAAAACGCTGCGCAACTTCATGCTCGGCGGCGAGCGGCGTAAACACGATCCGGTCCAAGGCCTTTACACCAGTGAGTTCTCCGTGGAGCGGCAGCGCCCCAGCATCGAGCCTTACCGCTAGGAATGCAGGTTGCTGCAACGTGCCGGAGAATTGCCGGCCGCCCAGAGTCAGCGTCACCTCTGGAGCCTTTTCGGGGGGCGGCTGCACAAACTGCCGTCCAGTCTGCAACAGCCCTTGAATCTCTGCTTCGCCAAGGGCACGGCGATACAGGCGCACTTCATCCAGTTCTCCCTGAAACGGTTGGGCACTTGCGATGCGGCCGAGACGTAGATTCATTCGAGGATTATCCAGATTCGCCGGCCCAATTTCCCCCTTCCCGACAGGGTAGCCATTGACGTAAAGCCGCGTTTCCTTCTTTCCGCGCCGCACAACGGCCGCAACATGCTGCCAGGCGTTGGCGCGGATGACTCCCGGCGAGGAGACGGTCCCATTGGGTTGATTGTCCGGTCCGGCCGTTTCGATCCGCAGGCTGCCTTTGTTGTCGGGCATGTCCAAATACCAGCCGTGCGACCAGCCCGATGTCCCGAGAGCAACGATCCCCGCGGTTCGGAGCTGCCGCGGGTATATCCAAGCCGCCACGGTGAAGTCACCGTCGCCAACGTTCATCGCATCGTGGCGAGGGATCACCACCGAATCGCCCTCCCCGTCGAGCGACACGGCTTTGCCGAAAGGGGAATCGACAGATTTTGCGTCTCCCTCCAGATTGCTGACTGGCTCCTTGCCGTCGGGGGCGTTGGCTGCATTGCCGTCCAACGGCCAGAATCCGGCCAGGCCATCGCCGAGCTGTGACAAGTCAGGGACGATTGGAACCTCGCTTCGTGCCGCGGTGTAGAGGTCAACCTGATAGACGCCGGCCTTCTTGATCGTCACCGTTTGTGGAGTTTTCGGATCGCGGCAAACGACGCTCTCGGAATCGTCGGACGCCTGGGACGAATTGCCCGGGTCGAGCAACAGACCATCGTTGTATTTCGCGGCCATGACGGTAACTCGAAAGCGGCCGTCGTCGGGCAGTTCGCGCAGCGAAATCTTGAAGTTTGCCTTTGGCCCGTAGGTGCCATCGCCTCCGAAAATTTCATCACTGGGAATCGCCGGCCGCAGTAGGAGTCCCTGCGGAACAGTGCTGTAGGCGTTCCCCTTGGGATAGCCGTGGTTGCCGCGCATGCAGGCAAAGACCGCATGGTAAATACTGTCGAACTCTCTCCAGCCGCGAACCGTATCGTTCCCTGCATAGCCTTCAATGAAACGATACTTGGTTCGCATGACGTAAGGTTCATAGGCGAACGGTTTGTTGGGCTTCAGTTGCGTTACAACGAAGTCTTTATTGTTTAGCAGCAGACTGTCTGCGCCGAGGATGAGCTCTTCGCGGAGCGGTTCAGGATTGATCGACGCCCCGAAGTCGACACGGAAATTCTGGATCGCGGGCTTCTTCTTCGGATCGACGATGGATCGATTGAGTGCCTGTTCGGCAATCTCAAAGTACGCTTCCATCAGCAATGGCGACAGTTGCAGCGTCTCCGTATTGTTCACAAAGCCATCGCGGGAGACGGCGTCCGGGGGAAGTGCCTCGGTCAGGTCATCGTCCAGCAGCAGCAACTCGCGCAAGGTGTTGCGATATTGGGAGACGGTAAGCCGCCGCACCAGACCGTTCTTTGGCGTCGGGCGCAAGCGAGCAACGTCCAGAGCGCGCGTGATCCACTCGACCATCTGCTGTCGTTCGGCGCTGGTGGGCTGTGGCTGGCCCTGTGGCGGCATGGTCTGGTCGCCGATCTTCTTCCTTATGGCTTCCCACAGTCGAAGGTACCGATCCTCGAATGCCGCGTCGAGTTGATCGACTCGAACACCCGACATCGTCGTGTCCGCGTTGTGGCATCGCACGCAGTTCTGTTCCAAAAACGACTTCACCTGCTGCTGAAACGACGGTTCGAGCGCCATGGCGCCACCGTCCGCCGCACGAGCCTGCCAGACATGCGCTGTCCACACAATGCCGACGGAAAACAGTGCGACACCGCACACGGTTTGCAATCGAGGCCAACAATTCCTTGAGTTCATATCACTAGTGCGTGTTCCTACCCGGACTCTCCCGGTTCGGTTTCAAGCGAGAACGCAATGTTAACATCAACTGGTCTGGCTCTGGCGCGCAATATGCCAAACCGTGACACAGGTGTACGAGTCTCTGGCAGAAGGCCCCGATGCACTGCTTCTATTGATGGATCATGTGCCTTATACTCATGTGCTGCACTCAGGCAAGACCGTCATTCAGCATATTTACGAGTCGCATTACAAAGGCGCTGCGCCCGCAGCCAGCTACGTACAGCAGTGGAAATCGCGCGTGGCGCGCATTGACGAGCAGCGCTATCGGGAGTTGCTGGCGCGTCTTGAATACCAGGCCGGCCACGCCGAAGTCTGGCGCGACGCCGTCAACAGTTGGTTTCTTCGCACCTCAGGCATTCCAAACCGCAAGGGGCGGAGTGGGGCTGAAACGACAGCATCGCATTGCACTGCGGGCAGAGCTGTTGCGGAGCCAAGCTATGAGAATCTCTTCCAGAGCAACCGGCGTGACAAGCGAAGGGCCTGAAGATCAAGAACTGCGCGATCGCCCCCTGGGCCGTTATCGGTGGGGCATTTGCGCGCTGCTCTTCTTTGCCACGACGATCAACTACATCGATCGCCAAGTCATTGGAATCCTCAAGCCTGAGCTTCAGTCCCAGCTGGGCTGGAACGAGATTGACTACAGCAACATCATCTTTGCGTTCAATCTTGCGTACGCGCTGGGCTATGTGGTGGCCGGGCGCATCATGGATCGCATTGGAGTGCGCCTCGGGCTACTCCTGGCGGTGGGATTCTGGAGCATGGCTGCCATGGGGCACGCCTTTGTACAATCTGTCGCGGGATTCTGCGCCGCTCGTTTTGGCCTGGGGCTTTCTGAAGGAGGCAACTTTCCCGCCGCCATCAAAACGGTCAGTGACTGGTTCCCGAAAAAGGATCGGGCGCTGGCGACCGGCGTGTTCAACGCTGGCAGCAACGTGGGCGCTCTGATTACCCCGCTCATGGTGCCCTGGATCACGGTAAGGTTCGGTTGGCCGATGGCGTTTATCGTTACAGGCGCCCTCGGTTTCTTGTGGATGATCGGCTGGTGGATACTCTACGAAACCCCGGAAAGGCATCCTCGCCTGAGCCGATCAGAGCTGGCCTATGTTCGCAGCGACCCGCCTGATCCGGTCCTCAAGATCTCGTGGCTGGAACTCCTGCGTTATCGTCAAACCTGGGCTTTCGTGATTGGAACGTTTCTCAGTTCGCCGATTTGGTGGTTCTATCTCTACTGGATTCCAGACTTCCTGCACAAGCGCCATGGACTTGACCTGCTGCAATTGGGTCCTCCCCTGGTTGCGATCTACTTGATGACTGACGTCGGCAGCATCGGCGGAGGCTGGCTTTCTTCGTGGCTGCTCCGGCGCGGCTGGTCAGTCAACGCAGCGCGCAAGGTGGCTATGCTGGCCTGCGCGATCTGTGTCGTGCCCGTCTTTGCAGCCTCAATGGTCCAGGACTTATGGGTGGCAACGATTCTGATCGGGCTCGCAGCTTCTGCGCACCAAGGGTTTTCCGCCAATCTCTTCACCCTGGTCTCGGATACCGCTCCTCGCCAGGTGGTGAGCTCCATCGTTGGCATCGGCGGCATGGCGGGGGCCATCGGCGGCATGTTCATCGCCAAGCTGGCGGGATACATCCTCGAATGGACGGGGAGTTACCTGCCCTTGTTCATCATTGCGGCCTGCGCGTACCTCATCAATCTCCTGATCATTCACTTACTGAACCCGAGATTGGAGCCAATGCAGTTTACCGTCACGGAGAGCTGATAAGAAGGCCGCTTCGCTGCAAAAATCAGTCGTTGCCGTCCGTGACGGCAGACCTCAGGAGGGACGGATGAAAGGCCGGTCCACATTGCCAACTTTGGTGGTCTAGGGTTAAACTCCCCGACACATTAGGTTCGATTCAGACAGGGTGCCCACAACGCCATTGGAACCCAGACTTTCTTTGGCTCGTAAACTGGGTTATACCCTTTTCAGAAGTTCAACTCTAGGGAGTAACCAACGTGCGGACTTCATCCTGCACGTGGCGCGAAAGGAAATGAGAATGGGAAAGCAATTGCCACCCGCAGGGATACGCGTGATCCTGGCAACACTTTGGACCCCTCCAACGAAATCCGACCCGTTTGGGAAGATGGATCTTCAAGCCATCGCCACGCAAGCGCGGCGGATGTATGACTCAGGCCACCGCGTGTTCATCAGCACGGCGGGTTCCGGTTCTGGCTTTGACATTTCGATTGAACAGGTCGTTGTGGCCGCGCGCGCGGTCTCCGAAGCACTCTCCGAAAAGGCGGACGCCTGGATTTACGTGGGCTGCGTGGCAGGGCTCCAACAGTGTCTCGACGTTGCGAACGGCGTTCGTGGTTTGAAGAACGTCAAGGGACTTCTCATTCTTCCGAATCGCCACCCTCACGGAGATCCGAAAGGCGACGGCTGGGTGGAGTTCTATCAACTGCTCAGTCCGGCCATGCAACTTCCCTATATGGTCTATCACGTCCAAGCGGGTGTTACGATTCAGCAATACATGCAACTGGCCCAGGATCCCAATTTCGTGGAGTTGAAATGGGCGTTGGCCACACCGGAAGCCCTCGACCAACTACGACAGGCCGTAAAGGTCCTCAGTGCGAGCGTCAGCGTGGTGTGTGGATTGGGCGACAAGAACGGCCCCGACTGGATCCGCGAGTACGGCGTGCGCGGCTGGACTTCCTACACCGTGAATCACGCCCCCCGGCTTTGCAAGGAAATCGAGCTGGCCAGCCTGGCTGGCGACACGGCGCGGGTGCAGGCGTTGCAAGGCCCGGTGCTGGCGTTTGAAGACCAGCGGTTCGGGGACAACGTGCGCTTCAATAACCGGCTCGTTGTCGCTGCGTTGCAAGGACGTGAAGCATTCCTGCGCCCGCCCAACCGCCGCTACGACGACGCAGAATGGCGCGATGCCGCGGCAGTCATTGCCCGTCTCGCTGCAGCCGAAGCCGAAACGAAAGCCCGCAGCACCGCCTCGACGCCTGAGCGCCAGACCCCCGCGGGCGTTGGCAACTGATAACGAAAGTGGACCGCCAAGAACGCGCGCGATTTGAGAATATGATGAGCCGAAGCAAGCTTTCTCTACTCCGCAAGACAACCCCCGGGCAGCTCAGCGACCGCTGTCGCTGAGCTGTCGCCCCCTTTGACCAAGGGGGAATTGGGATCGTGCCAGCGCCCTGAGGTAAGCGTCCCCCCTCGGACAAGGGAGGACTTGAAGGGAGATGAAAAGAGGTCGCAGCTCAGCCACACCTTCCCTTGCCTTCTTCCCGATGCAACCAGAGCAGTAGCCTTTTCGTTCAAGGAAAACACGATGAGAAAACGCCTCTGCATCCTGCTCCTCATAGCCGGTCTCGCAACGGTTCTCGCCGAAACTGACGGCAAGCCCTATCCCTACCGCTGGGTTCGGATCGCCAGCAATCTCCGAGAGGACAGCGAGGTCGAACGGATTCGACAGCTCGTGACCACGGCTTCCGAGCACGGTCTAAACGGCATAGCGTTTTCGGCCGGACTCGATCAACTTGACCAGAAGACTCCCGACTACTTCCAGCGGCTCAAACGGGTGCGCGAAATCTGTGCTGAGCGAAAGGTAGACATCATTCCCTCCTTCTTCTCGGCCGGATACGGAGGCTCAGTCCTGTCACACGATAAAAACCTCGCCGCGGGGCTTCCCGTGCGCGATGCTGTGTTTGTCGTCAGCGATGGCAAAGCCAGATTCGTCTCCGAACCACTGGTCAAGCTTGCCAACGGCAGCTTCGAAAACTACCAGCAGAGCGCCATCGAAAGTTTCGCGATCGAGGGCAAGCCGGGAGAAGTTACGGTTGACTCTACTGAAGCGAAGGAGGGCAAGGCGTCGGTCCGATTCGAAAACGTTGGCGAATCGCGCCGCCAGTTTGTCCGCCTGAGCCAGGAAGTCTCCGTCCAGCCTTACCGCTGTTACCGCATTCGTTGCTGGGTGAAAGCGAAGAACATGGGGAAGTCCGATCCTTTCGGTTCGGGAAACTTCCTCGTTGAGGTGCTGGGTGGTGCGGAGAAGCGGCCACTTCAATACCAGAATCCCAGGTTCTCTCCGGACGGCGCATGGCAACAAATCTCGCTTGGATTCAACAGCTGGGGCTACGATCGAGTCGAGATCGCACCGAAGGTTCGAGGCCTAGCGGGCGGGCAGCTCTGGCTGGATGCGCTGCAGGTTGAAGAAGTCGGACTGGTAAACCTGCTGCGCCGGTCCGGAACTCCGCTGGTGGTTCGCAGCGATGCGAAGACCACCGTGTACGAAGAAGGCCGCGACTACGCGCCGGTGGCCGATCCCCAACTCAACTTTCGCTACGATCACGAGGGCCCGGAAATTCAGTTGCTGCCAGGTGGCCGCATTCAGAATGGCGAGCGGCTGCGCGTCAACTACTACCATGGCACTGCGATTTACAACGGCCAAACCCCGGTTTGCATGTCTGAACCCAAGCTCTACGAAATCTGGAGCGAGCAGGCACGGCTCGTGCATGAGGCCCTGGCGCCCGGAAAGTATTTGCTCAACATGGATGAGGTTCGCACTGGGGGCTCGTGCGAAGCCTGCAAAAAGCGAGGCTTGACCTTGGGAGAGATCGCCGCCGATTGTGTTACCCGCCAGTTCGATCTACTGCGGAAGGTCAATCCTAAAGCCCAGATCTTCGTCTGGTCCGACATGCTGGATCCCAACCACAACGCCAATCCCGACCGCAAATACTACTACCTGGCTGAAGGCAATTACGCGGGATCATGGAACCATGTCCCCAAGGAACTGGTGATTGTTTGCTGGTACTACGAGAAGCGCATCCAAAGCCTGAAGCATTTTTCAAGCCTGGGCTTTCGCACCATGGCTGGGGCTTACTACGATGCCGACAACCTCGACAACCCCAACGGCTGGCTGGAAACGCTGCGCAACACACCCGGTGCCAGTGGCCTCATGTACACCACCTGGTTGAACAAGTATGATCTCTTAGGTCCGTTCGGCGATCTGGTTTCGAAGTAGTGCCGGGAGGCTGAAGGAGGGGCCACGTTCAGTAAGAATAAGCGTCCCCCTGGACAAGGGGGGACTTCAGGGGGTTTAAAGGTAGGAGCTTGCTTAAACCTCTCCTACCCTTCGTTTGATTGTCGCTGAATCGCAAACCGGAGGTGGTGCGTCAAAAGGCGCGACACACCGTACAGGTTTCTACATCGTGGCGTATTCGAGGAGAACGGGACCAAAACTCTCATTCCAAAATTCATAACCGCCTAGTTGCAGAATTCAGATAGCTGCTCAACCCTCTACCCATGACCCATCTCGCTTCCGATGCCTAACACTCTGCGAGCGCGTTGGTGGTGCATTCTCGTTCTATTCCTTCCCTGCTTCGGGCTGGCTCAACGCACTCCCCGTCCAGTTCAGTTCGATCAGGGTAAGCTGGAAATCCCAACCTACACGTTTGGCCGGGGAGAAACTGGCGCGCCACTGTTTGGTTCCGTGCCGTCTCCCGGGCACTATCCCTACACGGCGATGGACCGTGATTCTTTAAGTCAGAAACCGGTTCCGGTGAAGTACGACTCGCTCACCCTTGAGAACGAATATTTGAAGGTCACCTTTCTGCCGCAACTCGGCGGACGCATCTGGTCGGGTTATGACAAAGTCGCCAAGCGGGACATTTTCTACAACCCTGGAGTCATCAAGCCCAGCCGCTACAACCAGCGTCAAGCCTGGCCTGTGGGAAATCTGGAAGTCTATGGCCCTTACGATGCGCACATGCTTACGTGGCCAGGGGAGCCCTGGGCTTGGGCGATGCAAGGCAACGCAGATGGCAGCGCGTCAGTCGTTCTGTCGCATATCGATCATTTCTTCCGGAACAAGATTTCCCTTGAGGTCACGCTCCACCCGGGGCGCACATTTATCGAAACCACGATCCTGCTGCGCAACCGAAACCTGCTTCCGAATCGCTACCTGCTCTGGACCAATGCAGGCGTCGCCGCAACGGAAGGCACGCGGTTCGTTTATCCAATGACAAAGACCATCGGGCACGATTCCTCCGAACTTGGAACCTGGCCCGTCGAAAATGGGGTGGACCTCAGTTGGTACAAGAACAACAAAAACATGCTTGGAGTATTCGGGCTGGACCTCTACGACCATTTCATCTCAGCCTATGACACTACGCAGGACTACGGAACAATTTGTACGGCGGATCGGTTTCTGGCCCGCGGCGTCAAGACCTGGACCTGGGGCACCGGACCCGCGGCCCAAAGGCACATGCAGTCTTACACCGACTCCAACGTCCCCTACGTTGAAGTGCAGAGCGGGCGTTTCGTCTGGGACGGAAACTACGAGTTCATCGGTCCTGGCATGTCCGACGGCTGGACCGAATACTGGTACGGCGCGGGAGGGCTTGGCGGCCTTTCCACCGCCACTCGGGACTTGGCGCTGTCATTGGATCTGCCGTCGGGAAACGTTGGCAGCGCCACTTTGACCGCAACCCCCACAGGGAATTTCCCGGCAGCGCAATTGGAATTGCTGGCAGGGGAAGAGACGGTGTGGAAAACCACGGCTGATCTCGCTGTGGGAAAAGTCTTCAAGGCCACATTGGAGCTGCCTGCCGCTGCGGCTCAGCGAGTCTTGCTTCTCAAGGTTGCCTCCAAACAGGGTACGTCACTTGCGTACTACTCCGTCTATCCAGGAAACGCCCATCCCAACGCCATCTATGCTGGCGATGCAGTGCCCCGAAAATTCGGTCCTCTGGAAAGCCTCACCGGCGAAGAAGCGTTTCAAAAGGGCCTGGGTCACGAAAAGTTCGGCCAGCTTGACGAGGCTGGCACTGCCTATCAGGCAGCGCTCTCCAAAGATGCAGGGTTCGCTCCCGCACATCTGCAGCTGGGCTTGATGGCGCTCGATCGCGTGGAGAATTCAAGGGCCATCGAACATTTCGAAGCAGTCCTGAAGCGCGATCCGGTTAACAGCGATGCGCACTACTATCTGGCCGTCGCACAAATGGAGCTAGGAAACCTGAGCCAGGCGCGCCTTCACTACTACCGTTTGCTACCCGCCTCGGAAAAGTTCAAGCTGCGGGACTACGGCCTGGGCTTGCTGGCTCTGGCGTCTGGAGACTTGGCCGAGGCCGGTCGCCGGCTGGGGTCTGCCGCCGAGACTGTGCCGGCCGATCTCTCCATTCGCCAAGCCTATCTGCACTGGTTGCGCAAGACGGGCCAAACGGCGATTTTCAAGAGAGAGTCCGAAGGGATCCTGAAACTTGATGCGACCAATGCCTTGGTTGCTGCCGAGAACTGGCTGGTCACTGGAACACCTGTTTCTATGGAAGCCGTGGACCGGGCCTGCGCACGCCATCCTCAGGGATATCTCGAACTGGCCACGGAATATTTGCGGTTGTCGGCCTGGCAGGAAGCCGGGCAGGTTCTGGACCGAGCCCTGGTGCTGGCTCGAACCTCCGGACAGGTACCTTATCCAATGCTGCACTACTATCGGGCCTTTGTCGCAGAGAAGAGCCACGAGCGTGAGATGATTCAGAAATCTCTGAACGCCGCTCGGGATTGCGATCTCGAACTGGAAATCTACCGTTCCGGCGCGAGTCGATGCAGATTTTGAATCGGGTTCGGCAAACGGAGACCGGGGATGCCAACGCCAGAGCCTTGCTGGGCGACATGCTCTACCACGAGAGACGTCGCGGCGAAGCTCTCGAATGCTGGCGGGACGCGCTGAAAATCCAACCGCAACACTTTCCCGCGCTGCGGGATCTCGGCCTGGCTCTCTTGGAACAGGGCGACACGAAGGAGGCCCTGCCGCTGCTGACGCGGGCTTCTGAAGCCAGACCGCAGCATCTGGCCACCACTATTCTCGTGGCGCGGCTCAACGCCAAAACCGGCCAACCTGAAGCCGCGCGACAGACGCTGGAGCGGGCGCTGCAGGCCAAGCCCGGTAACGATCAACTGATAGAGGGACTGGCGTCGGTCCAGGTGCAGCTCGGAGCAACGAAGGGGGCCATGGAGTTGCTCAGCCGCAACACCTTCGAGCCGCGCCACCAGTCTTATTCGCTGCTCAGGCTGTATCAGGCCACGCGCCTGATGCTGGCTCTCGAAGCGGCCGGTAGCAAGAATTTCTCGGAGGCCGTGCGCGAGGTAGAGCTGGCAGCCAAACCGTCCGCCAATCTGGGGATGGACGACTTCGCCGCTCTGGACAGTGCCCGACTCCATTGCTTTCTGGCTCTGTTGAAGGAAGCCAGGCAGGACAAGCAGGGCGCGTCGCAATCCTGGAAAGCCGCCGCTGCCACCTCGGATGACGATGTCGAAGGAGAAGGTCTGTTCCGGGCCATCGGCCTCTGGAAGTCTGGCAAAAGTGGAGAGGCTGAGAAATGGTTCAAAGAGTTTGAACGGCTGAATCCCAGACGCGAGCAGGACAATTCAGTGGAGGTCCGGACTCAGGCATTCACGTTGGCTGGTCTATATGCTGCCTTCCGCCAAGACACAAAGGGAGCCAAAGTAAATTTTGGGAAAGCCCTCGAAGCAGACCCCACCAACCTCTTTGCGCGGCAGGGCGAAGCCTGGCTCGAAGCGGGCCTGCTGAAAGCACTGCCCATCGCGGAACCTTAAACTAAACGTAGAATAAGTCTGCCAGGGCCGATGCACAGCTAACCTCACGTCTCTCGTGGCAGGAGCTGGTCGTTAGGCATAGGAGGCAAGTCCAATGAAGTTTGCCGGCACGGTCTTGTACGTAGACGATGTACCCGCTGTGATGGACTTCTACCGCCGCGTGTTCGGTTTGGAAACGCGCTTCTATGACGAGGCGTTGCAGTTTGCCGAATTGGAGACGGGGAGTGCGCCGCTAATGATTGCCTCGCACCAGTTGGGCGAGATGCTGATGCCCGGCCGGTACCGGCGGCCGGAGGACGGCCAGCCTTGCGGTGTGGAGGTGGCCTTCATGACCAGCGATGTGCCGGCGGCATTCGCGAAGGCAGTCGAGGCGGGAGCCGTGGCTCTGGCCGAGCCCAAAGCCATGCCGTGGGGAGCAACGGTAGCCTATGTCCGCAGCACCGAGGGGACGCTCATCGGTTTGAGCACTCCGGTCGGCTAGTAGGTAAGGCATCAATTGCGCATCGCAAACAATAGCGACACGCCGGCGAACTTTGTTTGAGCAACCACAGTCAATCGAGTTCTGCGGTCTTACAAGGCATGTTCTACCAGAGGTTGCGAGAAGCGTACGGTTGATGAACTCGCAGTCATCACCGCCGGAGCAATCATGGATCTCGAGATTCGAAAGGCCGTTGAGTCAGACCTTCCCGCCGTGCTTCGGCTCTACGCACAGCCAGGCATGGATAATGGACGCATCCTGACAGTCGAGGCTGCGGCACAGATCTTGCGACGCATGACGACCTACCCGGAATACGCCGTCTACGTGGCCTCGGCAAACGACGGTTCAGTGGTGGGAACCTTCGCGCTGCTGGACAGGGCGAGTTTGTAGCAGCCGCGCTGACGGGCGAATTGCATCGCGAACTGGATCATCGCTCCTCCGATGCCTTGCCCGCGCAGTTGCTCGTCC
>Ga0075418_10007244_pt1 | contig 12504 bp, 14 predicted proteins | sample SoiMetdeltSBSDD2_FD_81776 | JGI IMG/M metagenome (GOLD analysis project Ga0075418, IMG submission 81776) | Bulk soil microbial communities from a Populus tree surrounding site in Tennessee, USA - Soil MetaG P. deltoides SBSDD2 | ecosystem: Environmental > Terrestrial > Soil > Tree plantation...
AAGCCTCTGCTGCCCATACAGCTGAGGCTTGGAGCCCTTCCGCCAGGCAAACCGCTGCCCATCGTCATCGCGCAAAGCGAGGCGGAACCGCGCCGCCAACTCCTCACCGTTCTCGTCGACGTACAACATCCGCACGGCTGGCTGACCGGCGTAGTGGAAGTCGCTGAGACCCCAGCGCCCGAGTTCCGCTACTTCAAGACCTTTCGCCGCCGCGTAACCGGCGACGGTAAGCCCGCCCGCGGGGGGAAGGGGTCCCGTGGCCCCGCCGGCATGCAACGGTGCAACAGGGTGTTGCGGCGTTGCACCCTCCGCGTCGGGGCTCATATCCCTCTCCCCCTCTGGACGAACAGGTCGCGCATCTGCAGCCCGAGCGCGGCTAGGACAGCCGTTGTGGGGTAGCCGGCATGGCAGTAGATGAGCACTCGGCCGTCCCTGCCCTCGCAGATCGACAGACTCGGGCTCCGGTCTTCATGGGCCGGACAGCAAGCGATCCACCCGCCGCCAGACCTGCGCTTACCACGGAGCCTGGAGAGCACAAGGTCTGTTGGGTTCATCGCAGCCGCCCTCGTAGCGACAACCCTTAGACACGCCCGCAGTCGCGCCGCGGTTGCCTTAATTGACATCAGTTGGTAGCTCATGATTTGATGTTCCCATGACCGATGAACCAAAGGGTCAGGGGATTTCGGACGGCGAGCCGGTACCCCGCCTCTGGGCCTACATTGAGGAGCGCGACGTCCTAACGCCCGACCGCACGCTCCAGATCAAGGCGGCCGGCCCGATCCTCCGGTTTGAGAACCGTGCAATACCGGCGTCTATTCGAGCCCTCTTCCGACACCCCGGGCAGCCACTCGTCGGGCTCACCATCGAGCGGATCGAAGGGCGCTTCGCGTGTACCGGCCTGCACCTCTCGACGTTGCCGGGAAGGGTCATCGACCGCGATGTAGTGCGAGGAGTTCGAGTGGAGAGGCTTGTCCGCACGGCGACAGCGAATGCCGTCCATGTCGTCCATGAGCTGTCAACGGAAACCGAGGTCGAATTGATGGCGCTGCTCATGGACGTCGAACAGCTTCCGGTGCCGGATTTGCGAATCGGCGACGCCTACGCCTGGCCGTCGGCCGGACCTGAGCTTGCCGAATTCGCCCGCCTCGACCACGCGATGGTCAGCGACCCGAAGCGAACCCGCGCGGCAGCCAGGCGAGCCCGACTCCAAGTGATCGCCGAGACATATGACCAGGCGCTCAAGGACGGTGAATCAACCACGAGGGCAGTCATGTCTCAGCAGAACGTCTCGTACCAGCATGCTAAGAACCTGATCGGGGACACCCGCGAGGCTGGCTTCCTCCCGAAGACGACACGCGGCAAGAAACGCGGCACGATCGACGCTCTCGGAACCGATGGCTGACGCCGGTATCGCACGACGCCACCTGTGCCGGAGATGCCACTCCATATCAACGCTCGAGCCCTTTGTAGACGGCTGGTAGACAGCGCGTGATCGCTGATCGAACAAGGATCGGGTCGAAAGCCGTGAACCGTGTGGTTACGGGTGTGCTGTGTGCCCCCGGCAAGAATCGAACTTGCGCACGCGGTTTAGGAACTCCATCGCAGGCCAGGCACTGACGGAGGTCTGCAACATTCCTGCCACAGTGCCGCCCCGTCCGAGGCAGCCCCGAACGGTCTCGAGCGGCCACGCCGTCGCGCCGACGTCCAAAGCGCTACGCGCCACGAGGCCCGTCCGAACGGCGCAATCGGTTTGACGGAGCGGCGCCGGAGTCGAACCGACCGAGCCGTGGGCTACACGACCGCACAGGTTTTGAAGACCTGCTGGGCCACCGGGCCCGTGCCGCTCCGAGGCCACATTACATGCGGGTTTGGAGCCCCCCGCGGGCAGCATCAGGCGCGCGTCGCTTCTACCCGTAGCCTTGGCAGCGTGTTCGACCACGTCGGGGTCGCCGTCTCGGACCTGACCGCGTCCGAGCGCTTCTACCGGACGGTTCTTTCCGCGCTGGGCGTCGAGCCGAGCCACGCGGACGCCGCGCTCGTCGAATGGGAGGACTGGGCCATGGGCCCGACCGCTCATGAGCACCCCCTGACCCGTGGCCTCCACGTCGGCTTCCCCGCACCGAGCCGCGAGGCGGTGGACGCCTTCTGGCGGGCGAGGGTCGCGGCCCGGCTACCGCGACGACGGCGCGCCCGGCACCCGCATGGTCTACGGCCCCGACTACTACGGCGGCTTCCTGCTCGACCCGGACGGGCACAACGTCGCGCTCGCCAACCACAACAGCAGCGCAGCGTAGGCCTAGTACCCGCCGCCGGACCCGCCGCCCCCGTAGACGACGAGCAGCACGATGCCGATAGCGAGGACCGCGACGCCGGCGCCGATCGCGACCCAGCGTCCAAGATTGATCGATGACACGAGTGCCTCCTTCGTGGTTGCTTCCACGAAGGAGTACGACCCGACCGCGCCATCCGGATGCCCCGCGTAACGCGTCCGCAACCGAGGCCGAGAAAAGTCAGGCGAGCGCGGTCTTGATCCGCTCGATCGCGGCCGCCTCGGCCTCGTCGCCGCCCCCTGCGGCCTTGCTCACGGTCTCCGACAGCGACAACACGAACGCGCGATAGGCCTCGACGTCGTCCGGGGCTTTCGCGCGCAGCGTCGCGACCGCGGTGCGCAGGGACTCGTCGGCCGCCTCGTTCACCTCGCTCGGCGTCGCGAGCGCGCCGAAGCCCGTCCCGTGCTCGGAAGCAAGCTCGCGCACGAGCTGGCTGGCGTCGTCGCGGGCGTCGACGAGGTAGCGCGCGAACGACGACGCCTCTTTGATCGAGTCGAAGAAGCTCCTGTCGCTGACCGAGACGAGCAGGCCCGCACCCGTCGCCCCCTTGCGGAGCTGGTCCCACTCCTCCTCGGTGAAATCGGACTTACCCGCCATCGCTCCTCCTCTCCCGGGACTTCGCGGTCAGTCTCGCACAGCGCGGTGGGCAGCCCGGCGCAGGACCCGCCGGTCGCCGAGCCGCCGCGTGACGCCGTCGACGTCCATCCGCTCGAGGAGGAGCTGCGCGTCCCGGCGACCGACGCCGGCGAGGTCGCGGAAGCGCGCGAGCGTGATCTCGCCGGCGGCGCCGCACTCCATCCGCACGAGATCCTGCGCGACCTCGTAGGCGCCCGCCGAGACGACGTACCCGTCGCCCAGGCGCACGATGGTTCCCTCGCCTTCGAGAAAGCGTGCAAGCTCGGCATCGTCGACTTTCGTCGCCACCAGGCCCGATGCGGCGAGGACCGCCTCGAGCTCGGCAGCGGCGTCGGCACGCGACCCGAGAGACGCCGAGGCGCCTGGCAGGTACGCCGTCCCGCCGCGCCGCTCCACCGGGAGCAGTGGGAGCACGACCGGCGCCCAAAGCTCGGCGGGCAGCAGCTCCCCGAGCGGCAGGCCGGGCTCGAGCGGCGCCTCCATCGCGCGGGCGCGGAGCCGCTCCTCCACTCCCGCCGAGGTCTCTTCGAGCCACTCGTCCGCGAAGGCCCAGCCCTCGACGACCCGGACGGCGTCGAGCCCCTCCTCGAGGTCGGCGCCGTCCAGGAGCGCCCGCCCCGCGAGCGACTCGACCCGGACAGGCCTGGACACGAGCGCCCGGACGATCGAGCGTGCGTCGCCTTCGTCGAGCAGTCGGTCGCGCTCGGCATCGCGGCCTCGCGGCGGCGCCGGATCGAGCACGACCGCGCCGCCGACCGTGGCCTCCGTCCGTAGGACGACGCGATCACCGCGCGCGGCGACCACGGGCGCGGCGAGGCGGAGCTGGGCGTGGCCGTCCCCGACCCGCACCACGCGGGCCGGGATCCGGCTTGTGCCGTGGTGCACGGACAGTCGTGTCCCGTCGGCAACCGGCTGGAGCTCCTCCAGGGCCACCTCGAGCCGGTACGAGCGCGGGAACGCCCCGGGAGCGACAAGCGCGTCACCGCGGCGGACCTCGGAGCGCTCGACGCCCGGAAGGCTGACGGCGACCCGCTGCCCTGCCTCCGCGCGCTCGACCGGCGCGTCGTGCACCTGCACCGACCTCGCGCGCACGTCGCGGCCCGACGGCTCGAGCCGAAGCTGGTCGCCCGTCCCGATCGAGCCCGACCAGAGCGTCCCCGTCACCACCGTGCCGATCCCGCGGAGGGTGAAGACCCGGTCGACGAAGAGCCGCGTCGGGAAGTCGGCGCGACGCTGTTCGAGGCCCGCCGCGACAGACGCCAGCTCCGCGCGCAGCTCGTCCAGGCCCAACCCGGTGACGCCGCTGACCGCGACGACGCTCGCGTCGGGCACGAGCTCTCGCGCCTCCTCGACGGCGAGCTCGAGGGTCTCCTCGTCGACGAGATCGGCCTTCGTCACGGCGACGACACCGTGCTCGACGCCGAGCAGCCGGAGGATCGCGAGGTGCTCGTCGGTCTGCGCGCGACTCCCTTCACCCGCGTCGACGACGAGGAGGAAGAGGTCGATTCCGGTGGCGCCGGCGACCATCGTCCGCACGAACCGCTCGTGCCCGGGCACGTCGACGAGCGAGAGCGTCGTCCCGTCCGGGAGCGCGAGCGGCGCGTAGCCGAGGTCGATCGAGATCCCGCGCGCACGCTCCTCGGGCAGCCGGTCGGTGTCCTTCCCCGTCAGCGCACGGACGAGCGTCGTCTTGCCGTGGTCGACGTGACCCGCGGTGCCGACCGTCAGCGCCATGACGCGCGAGACGTCCTGGGCTTGTGTTGAATCAACACAAGCTCCTGCGCGCCTTCAGCACCGCGCGCGCGGCCTCGTCCACCTCGGTGTCGGTGAGCGTCCGCGCGTCGAGGAGCAGTCGGCCGTCGCGGACGATGCCGAGCACGGGAGGGTCGCCCAGCCTAAGCGGTGCGGCGAGCGCCTCCTCGATCGCGCAGGCGGCGCTCGTGAGCTCCGCGAGCGGCAGGGCGCCGCCACCCACGCGGGCGACGGTCTCCTCCACCTCGCCGCCGACGAGCCCCGCAAGTCGCTCCGCCCGCTCCCGCACGGCCTCGACCGGCTCGTCCAGCATCCGCAGGACGGGGATCTGGGCCCGCGCGCGCTCGGGATCCTGGTGCAGCGCGAGCGTCCCCTCGAGCGCGGCGAGCGTGAGCTTGTCCGCGCGGAGCGCGCGCTGGAGCGGGTGACGGCGCAGGCGCTCGACCAGCTCGGCACGACCGACGACGATGCCGGCCTGCGGGCCGCCCAGCAGCTTGTCGCCGGAGAAGCAGACGAGATCGGCGCCCGCGGCGAGGCTCGATGCCGCTGTCGGCTCGTCGCCGACGTCCGCGAGCGAGCCCGAGCCGAGGTCGTCGACGAGCCAGAGCCCAGCTCGCCTGGAGATCTGGGCCAGCTCCCGCGTCGGCACCGACTCGGTGAAGCCGACGATGCGGTAGTTGGACTGGTGTACCCGCAGGAGCAGGGCCGTGTCGGCGCCGATCGCGCGCTCGTAGTCCACGACCCGCGTGCGGTTCGTCGTCCCCACCTCGACCATCCGCGCGCCGGAGCGCGAGAGCACATCGGGGATCCGGAACCCGTCGCCGATCTCGACGAGCTCGCCGCGCGAGACCACGACCTCGCGGCCGTCTGCGAGCGCGGCGAGCGCGAGCAGCACGGCCGCCGCGTTGTTGTTGACGACGAGCGCTGCCTCCGCGCCGGTGAGCCGGCGGAGCGCGTCGGCGACATGGTCCTGCCGCGAGCCCCGGCTGCCCGAGGCGAGGTCGAGCTCGAGGTTCGAGTACGACCCGCCGACATCGACCGCGCGCGCGAGCGCGGCAGGGGGCAGCGGCGCGCGCCCGAGATTCGTGTGGACGATCACTCCCGTTGCGTTCAGCACCCGGCGCAACGCGGGTGAGACGAGCCGCCCGAGCTCCGCACGGGCGGCCTCGACCAGGTCGCCCGGCTCCCCACCGGCCTGGATCGTCTCGCGGGCCTGCTCGACCGCCGTTCGAGCGGCCGTGGTCGCGAGGGGGCGAGGCGCGGCGGCGAGCACCTCATCGGCCAGCAGCCGATCGACCGACGGAAGATCGCGCAGGTCCATGATCGAAGTCTAAGAAGCCGCCAGCACCGGGAGGACCTCGCGCAGGAGCGCGACCAGGTCCCCGGCCGCCCGCGCGCCGACCTCGAGCACGCGCTCGTGGTCGATCGGTTCGGGAAGGACGCCGGCGGCGGCGTTCGTCACGCACGAGAGCGCGAGGCAGCGGATGCCCATGTGCCGGGCCGCGAGCACCTCCGGGGCGGTCGACATCCCGACGAGGTCTGCCCCGAGCGTCCGCAGCATGCGGATCTCGGCGGGCGTCTCGAACGCCGGGCCGAGCCACGCCGCGTAGACGCCCTCGCCGAGCCGGATCCCGAGCCGGTCGGCCGCGCCGTGCGCGAGCGCGCGGTAGGCGGGGTCGTACGCATCGGTCATGTCCGGGAACCGCGGGCCGAGAGACTCGTCGTTCGGGCCGACGAGCGGCGAGGCGCCCTGGAGGTTCAGGTGATCGGAGAGGGCGACGAGCGTCCCGGGCTCGAGCGACGCGTCGAGCGCGCCGCAGGCGTTCGTGAGCACGAGGCTCTCGATCCCGAGCTGCCCGAGCACCCGCACGCCGAACACGACCTTCGACGCGGGCACGCCCTCGTAGAGGTGCGCGCGTCCCCTCATCACCGCGACCGCGACGCCGCCGAACGTCCCGAGGACCAGGGTGCCCGCATGCCCGACCGAGGTGGAGACGGGCCAGCCGGGGATCTCGCCGTACGGGAGCTCGACGGGATCGTCCACGGCATTTGCGAACCCGCCGAGCCCGCTGCCGAGCACGACGCCGACCTGCGGGCGAAGCGCGCTCCGGGCCCGGATCGCGGCGACCGCGTCGTCGAGGTCGCTCAGGCTGTCCCCTCCGCCCGGCGCGCATCGAGCATCGAAGTCACCCACGCGACGGCCTCCTCCGGCTCGTCGGTCAGCCGCAGGAGGTCGAGGTCGCCCGGTGAGACGAGCCCGTCCACGAGCATCTCGGCGCGGATCCAGTCGAGCATCTCCCCCCAGTAGTCGGTGTCGAACAGCACGACGGGAAAGCTGCCGATCTTCCCGGTCTGGATGAGCGTGAGCGATTCGAAGAGCTCGTCCATCGTCCCGAAGCCGCCGGGGAAGATGACGAAGCCCTCCGCCGACTTCACGAACATCACCTTGCGGGCGTAGAAGTGCTTGAACGTGACCGCGATGTCGCAGTACGGGTTCAGCCCCTGCTCGTGCGGCAGGAGGATGTTGAACCCCACCGAGAGCCCGCCCGCGTCCTTGGCGCCGCGGTTGGCCGCCTCCATCACGCCCGGGCCGCCGCCCGTCACGACCGCGAACCCCGCATCCGCGAACCGCCGCGCAGTCTGCCGGGCCGCCTCGTACGTCGCCGTGTCCTCTGCGACCCGCGCCGAGCCGAAGATCGTCACCGCGGGACGGTCGATCTTCGCCACGGCCTGGAAGCCGGAGAGGAACTCCGAGGCGATGAGCGCGACGTCGGCCGCGAACGTCTCCTGCGTCCGCTCGAGGAGCCGGCGGTCGAGCTCGTTCGCGTCGCTCACAGGCGGTCCTGCGGGACGTGCGCCGCGACCATCCCGGCCACGAGGGCGACGGCCGTGGCGATCGAGGCGATCGCGACGAGGTTGGCGCGCCGCCGGGCAACGGCCGGTGTGGAGGCACCGCCGCCGGCGCGCAGGATGCGCCACGAGCGCAGCACGTGGCCCCCGTCCAGGATCCCGATCGGCGCGAGGTTGATCAGGTTGAGGAGAAAGCCGGTGTAGGCAAGCGCGCGGAGCAGGTCGGAGTCGAGGCTCTCCGCCGCCACGAGACAGCCGACCGCGCCGACGCCGCCCGTGACCGGCCCGGCAAGCGAGACCTTTGCGTTCACCCACGGGTCGAACCTCATGTTCCGGAGCGCGACGTACGCCCCGAGGAACGGGAGGAACACGGGCAGCTGCGGGTCGAGCCCCTCGCGCCGCGCCTCGATGTAGTGGCCGAGCTCGTGGACGAGGATCAGCAACACGAAGCCGACGGCGAACCACCAGCCCCAGATCAGCGCGTACCCGCCGACCGCGAGGAAGATCCCGAAGAACTTGAACACCGCGAAGCCGAACTTCGCGAGCGCGGTGATCACCACGACGAGCGGCGCGACGATCCTCCCGAGGAGCGAGCGGCGGCTGCGGTCGTGCTCGCTCGGGAGCGTTGCCGGCTCGGGAGCGGTGACGGGCTCGTCGGACGGTCGGTTCATGCTCTTGATGACGCTACAGACGAGAAGCGACCTGGGCGCGCGAAGCGGGATTCATTCCCGCGAAAGCGCAGGTGACGTCGGCGGCGGCGGAGACCGGAAGAAGGGGGCAGGTGGGGGAAACATGGTTTCCCCCACCTAAGACCCCTGTCCGATCCAGGCCTCGCCGCCGACGTAGAGCTCTTTCTTCCAGAGCGGGACGGTCTCCTTGAGCGTGTCGATCGCCTCCTTGCAGGCGGCGAGGGCCGCGTGCCGGTGCGCGGCCGAGACCGCGATCACGACGCTCGTCTCGCCGATCTCGACCGGGCCGATGCGGTGGTGGATCGCGACGTCGACGAGGTCGTGGCGCCCCTTCAGCTCGCTCGCGATGCGCTCCATCTCGGCCTCGGCCATGCCCGCGTAGGCCTCGTACTCGAGGCGCACGACCTCGCGCCCGCGCGATCGGGCGCGCGTCGTCCCGACGAACGTCGCGATCGCGCCCGCGTCGTCGGACGCCACCTCCGCGACGACGCGCTCGAGCGACAGCGGCTCGTCCGAGAGGCGAAAGGCCCCGCCCGAGACCGGCGGGATCAGGGCGACCTCGTCGCCCTCCGCAAGCACGGCATCGCGTGCGGCGTACGAGCGGTTGACCGCGTAGACGAGGCCGGCGGGCTCGTCTCCGAGACCGAGGGCGGGCCACACCGCGTCGACCCGGGAGCCGTCCTCGAGCTCGAGCTCGACCTCGCGCGCGCCGCGCTGCTCGCGCAGGGCGGCGAACAGCTTCACGGCGACCCTCACGTGTCCAGCGTAACCCCGGTTGCCGGACCGGGGGCGTGTCATGTTACATCTGACCCGTGGCCATCGTCCTTCCCCGCGCGAACCTCAACGAACAGGTCTACGCGACTCTCCGGAGCCGCATCCTCGCCCGCGAGCACGGCCCGGGCGAGAAGCTCAGCCTGCACGAGCTCGCGGCCGAGCTCGGCGTCTCCCGGAGCCCGGTCCACCACGCGCTGACGCGGCTCGTCTCCGAGGGCCTCCTCACGGTCAAGGCCCGGCGCGGCTACTTCGTCAGCCCGATCACGACCCGGGTGCTGGTGGAGGGCTACGAGGTCAGGCTCGCGCTCGAGCTGCACGCCGCGGACGTCACGGTCGAGACGGCGGAGGACGAGCGCATCGAGGAGCTCGGCGCGCGGCTCGCCGCGACCGCGGAGGCCATCTCGCACGAGGAATGGGACACCGCGAATGCCGCGTTCCACGAGACGCAAGTCGACCTGGCCGGCAACCTGCTGCTGTCGCGGTTCTACCGAGAGCTGTCCGTCAACCTGATGATGCAGGTGATCCGCGGCGGTCATCTCGAGCGTGGCGAGTACCTCGTCACGGAGCACCGGGCGATCTACGAGGCGCTCCTCGGCCGCGACCGCGACGCCGCGCGCGCGGCGATCACGCGCCACGTCGAGACCGGCCGCCGCATCGCCCTCGACGCGATCGAGCGAGCGGGCGGGAGTCTTTAGCGCCCGGACGTGGGCTCTGCCCGCGTCCCACATAGGATCGAGGCGTGGCCGCGACGCCCGAACGACGCGTGACGGACTCGGGCATCGAGGTGAAGCCCGTCTACGGACCGGCCGATGCGACGGGTCCCACCGAGCCGCCCGGCGAGTTCCCGTTCACGCGCGGCCCGTATCCGGACATGTACCGCGGCCGGCCGTGGACGATCCGGCAGTACGCAGGGTTCGGCTCGGCGGAGGAGACGAACGAGCGCTTTCGGCAGCTGCTGGCGCAGGGGCAGACGGGCCTGTCGGTCGCGTTCGACCTGCCGACGCAGCTCGGGTACGACTCCGACGACCCGCTCGCCGAGGGCGAGGTCGGACGGACGGGTGTCGCGATCGACTCGGTCGACGACATGGCGCGCCTGCTCGAGGGGATTCCGCTCGACGAGGTCTCGACGTCGATGACGATCAACGCGCCCGCCGCGCTGCTGCTGCTCTGCTACGAGCTCGTCGCCGCCGAGCGCGGGGTGCCCGGCGAGGCGCTGCGCGGAACGGTGCAGAACGACGTGCTGAAGGAGTACGTCGCGCGCGGCAACTACATCTTCCCGCCACGTCCGTCGATGCGGCTCGCGACCGATCTGTTCGCGTACTGCGCAGAGCGGATCCCACGCTGGAACACGATCTCCATCTCGGGGTACCACATCCGCGAGGCCGGCTCGAGCGCCGCGCAGGAGCTGGCGTTCACGCTCGCGAACGGCATCGCCTATTGCGAGGCCGCGGTCACCGCGGGTCTCTCGCCGGATGCGTTCGGCGCGCGCCTCTCCTTCTTCTTCAACGCGCACAACGACCTCTTGCAGGAGGTCGCGAAGTTCCGCGCGGCGCGGCGGATGTGGGCGACGATCATGCGCGACCGCTTCGGCGCGACGACCCCTGCTGCGCAGGCGCTTCGCTTCCATGCGCAGACGGGCGGGTCGACGCTCACGGCGCAGCAGCCGGAGAACAACCTCGTGCGCGTGACCGCACAGGCACTCTCCGCGGTGTACGGCGGTGCGCAGTCGCTCCACACGAACGCGTTCGACGAGGCGCTCGCGCTGCCGACGGAGCGCTCCGCGCTGCTCGCGCTGCGCACGCAGCAGGTGCTCATGCACGAAGCCGGGACGACGAGCACCGCCGACCCCCTCGGGGGCTCGTGGTACGTGGAGGCGCTGACCGACGAGCTCGAAGAGCGCGCGACGGAGCTGATCGGGCGGATCGACGAGCTCGGCGGCGCGGTCACGGCGATCGAGGTCGGGTGGGTGCAGCAGCAGATCGAGGAGTCCGCGTTCAGGTGGCAGCGGGAGGTCGAGCAGGGCGAGCGCGTGATCGTCGGCGTGAACCGCCACGTCGGAGACGACGGCGAGCGCATCGAGCTGCATCGGCTCGATCCCGCGGTCGAGCGCGCGCAGCGCGAGCGAACCGCCGCCCTGCGCGCGGGCCGGGACGCTGCGGCGGTCGAGTCGGCCGTCGCCGAGGTGCGCCGGGCTGCGGACTCGACGGCGAACCTCCTTCCGTCGTTGCGCGAGGCGCTCGGGGTGGGCGCCACGATCGGGGAGCTGTGCGGCGCACTACGCGACCTCTGGGGCACGTACGACGCCCGCTGACGCCTCCGGCCGTGCGCATCCTCCTCGTCTCGCAGATGTACCCCGGGCCGGACGCGCCGGAGCTCGGGACGTTCGTCGCGGATCTCGAGGCGGCGCTCGCCGCGCGGGGACACGAGCTCGAGCGCGCGGTCGTCGACCACAGAGGCGGTCGGTCTCGTCACCTCGCGCTCGCCTACGACGTCGCCGCGACGGCACGCCGATTCCGGCCGGAAGTCGTGTACGCGCACTTTCTCGTCCCCGCCGGCCTCCTCGCGGTGCTCGCCGGGCGTGCGCCCGTCGTCCTCACCGCGCACGGGCAGGACGTCGCGAACGCCGAGCGATCGCGGGCGATCCGAGCAGCGACCCGGCACGCCGTCCGACGAGCCGCCGCGGTCGTCGCCGTCTCCGACTGGCTGCGCAGCCGCCTCGAGGCCGTCGTCCCCGAGGCCTCCGGCCGCGTCGAGGTGATCGACTGCGGCGTCGACCTCGATCGCTTCGCCCCGCTGCCGCCGGGCGAGGCGCGCGCGGCGGTCGGCTGGACGCCGGACGGCACGGGGTTCGTCTGCGTGGGCGCGTTGTCGGAACGGAAGAACGTGCTCCGCCTCGCACGCGCCTTCGAGCGGCGCGGCGAGGGGTCGCTCGCGTTCGTCGGCGACGGGCCGCTACGCGGCGCGCTCACCGGCCGGAGCGGGATCACCACGGCGGGCGCCGTCCCGCATGAGGAGGTCGTGGAGTGGCTGAACGCGGCCGATGTCGTCTGCCAGCCGAGCCTCGTCGAGCCCTTCGGGCTCTCGACGCTCGAGGCGATGGCGTGCGGCCGGTCGGTCGTCGCCACGCGCGTGGGAGGCCCGCCGGAGTTTGTGCTGCCCGGCGCCGGCGTCCTCGTCGACCCGGAGGACGAGGACGCGCTCGTCGACGCACTCGAGGCGGCCGCGCGCCTGCCCCGGCCGAACGCCGTCGCCCGGGAGGCCGCGCAGGCGCACGACATCGTGACGCAGGTGGCGAGGATCGAAGAGGTGCTGCGGCGCGCGGCCCCCGCCGCCGCGGGGGCCGTCGCCGCGTCCTAAGTCTCGCTCGGCGGCTCGCTCGGCGGCTGCCGGACCGTCTCGGTGTCGTCGCCTCGACGCGACGCTGCGGCACGCGCCGCCTCGAAGTCGTCGCGGAGATTCGTGTCGCCCTCGAC
>Ga0075418_10007246_pt1 | contig 12501 bp, 12 predicted proteins | sample SoiMetdeltSBSDD2_FD_81776 | JGI IMG/M metagenome (GOLD analysis project Ga0075418, IMG submission 81776) | Bulk soil microbial communities from a Populus tree surrounding site in Tennessee, USA - Soil MetaG P. deltoides SBSDD2 | ecosystem: Environmental > Terrestrial > Soil > Tree plantation...
TCCCGGCCAACGCCTAGTTCCTCCAGGGCAATGAATTTCATAGGCAGGGTCTGAAACCGGAGGTGTTGTATTCTATTTAACAGAACGCGCCTGGAGCAAAACAAGGGAAGTCAACAATTGTAATGCTCTTTAGAGGTCTGACGGCCCACGGAATGTTCGTGTTCTTCACCCTCGGCACCCGACCCGTTCAGTCCTGTTTCGTCCCTCTAAAACGCTCTAGCCAAACGGACCAAAAGACGTGTATGATACCTCGATTCAGGCAGGTCCTGCCTGAATTCCACCTCATCCCTTTAAGGAGTAAAGATGTTGATCAACCGGAAATGCGTATTCCTAATGGCTGGTTTTAGCCTGATGATGCCTTATTGCTTGTTTGCCCAAGCAGGCGCCCACAAGATTGGCCTTTTGAATGTTTTGAAAGCTATCTCGGAGTGTACTGAAGGGAAACTGGCTCTCGGTGAGTTTCAGAAGAAGGTCGATGCCAAGCGAGAGGAACTGGAAAAGAAGAACAATGAAATCCAGGAACTTCAAAAGCAATTGCAGAGCCAGGCTCGAACCTTGAACGATGAGTCCCGCGCAGCCCTCACGAAGAGCATCGATTCCAAGACCACAGAACTGCAGCGCTCCCAGGACGATGCTCAGAAGGAATTCGGTCAGATGCAAAATGAGATCCTTGGTCGCATTGGCAACCGGGTAGGGCCATTGGTGCAGCAGTACGCCAAGGAGAATAGCTTCACTCTGATTGTCGACTCTTCAAATCAGAACTCTCAGGTTATCTACTTCGACCCCGCCATCGACATCACGGAGGTCATCATTAAGCGGGCCGATGCGGCCCAGCCAGCTGCCGCAGTCCCGCCACCTGTCCCCCCCACAGCCAATAAGCCCAAGTAGCTCGGGACTGCTGGTCGCGTCCTGTCCTGCTTGATGTCGGGCCAGCTCGTCTGCAGGGGAGGCTTGCCCATTATCGCGAGTCATCGCTTATGCCGTCGCCCTCAACAGCACCTTCCCGTGACCCAACTCCCTGGGTTTCCACCGAAATTCGCGTTCGCTACGCCGAAACGGACCAGATGGGCCTTGTCTACTACGCCAACTACCTGGTCTGGTTTGAAGTAGGGCGAGCAGAATTCTGCCGGCAGCGTGGATTTGCCTATCGTGACCTCGAACTGGAAAACGGTGCTTACCTCGCCGTAGCAGAGGTCCAGTGCAGGTATCACGTTCCGGCCCGCTATGACGACCTGCTGGCCGTCAAAACTCGGATCGAAGCATTCCGCAAACGTACGGTTCAGTTCCAGTACGAGATCGTTCGAGGGCAACCTGAAGGTCTGATTGCCAGCGGTTACACCCTGCATGTTGTTCTCGACGCTCAGGGTCGACCAAGATCTTTTCCCGCAACTTACCGCCAGCTCCTCCAATGAGGGTGTCCCAGGACTCCGGGCTTCAAGCCAAGCAAACCATCAGGATTATTGAATGGGCCTCACCTGGTGGAGCGGGGACTCGAGAACAGATTCACGGAGCATCCGGCCGAACCGGGCCGACGAGTCGGCCCAACCTGGCTCGGCAGACCGGCCGTGAAGGAGAATTCTCACCGCTCCAGGCAGTATCCCATCAGCAGGCGATACTCTGCCGAGGCAATTCCTTGAATCAGCGCCAAGTCCCCAAATCGGCCTCTGGCCGCTTGCTCCACTAGATCGACAAACTGGAACGGATCCCAGTCTGGCCCAACCAGCAAGGACCTCATCGCCCGAGTTGCTTCAGCGCCCCGGACGTCGATCTTGCCGACTGCTTCTCTCAACTCCGGAAAAATGGCATGCTTGCCAACCCGTCGATACCAGTACTTTGAGTTGCTGAAGTCAGGTTCGCTACGATGCATCAGGGCATGCCAATAAGAACCTTCAGAACTGCCTATGCCCTGCGAGATGACATGCGACTCCTCGAGAAACCCGTGCAGCCAGAGAGCTCCGGCAAGGATCAGTTCTGAAGCTTGAACTCCCGGGAGCTTCGTTGTGTCCAAATTCCGCAGCTGCTGAAGAGTAACTGGGCTGCCGCGCGGAGGGCCCACTGGGACGGGAAGTCCCGGCGGCGCAGGATAGAAAAGATCGGTATTCATGCGACTCGTCGTATCAATCGTTTCAATCGTTGCTTGCTACTAAAGACATCACTCATGACTTGCGGGTCGGAACTTCCAGGCCGTGTGCTGTGTTATGATGCCGCAGCTTCGGCTTGCACCCAGGTCTGTCATGAGCTTTCCCACTAGTATAGACGATCTGCTCCTGACTCCACCTGCAATCCTCACAAGGTCTTCCGATCAATGAAAAAGCTCTTTGCGCCGGAGAATTGGTTGCAGTGGCTTCTCGTGTTTCTTCCGGTAGCCACCTTCCTGGAATTCACTCACGCATCGCCCGTTTGGATCTTTGTCACGTCTTGTCTGGCCATCATTCCCTTGGCTGGATTGATGGGAAAGGCAACTGAACACCTGGCGGAAAAGATGGGTGCTGGCATTGGCGGTCTGATGAATGCCACGTTTGGGAATGCGGCAGAACTCATCATTGCGGCATTGGCGCTCTACAAAGGGCTCCATGGTATTGTCAAAGCGTCCATTACCGGCTCCATCATTGGCAACATTCTTCTTGTCCTGGGTTTGAGTATTCTGACGGGAGGAATGAAATTTACCCGGCAGAAATTTAACCCTACCGCAGCCGGACTCGGCTCAACCCTTCTGGCCCTAAGCGTCTTTGCCCTACTGGTTCCAGCTCTTTTCCACTCGGTGGCGGAAGACAGACTCCGAAGTGGCTCCATTACGCAAGCCCAGGAAGCGATGCTCGAACACAGCTTGAGCCTCGAGATCTCGGTGGTCCTTTTCCTAGTCTACGTGCTGAGCCTCATCTTTTCACTCAAGACACACAGAACCCTGTTTCTGGGAGATGAAGGAGAACATCAAGCGCACGAAGAATTCAAGAAAGGATGGAGCACTGGCAGGTCTGTTGGGGTGCTTCTACTGGCAACCGCTGGGGTCGCGGTCGTCAGCGAGTTCCTGGTGGGCGCTGTCGAGGCTACAGCTCATGCCTGGGGCCTGACCGAGGTGTTCGTCGGAGTGATTGTTGTTGCAGTGATCGGAAATGCGGCGGAGCACAGCACAGCCGTGTTGGTCGCCATGAAAAATAAGATGGACCTCGCCATGAACATTGCCATCGGATCGAGCCTCCAGGTGGCCTTGTTCGTCGCCCCTGTTTTGGTGTTCCTGAGCTACGCATTTGGCAAGCCCATGGATCTTCGCTTCACCCTCTTTGAAGTACTAGCCGTGGCCGCTGCCGTCGGAATCGTCAACATGGTGGCTCAAGACGGGGAATCTCACTGGATGGAAGGCGTCCTGCTCCTGGCTGTGTACGTGGTGACTGGAATCGCCTTCTACTTCTTACCTGCCTAGAGAGCCAGGTCGTAGCGTCCGCGGAAAGCAGGTCTCGGAGGCACAAAGTCGTCCCGCAAGGCTGCCGCCCTTTGATGCCATGGAAGGGTGCGGAGCCCTGCCTCGCCGAATCAGGGACCTCCCGCTGAGGAGCCGCCAAACCTACTCCCTAAATAAGGTCTCGTAACGACTCATACAGCATTCCGGTCATGCATTCGTGAACAAATCTGTTACCACTCACTCTTTGGTCGTAGTACCGTTATCGCATGAAAATTCAATACCTTAGGTGATTGCCAAAGTCTACTCAGACATCTAGAATCTCCTCAACGTTACGTCAATAAGGAGGAAGGGATGTCCACGAACGGAACCTCAGGCAACTCCGAAATCATTGTGAGCGGAAAAGACATGTTTGGTGCCACTTTCAGCGAAAAGACTCATCTTCTGAATCGGGATGAAGAGGAATTCTCTTTCTCTCTCTTCCGTCCGGTCACTGAAAATCAACATATCCATGTGGATTTTCAACCAGCAGAGCCAGTTGGGAACACCCCGGATCATTGCATTGACGGATTTATTGTCAACGTCAAGAACCGGCTCGATGGCATGCAGACCGTCGAAGTCAGGGTCGGCAATGGGCGTCGGCCACTTAATGGCAACTCGCGCCTACCTCGGCTATCCTACCGATAATTCAAGGTTTACTAAGTCGAGAAGAATCGTTCTGGTCGGCACTTATTCGCCGTTATGTTATCTCACCGTTAATCGGTTCTCCTCGCACCGGCGGCTTGATCTACCTCCGTCGTCACTGCCATTCTCCCTCGAACCCACTCAAAAAACCGCAAGGCCTGCTCCTGAGCCCAAAAGCGGGGCTGCCGGCGCGAAATAAAAGCAACGTGTCCACCAGAGCGCGGCGTCAGCAGGGACAAACTCGGATTCTCGCGAAACACAGCGCTGTTAAAGATTGCGAATGGAATGAACGGATCATCCTGAGCCTGGATGACCAGTGCTGGCAGTCGAATGTTCCTCAGGTGGCCCTTGGAACTGGCATGGGCATAATAGTCAAAGGCATCGCAGAATCCGAAGGCTGGTGCCGTGTAGGCGTTATCAAAGTCAATGAGGGAGCGGATTCTGGAAAACGGTTCCAGAGAGTAGTCCACGGCCATTACCGCTTTCTTTCGAGTCAACGTCTGCCGCAGGTGGCGCAGGAAGCGCGACTCGTAGACGTGGTTTCGCGGCTCCGCTATTCTCAATGCACAGGCGCCAAGATCCACCGGCGGGGAAACGGCACAGATGGCTTTCACCTGCGGGGGAAACCCTGCGCCCCACTCGCCAGCAAGCTTCAGGGCCATGTTGCCGCCCATAGAAAAACCAACGATGTAAAGTGGGATCTGCCAGAGTTGCTCGGCTACAGAACGCAAGTCGGTGGTGAGTCCCGAGTGATAGAGAGTTGGCCCTAGATGTTCGGTGCCGCCGCAATTGCGAACATTCATTCGAACGACTTGAAAACCAGCATCCAGTGCGCGTGCTGCCATTCTCACGACATAAGGCGAAGCACTGGACCCTTCGAGGCCATGAATGATAAGGACCGTACCGTTCGAACGAAAGTCCGTTGTGCGATCGCAGTGAGCGACGATTCGAACGCCGGGCTCGGTCTCGAAGAGGCGGGTTTCGGATGCATAGCGCCGGTGATCAAGCCGGGCGGGCCAGAAGTGAGCGAGGATGGTTTGCCAATCACCGCTTCGAATCAGGGGATCGAAGGCGTCAGAGGGTTCGAGAACCTCCAAGGCGTTTTCCGGAACTAGATCGTCTCCCGAGTGTCTGAACAGGGATAGTTTCACTCGTGTCCCTTCACCTTGCGTAACCTGCCCGGAGACTCGCATCTCTTCATTGCTCAGCTCCCGCCCTTTCTCTTCATGGCTGCTCACGTTCTCAATTGGACTGCAAGGCAGACACGCTTTTCCCTTTCTTCAAAGTGATGAGAAACGATACCAGATCCACGAGCTGCTGTTCGGTCATCGTTCCGGCCAAGTCTTCGGCCATCATAGAAAGGCGGCTTCGCCGACGTGACATCACCTCCGAGGGCCTGAATCGTAACTCCGTTGTCGCATCCGTCAACACGGTCACTCGCTGGGGCGTGTCTTCAGCAATGATCCCGATGACGTCTCCCTCAGTCTTGGTCTTCAGACGCCACACGTAATACTCCGGCGCGATCCCGGCACTCGGGTTGAGAATGGCATCCAACAGCGCTTCCTTTCCCAACTTATCCCCGATAGCCGCCAGGTTCGGCCCCAGAGACTTTCGAGACTCTTCGAGACTATGGCATGACTTGCATTTCGGCCCGGCGACCGCGCTGAACACCTTCCTTCCCCGCTCCGGATCGCCTTCACGTGCCAGCATCTCGCGAATGGGTGGCAGGGGTTTCCTATTCTTGCTGACGGCAGGGGGCAGCAACCTTTGAGCCCGACTTCTGATCAGGCGATTGCGATTCGCATTGGTAACACCGGAAGCAACATTCCTAAGCTCTGAAGGCAGCTCGCCCGACTGCTCCAGATCGAGCAGAAGCTTGCAACCGGTATCGGAACGGCCCAGAACACGAACAGCCTCGGACCGGACCTCATTCGGCGCTTGACTGAGAACGAGCTTCCGCATCTGGCTCTCAAGAGTCTTGGGTTTCAAGTCGCCGAGCCCACGAACGGCCATAACCCGCAATCCGATTTCGCCGCTCTGCACCATCTGCTCCAGCTCAGGGACATACCTTTCATCGCGAGTTCTTCCGAGGCCCAAAATGGCTCCGGCTCGTACGTCTTCCGAGTTTGCCGACTGCTTCGCCATCGCCAGCAGATCCGGTCCGAACTCGGGATCCTCGAGATCGCTTGCCAATTCCAGTGCTTGAGCCTGCAGGGACGGCGACTGCAATCCCTTTTTGATCGCTGCCACAACGGTCGGATTCTTCCGCAGTTCCGTCCATTCGCTGAAGAGCTGCTTACCTAGCCGCTCGAAGGCCTTCTCAACTAATTCCTTCGGCTGTTCCGCGGAGCGGACGAACTCTGCGACGGCCAACCCCGCCTCTGGCGTGGCTTGCGCCGACAAAGCCTGTAACGCTTCAAGCCGCTTCTCAGCAGACAATCCGTCGTCCTTGAACCAGGAAATCAGGTCTGGCAGCGCCTGGGAAGGACGAAACTCCCACAGTAACTGCACCAGCCGAGAATTCCACTCTGATGGAAAGGCTTCGCGCAATAGCGGATACAACGAGTTTTCCTTGCCGCGAGCCGCAATGCCTAAAGCCTCCAGCATCCAGCGATCCTTACCATCATACTTGCGGCAGAGGGCCACCAAAGGACCCAACGCCTGCTCTGCCGGCATTTCGCGCAGCGTGACGGCGACTTCGCGGCGAACCTGAGGTGACGGATCCTTCACCAGCAGCTTGATGGCAGCCGACAGGTCGGCGTCGTAGCGTTGCAGAATACGCAAAGCTAGCATGCGGAAGTTCGAGTCAACATCCTCAAGCGCCGCTCGGACGGCAGCTTCCCCGTCGCCGGAAATGCCACCCATCAACCAGAGAGCCCGCGCCTTCAAAATAGGGTCATTCGAGCTCAACAAGTCCTTCAAGACAGGCAAAGCCGCTGTCCCTTGCTCTCTCAGCCGCACGTAAGCCAGATAACGTACGGACTGCGCTGGCGACGCGATCGCCTCTGCCAGTCCGGACGGGCTGCTCAAGTCGACGACCGGCTTCTGCGTCTTCTGACCCACCGGAGCTAACCGGTAGAGGCGTCCCCGCTTCGTGTCGACCATGTGATGGCCGCCGACACCTGGGTCGTACCAGTCGCTGATGAACACCGAGCCATCTGGAGCCACGCAGACATCCGAGGGTCGAAACCAGGGGTCTGCCGCACTGACGGTCGCCTCAACTTTGGCGCTGTACCCTGCCCCTTCGGGTTGGATGAAATAGGTATTAATCCAGCGCCCGCCCGCCTCAGCGTGAATCAGATGGCCACGATACCGCTGAGGCAGCAGTTTGCCTTCATAGACGATCAGTCCGCATGGCGCTCCGGCCCCAAGCCGCAACATGTTGGGCACGACGCCAGGCAATTCCGAATGAAAGTGGGTGCCGTGATCCTCGTGCCAGCTGCGTCCGCCCGGTCCCCAGTACCCGAAGTTGCCTCCCTCCATCACGTAATTCAAGCGCACCCAGGCGTTACCGTCGTCATCGTTATCGGTTTGCCAGATGTTTCCGAACGAGTCGAGTGCCAGCTCGTACGGATTGCGAAAATTGTGACCTAGTACTGCCAAGTCGGTCCCATCGGGGTTCATTCGCAGAGCCGTCCCCGCGTAAAAAGGCCCACTCCGAGCGCTCACGATACGTTTGCCGCTCTTGTCCGTGACATCGAAGCCCTGATCGCCGCTGTTAAAGTAATAGCGGCCATCCGGGCCGAAAGTGATCGCGTGCAGGCCATGATCGTGATCCACACCGTGCCAACCCGTCAGGAGAATTTCTTTCTTGATAATGTTATCTTGTTCGTCTTTGGTGAAAACAATCAGGTGGGGAGATTGCGAAACGTAGACTTTGTCACCCAAGACGGCAATGCCCAAAGGCGAGCGCAGGCTCAAGTCTTGGGCAAAGACCTTGGTTTTGTCAGCCCTTCCGTCGCCGTCGGTATCCTCCAGAATTGTGATGCGGTCGCCCGTAGGACGGTAGTCCTTACCGCTCCTCCCAGGCAAAGTAACCCGATAGTTAACTCCTTCGAGAACCCAGACGCGGCCGCGGGAATCGATATCAATATTCGTTGGATTGACTACGTCTGGCTCAGCCGCCCACAGCGTGACTTCCAAGCCTTCGGCTGCCGTCAGTCCCTGGGTCGTCTGCTGGGCAGTCTGCTGCGACCACAACGGTTGACTGAGGAGAACGGTGTACACTGCCCACGAGCCTAGGAGCAACCCAGCCAACTTCTGAAGGCCGTACCGTTGATTCTTAAGCATAAGCCGTTTTGAACCGATTCTGACGACCGCCGTCGTTGCAGTTCAGGTCAGACTGAGCAACGGCGGCCCTTACGTTTAGAGAGGCGGCACAAACTAGAAAAGTATTCCAAGCAGCTTCTCAGAAGCCCGTTTGCATGGTAGCTGCGGCTTAGCCTTGAACGGATGAAACCGGCTCAGTGGACTGCCTCGGCTCGGGCGCTGCAAACGGCTGGACAGCGCAGTGAGGCTACGGCACTCTACCCACGGCTCCTCCCTAACCCAGGCTTATCCCGCAAGGCGCAGGAAGGCTGATCATAAGAAACGGTAAGCGGTTTTGTCTAGCGTGAAGTCAGATTGAGAAGTGCATTGAGGAAGAACGGAACGTAACGCCCTTGCAGGGTGCGTCGGTAGTTTGGGCGCACCCTTCGGCGAAAGCGGTATGCGATTGAATCAGACAGCTAGGCACTCTTGTTGGTCTTATACCAATCAGCGTTGATCTGAGTGAACTTTGCCCATTTCTCCGGCAGATCTTCCAGCGCGAAAATAGCTGATACCGGGCAGGCGGGAACGCACGCGCCGCAATCGATGCATTCATCAGGTTCGATGTAAAGTTGCTCTACCTGATCGAAGTTAGTTTCGTCCTTTTTGGGGTGAATGCAATCCACCGGGCAAACATCGACACACGCCGTGTCTTTGGTTCCAATGCACGGTTCCGCGATCACATAAACCATAGCAGACGCCTCCTTATTGAAGTGAAACAGCAGAAGATGAAAGAACTTTCAGATTGGCGAAGAGCCACTTACCTGGTCGTGAAATTCTTCCTCCGAAATGATTTTAACAGCTTGCAGTGGTGAAGAAAAAACTGCCGCATCAGGCGCCAAACCTAGCGGCTTACAGCTGGGAGTTGCCTCGTTAAGTGCTGGATACTAGCATGTCTTTTTTTTGCAATCAACCAAGGGCCAAACTTTTTGAACATTTTTCCAGTCGAAAAACAGAGCGTCGCTCAACTGCGCTTGGGAGGATACCGCACTTCAATGGTGCTCTTCATCCCGCCGCGAACGTTAAACTCGCCGCGCACCACTGCCCAAACCGGGTGGCAGGCCGCTACAATGTCCCTCAAGATGCGGTTGACCGCGTTCTCATAGAAAATGCCCAGGTTACGATAGCCCAAGATGTAGTATTTCAGCGCTTTGAGCTCAAGACACACCTTGTCCGGCAAATAATGAATGGTTACCTTGCCAAAGTCCGGTAATTTCGTTTTCGGGCAAATGGAAGTGAACTCCGGCATCTCAATTGTGATTTCGTAGCCGCTGAACTGATTCGGCCAGACCTCGATCGCTGGAAGCTCAGCGTCAATTCCTGATCTGGCGTGATCTTCAGTGTATTCGCTCATGCACAATGGATCCCTTCGCGCGACAAAGTAATGAAACACTCTTGAGGGGACTTCAGAACCAACTGCACACTCACTTTAGTACTGAATCTGTGGACGGCTGTCAATTCCAACCTGCTACCTGCGGGTGCCTCTTGGTGTTTTTTTGCGGCTTAGCGAGAAATTCACCTTCTCCCTGCGGCATACGGGGAGCTATGAAAAAATCGTGGTAACACTGTAGGGAACCCTCGCCGTGGCGTTCCCCGTTGGGACGAGATACCGACTTCAAATGGTTTCGCTACCAGCAGGGAACGGCACGGCGCCCGCTCCCTACGATGTTTGTCGTTGTGTTGCCTGGGCAGTTAGCTATATTCTGCGAGCGCTTCCACTGGAGAAAATGACATGAACTCTAACAAACTCAAGGCGTTGGTCACTGGTGCCAGCAGCGGAATCGGGGCGGCCACAGCTGTGGAGTTGTCTCGGCGTGGTTTTGCCGTAGCCGTTCATTACTTCAGCAATGAAGAGGGTGGGCGAAAGACGGTCCAATCGATTCGTAGCTCCGGCGGCCAAGCCATCGGCGTGAAGGCTGATGTTCGTAAGAAGAATGATGTAGAAGAGCTGGTGGCAGTGGTATTGAAAGAGTTCGGCACCATCGATGTGCTAGTAAACAACGCCGGCTCCCTGCTGGGCCGCGTTCCTTTCCTGGAAATGACCGAAGACCAATGGAACGAGGTCTTTCTCCTGAACGTCACTGGTGTCTTTTACTGTACTCAGGCGGTTGCCCGGCACATGGCCAAACAGAAAGGTGGCGTCGTGATCAACGTTTCATCCATTGCCGCACGCCACGGTGGCGGTCCAGGTGCCGTTTGCTATGCTGCCGCAAAAGGCGCCGTTCTTACTCTCACAAAGGGTTTGGCGAAGGAACTAGCGCCCTACGGCATTCGGGTCAATGCTGTGAATCCCGGTGTCATTCTCACACCCTTCCATGAACGCTTCACCAACGAGGAGCAGATGAAGCGAATGGTGGACACGATCACAATGAAGCGTGCCGGTGCTCCGGAGGAAGTAGCTACGGCTATCGCTTTTCTAGCCTCTCCCGACGCCCGTTACATCACGGGCGAGACCATTGAAATCAACGGCGGACAGCTCATGGATTGACGATGGGGACCCTGGACTGCGGATTGGGGAATGTGGAGTGCGGACTGAAAAATCTGACTCGAACGGCTTCACGACTGAATGAAAACCGTACGTACTTGATGGCGAGCCTCAGATCTGAAATCTTCAATCAGGGATTCAGCGATCTGCATTCCGCAATGGGAAATCACCTTCCCGCCCGCAATCCCAAACTTCCTGTGGTGCTTTGTCTCGGTGAACTCCTCGTTGACCTGGTTCCCGAGCCATCCGGAGCCGCACTGGGCAGAAGCCAATGTCTCAAGCTTGCTCCTGGAGGTGCCCCGGCAAACGTGGCCGTCGCCTTACAGCGCCTTGGTGTTCGCAGTGGCTTCATCGGCAAAGTGGGTGACGATCCCTTTGGACGCTTCCTGAGAGGAGTGCTGGCGAAGGAAGGACTGCACTTGGATTGCCTGGGGCTCGTGCCAGGCTCCCAGACGCGGCTGGCCTGTGTAACCAACGACGCCAACGAGCAGCAGCGGTTTATTTTCTACGGGAGTCCCGGCGCCGATGTGCTGCTGCACCCACGTGACATCCAGTCACGGTATGTGAAGCAGGCGCGCTTTCTTCACTTCGGTTCGATCTCTCTAATCCACGACCCCGCGCGCTCGGCCACGTTGAAGGCGCTCGCCCTGGCCAAAAAACACGGGCTCCTGATTTCGTTCGATCCGAATCTGCGTCCTGCGCTTTGGCCCGATCTCAAAAGCGCCCGCACCGAAATCTTGGGAGCTTTACCCTGGTGCGACATCCTGAAAATGAACGAGTCAGAATGGGAATTCCTCTTTCCAGGTCGAAGTTTTGAAGCCTGCTTCACGATCTCGGGACTCCGATCTCTTCGGCTCGTCGCGGTTACCTTGGGCAAGTCCGGCTCGTTGCTGGCCAGCTCAGGCGCCACAATTCGAGCGAAGGGAATTCACGTACGCGTCGCTGACACTACCGGAGCCGGCGATGGGTTCATGGCGGGAATTCTTTGCTTGCTGGCGAGGGCGGGACTCGAGAAGGTTCTTGATGTGGATTTCCTTCGACAAATGGGCTGCTTCGCGAACACAGTCGCCGCACTGAGTTGCACCAAGGCGGGCGCTATTCCAGCGTTCCCGTCACTGAAGGAGGTTTCAAGCGCAGTCAGAGGCAGTTGCAGCGCCCTTCTCTTGCCAAGACTTCGCGACGGGAGCCTCAAGCGATGATCTTTGTTATCGGTCCGTGGCCCGGTTCTACCAGACGCACTGGACGATTATTGACAACGGTGGTGAGATCTTCGTGATGCAGCCCCATTTGGTGGAGAATCGTAGCCAGCAGGTCGCTGACATAGGCACGATCCTCGACTGCATGAAAGCCGACATCGTCGGTGCTTCCATGAATGACACCATTCTTGATTCCCCCACCCGCCATCCAACTGCAGAACCCCCGAGGATTGTGATCGCGCCCGGTCGTGTTCTGAGACCAGGGCGTGCGTCCAAACTCGGTCGTCCAGACCACCAGCGTTGAATCAAGCAGGCCGCGTTGTTTCAGATCCTTGAGGAGTCCAGAAATGGGTTTGTCGGTCTGCCGGCAAAGGGGCTCGTGCGATTTCATGTCGCCGTGCGCATCCCAGTCCCCGTTGCCGCCCCCGCCA
>Ga0075418_10007247_pt1 | contig 12501 bp, 7 predicted proteins | sample SoiMetdeltSBSDD2_FD_81776 | JGI IMG/M metagenome (GOLD analysis project Ga0075418, IMG submission 81776) | Bulk soil microbial communities from a Populus tree surrounding site in Tennessee, USA - Soil MetaG P. deltoides SBSDD2 | ecosystem: Environmental > Terrestrial > Soil > Tree plantation...
AACGGCCCACTGCTTGAACCAGGCAGCGAGCCGTTTCGGGCTTGTTCCCGACGCGGTTCAACAGCGACCCTGATACTGTTCTCATTTTCCTTCAGCCTTGCACTCCGGCGCGCTGCTTTTTGTGTTTGTGTCGGTGACAATAAACACACGCGTGTAGGAGCGATCTGTAGAATACGAACCGCCAATCGCCACTTCGATGTAGGCTCTGCCCTGCCCGCTGCAAAGGTCCGCCTCGATCAGCACCAGCCGTGATTCAGTAACCTCTTTGAGCGAAACGCTACATCCTGAAAACCCTCCTTGCGCGATGCCGCCCAGAACGAAGTCCGACGTGCACGACTTGAATTTGTACCCGCCACTTGACAGGTCAATTAAGAGGTAATCGCCGGAATCGTCATCTTGCAAAACGAGTTCACCAATAGGTCTGGGAAAAATGTTCGCGTTGTTGACTTGCCCGCTCGCTGCTACGACAAGCAGCGAAGAAAACATCAGCGCTACTACGATCGTTCTTGATTTCATGATCTTTTCCTCCTGTCGAAAATTGAATCTCAACCATCTCCTTCGTTGAACTTGAGGGCACTGTGTTTCTGCCCTTCGCTTACCAGGTCGGGAATCGCATCTGAGAACTATCATTGGCCGGTCAACTCTTTCAGGAATGCCAAATATGCGGGGGCGGACGTGGTATACTCACGTCGCCTGTTTTTCAATCCGTCACTGCAATGAGGGCCTCATGACTCCCTCACCCGGAACAATTACCAGGTTATTAGTGGATTGGCGCGATGGTGATAAGACTGCGCTCGATAGGCTGGTTCCTCTGGTCTATCGGGAGATGCGCCGGTTAGCTGGCTATTACATGCGGCGGCAGCGCGCCGACCATACTCTACAAACATCGGCGCTGATTAATGAGGCTTATCTGAGACTCATCGATCACAAGAACATGAGATGGGAGAATCGAGCTCACTTTTACGCGGTGGCTGCGCAGGCGATGCGTCGCATCCTGGTAGATCACGCTCGAAGCCGAGGCTACCAGAAACGAGGAGGAGGCGCGCTTAAGGTATCGTTTGATGAAGCGGTCGTCGGCGCCGAAGAGCGAGCGGCGGAACTGATTGCGCTTGACGATGCGCTGAAAGATTTGGCGGCAATCGACCCGCGCAAGTGTCAGATAGTTGAGTTGAGATATTTCGGCGGACTCAGCGTAGATGAAACCGCAGAGGTGGTTGGAGTGTCGTCTGTCACAGTAATGCGCGAATGGCGAAGCGCCAAAGGCTGGCTGCTGAGAGCGATCAGCAAGAGCGAGCAATGACTCCTGAACGATGGAAGCAGATAGATGAATTGGCCCAGGCCGCGCTCGAACACGCAGGCGGTGAACGCGCCAGCTTTCTCGATGACGTCTGCAATGGCGATGTTGCGCTGCGGCGTGAAGTTGAATCGCAGATTGCTTATCAGCAGCAAGCTAGCAAGTTCCTCGAAGAACCTGCGTTCAAGCACGCCGCGGAGTCGATCGCAGATCCTCAAACTGAAACTGAATCGATGGAAGGGCGGACGATCAGTCATTACAGCATCCTGCGCAAACTAGGCGCGGGCGGGATGGGAGAGGTCTATCTCGCTCAAGATACTTCGCTCAACCGCAAGGTCGCCATCAAGTTCCTTTCGCAGAATTCGATCGCCGGCGAACAAGGTAGGAAACGTCTGGTCAGGGAGGCAAAAGCAGCCGCCGCGCTCGATCATCCTCATATCTGTGCCGTCTACGAAGTTTGCGAAGAGGGCGGTCGCAGCTTCATCGTGATGCAGTATGTCGAAGGCGAAACGCTCGCAAGCCGAATTCAACGGCGACCCCTTGAGGTTCGCGAGGCGCTCGAGATCGCTGTGCAGATCGTTGACGCGTTAGCGGAAGCTCACTCACACAGAATCATCCACCGCGACGTAAAGCCGCAGAACGTTATGCTGACAACGAGCGGGCAAGTAAAGGTGCTCGACTTCGGGTTGGCAAGAGTGGTTCACGAAGGCTCTCTGATTGATAGCATCGGGGAGACTGAGAGCCTTCTGACCGCGCCTGGGTCAGTGATCGGGACAGTTCCCTACATGTCGCCCGAGCAGGTGCGCGGGGAAGCGCTCGATGGCCGCAGCGACATCTTCAGTTTTGGGGCGGTGCTCTACGAGATGCTCAGCGGTAGACGACCGTTTCAAGGCGAGAGCGTGGGAGCGACGCTGTCGTCGATCTTGACGAAGGACCCGGCGCCGCTTGCGCGCTACGCGTCGGAGGTTCCCGATGAACTGCAACGGGTAGTCCGCAAAGCGCTGAGCAAGGACAAGGAGGGAAGGTATCAGGGGATCAAGGACCTGCTGATCGATCTCCGGGAGCTCAAACAAGAGTTGGAGTTCGAGGCGAAGCTCGAGCGCTCGATCGAGCCGCTGCGCCGCGATCGATCAACGACCCCCGAACAAGGTGAGACCGGTGGCCGGGCGGAACCGGAGGCGAGGCCCCAGCAGACGGTTCACACCGGCGAAGCACTCACCAAGAGCACGACCTCCAGCACCAGGGTTGTTATCGGCGAAATCAGGCGCCACAAGCTAGGCGTTTCGCTTACCCTTGCAGCTATGGTTGTCGCGGCCGGCGCCGGTTACTTCTACTTCAACCGCCCCCCGGTCTTGACGGACAAGGACACAATCCTGCTCGCGGATTTTGTGAACACCACGGGCGATGCTGACCTTGACGGCACGCTGAAAATGGCGCTGGCTGTGCAACTGGAGCAATCCCCCTTCTTGAACCTGTTCTCGGACGAGCGAGTGCGCGAGACGCTGCGTTACATGGAACGCTCGCCCGACGAGCGCGTGACGAAAGAGATCGCGCGCGAGATTTGCGAACGCCAGGGACTCAAAGCCTTGATGGCAGGGCGGGTTTCAAACCTCGGCAGCCACTACGTCATTGCCCTGGAAGTAATCAACGCTCACACGCGCGATGTGCTGGTCCGCGTACAGGAGGAGGCCGAGAGCAAGGAACAAGTGCTGCGGACCTTAGGGCAGGCCGCGATCAAGCTGCGAGAGAAGCTAGGGGAATCACTCAGCTCTATCCAGAAATTTGACGCGCCAATTGAGCAGGTCACGACTACCTCACTGGAGGCTCTCAAAGCCTACGACTTGGCTCATGAAGCGAACCTCAGGGGCAATCATGAGGAATCGATCAAGCAGGCAAACCGTGCGCTCGATCTCGATCCCAACTTTATGCGCGCCTACCAGACGCAGGCATCGAATTACGCTTCTCTCGGGCAGTGGGAGCTTTCCATACAACTTGCGACAAAGGCGTTTGAGCTTCGCGACCGGGTCAGCGAGTTGGAGCGGCTCCAGATCTCTCAGGGGTACTACATTTCCATCACAGGCGAATTGGACAAAGCCACTGAAACGCTGGAGTACATGAAGAAGACCTATCCCCGCTCTGGAGCGAACAACAATCTGGGTAATCAATACGCGGTCTCCGGTCAATACGAAAAGGCTATTGAAGCATATCGCGAGGCCATTACGCTTAACCCCAAGGTGGCGATTTGCTATTACAATCTGGCGCGTTCGTTCGTTTACCTCAACCGAATCGCCGAGGCCAAAGAGATTCTTAACCAGGCGTTTGCACTGAAACTCGATATTCCTCCATACCACTTCCTCCTTTATGTGATTGCCTTCATCAACGGGGATCGCGCCGAGATGAAGCAGCAAGTTGACTGGGCGAATTCGAAGCAAGGCGAGTTTGGCCCTCTGAATTGGCAGTCGTGGACGGCGGCTTTCGCGGGCCAGGGGCGTCAGGCACGCGCATTCTCAAACCGGGCTTTTGACGCGGCAGAAGGCCGCAATGCGAAAGAGGACGCAGCCAATATTGCTATTACACAAGCGTTGACTGATGGTGCGTTCGGGAATTGCGAGCAAGTGAAAGAGGGCACGGCAAAGGGAATCGCCCTTGCGCACACCGCGTCTCCTCTTTGGAACGCGGCGGTCGCCCTGGCCACTTGCAGCGAAGTCGGGCGGGCGGAGGCGCTTGTCGATGAGTATTCAAAGCGGTTTCCGAAGAATACATTGGGCAAGGCGATTTGGCTCCCTACTATTAGGGCCACGATCGAGCTTCGACGCAATAATCCGGCGCGTGCGATTGATTTGTTAGAGGGCACGAAGCAGTACGAAGCCGCGGCCAAGTTTTTGCCACCGTACACGCGCGGTCAGGCTTATCTGAAACTCCGAAAGGGTTCAGAAGCGGCGGCTGAGTTTCAAAAGATTCTCGATCACCGGGGCTGGGATCCAACTTCCTATCTGTATCCGCTTGCACACCTGGGGCTTGCCCGTGCGGCGGCGCTCACGGGGGATGTGGCTACGAGCCGAAAGACGTATCAGGACTTCTTCGCATTATGGAAAGATGCCGATGCTGATCTGCCAGTCCTGATTGACGCGAAGAAAGAGTACGCGGCTCTGAAATGAGATTAAAGAGCCGTGGGTAAGCCTACGGAAGCAGTTCCGATTAAGAACGGACATCAGTCATCACAGCAGCCTGAGCAACCGGGCGGGCGGGTTGTGAGGGGCTTATCTCGCCAAAGACATCACGCTTGACCGCAAGGTCGCCATCAAGTTCGTTTCGCAGTAATCGGACGATGCCAACACCTCTATCTCTCAGCAACGAATCATCCCGCCGGCACTAATCCCGCAAGCACTAGCCAGTTCGCGAGATTTTGGGTTAAGCTCCGAACACCTCAGGGAGTATTGTTGGCGAAATCTAGTGGCGATACGACGGAACGAGCATCTATCGCTATCTCATCGTTTCCAATGCTGGTGAGGTCGGATTGGGCCAGTTTTATTCTGCTGGTAATACCGACCCGAATCCCAAATAGTTTGCATAAAGTTAAGAAGTCTGAATCAGATGACCACGGAGCTAGCAGCCAACACTATTCTGTCGCATTACCGCATCATCTCGAAAATCGGCGCGGGCGGGATGGGCGAAGTATACCTCGCCGAAGACTCCCGGCTCGGACGCAAGGTCGCACTCAAGGTCTTAAGCGCCGATCTCACCAGGAACGAAGACCGAGTGCGGCGATTCGAACAGGAGGCCCGGGCCGCGTCCGCGCTCTCCCATCCAAACATCCTGACGATTTTTGACATCGGCAAGGAAGACTCGACTCACTTCATCGCCACCGAGTTCATCGAAGGGCAGACACTCAGGTCGGTTCTAACGCGCGGGCGAATGAAGGTGGGCGAAGTATTGGACATCGCGCTGCAGGCGGCAAGCGCGCTCGCGGCGGCTCATGCGGCGGGAATCATTCATCGCGACATCAAGCCCGAAAACATTATGGTGCGCCCGGACGGCCTGGTGAAAACTCTGGACTTCGGCCTGGCCAAGCTGATTGAAGAACCGGCTCCATCCGCCGATAGCGGAGCGCGAACCATCGCCAAAGCTAACACCGATCCGGGCACGGTGATGGGAACAGCGGCTTATATGTCGCCCGAACAAGCGCGAGGACAGACAGTCGACGCCCGAACCGATATCTTCAGCCTCGGAGTCGCGATCTACGAGATGATCGCGGGCCGCGCCCCGTTTGACGGCGAGACTGCCAGCCACGTGATCGTCTCGATCCTCGAGAAGGAGCCCGCGCCGTTGATGCGCAGTTCGCCCGATGCGCCGGGTGAGCTTGAAAGAATTGTGAGCAAGGCTTTGGCCAAGGACAAGGAGGAGCGTTACCAAACCGTAAAAGACTTGCTCATTGATTTGAAGAGGCTGAAACAACGCCGCGACGTCGACGCCGAGATAGAGCGGTCCATATCACCAGACACGCTAACCCGATCCGCGGTTGTAACAACCAGCGGTCAAGTGTTGGCCACAGCGACAAAGCACTCCTCCATATCGAGCGGTGAAGTAACGGGTCGAACCACCTCGAGCGCCGAATACCTGGTAAGCGGAATCAAGCAACATAAGCGCGGCGTTATCGGTGCTTCGGCGTTATTGGTTATCGGAATTGTCGCGCTTATCTACTTCTTCTACCCCGCAAGCACTAGCGGCGCAATTAACTCGATCGCGGTTTTGCCGCTTGCGAACGCCGGCGGAGATCCGAACCTGGAGTATGTGTCGGATGGCGTCAGCGAAAGCTTGATCAACAGCCTCTCGCAGCTTCAGCGGTTGCGGGTTACAGCCCGCACCACCGCTTTTCGATACAAAGGCAAAGAAGTTGACCCGCAGCAGGTTGGTCGTGAGCTCAACGTGCGCGCGGTGCTGATGGGTCGCGTGCGACAGGTTGGCGACAAGCTGAACATTCAGGTGGATCTGGTCGATGCCACAACCGGCGCTCAGCTCTGGGGCGAGGAATATAACCGGAAGCTCTCTGACATTCTCGCCGTGAAGCAGGAAATATCGCGGGAGATTACCGATAAGCTCCGGTTGAGATTGACCGGGGAAGAGCAGAAACAAATCACAGGACGCGACACGACCAACGCCGAAGCCTACCAGTCGTATTTGAGAGGTCGCTATCACTGGAACAAGAGGACCGGCGACGAATTGAAGAAGGCGATCGAGCAGTTCCAGCAAGCGATAAACCGCGATTCGAATTACGCACTTGCTTACACCGGACTGGCCGATTGCCACATGCTGCTGGAGCAATATGCCGGCGTTCCTTCGAGCGAAGCTGGGCCGAAAGCCAAAGCGGCCGCCGAGCGCGCGTTGGCGATTGATGATTCGTTGGCCGAGGCGCATACCTCGCTTGCATTTCATTATCATCAATCGTGGCGTTGGGAAGAAGCCGAAAAAGAGTTCAAGCGGGCAATCAGTCTGAATCCGAACTACCCGACCGCGCACCACTGGTATCAGATTCTCCTTCGGAGCCTGGGCCGGGACGACGAGGCCCTGGCGGAGATTAAGCGCGCTCAGGAACTCGATCCCCTCTCGCCGGTCCTGGAAGTCAACATTGCCCTTTTGTACACAGAAAAGGGTGATCTCGATAGCGCGATGGAGCATGGAAAACGGTTGGCGCAACTCGATCCGAACTTCCCGCTCGCCCACCACGTCTATGCCCTGGTGTATCTCAAGCAACGCAGATATGCGGAAGCGATCGCCGAGTATCAGCAGGATGCGGCGAAGGATCGGACGGCTTACACACTTTCGTTCCTGGGCCACTCTTATGCGAGGGCAGGCCGACGCGATGAAGCCATGGCGTTGTTAAAGGAGCTCGAAGAAAAGTACAAGACGCGAGAGTCTCTCGCGCAATATGTTGCTGCGGTGTATGCGGGACTTGGTGATAAGGATCAGGCGTTTGCGTGGCTCGAAAAGGGTTTCCAGGATAAGTGCGGTGTATTGAGCTTTGTGGCAGTTGACGCGACCTACGATCCTCTTCGAGACGATCCGCGCTACGCGGATCTGTTACGGCGCATGGGACTCAGACCGTGAGTCCCGCCGCCACTCGCCCCGCGCCGTTGGAAGCTGCGGCCGGTGCGCCGGATCGAGTGTAGCTGTCTCAAGAAAATGACAATACCGATGGGCAAGCAGATTGGGTCGTATGAAATTCTTTCCCCACTCGGCGCGGGCGGCATGGGTGAGGTCTATCGTGCCCGCGATACGCGGCTCGACCGCGAAGTGGCCATCAAGGTGTTGCCCGAGGGGTTCGCTCGGGATCCCGAGCGCGTTGCACGTTTTCAACGTGAAGCCCAGGTTCTCGCTTCGCTCAACCATCCGAACATTGCCGCCATTTACGGTCTTGAAGAGTCCGATGGAATTCGCGCCCTCGTAATGGAACTCGTCGAAGGCCCAACGCTGGCCGATCGGATCGCTGCGGGTCCAATACCTCTGGATGAAACGCTGACGATCGTTCGGCAAATCGCCGATGCTCTCGAGGTCGCCCACGAACGCGGAATCATCCATCGTGATCTGAAACCGGCGAATGTAAAAGTAACACCTGACGACAAGGTCAAGGTGTTGGATTTCGGGCTGGCGAAGATCGCCTCGAATGAAACTCCGAGCAGTGAGCTGTCGCACTCGCCCACTATGATCCGAGGAACGGAAGCTGGGGTGATCCTCGGCACTGCCGCTTATATGAGCCCGGAACAGGCCAAGGGCAAGGTTGTAGACAAGCGCTCAGACATCTGGGCGTTCGGCTGCCTGTTATTTGAAATGCTGTCGGGAAAACAATGTTTCTGTGGCGAGACATTGACGGACACGCTGGCGGCTGTTGTGCGCGCGGAGCCGGACTGGGATAACCTGCCGGCGGAGACGCCAACTGCGATTCTTCAATTACTGCAGCGGTGCTTGAACAAGGACGCAAAGCAGCGAATCCGTGATATAGGAGACGCTCGTTTCGAAATGGACCGCGCGGACGAACCCCGACGCAGCGTCGTGTCGCCTGTCGCGGAACCCGGTCGCCGTTGGCGAACGCGCATCGCATTTGGACTGTTTATCGTTGCGGCTCTGGCGGCCGGCTTCCTACTCAGTCGATGGTTTGGTCCCAGGGGATCAGCGCCGCCGCCTGTAGTGCGCCTCTTATACGCAATTCCGACCGAACAACCAGCCAGCGGTCAGTCACGCAACCGACTGGCAATCTCGCCCGATGGCTCCAAAATGGTGTACGTCGCAAACCAGCGGTTATACCTGCGTGCTCTCGAAACGCTGGATGCAAGAGAGATCCCAGGGACTGATGGAGCAATGTCTCCGTTTTTTTCGCCCGACGGTCAGTGGATTGGGTTCTTGACCATTCCGCAGTTAAAGAAAGTGTCGATCAACGGCGGGGCTCCTGTCACTATTTGCTCGATTGTGTTGCCGCTTGGCGTAAGCTGGGGACCTGACAACATAATCCTCATCGGAGCGCTTTCCGCCGGCATCCTCCGTGTTTCCGCGAACGGCGGCACCCCCTCTGTTGTCGTATCCCCGGACCCCTCGTTCTCATACGTGCATCCGCAGTTTCTTGCTGACGGCAAATCATTCTTTTTCCACCGCGGCCGGATGGGCAACTCAGATCAGGATGAGCTTGTAATGCGGTCGCTTGATAACAACGACGAGACCGTCGTGATGCGGGGCGGTTACCATTATCAGTATTTGAAATCCGGATACCTGCTCTTCGCGCAGGGCGAACCCAATCAGCGTTTGGATCTGTCGGCTGTGGGCTTCGATGTGAAAGCGCGCGCAATAGTCGGGAATCCGGTTACAGTTGTTCGTAACGTGAGGGTCGCGAGCTCGGGCGGCGTCAGCAACTTTGCCGTTTCGGACTTTGGCACGTTGATCTATTTCTCATCGTCGCAAGTGGAGGCTTCGGGCACGAAGATATCGGCTGTCGACCGTTCGGGCAAGTCGTCGATATTACCCACAGAAGCGCGCGAGTATTCGGATCCTCGCCTTTCTCCTGACGGACGATTGGTAGCAGCTCATCTACAGGGCGATCAAAACGATATCTGGGTTGCGGACGTCACGCGAGGGGCGCTCACACGGCTCTCATACGATGCGGGAGAGGACGAAACACCGGTGTGGTCGCCTGATGGCCGCAGCGTCGCGTGGTCTTCTTCGCGTTCCAATCTGATCCGCGGAATATTCCGCAGGCGGGCGGATGGAAGCGGTAGTGAAGAGCTGGTCTGGCGGCTGGACAAACATTGTCACTTACACGACTGGTCGCCCGACGGCCGATTTCTGGTGCTCGAGATTATCGATCCTGATTCCAGCGGCGACCTCTGGCGGCTGGATTTGCAAGGAACACCTTCAGTTTCCGTCATTCTTCAAACTCCGTTCAACGAGCGCAATTCGAGGCTATCGCCCGATGGCCACTGGTTGGCTTACGTTTCAGACGAGTCGGGCCGCGATGAGGTGTACATCCAGGCCTTTCCTCAAGGGGGCTCGAAGCTTCAGGTTTCCACAAGCGGCGCCGACCAACCGGTGTGGTCACGAGACGGCTACAAGCTGTTTATGCGAGGCGGCGGGGCGATACAGGAAGTCCCTTTCCGTCCAGGCGCGCCACCGTCGATAGGTTCGGTCGCATCGCTCTTCACGGATCGTTTTGAGAATCCGCAGTCCGGCAGCCACACAGGATACGATGTTTTTCCAGATGGCCGGTTTCTAATGATTCAGTCGCAAGCAGCGCCGGGTGCGCGAGAGGAAATAGAGGTGGTGGTGAATTGGATCGAAGATGTGAAACGGCAAATTGGTTCTGGGAGGCAATAATGCCGCTGGCGCCCTAACCTCTAGCGCCGCGGCGAGTTGTTAGGGTCTGTCCCTTGACGAGCTTCGCGGTCCTTTGCGTCTTTGCGCGATACCGAGTCCAAAGTTAAACACATAGCGCAAAGACGCAAAGGACCGCAAAGCTGCAGAGAATGGTCATTTTGCTAGTGGCCCTGAACGGACCTCACGCTGACCGGGCGTATGCGGGTCTCAGCAAAATCTCAAAGATTCAGATGGTCAGTCCGCCGCCCGGGCCGCTCACGACGGCGCTTGTTGCGTTCAAACTTCCTGACTCGGTTAACAGCGTGGCTTTCCGCGATGTTCTGCTCAAAAAATATAGAATCGTGGTCAAGGTAGAGCCGAAAAGGGTGTTTAACGGAACTCGCATCTCGCCGCATATTTTCAACACTGAGGCGGATATTGACGCGGCAATAAAAGCAATTCGTACTGAGCTTGAGAGAGCCATGGTCACACAGAGTAATCAGGAGTGAATTTATGAGAGATCAGCGACATCGAGCAAACTCTAGAATCGCAGACTCGCAGGCCTGGCACCATATTCAGGTGACGCTCTGCGTCGTAACAATTCTGTTGAGTGGTCCACTATCGTTTGGCAAGACGCAGCGGTCCTCTTCATCGACTCAAAGAAAGTTAAATGTCTTGTTTATCTCTGCTGACGACCTGAACAACGATCTCGGTTGTTACGGTCATCCGCTTGTGAAGACGCCGCACATCGATCGGTTGGCGGCGCGTGGGGTGCGATTCGATCGAGCTTATTGCCAGTTCCCGTTGTGCAGCCCCAGTCGATCCTCGCTGATGACTGGGCTGCGTCCTGATGCGACCAAGGTGTACGACCTTCAGAAGCATTTTCGCGAGACGCTGCCTGATGTGGTCACGCTGCCTCAGCTCTTTCAGCACAACGGATACTTTGCCGCGCGCGTCGGCAAGATCTACCACTACGGTAATCCGGGAGGGATCGGGACGAACGGGCTTGATGATGAACCTTCCTGGAATGTGCGGATAAACCCGAGGGGCGTGGACAGGGATGAAGAGAGCGTGCTCACCAACCACACGCCCGGGCGCGGGCTGGGCAGTTCGCTTTCGCTTTACGCATCTCCCGCTCCCGATGAACAACACACCGACGGAAAAGTTGCATCCGAAACGATTCGATTGATCGAGCAGAATCGAGATCGTCCGTTCTTCATAGCCGCGGGTTTTTATCGCCCGCATTGCCCCTACATTGCGCCCCGGAAGTACTTCGATCTGTATCCGCTTGACAAGATCGCAGCTCCCTCTTTTTCAACTGACGAATGGAAGACTATTCCGCCCGCTGCCCTCTGGATAAACAACCCGCATTTCGGCGTGAGCACACAGGCACAGCGTGAGTCGATCCAGGCTTACTACGCATCCATTAGCTTTCTCGATGCAAACGTAGGACGTCTGCTGGATGCACTCCAGAGGCTCGGGCTCGCGGACAATACGATCATCGTCTTTTGGAGTGACCACGGTTATCTGCTTGGCCAGCATGGTCACTGGATGAAGATGACACTGTTCGAGGGTTCAGCGCGCAACCCCGTGATTATTGCCGCTCCTGGCGCCGCAAAAGGAAAAGCAAGCGGGCGTACCGTTGAACTGGTCGACCTCTATCCAACGCTGGCCGACTTATGCAGTCTGTCCGATACTCCGAAGAACCTCGCAGGCCGCAGCCTGCGGCCTTTGCTAAAGAATCCCCAGGATAAATGGGACAAGCCGGCTCTTACGCAGGTTCAGCGCGGCGCGGGCGCCAACGTTTTCATGGGTTATAGCGTTCGGACGGAGCGATACCGTTACACTGAATGGGACGACGGGCGGAAGGGTACTGAACTTTACGATTACGATCGCGACCCACAGGAGCTGCGGAATCTTGGCGGCGATCCCAACCAGGCAAATACATTAGAGATGATGAAGAAGCTGTTGCGAGGTCTCCGTGAAAGCGGCGGTCGTCGATAAGGCGGTCTCAGTCGAGGTTGAATTAGTCCGCCCTCCGCCCGGAGGGCAATGTGCTGATCAATCGATTAGGTTTCATAAAAGCCCAACCCACATTGCCCTCATGGCGGAGAGCCGGTCTCACCTCACGCCTGCTATAAACATGCAACCCCTGACGGGGTTGGGAACTGTTTGCTGCCTCACGGTTTCTGCCCCGGCTAAGCGAAATAGACCTCATTGACGGTCAAGGCAGCGCTTCGACAGTGAAAAAGAATTTAAAGGTTCCTGCACCGGTGCTGCTGTTGAGGGCGTCGAGCGACGTTGAAACATGGAGGCGGCTTCTTGACCTGAGTCCCCACAGCGGAATTGTTCTGAATTGCTTTCGCAGTGTA
>Ga0075418_10007248_pt1 | contig 12500 bp, 9 predicted proteins | sample SoiMetdeltSBSDD2_FD_81776 | JGI IMG/M metagenome (GOLD analysis project Ga0075418, IMG submission 81776) | Bulk soil microbial communities from a Populus tree surrounding site in Tennessee, USA - Soil MetaG P. deltoides SBSDD2 | ecosystem: Environmental > Terrestrial > Soil > Tree plantation...
CCCGCCTACACCCAGACCATCAAGGTCACCGGCGCGCAGACCATCCTGTTTATCTCCGGGCAGGTCGACTACGACACAAAAGGTCAGCCCGGCCATCCGGGAGATTTTGCCGCCCAGGCACGCGCGACCTACAGCGCTCTCAAGGCCCAGGTCGAGGCCGGCGGCGGCACACTCGAAAATATTGTGAAGCTCACCACGTTCCTCGTCGACATCCGCCACCGAACCGAACTTGCCGCCATCCGCGAAGAGTTCTTGGGCAAGAAGGCCCCAGCCTCAACACTCGTCGGCGTCACGGCCCTGGCCCAGCCGGGATGGCTCATCGAGGTGGAAGCGATCGCCGTCATCTGATCGCCTGCTGCGCCTTACGATTTACCACCACAGCCAGCGCAGAACATTGCCAAGCAGGAAGGCGGCGACCGCTGCCGCCAAGCTGTTGAGCGCCCATCCGATGGCGGTTTCCACGCCGCTGGAGCTGCCAAAGATGATCACCGTCGCGACGACGGGAAGAACGACAATGGCAAACGCCCGCAGGATTTTGCGCACACCCTGCACGTGCCGGTCCAACCTCTCCAGACCCTTCGCTTTGTGCTAAACGAAAGTGCACCGCTTTGGACGCACCATCTCGGGAGAGTTCCGCATGAGCAACGTCATCAGCATCTGCGGCAGCCTGCGCAAAGGCTCCTACAATCGCATGGTCATGAACCTCTTGCCGGGGCTCGCCCCAGCCGGCATGGCCATCAAAGAAGCTCCCTCGTTTTCGGCCTTCCCGCTCTACAACGCCGACATTCAGAACAGTTCGGGCTTTCCTGCCGCGGTCAACACGCTCGCCGATGCGATCCGCGCCGCCGACGGCGTCATCTTCTCCACGCCGGAATACAACTTCTCCCTCCCTGGCGGGCTCAAGAATGCCATCGACTGGGTATCGCGCCTCCCAAACCAGCCCTTTGCCGGGAAGCCGATCGCGATCCAATCAGCCTCTCCTGGACCGCTCGGCGGCGGTCGCGTCCAGTACGACTTGCGCCGCATGATGGTGTTCCTCGATGCCCTCACACTCAACAAACCGGAAATTTTCATCGGCGGCTGCGCAACCAAGATTGACGAGAAGACGGGCGAGCTCAAGGACGACGCCACACGAAACTTCCTCAAGCAGCAGCTCGAGGCCTTGCGCAATTCATCGCCCGGCACGGTGGCAAGGCTTGATACGCGTCATCGACATCGAGACCACCGGCATCGATCCCGCATCCGACGCCATCATCGAAATCGCCAGCGTCGACATGGTGCGCGGTGGCGGCATTACGAACGCCATGGGCACCCTGGTGCGCCCCGGCAAGCCCATTCCGCCCGGCGCCTCGGCCATCCACCACATCATCGATGACGACCTGAAAGACGCGCCGCCGCTTAACGAGGCGATCGACCGCTTCAAGGGCGCGGATGTCTACGTCGCCCACAACTGCGAGTTCGAGAATAGCTTCTTCGCCGCCCAGCGCATCAACCTGGGGCCCTGGATCTGCACCTACAAATGTGCGCTCCGCGTCTGGCCCCAGCTTGACGGCCACAGCAATCAAGAGCTGCGCTATGCCCTCGGCCGGGCAACGCCCTTCCCGGGCTTCGACCGCGACTCGATTTCGCCCCACCGCGCCGCCTTCGATGTGGTCGTTACCGCGGCCATCTTCGATGAGCTAATCAAGAAGGCGCGCTGGAGCGACCTCGTGCAATGGTCAGGAGAGCCGGCGCTCTACACGAAGTTTCATTTCGGGAAGTACCGCGGCCGGCGCTACGATGACATTGCCGCCAGCGATCCCGACTACCTCCGATGGATCATCGAGAAATCCGAGCTCCAGGAAGGCATCAAGCACAGTGCCGGCTATTGGCTAGCCACTTCGTCCCGCCTATCCTGATAGGATCAGCTTTCGCTCTCCCATTCCTAGAACCCAAATGACCACCGACAAACTTAATCAGCTCCTTGCGCTGGCCTCAGCCGATGACAGAATCTGCCCTGTTCCGATCTTGTGGGACAAGTTCTGGACGCTCATCGGCAGGCCGTCGCAGACCCGGCCCCTGATTTTGGCCGGCTGGGCCTTCTCCTCCGATCGCGACAAGCGCGAATGCTTTCAGGCGCGGATCAGATACGCCGCTGACCACGGCATGCTCGATCAGGCCGAGGCCTTCATCCATGGCCTTCGCCCGGACGAGTGGCACACCTGCAGCCCTTCCGGCGTTGATTGGAACTACGGAGACGCCATCGCCGAGGACGAGCGCAATAGGGACAAGAGCAGCGATTAGAGGTATCCCGGCTATCCGCAGATGCGACTGGCAACCTAGTCGCGATGACGAGGCAAGTACATGACCGGTGGGTGGGCAAACAATGACGAGCTAGCGTCGAGCGGCATCTTCGAGTCTGTCCATTCGGGGTTGACTGTTCAGCTGATCGCTACTCCCCGTGCGCAATTGATGACCTGCAAGGCCGATGAGGCCGCCGCTCTCGTCCTTAAACGCAATACCGATCGCTACGACCACCTTCCAGTCCTCGATCTTGCCGCCGGCGAGGAACGCATCGTAGGCCTCTTCAATGCATCCAACTTCTTCAAAGCCCCACCCCCCGATGGTCAGGTGCGCAACCATATGTTGCCCTTGGCCGAAGAATACCTGATCGGCGCGGACGCCAGTATTCTCGATTTCGTCATTGACGCCGACAGCAAGCCCTGCCGCCTGGTGCTCGCCGGGGCGCGCATCGCCGGCCTCGTCAGTCTCTCCGATCTCCAGAGACTGCCCGTTCGTGCCGCGCTGTTCGCCCTCATTACCGGGCTCGAGATCGCGATGACCGAAGCGATCCGGCGCCGGTATCCGACCACTGCAGAATGGATGCACCACCTAAGTCAGGGACGCAGGGATGCTCTGCGCGAGCAAATAGAGGAATCCAGAAGGGATGATGGCTTTGTAGATGATCTGCTATTCACCCAGTTTTGCGATAAGGCTGACATCATCCGCAAGTCTGTTTCGTTCTCTCGCAGCATGACAAAGACCCGCGACTGGTTCACAGAAATCCAGAAGCTGCGCGACAATCTTGCACACGCGAACGAATACGCGGCCTCGCCCGATCACGCCCGACATGTCTGTGGCGTGGTGCGAAACCTTCTCACCTTGAAGACAGAAATTGTTGGCGATGTCTCATCCAGCGGGTGAAAGCCAATGGCCGCGGGCGGTACGACGAGGGTGGTGGTTGCGGCGCTCGGCGCCAATGCGCTGATAGCGGTGGCGAAATTCGTGGCGGCCTCGATCACCGGCTCGGCCGCCATGCTGTCGGAGGCGCTGCATCCGTGGCCGACACGGCCAACCAGGGCCTGCTGCTTCTCGGCATGCGCCGCTCGCGCCGGTCCGCCGACGCGCACCACCCCTTCGGGTACAGCAAGGAGCTGTACTTCTGGAGCTTCGTGGTCGCCATCCTGCTGTTCTCCATGGGGGCCGGCGTATCAATGTACGAGGGCGTGCAGAAGCTGCTGCATCCGCATCCCATCGAGTATGCGATCGTCAACTACATCGTGCTCACGGTGGCGATCTGCGTCGAGCTGATCTCAACCTGGGTGGCGGTGGGCGAGTTCAACGCCCAGCGGGGCGAGACGGGAGCGCTGGCTGCACTCAAGAGCTCCAAGGATCCGGCGCTGTTCACGGTGGTGCTGGAGGATCTCGCGGCCCTCATCGGCCTCGTCATTGCGCTCGCCGGCAACCTGGTTGCCGACCAGTTGGGCTGGCTGGCCGGCGATGCCGTCGCTTCGATCGCCATCGGCTGCGTGCTCGCCGGCGTGGCGGCGTTTATGAGCCGGGAGACCATGAGCTTGCTGATCGGCGAGGCGGCAAGCGCGGACGTGGTGGAGGGTATGCGCGGACTGATCGAGGCGGAGGCGGCGAAGAGCGGGGCCATTCGGCGCATCCACACCATTCGCACCATGCACCTCGGGCCACAGGATGTGCTGGCGACCGTCCGCATCGACTTCGAGGACACGGTCAGCGCCGCGCAGGTGGAGTCCATCGTGGGAGACCTGGAAGCGGCCATCAAAACGCGCTTCCCAGAAATCCGGCACCTGTTCCTGGCGGCGAAAGGGGATTGAATCTCTCGGGACGACCGCTTTGAGGTAGTCTCTCGGACTTTTCTAGATCAAACCGCTCGCGAGCGGATCGCAATGCCTAGCCGCGCAGTCCTGAGCTCCGGCCCCCCGCAACTCTCGCTCCCAGCCGCCATCGGCCCCTCAATTTGCCTTTGCGACGACTGCCCCGCTACTCTAGGCCTGAACCGGGGGTCTCATCAGCGCAAAGCCATTTTCCATGTCTAATGAAGCCGATACTTGCCGCCGCCTTGTCCTGCCGAAGCTGTTGCAGGCCGGCTGGGACACCGATCCTCACTCCATCGCAGAGCAGCGCACCATCACCGACGGACGCGTCGTACCTGTCGGCAAGGGTTTCATCCGCCGTCCACCCAAGCGCGTGGACTACCTGCTTCGGTACACCCGCGATTTTCCGCTCGCCGTGCTTGAGGCCAAGGCCAGCTACAGACAGGCGGCCGATGCCGTCCAACAGGCACGGCACTACGCCGAAATGCTCGATCTCAAATTCGCCTACGCCACCAACGGCCAGGACATCATTGAGATCGACTACTTCACCGGCCGCGAGACGCGCGTCAGCGAGTATCCGAAGCCCGCCGAACTCTGGGAACGCTATCAGCAAGGCCGTGGCCTCGCCCCCTCGCCTGCCGTCACCACCCAGCTCCTTACCCCGTACAATCACACGCTCAGCAAAGACGAGCGCTACTACCAGCGGATCGCCATCAACCGCACCGTTGAGGCCATTCTTAAAGGCGACAAACGCCGCTTCCTCATCACCATGGCGACAGGGACCGGCAAGACCTTTGTCGCCTTCCAGATCTGCTGGAAGCTCTGGTCCAGCCGCTGGAATCCCGCCGGCGAGCACCGCCGCCCGCGCATTCTCTATCTTGCCGATCGCAACATCCTAATCGACCAGCCCAAGGACGGGCTCTTCGCCGCCTTCGGCGATGCGCGCCACAAGATCGAATCCGGCGAACTCATCCAAAGCCGCGAGATGTATTTCGCGATCTATCAGGCTCTGGCCGAAGACGAGCGGCGCGAAGGTCTCTTCCGCAATTACCACCCAGACTTCTTCGATCTCGTGATTGTCGATGAATGTCACCGCGGCAGCGCGCGTGATGACAGCTCATGGCGCGTGATCCTGGAGCATTTCAAGCCGGCCTATCAGCTCGGCATGACCGCAACGCCGCTGCGCGACGACAACAAGGATACCTACCGGTACTTCGGCAATCCGCTCTACGAATACAGCCTGCGCCAGGGCATCGAGGACGGCTTTCTGGCCCCCTATCGCGTCCACCGGGTCATCAGCCAGTGGGATGCCGCCGGCTGGAGGCGTAGTCGTGACGAGCTCGATCGCTTCGGCCGCCCGATCCCCGATGACGAGTACCAGACCAGAGATTTTGAGAGGGTCATTGCGCTGCGCGCGCGCACTTCGGCCATTGCCCGCCACCTGACGGATTTCCTGAACAAGACCGACCGCTTCGCCAAGACCATCGTCTTCTGCGTGGACCAGGAACACGCCTCCGACATGCGCGAAGCTCTCGTCAAGCTAAACCCTGACATCGTCGCCCAATCACCGGACTACGTGTGCCGCGTCACCGCCGATGAAGGCCAGATCGGCCGCGGACACCTCTCCCGCTTCCAGGACGTCGAAATCCGCACGCCCGCCATCCTCACCACATCCCAGTTGCTCACCACCGGCGTCGATGCCCCGACCTGTAAGAATGTCGTGCTTGCCCGAGTGGTCGGCTCAATGAGCGAGTTCAAGCAGATCATCGGCCGCGGCACCCGCCTGCGCCACGACTACGGCAAGCTCTGGTTCAATATCGTGGACTACACAGGCTCGGCGACACGCATGTTCGCCGACCCGACCTTTGACGGCGAACCCACCCGCATCACCGAGGAAGAAATCACCGACGACGGCCGCACCACCAGCACAACAGACACCAATCCTGATGATCAAGACCCAACAGATCCGCCGATAGACGGCGATCCGATCATCATCGAGCCGCCGACGGGCGAGCCCCGCAAGTTTTACTACGACGGCGGGCAAGTCGAGATCCTCGCCCATCTCGTGCACGAACTCGACCCCAACGGTCGACAGCTCCGTGTCGTGCGCTACACCGATTACGCTGCGGAAAGCGTACGCTCGCTCGTGCCCAATGCCGGAGAGCTCCGCGACCGCTGGAGCGATGCAGATCGCCGCGCAGAAATCATCCAGTCGCTCGCTGAGCGTGGCATCAGCTTCGAGGAGCTAGCCACGCAAACCGCCCAACCGGATGCCGATCCCTTTGACCTCCTGTGCCACCTCGCCTTCAACGCGCCATTGCGCACCCGGCGCGAGCGGGCCCAGCGCCTCAAGCAGGAACGCCAGGATTTCTTTGCGCGATATTCGCCACAGGCCCAGGAAATCTTGGAAGAACTTCTGGAAAAGTACGCCCAGCATGGTGACGCCCAGTTCGTCCTGCCCGATGTTCTGCAGGTACCGCCGATCTCAAGGCACGGCCAGCTCGGCGAAATCATCCAACTGTTCGGCGGCGAGGACGAGCTGCGCCGCGCCGTGAACAACCTGCAGGGACTGCTTTATGGCACGAACTAAAAAGAATAACGGTGCCGCCGGCGCACCCCTGACGACCGCCCAGGCTCTGGGAACTCTGCTGAAGTCTGCGCGCGACATCATGCGCAAGGACAAAGGCCTCAATGGCGATCTTGACCGCCTGCCTTTGCTTACCTGGATCATGTTTCTGAAATTTCTCGATGACCTCGAGCAACAGCGCGAGCAGGCCGCCAAACTTGCCGGAAAGAAATTCCGGCCTGCCATCGACAAGCCCTATCGCTGGCGCGATTGGGCGTCCAACGCCCAGGGCATCACCGGCGACGAGCTTCTCTCCTTCATCAACCAGGACGAAGCCGTGCGCCCGGATGGCACGCGCGGCGCGGGGCTCTTCGCCCATCTGCGCAGCGTAACCAGCTCCAATGGCGACAACCGGCGTGACGTGATCGCGACCGTCTTCAAGGGCGTCGATAACCGCATGAAGAGCGGTTACCTGCTGCGCGATGTGATCAACAAGGTGGCCGGCATCCACTTCACCTCAAGCGAGGAGCTCAACACGCTCGGCGCGCTCTATGAGTCCATGCTCCGCGAAATGCGCGACGCTGCCGGCGATTCCGGCGAATTCTATACACCCCGGCCCGTCGTGCGCTTCATGGTCCAGGTGACCGACCCGCAACTGAGCGAAACCGTGCTCGATCCCGCCAGCGGAACCGGCGGCTTCCTCGTCGAAGCCTTTGCGCATCTGTCCAAACAGGTCCAGAAGGTCGCCGACCGAAAGCTCCTGCAAGAGAAAACCATCCTCGGCTACGAGCCGAAACCCCTTCCCTACCTGCTTGGTCAGATGAACTTGCTTCTCCATGGCCTTGATGCGCCACAGATTGACCCCGGCAACGCCCTGCGCTTCAAGCTGTCCGAAATCGGCGAGAAAGACCGAGTCGACGTCATCCTCACCAACCCTCCCTTCGGTGGCGAGGAAGAAAAAGGCATCCAGGGGAATTTTCCGGAGGACAGGCAAACGGCTGAGACGGCCTTGCTCTTCCTTCAACTCATCATGCGCAAGCTGCGCCGGCAGCAAACCATATTCTTCGACCGATCAGGCCCGACCAAAAACGTCTGGTATTTCGAGCAGCCGCTGCCTGAGGGGCGTAAGAATTACACCAAGACGCAACCTCTTCAATTCGACGAATTCTCCGCTTGCCTTAAGTGGTGGAACAATCGCCGCGAAAACGACCAGGCCTGGAAGATCACCGCCAAGTCATTGTTGGAAAACGGTTGCAACCTCGATCAAAAGAATCCACGCGGCAAAATCGATTTTGCACACTTGCCGCCCGACCAACTTGCAGACGATATCCTAAAGAAAGAGCTGCGCATCGCCGAGCTCATGCGGGAAATCAAAACTTCTTTAGGGGCACGCACATGACGGGTGCATGGCCGTCCGTACCACTTGCTGACGTTCTTCGGCGTTCCGATCGAGTCGTCGCTCTCGACCCGGATCAGCACTACCGAGAAGTAAAGGTCCGGATCAACGGAAAGGGTGTCGTCGAGCGACGCATTGTCAAGGGTATCGAAATTGCGTCACATCGACGTTTTGAGACTCAAGCTGGCCAGTTCATTATCTCACGTATCGACGCCAGACACGGCGCGAGTGGAATCGTCCCGCCCGAACTCCACGGAGCTGTTGTCACGAACGACTTCCCCCTCTTCAATGTTGTTCCCGATCGTCTCGACCCTGCTTTTCTCGGCTGGTTCTCCAAGACGGCTTCATTTGTCGACCTGTGCAAGCGGGCCAGCGAGGGAACCACGAACCGGGTCCGCCTTTCCGAGGCTCGCTTTACGGCCCTCGAAATTCGCCTCCCGCCGCTCGACGAGCAACGTCGCATCGTCGCCCAGATCGACCGGCTTGCTCAGAAGATTGCGGAAGCTAAACAACTGCAGGAAACCGCGGCGAGCGAACTTGGAGCCCTCGCTGCCTCTTTCTCACAAGCCACCCTATCCAATCCAGACTGGCATTCATGTCGCCTTGAAGACGCTTGCCTACTGATTACTGACGGAACGCACCAGACTCCACGGTATGTCGAAGATGGCGCCACTTTCTTATCCGCTCAAAATGTCAAACCGTTTCGATTCAAGCCCGAAATTCATCGCAAGGTATCATGGGCGGACTTCGCGACCTTTACGGCTCGCAATAAGCCCCAACGAGGTGACGTTCTTTTAACACGGGTCGGAGCTGGTATCGGAGAAGCCGCCGTCGTCGATCAAAATATTGAATTCGCGATCTATGTTAGCATTGCACTCATTCGCCCTGACACAACACGACTGCTTCCGGACTTCCTCGTCCACTGGCTCAACTCCCCTCTAGGCCGTGCCCACTCTCGCGCTAAAACACTCGGGCGCGGCCACTCCCAGGGCAACCTCAACCTAAATCTTCTTCGCTCCTTTCCAATCCCACTGCCCCCGTTGGAACACCAACGCTGCATCGTCAAAACACTCCATGCGTTGCGAGTGAAAATCGAAACCGTGAAAATGGTCAAAACAGAAGCCGCCGCCGAACTTGACGCCATGCTCCCCGCCATCCTCGACAAGGCATTCAAAGGCGAACTCTAAACCCATGAAAATCGCCGTCCTCGGCAGGGGATCATTGATTTGGGACCAGGCACCTGGCCATCGTCGCATTGACGTCACCTTACCGCCCGACAAGCCCGCGGGGTCTACGCTTCCCAATTCGCCGCCCGCTCCTCCTCCTCGGTTTTGGTGGCCTCGATCTCGCGGCTAAAACTGCTGAGCATCTTTGCCGACCAGCGTCGGAAAGCGCCGATAGGATGTCCTTCCAAAACCCGAAGCGGAGTTTCGTAGAGCGCATAGTAGGTCGTGCGCGAACCCCTCCAGCCAAACGTATGCATGTTCTGACTGAACTTCCTCAAGACGTCCTCACGCTCTCCAAATTCGTCAAGCAGACGCTTGGCGATTGGATGAAGGGCTCGCTCCGGCGCATCCTCGCGTCGCGTTGTTAGGACAGGGACAATGCCGGCGAGAAACGCCGGCCCAGCGTCGGGATGAGCATCGCACCATGCGAACAGGATGTCCTCGGGCACCTTCAGTACGGCGGGGTTCTTTTCGTCGGCAAAAGTGAAGCTGTCGCCCAAAGCGTGTTCGAGATACCAGCCTTTCGCCTTGTCCGCCACGATGGCCTGACCGAAGACGGGCCACACAATAGGCGCGAACTTCGACAGCATCGTCGGCAAGAGTGGCTGGACCAACTCCACTGCATCGCTATCCGGCTTCTCTGCAATCTGTTTGGCCAGCGTCAACGCCACACTTCGGGCATCGGGATCGTCCCAACCCTTCGCAAGAAGCCAACCGATCATCTCCTTGAAGTGATGCGCATCCATCTGTGATCCGCGCCGCTTCGGCCTGAGGCCGACATTGCGCACGGCAAGCTTCAATTGTGGGCGCAGCTCCTCAAGACGCTGCGGCTGGCCGTGGACATACATACCGATCAGATCCAGAGCCACTGAGTAGGCGCGCTCGTCCATGCCAAGCATCAGGTCGAACAACGGTGCGACAACGCCAACCGCAAGCTTCGACAGTACAGCGCCATAAGCCCAGTGCGAGACCGAGAAGGGAGGAACGCTCTTAGCGCTCAATCCTTCGCAGACCAGACGGACATCAGCTCCAGTTATCCCAATGCTTCCGCAAACGGCCGGAAGAGCCGGCGCAAACACGCTTGAAACAACCGCCTCCCGTTTGAAAGCTTCGACGGCGTCGGGGTGCCGCTCCGATAGCCCGGAATAGTACCCGGCCAGCAGTGCGAAGTTTCGTTGCTCAGCGCTCGCAGCTCCAAACGCTGACTTAATCGGCTCTTCGAACTGAAGGGCGTCATTGGCGAATAGCGCAACCGCTCGGCCGAAAGCATGCGCCATGCGTTGCTCACCGACGCTTAGTTGCGGCAGGAATTGCCGAAGGACATCTGGTTGCTTGAGAAGTTCGCGCACAAGTTCCTCGATTACCTGAACCTGTCGCTCACCCCGCTCTTTGAAGTCGAGCTTCTCATCGATTGGATAGTCCCAGGGCATCTCCGTGACCAGAAAGCGCACACGGTCCGCGATGTCGTTTGGGTTGAGTCGTGCGATCAACTTCTGCACGCGGGCCGCAACCTCCCGATCGACGCCATCGCTGTCGTACTGCAGAATATCGCCAAGCGACTCGAGCGCTTCTGGCCAATACCGGTGAGCGGCTGAAATCGAGCTAACCCAGCCCTCAACACGGTCAATCAGGCCGGCTGAGACCAAGGAGCGGAATTGATGGCCCATTCCCTTCCGCGCCTGAACTCCGAGCGCATCGGATCGCAGCGCCATTTGCGCGAGACGGTCAAGACAGGCCACGATATAGTCCCACACATCTTTCCATAGCTTCGGCTGCCACGGTTTGAGGGCCGGCCTGCTCCCATGGACCTCGGAACCAACGGTGCGGTAGTGAGAATGCGTGCCCGCGCCTTCTAGCAGTGCATCCACGACAATGGGCATCCGGATTGGATCGTCCTCGTCGATCAACGTACCGAGGAGACGCAGCCGTAGCTCGGCACCAGCTTCGGTATTTCCAAGGAAGACGGGAAACAGCCTCTTGAATTGTCCGGTCGCGTTGTTGCCCCACGTCTCATTCTCAGCCGCCGCAAACGCGAGTAGCAACATGGCACCTTGCTCGAAGGTCGCCGACACGAAGGCGGTCTTCTCCAGTGCCCAGACAATGTGGCGCCGCACATCGCCGTCGATGGCCTTCAAGTCGTCGGGCGACAATGAGCCCAGCAGACGCTCAAGCAAGTTGGTGACGACCTCACTGTCGATCTCGGCAAGGCTCGAAATCACCTCGGTTGATCCCTCCGCCATCAGAGCATCGAGCGAGGCAAGAGGTCCGTTGATCCGGCAAACATGACGGGCCACATCCGAGGCGATGGTTCTGTCATTAAGCATGGCCAGCTGATGCGCCGCCCTCGTCCGCAGTGTTTTCGAGAGCGATCCCGCAAAAATCTCGTCCCATCGGGAGGCACTCCACTTGCGCCATTGGCGCTCGCCAAGCGCCATGGCGAGCGGCTTGGGCTGAAGACTGATCAGTCTTCCGTGCTGCTGCACGACACCCCGCATCGCTAGCTCCTGAAAGGCGGCGTGAAGATCGTCAGCGGTGCGCCCTCGGGTGAGGGACGCAACCGTTTCAAGGTCTGTCAAAGGCGGCTTAATGCCAAGCAGCCCGAAAGCACCCAGCAGCATGCCGGCGTCCTTCAGCAACGCCTGATTGCTCGGCTTCCGTCCGAGAATAATGCGATCAAAGAGCTCGTCGTCCGTAGCGCTGGCAATCGAAGCATCCTTGAGCCACGACTGGCCCAGCAGGCTCGCCATCTGCGGGAACCCCTGCGCAAACGCCAGCAGTCTGCGGTGATCCTCGCTGGGCAGGTTTGGAGCGGTATGCTTGATCATTCCTTCGATCACGGCTCCATCGGCGAGGTCGACCTTCAGCACTTCTTCGGCCAGCTTCTCGCCTGGGGGAACCTCGTGATCGATAGTAACCAGCGACAGGCGGCTTCCCGACCGCTTGACCATGGCCGAGAGATCCTGGTGGGTCTCAGCGATGCAGCGATCAACAACCACCACCGCGCGCACGCCAGCATCGGCGAGATTCTGCACAACATTCTTCACAGCTTTTGTTCCCGCCTCGGACTCTACTGCGTAGAGCACGAGGTAGCTAAGCCTGGGCGCTGCCACTTCTTCCTCATCGGTGTGGCCGAGCGCCTCAAGAACGAGCCGCGATTTACCGACGCCTGATAGCCCGACGACCCGCGCCACTCCGCGCGGCCGCGC
>Ga0075418_10007250_pt1 | contig 12498 bp, 8 predicted proteins | sample SoiMetdeltSBSDD2_FD_81776 | JGI IMG/M metagenome (GOLD analysis project Ga0075418, IMG submission 81776) | Bulk soil microbial communities from a Populus tree surrounding site in Tennessee, USA - Soil MetaG P. deltoides SBSDD2 | ecosystem: Environmental > Terrestrial > Soil > Tree plantation...
CGCCGGGAGCGTTCAGCTGCAGCAGCGAGGCGCGCCCTCGATCGCTGCTGCTCCAAACAGCCCCATTGCACCGCAGACGTGAATGAACGCGACGAGCAGTCGAAGCATGGCCGCTCCCTTCTTAAAACCCCGCGCTCGAGTTCTGACGGAACAGGCCTCGCGGCGCGGGTGTTGGCAGCGGCAAGACGCTGGCCGGCCCGACACCGAGCGTGTCGCCGCTGGTGCCTGCCGGTGCCTGCTGGACCGCCTCGAAATTGACGACCGCCGACTCATAGTCAAGCGTCGTCTGCAGCAGGTTGACCTGCGCCTGCAGAAGATCGCGCTGGGCCTGCGTCACGAGGAAGGTGGTTGAGAGGCCGGCGTCATAGCGGCGCTGTTCCGCGTCGAGCCGCTGCTGGGCGAGCGTAGCGCCGGCACGCGCGGCGTCTATGCGCTCTGCGGTGCTGCGGATCTGACGTCCGGCCTGTCGAATTGTTTCTGTTGCCTGCAGCTGCAAGCTCGAGATGCGTTGCGCCGCCTGCCGACGTTCCACGTCGGCGCGGGCCCGGCTGGCGTCCTCGTAGGTATGTCCGAACGACTTGGACACCGTCAGGCCGAAGCTCCACGTCGGGTAGTCGGGTCCAAACGCCTGACCGAGCGCGTCGCCGAAGCTTCGCGTGCGGGAGCCCGTGATGATGCCAGGAAACCCGCCGTCTCGAATGAACTGGCTGCCGGCGAGCCCGGAGCCGCGATATGAGGTTTCGAGACGCACGTCGGGCAGCCGCTGATTGTCGAGAAATGCCGTTGTCGCCTTGGCGTTCTCGAGCTCCAGGTTCGCGCGAGCGACGTCGAAGCGCTGTTCAGCTACCTTCGCGACTGCGGCATCGACATCGGGAAATTCGTCCCGAGGCGTCGGCTCCTGAATCGGATCGAGGCGCACCGTCCAGAACGACGCATCGGCGGGATCCATGATGAGCCGTCGCAATCGATCCTGGGCATCGTCGTCCACGGTCCGTGCGCGAATCAGGTTCTCGCGGCGCTGCGCAACCTCCGCTTCGGCCTGCACCCGATCAAGCGGCGGGGTCTGACCCGCATCAACGCGGATCTTCGTCTGTCGCGCAAGCTCCTGGGCCAGTTCGAGCGATCGCTCCTGGACGGTGACGTTGGCGCGTGTCGCCTTGAGCGTCCAGTACGCCTGCTTGACGGCGGCAGTCGTCTGCACTGCCGATTCCTGGAAGCGAAGATCCGAGCTCTGTTCGTTGCGCCTTGCGATCGAGTACTGATAGCGGGCAGCGTCGACGCTTCGATCTTTCAGGAGCGGCTGTGACACAGCGACCTGGAAGCCTGCCTGCAGGCTGGGATCGAAGCTGCTGATCGGATTGTTCGTCGTGGTTCGAGCGCTGTCCCATGATGCGCTCCAGGTACCGCCGCCGAAGGGAAGGCGCTGGCGAACGCCGGTGGACCAGAACGAATCGTTGACGTCCACGCCACCATCGCCAAGCAGGAAATTCGACGGAGGATTCACGTTGCTCGAGTGGCCCACGGTCGTCGAGAAGACCGGTGCGAAGGCGCCGCGGCTTTCGCCGACCCGTGCGGCTTCGACCGCTGTGCCGAGCCGCACGATCGCGAGGTCCGGGTTGTTCTCGACCGCGCGGCGCACCGCGACATCGAGCGACAACGGCAGCGTGACGGTCGTTGGCGGGGGCGCCGGCGCAGAGGTTTGCGCCGACGCCTGCGTGGCGGTCAAGACACACGCGATCGCGATAACGACCGCCGTGGCGAGTTCGGCAATCCGCTTGGTCCGTGGCGCTTCCGTCACGACGGAACGGCGACGCGCCAGCAGAACGTAGATCGATGGAACCACGAACAGGGTGAACATCGTGCCGACGATCATTCCGCTGACCAGCACCATGCCGATGCTGTTGCGCGCCCCGGCACCCGGCCCCGTCGCGAACACCAGTGGCATATGGCCGACAACGGTCGCGGCGGTCGTCATCAGGATCGGCCGCAGACGGGTGCCTGCGGCTTCAATCACCGCGGCAAGCTTGTCCTTCCCCGTCTCCTGCAGATGGTTGGCAAACTGCACGATGAGGATGCCGTTCTTCGCCACCAGGCCGACCAGCGTAATGAGTCCGACTTGGCTGTAAATGTTCAGCGTCGTGAACTGCAGGAACGAGAAGAGCAGCGCGCCGGACAAGGCCAATGGCACCGAACCCGCCAGGATGATGAACGGATCGACGAAGCTCTCGAACTGCGCGGCGAGCACCAGATAGATCAGCACCGCCGACAGCAGGAACGTCGTCAGAAACGCGTTTCCTTCCGTGCGAAGCTGACGCGACTCGCCCGCGTAGTCAATCGTGACCCCCTGCGGCAGCAGGGTTCTGGCTTCGGTTTCGAGATACTTCAGCGCCGTGTCGAGCGGCACGGGCGGCGGGATCACACCCTGGATGCGTACGGCATTGAGCTGCTGGAACTTCTTCAGTTCCCGCGGCTCGGCGCTGTTCTTCAGGCTCGCGAACGTCGACAGCGGCACCAGCTTGTCGTCCGAGCCGGTGATGTAGATGTGCGAGAGCTGGTCGGGCGTGAGCCGATCGGCGCGCTCGATCTGCGGGATCACTTTGTAGCTGCGTCCCTGAATGCTGAAGCGGTTCACATAGTTGCCGCCGAGCAGCACGGACAGGTCGCGGCCAGCCTGACTGAGGTCGACGCCCTGAGAGCGGAGCTTGTCACGATCGAAGACCACTTCCGCCTGAGGCTGATCGAACTTCACGTCCGAGTCGGCGTAGATGAACATCCCGGAGGTGAACGCTTTTTGGACCAGCTGCTGCGCGACATCGATCAGCTGCTGCGGCTCCGCCGCCGATGCGATCACGAGATCGACCGGAAAATCACCACCTCCGGGAAGCGGCGGCGGTGTCAGCGGAATCGCGCGGATGCCTGGAATCTTGGAGAGCGGGCCGTACGACTCCATTAGCAGCTGCTGCGCCGTCTTGGTGCGTTCGCTCCACGGTTTGGTCACCATGCCGCCGAACCCGCCGTTCGGTGAGATCAACTGAAAAGTCGCGGCTGTCTCCGGCAGCGCCTTGTAGACGTCGAGGATCTGAGACGTGAACAGCTGTGTCTGCTCAATCGTCGCGTTCGGTGCCGCCTGCACAACCGAGAAGACCACGCCCTGATCCTCGGCCGGCGCGAGTTCGTGCTGCGAGAACATGTAGAACGGCACAATCAGCAACGCGACGATGACCCATAGGGTGAGCACCACCGGCCGATAGCGGAGCGTCGATGTCAGCACACGCGTGTATGCGTTGCGGACCGAATCGAATCGCCGGTTGATCCAGGCGGCGAAACCGCGCTCTCGTTCCACCGGACGCAGGAGCTTCGCGCCCATCATCGGCGAGAGGGTCAGCGCCACGACACCCGAGACGATCACTGCGCCGGCGAGCGTAAAGGCGAACTCGCGGAAGAGCGCGCCGGTGAGACCGCCCTGAATGCCGATCGGGGCGTAGACCGCGGCCAACGTGATCGTCATGGCGATGATCGGGCCCACCAGCTCGCGGGCCGCCTCGAGGGCGGCCTGCAGCGGACGCCTGCCGCTGTGGATGTGCCGCTCGATGTTCTCGACCATGACGATCGCATCGTCGACAACGAGTCCGACCGAGAGGACTATCGCGAGCAGCGTCAGCAGGTTGATCGTGAAGCCGGCGAGGAGCATCAGAAACACCGCGCCGACCAGCGACACCGGAATCGCGACGACCGGAATAATCACGGAGCGGAAGGACCCGAGGAACAGGAAGATCACGAGGATGACGATCAGCAGGGTCTCCGTCAGCGTCGTCAGAACTTCGTTGATAGCGTCCTGGATGTATTCCGTGGAGTCGTATGGGACGCCGAGCTTCATCCCGACGGGCATCTGCGCCTGGATGCCCGGCAGCGCGGCGCGCACGTTGCGGATCACGTCGAGCGAGTTCGCCGTCGGCAATACCCATACGCCGATGAACGTCGCGCTCTCACCGTTGAACAGCACGTCCTGGTCGTAGTTCTCGGCGCCAAGCACGACGTCAGCGATGTCGCCAAGACGAACCACCACGCCGGATTTCTCCTGAACGACGAGCTGTCTGAACTCCTCGGCGGTGCGCAGATCGGTGTTCGCGATCAGGTTGACCGATACCATCGATCCCTTCGTGCGTCCGAGCGCCGACAGGTAGTTGTTCCGTGCGAGCGCATCACGGACCGCCGCAGGGGAGATGCCGTGCGCTGCCATCGCGTCAGGTTTGAGCCAGATGCGCATGGCGAACGTCCGGTTGCCCAGGATGTCGGCGCGCTGGACGCCGGTGATGGCGCTCAACTTCGGCTGCACGACGCGCGTCAGGTAATCGGTGATCTGCGTCTGATCGAGATCGGCCGACGAGAAGCCCAGGTAAATCGCAGCAAACTGCGTGTCGGCCGTCTCGAGTTGAATGACGGGCGCCTCGGCCTCGGGCGGCAGATCGTTGCGGACCTGCGCGACCTTGGCCTGAATCTGCGTGAGCGCGTCATTGGTGTCGTAATTCAGCTTCAGGTGGACAGTGATCGTGCTGACCGCCTGGCTGCTCGACGACTCCATGTAGTCGATCCCGTCCGCGCTCGCGATCACGCGTTCGAGTGGCGTGGTGATGAAGCCGCGTACCAGATCCGCGTTTGCGCCAACGTACGCGGTCGTGACCTTCACGACCGCGATGTCGCTGCGTGGATACTGCCTGACGCTCAGCGCCCTGATCGACTGCAGCCCGGCGATGAGAATCACCAGGTTGACGACGATGGCCAGGACGGGCCGCTTGACGAAGAGATCGGTAAACTTCATTAGCTGTTCTCCGGTTTCGGCGCGGAGTTGTTGCCAGGCTTCACCTTGTTGTTGATCTGTACGGCGGCGCCGTTGCGAAGCTTGAAGACGCCGGATGTCACCACTTCGTCGCCCGGCGTGACGCCGGAGACGACGGCAACCTGATCGCCGCGCGCGGGCCCGAGCTTCACGAACTGCTGGCGCACGCCTCGATAGGCATGACCCTTGTCGTCTTTCATCTCGGCGACGACGAATACTGAATCGCCGTATGGCGCGTAGCTGATCGCCGACGCGGGCAGGGCAATAACCGGCTGATTCGCTCCGACGAGTAATTCGGTCTGGACGAACATGCCGGGGCGGAGCCTGCCGTCAGGGTTGCCGAGCGTAGCCTGCACCTGGATGTTGCGCGTGGTTGGATCGACCACCGAATCGGTGGCCGTCACACGGCCCTCGAAGCCGAGACCGCCGAGACTCTCGGTGGTGATTCGCACGCTGCGGCCGACGCGAACCTGGCCGATAGCCTGCTGCGGAACGCCAAAATTCACGTAGATTGGATTCAGCGCCTGCAGCGGTACCAGCGGATCGCCGCCCGCCAGGTACTGACCCTTGTTCACCTGGCGAATGCCGAGAATGCCGGAGAACGGCGCTCGGATCGTCTTGCGTTCGATGGCCGCGCGGATCTCGCCGACGCGCGCTTCGGTCTCACGCGACTGCGCCGTCGCGCTGTCGTATTCGGCCTTCGAAATGACCTGCTGATCGAGCAGCTCCTGCATCCGGTTGAAATTGAGCCGAGCCAGCACGCGCTGCGCTTCGGCGGCCGCCATTTGTGCCTGCTCCTGTCGCGTGTCGAGGATCGCGAGCGTCTGACCCTCGCGAACCGCATCGCCCGATTCGAACAGAATCTGATCGACGATCCCCGGCAGGTCCGCGCTGACCGTCACGCCACGCACCGCCGCCACCGTGCCGATGGCGTTGATGGTGGACGGCCATTGCGCCTGGGCGGCGGCAATCGTCGTGACCGCTTCAGGAGGCGGCTGAAAGGCCGCCCCCTGGGCGATGGCTGTCTGGATCTGCTTGAACTTCACGAAGCCCAGCGCCCCGATGAAGAGCAGCGTCAGGGTGAGCATCACCAACATCCGTTTAGCCATGAATTTCTCGTCCTCCACTTTCACAGTCGAACGGGACGCATCGAGATCGACGCATCACCGCCAGACGTTCAACAGCACGCCGCCATACACCCGATGGCCGTACCGCGTTTCCTGTCCAAAAAAGGCGGGGGCGTCGTCTTTACTCTTCAACGCGATAAATCGGTAATCACCCCGCAAACCCCAGCGCCCGGTGTACCAGCTCACGCCACCCCCGACATTGCTGGTGAAGAACGTCTCTGTGTCGTTGATGCCGAGCGACTGCTTCTCGAAGAGACTCAGGCCGCCGATGCCACCTGTGACGTATGGCACCACGGACGTCTTGTTCGGCGCCGAGATGACGAGGTTGCCGCTGTAGTTCACGAAGTTCGGCGTCTTGAGATTCGACGTGCCGTTGACGAACTCGAGGTCCTGCGTGATGCCAAGTGCGCCGCTCACCTCGCCCTCGACGCCGACAAATCGATTGAAGTTGACGGTGACGGCGCCGCCGAGGTCGTAGTTACCGAAGCTCGGACCGTTGGTGTCCTTGCCCTCGGTGAAGAACGTCGCGCCGCCCGGAATGATGGTGACGACGACAGGCCCCGGCCCCGCTGCAGACTCTTGCGCATACGCCTGACTCGCACCGAACACGCTCGCTGCGGCAACCAGGATTGCTACTACTCGTGTCATGACTTTTTCTCCTTCGCTTGGGTTGCTAACCATCCCTAGGACCCCGTAACTATTGACTTCGGTGCAGACGATTCCAATCAGGCAGGAGGTCGATGGCGTGTTGCGTCGTGTGCGCGACGCACGAGCATGTCAAACGAACGATCGCGATCTACGACTTTTGGACGATGTGGGCATTCGCTCGATCTGCCGGATAATTACAGGCTGCAGGAAGAGGTATGACGAACAACGGCTCAGGATGCGCTGAACAGTGGCCGCCGCGCCCCGCAGAAATCGATTCGAATGATCCCGAAGTGCTGCGCACGGCGTTGCAGCGCGAAGCGACCGCGCGCGGCCGGGCCGAGTGCAAGGCGAAGATGCAGGCTGACGTCGTCAAGCACGCACTCGATCTGCTCGTGCGCGAACCTGATGTCGACGGATTCTTTGGCGCGCTGACGAAGATGGTCGTCGAAGAAACGGAGAGTCGCGCGTGTGGCGTCTGGTTGATCGAGGACGATGGGCAGCAGTGCGACCTGTGGATGGCGTATGTGAAGGATCGTCTCTTCACGCCGCGCGTGCCTGGATGGGAAACCAACGCAGCCGGCGAACACGTCGACGGCGACTATCCATGCCAGACGATGGCGGCACATCTGTTCGGGTATACGCACGGCTGGACCGAGACGATCGAGTACGCGCCCGACGACAGCCGTCTGCCCGAGGCGATTCTCGCGTTCGCGACGCGCAACGGATGCGGCTCGACCATCGCCACACCGCTCGTGATTGGCGGACGCACGCTGGGATGGCTCACGCTGACCAACGTCGCTGCGGAAGCGCGGCCCGAGGATCATTGGTGGCGGATCGAGCTGTTCGAAGCCCTCGCGCGTCAAGCCGCACTGGCCCTTCACCACAGTCGCGTCGTCGACGGTAGCCGCGTCGAAGAGCGGCGCAAGGCAATCCTCGAAGAACGCAATCGGCTCGCACGCGACATTCATGACAACCTCGCGCAGGGGTTTGCCGCGATTCTGATGCAGTTGCAGGGAGTCCGTCGCGAGGCGGTGTTCATGCCGCCGGGGCTGGCTGCGAAAATCGACACCGTTGTCGATCTGGCGCGCACGCACCTGAGCGAGGCGCGCCGATCCGTCGGCACGCTTCGCCCCAACGTCAGCGACGGTGAGGAAGTCGCCGGCGCACTCAAGCGGCTCGCCGGCGTTGCACAGCGGACCACCGACGTTCCGATTGACGTCAAGGTGGACGAACTGCCGCGCCTGGGCGACATCGTGGAGCGCGAGATCATCGGGATCGCGCAGGAGGCGTTGAGCAACGCCGTACGGCATTCGCGCGCACAGCGAATCACGTTTAGCGCGGCAACCGTCAGATCGATCGGCGTCCGTCTCTCAATCGCTGACGACGGCCGCGGGATCGCGCACGGTCAGGCGTCCAGCGGCTTCGGGATGACGAGCATGCAGGAGCGCGCGGAACGCATCGGCGCGTCGTTGACCATCGTGACGGCGCCGCGCAGCGGCACCGAAGTCGTGCTCGCCTGGGAGCCGTCGAATCTCCCGACGCAGGTGCATGTTGCGGGATAGTCGGTAATTCAAAATTCAAGATGCAAAATGCAAACACTGCGGTGTGCGTAACAACGGGGCGTGAAGCGCGGCGACGTTCGCCCTGATATATCAACGATCCGTGTTTGAATTTTGAATTTTGCACTTTGAGTTGAAATGAGCGTTACCACCCAAAAGGCGACCGTGCTGCTGGTGGACGACCACGCACTGCTGCGAACCGGTGTCGCCAATATCATCAATCAGGAGCCGGATCTCGAGGTGATCGCCGAGGCCGGCGACGGCGTCGAGGCGATCGACGCCTACGCGCGGCACCATCCCGACGTCATCCTGCTCGATCTGCGTATGCCGCGGATGGAAGGCGTCGAAGTCGTCCGTCAAATCCGCGAACGCGATCCGCGCGCACGCGTCATCATCCTGACCACCTATGACACCGACGACGAGATCGAGCGGGCGCTGAAGGCCGGCGCGAAGGCGTACGTGCTCAAAGATATTTCCGCAGACGATCTGGTCGGCTGCATTCGGACGGTGCTCGCCGGCAGAACCTACATCGCGCCGGCGGCAGCCGCGAAGCTCGCCGAGGGCGTCACGCGCGTGCAGCTCACGCCTCGTGAGATGGCTGCACTTAGGCTGATGGCCGACGGGAAGGCCAACAAGGAGATCGCGACCGCACTCGACATCAGCGAGCGAACGGTCAAAACGCATCTGGGTCATCTGTTCGAGAAGCTCGGCGTCACCAGCCGCACGGAAGCCATCAAGGTCGCCACACGTCGCGGCCTCGTCCGCCTCGAATAACCGTACCGAACTTTTACTTGACACCTTCTGCTACCGGGCTCACGCTCGGTGTTTTGAGCGGAGGACCACCATGGCCAAGGGACTGCGCAGCGGCGAAGAGCGGCTCGACAGCGTCGGAGGTGTGAAGATCTTCGTCAGATGGTGGAGGCCGGTGGGCCCCGCCCGCGGCGTGGTCGTGATCGTCCACGGCCTCAATTCGCACAGCGGCGAGTACGGATGGGCCGCCGAGCAGTTGGTCGCGGACGGTCTGGCGGTCTATGCGGGCGATCTGCGCGGCCGCGGGAAATCGGACGGCGAGCGGTTCTTCGTGAACAGTTTGAGTGAATGGGTCAGCGATGTCGCGACGGTGATGACGCTTGCGAAATCGCGCGAGCCCGGCCTGCCGGTGTTCGTGCTCGGGCACAGTGCCGGGGGCGTCGTGTCCTGCATCTTCGTCCTCGAGCATCAGTCGGAGCTTGCGGGCTTCGTGTGCGAAGACTTCGCGCACGAAATACCCGCGCCGGACTTCGCGCTCGCGGTCCTCAAGGGTCTCAGCCACGTGGCACCGCACGCCCACGTACTTCGTCTAAAAAATGAAGACTTCTCGCGCGATCCGGAGGTTGTGCGCGCGAAGAACAACGACCCGCTGCTGGCGCACGAGATTCAGCCGACGCAGGCGGTGGCGGAACTCGCACGCGCCGACGAGCGGCTTCGGCGCGAGTTTCCGTTAATCACGCTGCCCGTGTTGATTCTTCACGGGACCGCCGACCGCGTGACCAAGCCAAGCGGCAGTCAGCGCTTCTACGACAATGCCGGGTCGCGGGACAAGACGCTCAAGCTCTATGACGGGCACTTTCACGATCTGCTGAACGATGTCGACAAGGAGATCGTGATGTCCGACATCACGGGATGGATCACCGCCCGACTTCCGGCGGCTCGTGCTGCCGTTGTAGCTCACGACGTCGCCAATCCTCAGACGGTTCGCTAGGACCCGAGCCGCCGCGTTTCGCCATGCGCGAGCGTCCAGTTGGCGGAAGCGGGGAGTCCCGCTTCACGCCAGCGCTGCGCGAAGCGTGCCGGTGGCTCTTCGAGCGGTTCGTCGGTCAGCCGGAACGTTCCCCAATGCATCGCGAAACATGGAGGAGTCACGTCTGCTCCATCGACGAGCGCCCGATAGGCTTCGACCGCATCCTCGGGATTCATGTGGACACGTCGCATGAACCAGCGAGGCTCGTAAGCGCCGATCGGCAGCATCACGAGATCGAATGGGCCGAGACGCGCACCGATCTCCGAGAATGCCGGATGCAGCGCAGTATCTCCGGCGAAGAAGACGCGCACGCCGTCGGCCTGAATGACCCAACCGCACCACAGCGTTTCGTTGCGATCGCGGATCCAGCGCGCGCTGAAATGCTGCGCAGGAGCGCAGGTGGCGCTGAACGTCGGTGTCTCGAACGTCTGCCACCAGTCGCGCTCGCTTACCGTGCGAACTCCAAACGAGTCCAGCAATTCGCGCAGTCCCAGCGGACAGAGCCACGGCGTTTCGGGGAACCGGTGGGCGATGCGGCGCACGGTCGCCGCATCGAGATGGTCGTAATGATTGTGCGACAGCAGGACGACGTCGAGTGGAGGGAGCGCGTCGAAGTCCAGGCCGGGCGACATCAGGCGACGAGGTCCGAGCCATTGAAAGGGTGACGCGCGTTCGCTCCAGACGGGATCGGTGAGGACGTTCACCGGCCCGAGCTGCAGCAGCGCAGTCGCATGGCCGACCCAGGTCAACGATCGATAGCCGTGTTCCGCACGCGGCGTTGCGATCGAGGGTTGCCGCCGCGGCAACGAATCGTATCGAGGGTTCGGCGCAATCGGATGATTTCGCCGCTCGCCCAGCTGCCATCGCAGAAAGTCGCGGAAGGGCGCAAGCGACCCACCCGGCCACGGATTTTGATAACCGCCGCCGGGTCGATGATGCGAAGCAGGGTGCAGCACGAATCTTCGACGCGCTTTATTGCGGTGTGGTTTCTGTGGGGCGCGCCGTCGCTCGTTGACCGGATGCGAACGAGCGCGGCTGCTCTCGAATGAGTCCACCCGCAGCGGCCGCCGCGAGCGCCAGCGCCGAAGCCCCAATCATGACCAGCCGGAACGCCGAGACGAACGCCTCGTCGATGACGCGCTGAGTGCCGGCGCGTTGTGCGGGTTCCATCGGCGTGTCGATCTGCGCGCCCGCCAATTTCGGCAATTCGCGATCGACGGCAACCCGTGCGGCCGCGGGCAGTCGAAGTTGGTCGAGCGCCGGGCTCACGCGGCTGTTGAACACGCGTACCAGCGCGATCCCGAACACCGCAATCGCAATCAGCCCGGCGGCACGGGCTATTGCGTTATTAACACCTGACGCCACACCGGCGTGCTCCGTTTCGACCGCCGTCATCGCCGTCGTGGTCAGCGGTGCCACCACAAGCGACATTCCAAGCCCCAGCACCGCCACCGCAGGAAAGAACGTCGTCCAGTACGAACCGCCGATTCCCGGCCTCGCGTACAGTGCGAGCCCCACGGCGGCAACGATTGGCCCGAGGGTCAACGGAAGCCGGCTGCCGACGCGGGCGACGAGACCTCCAGACCACCGTGACAGGACGAACATCAGGATAGGTAACGGCAGAAATGCCGCGCCGGCGGCAGTCGCCGAGTAATGCTGAACCTGAATCAGATTCAACGGAACCAGCCACAACACGGTTCCGAGTGACCCGTAGAGAAACAGTGTCAGAACGTTCGCGAGAGTAAACGTCCGCGATCGGAACAGCCCGAGCGGCAGCATCGGCCCGGGTGCGCGGCGTTCGACGGCGAGGAACGCTCCGAGCGCTGCAACGCCGGCACCGATCGCCCCGAGCACGGTCGATCGGCTTGCCTCAGGTCGCGGCCACTCGAGAAGGCCGAAGACGAGTCCACCGAGACCGAGGACTGCCAGGACGGCTCCCGTCCAGTCGACGCGCCGGCTTCGTGTGTCGTCGCGACTTTCGCGCATGTAGCGCAGCGACAACACAACGACGACCGCCGCCAGTGGCACGTTCAGGAAGAAGATGGCGCGCCAGCTGACGTGCTCGATCAGCCAGCCGCCGACAACGGGACCGATGGCGGACGTGATGGCACTGAACCCGGACCATGTGCCGATCGCGCGGCCGCGCTCCGCGTCATCGAACGTCGCGCTGATGATCGCGAGGCTGCCGGGCACGAGGAAGGCCGCACCGGCGCCCTGGATGGCGCGCGCCACGATGAGCGCGCGTGTCGAGGTGGCGAGGCCGCACGCCATGGACGCCAGCGTAAACAGCAGCACGCCCGCCAGAAAGATGCGCCTCCGCCCGAGTTGATCGCCCATCGAGCCGCCCACCAGAATCAGGCTGCCTAGAAATAGTGCGTATGCCTCGATCACCCACTGGAGGTCGGTGATCGTCGCGTGCAGGTCCGCCTGCAGCGCGGGCAGCGCGACGTTGACCACGGTCGCATCGATGAACGTCAGACTCGACCCGATGATCGTTGCGACGAGCGTCCATTGCCGCGCGGATGGCACGCGTGACTATGACCTGAA
>Ga0075418_10007252_pt1 | contig 12497 bp, 9 predicted proteins | sample SoiMetdeltSBSDD2_FD_81776 | JGI IMG/M metagenome (GOLD analysis project Ga0075418, IMG submission 81776) | Bulk soil microbial communities from a Populus tree surrounding site in Tennessee, USA - Soil MetaG P. deltoides SBSDD2 | ecosystem: Environmental > Terrestrial > Soil > Tree plantation...
GAACCGTCCACCGATATCACGCGGCGAACGTACGGCGCCACTGTTTCCGAGAGCTGTCCCGTCCCGCAGCCGAGGTCGCCGACGACCAAGGTCGGGTCGATAAGCCCGAGCACAGCCCAGAGAAAGAATTCATCGCCGAAGAGCTCACCGCGCAGGTGATCCCATCCACCGGCAGCGGTCGCGAAGAACTCCTGTGACTTCGCGCGGCGACGCGTGAGCACGCCGCGAAGACGCCGATCGTCCTGACCGGCTCCAGTCGTCGAGGCGACTTGCTCGCGGATGATCGGCCACAGACGCTTGGCACCGGAGTCGAGGTCGTCCACCGGCATGCTGTAAAACCGGCTCGTGCCGTCACGCCGCGACGTGACCCAGTCATCGTCCGAGAGCGTCTTGAGATGGCGGCTGACTGTGGACTGCGGCATCTGCAGCACGGCACACAGCTCCGAGACCGTCAGCTCTTGTTTCTCGAGCATCATGAGCATCCGGCACCGCGTCGGATCGGCGAGCGCCGTCATATGGTCGAGGATTGGGGCCACCATCTATCCGTAAATCCGGATATAAGGTTACATTAATCGGGCTGGCCCGTCAAATCGCGGAAAATCGAGCAATATTCGAGGAGCTCTACCTGACGGGAACCTGGCGTTTCAGTTCCTCGAACCAGTTCTGCACCACCACAAGCTGCACGGGGGCGGAGCTTGTAGGAGTCGCTTCCTTGATCATGACGAACCGCTTTCCGTCCGGAGCGATGTCATAGCTCCGCCCCGCCGTGAGGCCGTAGTACGGGCCCTGGAACAGCGGCTTCGCTGCGCCCACGACGAGGCTGCCCCCGTCGCTGCGCTCGACGGGGACGACGACCAGCTGTCCATCCAGCTTCAGATAAAACAGTTCGCGGCCGTTCCGGGCCCACAACGGGCGAGTGCCTCCGCCGCTTGATATCTGTGCGCGGCTGTCGAGTGCCGGATACCGGCGGACGTAGATTTCGTTGGTGCCTGACTCGTCGGATTGATATGCGAGCCACTGACCATTCGGTGAGATCTCGGCGTTCTGTTCGCTGTAAGGTGCATTCAACAGGGTCGCGCGTGTGCGGTCCCCGCCAAGTTGAAGCGCGAAGCGATCAAATGGCGGCTGACCGGGTTCTCCAAACAGCAGGTGGCTCCCATCCGGCGCCATCGAATAGGGAACTTGAGGGCGACCGGGCCGCGCGGTCGTCAGCCGCTCGGGTTTACCAGAACCATCCGCGGCCTGCCAGAACAGGCTCTCTACTCCCTCTATCTCCGCAGAAAAAACGAGACGACGGCTGTCGTGTGTCCAGACGGCGCCCCGGTTCAGCCCCGTATCAAACGTGAGACGCTGGAGATTCCGGCGACCGAAATCCCAGACCCAGATATCGTTCTCCGCGTCGCGAATGTCCAGTGCGAGCCGGCTTCCATCCGGGGAGATGCGAGGGTACACATAGGCCCTCTTCTCCGGCGCAAACACTTCTTCGACGCCGTTGCGATCGACCCACACCAGAGTCCGTTCGCCTCTAACCGCGTCACCCACTTCGTAGACACGCGACCCAGTCGCCGAAAGCGCGAAATTGGCCGCACCGCTCGCCTTGGTGATCACCCGGTCGATCACCGGTACCGGATTGCCCTGAGCCGTCAACGTATTCACGTCGAAGCGAACCGCCCGTAGCGTTCCCGAAAAACTGTACACGAGGTGGCCGGACGAGGCATATCGCGCCTGGCCCCCACCCGACGCCAACGTCTTCACTGCGCCAGACTTGAGATCAAGCACAGCGATCTGGCCGTCCGAGCCGCGCAGTCCCGCCGGTTGGCGAGTGAACAGCACGGCCCGCGCGTTAGGCAGAAACTCTGGAAGCACGTGATTCTCGCCGTTCATCTCAGTCGTGACCTGGACGGCCTCCCCGCCCGTCTCTGAAATGCGCATGAGGCCCTTCCCGCCGTTGTCCTTGTACACAATCGAGCCGTCCTCGCCCCACGTAGCCCCCAGGCCGACTCCGGTAATCGGCGCGATCGTAACGATTGGGCCGCCGTTGGCCGAAACGCGTTTGAGCGCTGCGCCGTCGAAGAAACCGATCGACTCGCCATCCGGGGAGAAGAAAGGCATGCGTAGAAGACTCCCACCTTCGATGCGCACGCTTTCAATCCGGTCGAGGGCCCGCACATACATCACGCGCCCTCCCTGTTCGAGGCTCAAGAAGACCACCCGCGATCCGTCAGGCGACACGGCGACGTCAGGATCGACTTGGCTCGGTGTGATGGCGGCGCCGCTCGGTGGCACGATCGCGAACCGAACGACTCGCGGTGGGGCATCCGGCCAGGCGCGACGTCCGACCAACGCTCCGACCCCGGCCACGATGATTGTGGCGACCGCTACGCCGCCGGCCATTGCCAGCGTCCGTTTCCACGAACGCGGCGCGCGACTCGCTGTGGCGGATAAGGTGTCCACGGGAATGTCGAACGCACCTTCGAGCGCGAGACGTATGTCTCCAATGTCGTGCACGCGCTGATTCGGATCCTTGGCGAGACATGGCTTCAGGTAGTGACGAACCGTGGGCGACACGCTGGAGGGAATCAGCGACCAGTCCGGCTCGCCGCGGAGAACAGCGGCGAGCGTGTCGGAGACGTCCTCGCCCTGGAATGCCCGTCGGCCGGTGAGCATCTCGTACAACACGCACCCGAATGCCCAGATATCAGAGCGCTTGTCCACCGCCCTGCCGCGCGCCTGCTCGGGACTCATGTACGCCGCTGTTCCGAGGATCATGCCGACACCGGTCGCGAGCGTCGGGCTCATCAATGTCGGCGATGCCGTGACGTCGACGGCCGAGCGCATTGAAGAGTCGGACGACGTGGACAGCTTCGCAAGACCGAAGTCGAGCACCTTCACAGAACCGTCCGCGGCAATCTTCACGTTTGACGGCTTCAGATCGCGATGCGTGATCCCACGCTCGTGTGCGGCCTGGAGTGCCAGCGCAATCTGACGAGCAATGCGCATCGTTTCCGGCAGTTCGAGTGGAGCGCTGACAATCAGATCTGCGAGCGTCGGGCCATCCACGAGCTCCATGACCAGCGCGCGCGTGTCGCCGGAATCTTCGAAGCCGTGGATGTGTGCGATGTGGGGATGATTGAGGCTGGCGAGGACCTGGGCCTCTCGGTCGAAGCGGGCAAGCCGTTCTGGATCACTGGCGAATGCGGGCGGGAGCAGCTTCAGCGCGACGTCACGTCCGAGCTTTGAGTCACGGGCCCGATACACCTCGCCCATGCCGCCGGCTCCGAGCGATCCAACGATCTCGTATGGCCCGATGCGCGTGCCGGGGGTCAGCGCCATCAGAGCTATCGCTTGCCTGCGGCCTCCTCCGCCCTCGCCGCCGACAACATGCCGCGCAAGCTGTAGTTGCCCTCGTGACAGGCGTACTCGAGCAGCTCACCGCGCGAGCGCTTCCAGTTGATCACTGCCGTCCACGGCTTCGTCCACATCGTCGGGTTGTCGACGGTGAACGTGTACTCGATCGTGTCGTCGGCCGTGCGGCGGAAGCGTTCGACCAGTCGGAGATTTTCGTCCGAGAGCACGTTGTACCCGCCCATCGGATTTCCCTTGGGATGGAAGTTCGTGGTTTCGACAACGAGCGTGTCGCCTTCCCATTTGCCGCGCGAGTCACCGAGGTAGTTGCGCATGACCGACGACAGATGCGGACGACCGTCGAGCGGAATGATGCGGGTGTCGTGGATCTTCTCCAGCTGAATCGCCACGAACTGCGGCGTCTGCACGATGCGGTACACCGCCATGTATGCGGCGAACAGATCCGGGAACCCGTAGTGAATGCAGCGATCCTGGAGCGACATGTCTTGCGCCGACGCACCAACCCGTCCGAACCGCCCCGCGGCCGAAGCACGGAGCTTGGCGCCTGCCGGCGTCGGCGGCGGCAGCTTTCCGTCAGCCGGATCATCGATCAGCGAGGTTCTATTTTCGAAGTACCGGTCGGGCAGCCAGTTCTGACTGTACGAGCCAGTCGCACCAAGTCCGGCGGGGCGGGTGTCGGCCAGCAGCGTGAGATACAGCGCGTCCCCGAATGTGGCTTCCGCGTTAGGGCCAAACAGTGTACGCGCGCGCCGTTCGAGCGACGCCAATTCCTCGTTCGACAATCGAGGCTTATCCGCCAACTGACGCGGCCGCTCGAGAGGCGTCGCGCTGTTGTTTTCCCAGACACCCTCGAGATCCGGTCGGCCGTCAGCCGTTCGCGGAACAACCCACTTCTGTCCTTCGATCTGCACGGACGCCAACAAGGCAAGAACGAAGGCGAGCGCGAGACCGGCGATGCAGCGCGGCATACAGCCCTCCGGTTACGTTTTACATCAGTTCGGCTTCGAGCTTCGACACCAAAGCATCCAGCTCGGTCGCCACCGCCTTCACCGTATCGGGCTGACTCAGATCGACCCCGGCACGGGCGAGCAGTTCCATCGGATAGGCGCTGCCGCCAGCGGATAAGAGCGCGAGATATTGCTCCACGGCTTGCTGGCGGTCCGCAGGATCACCGGCGCGGATGCCCTGCATGAGTCGCGCGGTGGACGCGAAGCACGTGGCGTATTGGTAGACGTAGTACGGCGTGCTGAAGAAATGCGGGATACGGGCCCACGTGACGCTCGAGATGGGCTCCTCGTCGATGACGTCGCCGTAGTACTCGCGCAATAGCGTCGCGTAGATCTTTCCCAGCGTCTCAGCCGTGATCGGTTGATCGTTTTCGACCAGCCGGTGCGCCTGCAACTCGAAATCCGCAAACATCACCTGCGTGTAGAACGTGCCGGCGATGCTGTCGATCGCGTGCTGCAGCAGCATCGCCCGCTGCTCGCGGCTGGTGGCGCGCTCGAGCATGAGCTCCAGGAACAGCGCCTCGCTCAATGTGGACGGCACCTCGGCGACGAAGATCGTATAGCCCGCGTAGACGAACGGCTGCGCCTGATGCGACAGCATCGTGTGCATCGAGTGACCCATCTCGTGCGCCAGCGTGAACACCGCATCGAGCGTCTCGTTGTAATTCAGCAGCATGTACGGATGCGCCCCGTACACCGGCGCCGAGTACGCGCCGCTGCGCTTCCCCGCGTTCTCGTAGACGTCGATCCAGCGTCCGTCGAACGCCGACCGCACCCGCCGTTGATACTCGGCGCCGAGTGGCTCGACAGAATCGACGATCCAGTCGCCGACCTCGTCGTAGGCGTAACGGACGTCGTGCTGCACCAGGGGCACGAAGATATCGTGGAGGCGATACGACTCCAGCCCGAGCACCTTCCGGCGTAGCCGGTGATACCGCCGGAGCGGTTCCACGCCGGCTTTCGTGACCGTGATCAGATTCTCGACGACGGACGTCGGGATGTTGTTGCCATGAAGGGCGGCGTGCAGCGTGGACTCATATCCCCTGGCGCGCGCGTGAAACCAGTCGCGCTGCAGCACGCCGTTGTACAGCGACGCGTAGGTGTTCTGGTTGTTGGCGTAGGTCTGATGGAACGCGCGATAGGCGGCGGCACGATCTTCCTGGCGGCGATTCGTCTCGAGCAGCGCCCGGTACTGACCGTAGGTCAGCGTAACCTCGTCGCCGCTGGCCAGCATGATCGACGGAAACTTCATGTCCGCCGTCGTCAGCGCCGCATAGCTGTCGTGCGGCACGCTGCCGAAGCGGCCGGCAAACGAGAGCAGCCGCTCGCCTTTTTCGTCGAGCACGTGTTCCTGCTCGTGAAACAGGCTCTCGATCGCAAACCGATAGACGGCGAGTTCGACGTTCCCCTCCATCCAGCCGCGAATGGTGTCGAGCGGGACGGCCAGCAACTCCGGGTTGAACCACGAGCTCGCCTGCTGTTGCCGGGCGAAAAGGATCTGGACCTGCTGGCGACGGCCGTTGATCTCGTTGTTGCGCTGATCCTGGTCGTACTGCAGCGCCGCGAAATACCACACCTGGTACGCGAGGGCGCCCATCTCGTCCATCGCTTTGAATGCGTCGAGGAGAGATGACGGACTTTGAGACAGCGTGCCCTGACGCGTCTTGAACGCGTTGATGGCGGCGTCGAGCCTGGCGTAGCTGGCCGTCCACTCTTCCCAGCTCGAACAGATGGACTGCAAGTCCCATCGATACTTCACCGGGATGGCCTCGCGGTCGGGAACGGAACCGGAACTTGGTCGAAACGTGGTGGCAGTGCTCATGACCGAAGGAAGCGCTCCAGCGCGGAATACTCAGCCGGCATTGAAATGGACTGTCGCGGACGGCGAAGCGCGTCGGCGAGCTCGGGCGGCAGCGGCACCGGCTGACCGATCGCAGGCTCCACGATCTCTCTGAACTTCGCCGGGTGCGCCGTGGCCAGGAAGACCCCGCGCGCATCGGGTTCCTGGACGAGTGCATCCTGCAGGGCCAGCCACGCGATCGCGCTGTGCGGGTCGAGCACGTACCCGTGTCGCCGGTGCACGCTCGCAATCTCGGCGACCACCCTCGCGTCGCCGTAGGCATAGCCGTCGACGTCCTTGCGAAGCGCCGCGAGGTCCGAGTGATAGAGCGCCTGGACGCGCTCGAAGTTGCTCGGTGCGCCGACGTCCATGGCATTGGCCACCGTCGTAATCGACGGGCGAGGTTCGTAGTGCCCGGACTTCAGATACACGGGCACCGAGTCGTTGACGTTCGTGGCGGCCACGAAATGCCGAATGGGCAGGCCGATCCGCTTGGCAATCAGTCCCGCGGTCAGGTTGCCGAAATTTCCGCTCGGCACGGAGACAACGTCGCAGGCCGGGCTGCCGGCCAGAGTGAAGTAGTAAAACGCCTGCGGCAGAAGGCGGCCGAGATTGATTGAGTTGGCCGGCGTCAGCCACACGTGACGACGGAGGTCGTCGTCGGCAAAGGCGCGCTTCACCAGGGCCTGGCAGTCGTCGAACGTCCCCTGTACGGCCAGCGCAGTGATGTTGTCGCCCAGCGACGCCATCTGCGCCTCCTGCACTTCGCTGACCTTCCCTTCCGGATAGAGGACGACGACGCGCGCGTCGGGGACGCGGTGGAAGGCCTGGGCCACAGCGCTGCCCGTGTCGCCCGAGGTCGCGACAAGAATCGTCAAGGGGGTGCCGTCGGTGAAGTGGTGCAGCAGCCGCGCCTGCACGCGGGCGCCGACATCCTTGAACGCCAGAGTCGGCCCGTGAAACAGCTCCAGAGCCCAGGACCGATCCGTGACCTGGACGAGCGGAACCGGGAACCCGAGCGCATCCTTCACGAGCGCATGCATCGCCGGTTCGGTGATTTCGTCCTTCAGCAGGTGCGCGCCGATCGTCGTGCCGATCGTCACGATGTCGCGCGCTCGCGCCGCGCCGGCGAGCCGCTCGACCGTGCCTGGCGGCAGCGGATCGAGCCGTTCCGGCATGTAGAGGCCGCCGTCCGGCGCCGTTCCGGCAAACAGCGCGTCGACGAACGAAATCGGCGGCGAGGCGCCGCGCGTGCTGACCCACTTCATGCGGTCGGAATCTCCGGACGAATGGGAATCGGCCGCCCGAGGTCGTTGACAGCAACCAGGACGACCTCGGCCTCGGTCACCTTGACCCGCTCGCCGCGGCGGATGGGTCCGCGCTCCGAGGCTGCGCTGCCCCACCGCTCGGCCTCGACCAGGACCCGCACTGTCACCGATGTCCGGCCAACTCGCACGGTTTCCGTATAGAAACTCACGAGATCGCCGACGAACACCGGCTCATGGAACTCGACCTCGTGCATCGCCTTTGTAACGTACCGGTGCGGCGCGAGCTTCCGCGCTTCGACCGCGGAGGCCAGATCGATGTTCGAGAGAATCACGCCGCCGAAGATGGTGCCGTACGCATTGGTGTCCTTCGGCAGCAGCAGGACACGGATCGCGGGGACGCGTTCGGACATCAACTCGTCATTGTCTTCGGTCTACGGTCTTCGGTCTACGGTCTACGGTCCACGGTCTCTCTGCGCTACCGAAGACCGACGACTGAAGACCGAAGACTAAAAATCACCGTCGCTTCGACCGAAAACACGTTTATCATGATTCGCAGGATGCTTGTGGCGAGGATGCGCATGGGTCGGTGGACCACTAGATGAGCACGGCGACGAACGGGAGACCCGTTCCGATCACGCCTTCGACCTCCACGTCATCGACGCGCTCCTGGAGCGTGCACGACGCCAGCGAGCTCTACGAGGTGGCGCGCTGGGGTAACGGATACTTCTCGGTCAATGACAATGGCCACATGCAGGTCCATCCAACCAAGGACCCGGCCAGCGCCATCGACCTGAAGGAGCTCGTCGATCGTCTCCAGCTCCGCGGCATCAGCCTCCCGGTTCTCATCCGATTCACTGACATCCTGAAACACCGCCTCGGCGACATCCACGCCGCGTTTCAGAATGCCATCACCCAGCATCAATACCAGGGCGGCTACAGCTGCGTGTACCCGATCAAGGTGAACCAGCAGCGGCAGGTCGTGGAGGAAGTCCACAACTTCGGCAAGCCGTACCACTTCGGTCTCGAGGCCGGCTCGAAGCCCGAGCTGCTGGCGGTGGTGGCGATCGCCGACAACACGACGCCGATCATCTGCAATGGCTTCAAGGATGCCGAGTACATCGAGACGGCGATGCTCGGCCACAAGATCGGCCGCAACATCATCCCCGTCGTCGAGAAATACACCGAGCTCGGGCTGATTCTCGAAGCCGCCGAGAAGCTTGGCGTCCGGCCGCAGATCGGTATGCGCGTGAAGCTGGCTGCGCGCGGCAGCGGACGATGGCAGTCTTCGGGCGGGTTCCGCTCGAAGTTCGGCCTGACCATCACCGAAATCATGCGCGGCCTGGAGGACCTGAAGGCCCGCGGCATGCAGGACTGCCTCAAGCTGCTCCACTTCCATCTCGGCAGTCAGATCACCAACATCCGCATCGTGAAGGGCGCGCTGAACGAGGCCGCGCGCGTGTACACGGAGCTGGCCAAGCTGGGCGCGGGTCTCCAATACATCGACGTGGGCGGTGGCCTGGGCGTGGACTATGACGGCTCGCAGACCAACTTCGAGTCGAGCATGAACTACACGCTCGACGAGTACGCCAACGACGTCGTCTACCACATCCAGAGCGTCTGCGACGAAGCCAACGTGCCGCATCCCACCATCGTGTCGGAAAGCGGCCGGGCCGTCGTCGCCTATCACAGCGTTCTGGTGTTCAACGTACTGGGCGTCTCGGGTTTCGGCGACGAGAAAGTTCCGAGTACTGCGAACTCCGAGTGGGAACAACCGCTGCACGATCTGATCGAGACGTACAACAACGTTGTCGCCCGAAACGCGGCTGAAGCCTTCCACGACGCGCAGCAGGCGCTCGACATGGCGCTCAGCCTGTTCAATACCGGCTACCTGCCGCTCGACCAGCGGAGCCTCGCCGAGAATCTCTTCTGGGCGATCTGCATCAAGCTTCAGCGCATCGCCCAGACGATGGCCGAAGTGCCCGAAGACCTGCAGAACCTGGACGAGCAGCTGTCAGATACGTATTTCTGCAACTTCTCGCTGTTCCAGTCGATTCCCGACAGCTGGGCGATCAAGCAGCTCTTCCCCGTCATGCCGATCCATCGGCTCAACGAGAAGCCGGTCAAACACGCGGTGCTGGGCGACATCACCTGCGACTCGGACGGCAAGCTCGATCGCTTCGTCGATCGCCGCGACGTGAAGAAGACGCTGCCGCTGCACACGGTCAATGGCGACTCCTATTACCTCGGTGTGTTCCTCGTCGGCGCCTATCAGGAAATCCTCGGCGACCTGCACAACCTGTTCGGGGACACGCACGCCGTCCATGTCAGCCTGGATGAGAACGGCGGCGCCCGTCTCGACGCCTTGATCAAGGGCGATACGGTGCGCGAAGTCCTTGACTACGTGGAGTTCGATCCCGAGATGTTGCTGGGGAAGCTACGGACCGACGTCGAAACCGCGGTGCGGGAAGGCCGGGTAGATTACGAGGGCGCCGGCCGGCTGCTTCGTTTCTACGAAGACGGCCTGCACGGCTACACCTACCTCGAAGGCTGATAGTCCGGGTCTGTCAGAACAGAATCGAGTACACCCAGGTCCAGAACGGCACGCAGACCGCAACTGCGAGCAGGATGCCGCGGCTGGCACTGAGAGATTCGACACTTTCGCTATCCGACTCGGTATCCAGCTCGACTGGAACCTCGTCCAGACCTTGAAAAGCCTCAAGGGCGAACGGTTGATTGCTCATGGGTACGGGAAAGGGATCTGCAAAGGAAGGACCGACTGCGGGCTCGCTGAAAATGGCCAGATTTCGCTAGGAGCGCATCGAGCCCCCGTCGAAGCTGTGTCAGCTACACGGCGTCCTGTCCGCGAACCCGACACCGCTTCACCTCGCGCTCGAGAAAGTCCACGACCCGGTCGAACGGGTCGAACCCGAAGGAGACGGCCACCGAGGGGCGAAGGTTGGAGTTGGCGTTGACGTCGTAGAACACCCGCCGGCGGTCCGGCGTTTCCAGATACTCGATTCCGCCGACATCCAGTCCCGCAGCCTTGACGATCCTCGTCGCGGTCTCGACCGCCTCGCGCGGGACCTCGGGGTACGGATAAAACTCGACGGGCGGTGCCGGCTGTGCGGCCGGCACCTCACACACGCCCTCGCCCTCGTCAGGATTGCAGACTGGCGACGGGCACAGATTGAAGCGGCCGTGCGTGACTACGCGCATCGCGTAGAGCAGTTCTCCACCGAGGAACTCGAGGCGGACAATGCCCTGCTCGGGATCGTGCGGCAGATACTCCTGGAGCAGCAGCAGATTCTCAGGCAGCCACAGTCCTGGATCGGCAGTGAGGATCGCTTCGACGTGCGCCAGCGAGTCGACGACATGAATGCGCGCACCGCTGCCGCCCTGATCGGGCTTGAGAATCGCCGGCCACGTGATCCGATCGTCGTAGGCGCGCAGCGCGCTCACATCATTGAACGTGACCGACCACGGCGTGTCGATGTCCAGCGTGCGCAGGAGCGTCGCCTGCGCGCTCTTGCTCAACTCGAGCGCGAACACATCGGCGCCGTTGAGCACGCGTGCCCCGAGCCGCTCGAGCGTCCGCATGTAGGCCAGGGCTAGAGGCACCGCCCGAGTGTTGCCACGAACATACGCGCTCGGACTTGCTTGATTGAAGTAGAGGCGCGCACGCGGCGCGTCCACATTGCTGAACGCAGCGCGCGTCAGATTGCAGGCGGCATAGGCAACACCACGACGCTCGAGCGCGGCAAACAGCGGCTTCTGCCACTCCGGGTGCTCGTGGAGGACGACGAGATCGACCGCCTCACTTGAGGGCATTGGTCAGATCGTACGCGGCGACACGGTTTTCGAACAGGAACGGCACGATCGCGATTCGCGTCGCACCGATGTAGCCGAAGTCGGCGCCGCCGGCCGAGAACTTCGCCAGCACGCGCACCTGTCCTGACTTCGCTACGTGCAGCAGACGCTGACCGAGGACGTCGGTGACGAGCACGCCGCCGCTGCCGTCCGGCTCGATGCCGTCGATCCCGCCGACCGCCTCGGTGGTGAGCGGCGTGCGCTGCTTCGTCTTCAGGTCGAAGGCGAAGAGATGCCCGCCGGCAGCCGGTCCCTGTCCTCGCCCACCGGGCGCCGCGCCAGGCTGCGGCGCCGGACCAATGCTGCCGAGAATCAGCCGCGACCCGTCCACGAGCAGGCCATTCGGCTGCTCGACGACATCCGCGCCCTCGACGAACACCGACGACGTGCCGTCCTTCACCGCGTAAATCCGCAGCCGGCTCGAGTCCGAGGTGTAGATCGTGCCGTCGGGCGCAGTCGCCAGATCGTTGAGGAACGCCGCACCATCGACCTTCACACGCGACGTGATCTTGCCGCTGCCGATGTCGATGCCGACCACTTCGTCGATGTCGGCCACCCACAGGGTGTTGCCGACGCTGCGAAGCCCCTTGGGCCCATTGAGGCCAGTCACCCACTTCGCGCTGACGACCTTCCCGTCAGGTGACAGGCGCGAGATGTATCCGTTGCCGTCTTTGTCGAGGATCTGTCCGTTGATCGAGGACACGAACACCGAATTCGATGCGGCGTGGTAGTAGGCGCTCTCGGGCGCGGCAAAGTCGCCCTTCAGATCCCAGATTGGTGTCAGTGTCGGTCCGTCACCCTGCGCGAGCGCCAGCGCGCTACACAGAACAACAAGGATACCGAAGGTGAAACGACGCATCGACACATCTCCCGAGCTGCGAAGCTCACTCGCGACGCCACGCATCACGTTGTAAGGGACAGCGACATGAAGACGCTGTTTCCATTCTCACGGTATGACCCGAAGGGCCCACGATTGAACCCAGCGCTCCTGTACAGGGTCTGTGCCGGCACGAACGCCGGCTGGCACCCGGTTTCAAGATACAAGACACCTTGTCAGGCTGGGATAGGGTCAAAAGACCCCGCCTCTACGACGCGCGCTTGCGCGAATCGAAGAACTTGCGGCACGCGCGTTGGAAGCGCTCGTTGAGC
>Ga0075418_10007254_pt1 | contig 12497 bp, 9 predicted proteins | sample SoiMetdeltSBSDD2_FD_81776 | JGI IMG/M metagenome (GOLD analysis project Ga0075418, IMG submission 81776) | Bulk soil microbial communities from a Populus tree surrounding site in Tennessee, USA - Soil MetaG P. deltoides SBSDD2 | ecosystem: Environmental > Terrestrial > Soil > Tree plantation...
AGCTCAGCCGCGGACAGAACGATCAGAGCGGTTCGCAGGCGCCCAGCAACTTCTTGCACTGATAGGCACCAGCAGCGGCCGCCTCGCAGGTCGTATTGAAGCAGCCGATGGGACCGCCGGCGTTGTGGTTCCTCTTACAGATCACCGGGCGCGGGTTGCTCTCGCAGTTCTTATCGCTGAAGTCGGCGACGGGGTACGTACCGATGGGTTTCACTGCGAGGGACGCGAGCGCGAAGGACGTTGCGAACAGCGGAACTGCGAAAAGAGCCCATCTCGCATAGCCGTGACGACGCTTCATCGGATACCTCCTCGGGAGTTGTGCGTTGAGACTCGGAACATACGACGCTCTTCTTCGAATGGCGGTGGTGATCCTTCGATAAGGCATCGCATACATGTCATCGAGCCATCAAGGCCTTGCGGAGTCGGGTTCCATCGCACGCCGCATCGAAGTCGCATCGATGGGCTCAAACCAAGCATGAAACGCTTGACACACCTCGATGGAGCGAAGTGCGCCAGCGCGTGAGCGAGAATGTTCTTGAATTACTTAGAGACTTGGCCGAGCAGAGGCTGCACTTCCCTTCGCACCGGCGACGTCCGCCGGTGCGCGCGGACGCGGGCTCGTTCTCAGTTCGATCCACCTACAGGCCAACCCGTCGGGCTCGCCTTGACGCCGTACCCGCCCAGGTTGATAGTCTGGATGTACCCCGCTTCGATTCCGTCAACGCCACGAGTGTTCGGCAGTCGAAGCCCGAACGGCCGCGCGGCCGAGGAGGATGTGATGAAGAGAGTTGTCACAGCTATGGGTCTTGGCGCAGTGATCATCTTCGGCGGGTCGCAGTTCGTGACGAGCGTCCGGGCCGACCCGCCTGGGGACAAGTGCGCTGCGGTTCTCTGCCCGGTGTGTCCCGAGGGTTACGTGTTTTCTCCGACTCCCGGCAACTGTTGCCGTTGTCTCAAGGTGCACTGAGGCCGGGCCAGTGAGGGACTGATTCCACGCTCGTCGGGCACCTGCTCGCCACCGGTGCGAGCAGGTGCCCGGTCACTCGCTCGAGCGAGCCTTGATCCACGCCGGCAACCTCTTCGCGACCCGACCGTCTTCGTCGCCGATGAGCTCCACGGACACGGTTGCGGAATCGCAACGCACGGCCGACAGGACCAGATCGGGATCGGCCTGCGCGATCGCCGCCATCATCGCCTCGCACAGAACCACGCGTTCGGCAATCCTGCGGGCGAGTGACGCGATGATCCCGCGCTCCCCGCGCTCGAGGTCGGTATCCGATCCGACCCAATACTCGCTGGTCGCCAAAGGAAAGGCCTGGCGCACGGGTTGAGGGATGCCTTCGTGGATCACGACCGGCTCGAGCTCGAAGCCGACGACGTCGAGACGGTGGACGCGGAGCGCGGCGGGACGCGCCGCGACCTCGTCGCCGAACCGCCTCACCGACGCCTTGACCGCCGGCCCGTTCTGCAGCAACCCGCCTAGGTTCTTGATCGTCCTGCGAGCCAACCGGTCGAGCTTGTCGGTCTTCGAGACGACTACTGCCTTGCTGCCCACGTCTGCGCTGCCATGTCGAGGAGCCCTCGCGGAAGCCGATCTACTGCCAGTGTAGGCAGCCAAAGGCTGGTCCGCCTCCGACCCTCGGAGCGCCGTGTGCTTCGAGCAGCCGGAGCGTCCGCTAGGGTTGTCGTCGTTGCCAGATCGCAACGTTGCAGCCACGCAATGGAGGAGGACGCGCGACCGGTATTCGGCTCTCCGCGCGCCCTGTCGGGCTCGAACGCGACGACGGCTTCGGTGCCCGCACTGAGCGAGTGGGGGATGTTCGCTTTGATCGGGCTCCTCGTGCTGAGCGGCGCCTGGATGATCCGCAGGCGGCAGAGGCTGACGTCGACATAGAGTGCCAGCCTTGAGCCGCCGGCATTTGAGGGGTGCGCGGTTCTTGCTTCGGCCCCAAGGGGGGGCTTTACCGTCTCAGGGTGCCGTGGCGAACTCCAATTAATACAAGACATTCTCCCCCGGGGGGGGGGTCTAGGACCACGATGGCAACTCAGCAATTGGCGGCCATATCCGGGTAGGATGGCCATCGTGGATGCAGAGCTCATCGGCGCCGGTCGAACCCAAGAGACTCACTCCAGCACGAGCCCGATGTGGCTCTACTGGTTGACCTACATCGGCGGTCAGGCGCTTCGTCCCTACTGGCGTCTCTCGCTCGTGGGAGACACGCGCGGGATCCCGCGCACGGGACCGCTCCTCCTCGCCTGCAATCACGCGTCCTTCCTCGATCCGTGGCTGTTGGGCTTCACTTTTCCCCGAGGGATCCGCTTTCTCATCTCCCGTCAGTGGTACTTCCGCTCGGGACCCTGGAACTTCGTGTTCCGGGCGAACGGAACGATCCCCGTCGGTGAGAGTCCATCGAGAACGCTCGATGCCGTTTGCGAGGCGCTCGGACGCGGAGAGACGGTCGGCGTCTTCCCCGAGGGCCGCATCTCTCGGGACGGGCGCATCCAACCGTTCCGCGCGGGGCTCGCGCACATCGCGGCCCGGACGGGGTCGCCGGTGTTGCCGCTCGGCATCCGCGGGAACTTTCGCAGCATGCCGCGCGACCGCCGGTGGCCGTCGCCGTCGACCATCAAGGTCCACGTCGGAACGCCGGTCACCTTCCCGGGCGCCCCCGTCGCTCGGCCCCCCGGCCGGGAAACGAGCGAGTCGTTCCAAGCGGAGATCGTTCGCCAGGTGTGCCGGCTCGCCGGTCAGGACGGGCGGGCGGACGAGATCCTCGGAGCGACCCGCCCGCGAACCGCCGCGACGCCGAGGAACACGAGCAGCGCGACGACGATCCCGTCGCCGTAACGCGCGTACGCCGTGGGCCCGTTCTGCGACGGCGGCAACGTCACGTTCAGCACTCCGGTCTCCAGCATTCCGCCTTTCGCCGAGGTCCGACCCGACGGAAGGGTGAGCGAGGAGATGCCGCTGTTCGCAGCCCGGAGGATCGGCACGTTCTCCTCGACGGCGCGCGCGGCCAGCATCGCCGCATGCCACGGGGCGAAGGTGCTCCGGCCCCACCAGGTGTCGTTCGTCAGCAGGAAGAGCGCGTTGGCCCCGCGCTTTCGGTACTCGCGGGCGAACGCCGGATACATCCCCTCGTAGCAGATGAGCACCCCGATGCGGGCGGGGCCGACCTCGAAGATCGTCTGTTCGGGCCCCGGGCTGAAGTTCCCGAGGAAGGCGATCACGGACTTTCTCGAGCCGGACCCCTGGCGACGGGCCGGATCCAAACCCAACGCGCGGGCGAAGGGAATCCCCTCGACGAACGGAAGCAGGCGCTGCTTCCCGTACCACTCGACGCGATCGTCCCCCGGGCGCACGAGGGCCGCGCCGTTGTAGATCGCGACCGGACGTCCGTTCTCGAGGCGGCCGATGTCGCAGCCGTAGAGGATCGGGATCCCGATGCGGGCGGCGATCCGGGCGACCTCGGGGTCCCGCGGTGCGTTTCCCTCACGCCAGATGAGCGGCCCGGGTCGCGCCGTCTCGGGCCAGACCACGAGGTCCGCGCCTTGGGCGGCGCTCACGGTCATCGATTCGATTCGCTCCCACATCGCCGGCCAACGTTCTTTGCGGAGCTTGTCGTCCGCGGCCGCGAACGGCTGGACGATGGCGACTCGAAGCGATGGGCCCGTCGTCGCTGCAGCGGCGTCGGTCAACCAGGCGTCGAGCGCGGGGGGAACGCTCCAGGCGAGCGCCGCCGCGGCGAGCCAAGCGGAGGCGACGCGGCTCGCGCGTGCCCGCCAGGCCTTGTCCGCGAGCCACGCGGCCGCGAACGCAACCGCGGTCACGCCGAACGGTCCGAGCCAGCGGCTCACCGAGAGCCACGCGGGACACAGGCCGAATCCGTGGGCGACGAGATCCGCGGGCAGGGAAAGATCGCTCAGCGTCCTCAGCTTTTCGAGGACGATCCAGGTCGCGCCGAAGCCGATCGATCGGGGCACGCCCGCTCGCCGCTCGAGCCACAGCGCGCCCCACGCCTCGAGGATGGCTTGGGGAAGGATGAAGGCGATCGTGGCGGGATAGAACAGCGCCGCGTAGGGGGAGAAGCGGGCGAGCACCAGGAGGAAATGCGACATCACCGCGTAGCGGACGCCTCCGACGATGAGCCCGTAGCGAACCGCGTCGCGAGGGGACTCCACGAGCGAGAGCCCGCGGAGCATCAGAAAGAACCCGACGGGGGCCAGAGGCGCCAATCCGGTAGGCAGCCAGGACAGGCCGAACACGATGGCGCCGGCCGAGCCGAGCCACACGGCGCGGCGGTTCGTCATTGGGCTCCCGGCATCGGTCGGCCTCCATGCCGTTTTGGCAAATTAGGCCGAATCCTAGCTCAGAAACCCGAGACTTAGTCATGCTAAACAAGGATTAATGAGATGACACCAACCCGTCCCTCGGCAAGCGGGGGTCGTTGGCGCGGGGCCCTGACGGCTTGTGTGGGAGCACGCAGCGACGATGACGTCGCTCCGTGCTCCCACGAGGTTCAGCTAGGGGCAGGCATTCGCCGACGCGGCGATCTCCGCGTCCCGGGATCCCACCTGCTTCGGGTTCCCCTCGTCGTAGGTCCCGGGCCCGCCGCTGAAGTTGGCTCGCAGCAGGTGGAAGAAGGCATCGGCCGCCGGGGGATCCATCGACTCGTTCGCGATCGTTCCCGTCGTGCCGTTCGCGAGACAGGCCAACGTCGCCGGCGTGTAGTTCCCACCCGTGGACCGCAGCGTCGAGAGCTGGCCGCGGACGACGTCGTACGAGATCGCGCTGGGGACCGCCGTCCATGTGAGGTTCGTGGTCAGCGACAACAGGGGGCCCCTCCCCGCTTGGAGGCACGGGAAGCCGGACGTGTTGTCGGTCGTGCCGTCGCAGTTGTCATCGATCCGGTTGCAGGTCTCCGACGCGGGCGGACCCGGCGTGCATCCGTAGCCCTCGACTCCTGCGTTGCAGGTGCTCGCGCTCTGGCGGATGCAGGCCCCGACCCCGCAGCTGAATGGTGTGACGGTGTAGCGCCCGCCCGTGTTCAGCCAGCTGCCCCCCGTGTCTCCGCCCCAAGCCACCATCTGGGCGACGTTGCCGAACCAGAACCCCGCGAATCGCTCGCGCGGCGACAAGCCTGGGGACATCGGCGTCCAGAACGTTGTGGCCGGGTCGTATCGAGCTCCATCGGCTACGACGGGACCGCTGGCTCCGCCGAACACGAGCATCAGAGCATGAAGCGGATCCCAAACGGCGACGTGGCGCCAGCGCGCCCCCAACGCCGTGATCGGACGGCGTGAAGACCCCGTGAGATCGTTTCCACCGTCCCTACGGCCTCCGGCCGCGGGGACAGGATGTGCGGCCATCTCTTGAAGAAACGATCGAGCTGGCCATCTCCGACGATCTTGACGCGCACGCTCCGCGCGCCGATGCGGGTTGCACGCTCGCATTCGCCGAAGACCGCGAACAGCGTCTCCATCTGTGCCCTGTTCTTGACGTGCTGGCGCTCGGGCCCGGCGAGCTGCGGCTGATACGAGACGGCGGCGCGGATGACGAAATGAGTCCGACCCAACGGGATGCCATCGACGCTCAACTCGTAACCGGGACGGATGGATTGGTAGCCCACGAGGTCACCTCCGCGAGTGACGATCTCGAAATCGCCTTGTCACCGCTCTGAGGTGAACGAGAATCGTGCCAACACCGGCGGGGGGAAATCCGGAAGCATTAGAGCGCGCAACCGTGCTGGGGCGTGTACGAAGTTCTCGACCGCCGTCACCGGATGGAAGTCTTGCGCGATACCTGCCCGCGCCGCCGCTCACGGCACCTCGCCCGACGGTCCGCCACCGTTGGCCGCGGCGACGAGGTAGTACCAGCTCTCCGGCCGCGTCAGCTCTCCGTCTTCGATCCGGAATGTCGCGGTCACGGTATGGATCTGCGCGAAGCCGGATGCGGGGACCGCCGAGCGGTAGATCCGGTACGACGTCGCCGCGTCGTGCGATGCGTCGATCGCGGGTGCCGACCAGTCGAGCCGGACGCTGTCGGCGGTCTTGCGGAGGCGAAGCGAGCTTCCGACCGGGTTGGGCGGGAGCGCGGGCGGTTCTGTGAACGCATCGCAGAAGTAGCCCGTCCCCCACACGCGAACGTCGTCGATCAGGCATTCGACGAGGCCGGGTCCGGCGCTCCCCGGGCGCGCCTCGAGGGCACGCACGCGGAACCTCATCTGCGAGGTCGGCGTCAGCGGCACGGGGAGCGACCTGGGGGTCCAGGTCGCGGCGGCGTTGTACAGGCTCTCGAGCGCGAGCGCCCAGCTCGCACCCCCATCGTTCGACGCCAGCAGCTCGTAGTGGGTGGACTCGAACAGAGTGGGCGGACTCATGTAGAACCAGCGGGTGAGGTCGATGTTCAGGCTGCTGACGCTCGAGGCGTCGACGATCGGCGAGTCGAGCAGGGCTTCCGTGTCCACGTCCCCGCTCTGCGGGTCGAACTGACCATGCGGATGAGGATTCCCGGTTACCCACGCGCGGACGCCCGGCGACGGCGTGACGTCGTTCTCGGGCTGGATCACCGTGCTCCCGCTCGTGACCTGATACGGATCCTCCCGGACGAAGCGGCCGGCGACCTCGGGCCCGCCGGGCGTCCAGCCGCGGTCCGCCTCCATGTCGTCCACGAAGAGGTTGCGCTGCTCGAACGAGCCCGCGCGCACGGAGAAGGTCGAGACGGACGCCGAGCCGTTGTCGTGCCGGACCTCGAGGCGGAACGGGACGAGCTGCCCGCATCCGCTTCCGAGGCGGAACGCGAAGTGCGGGGAGAGCGAGGCGCCGGTCCCGCCGGCGGGAATGTCGGGGAAAAAAGCGACGGAATCGACGATCTCGACCGCGGGCTCGGTCGTCGTGAGGATCGCCCAGACGTTCGTCCCGGCCGTCGTTCCGTGGTTGCGCAGAGAGACCGTCAGGCGGACCGTCTCGCCGACGTCGATGTTGCCGTCTCCGTTGCCGTAGTGGGGGTCCGCGTCGCTCGTCGTGTGGCCGTCGTAGACGAGCTTGTTGACCACGAAGGAGACGGCCTCGTACGCATCCACGCGGCCGCTGCCGTAGACGTTGTCCTTCCCGGGCGCGCCGAGATCGACCGACGTGCTCTCGAGGATCTGCTTGATCTGGTCGTGCGTGAGGGCGGGGTTCGCTCCGATCATGAGCGCGACCGCGCCCGCGACATGGGGCGTCGCCATCGACGTTCCCGAATTGAGGGTGTAGCCGGAGCAGAAGGCGTGGCTCTTGGTGTCGACGCCCGGAGCGGACACGTCGGGCTTCGTGAGCCCGGGAGGGTAGGGGAAGTCTCCGAACGGCGGGACGCTCTGCCAGGTCACCGGCCCGCGCGACGAGAAGCCCGCGGCGGCGTCCGCGCAGTCGGTCGCCCCGACCGTGATCACGCGCGGGACGTCACCGGGGGTGCGGACATTGTCCGGCTCGTTGCCGGACCCCTCGTTACCGGCGGCGATGACCATTGCGGTCCCCATGTCGATCGCGTTCTCGGCGTTGATCCGCCAGGTCGCGCGGTCCGGGTTCTGGTCGTGCGGCCAGCCGAGGCTCATGGAGATCGCGTCGGCCCCGTTGTCCGCCGCGTACTGCATCGCGCTCCAGACATCCACCTCGTCGGAGAACGCGACGCCGACGCGGAGCACCATGAGCCGCGCGCCGGGTGCCATGCCGGATCGCGTCCCAGAAGTCCCGTCGCCGGCGACCGTTCCGGCCGTGTGGGAGCCGTGCCCGTTGCCGTCGTTCGGGTCGTTGTTGCCGAGGTCGAAGTTCCACCCGATGAGATCGTCCACGAAACCGTTCCCGTCGTCGTCGAGACCGTTCTGATCGTCCTGATCCATGACGACGCCGTCGTGGTCGAGGTCCTCGCCTGGATTGACCCAGATCCGGCTCGCGATGTCCGGGTGCGTGTAGCAGACGCCCGTGTCGATCATCGCGACGAGCGCTCCCTGTCCCGTTCGGCCGAGGAAGCTCCAGACGTCGGGCGCGCGGATCTGCGCGACGCCGCACTCGATCTCGGTGTCGTCGAGGGCGAGGGAGGCGGGCGATCCGAGGAAGACGTCGCGCTTCGGGTTGTAGTTGACGTGGTGCACGTCGGGGCTCGCCGCCACGAAGCGAACGAGGTCCGGCGTCAGCTCCACGCCCACGACGTCCGAGATCCAGAGTGGGCGGATGTTTCGCGCCTTGCCCGCCGCCGCGGCCCGGTCGAGCAGCGCCAGGAGGGCGGCCTGTCCGCGGCGGGCCTCTCCCCGGAGCCGCTCCGCGATCGCCCCGCGACGCGCCTGTCTCCCGCCGATCGTCGCGGCGAGTCGTGCGACGTCCGCCCTCGAGACCTGATGGTCGAGGACGATGCTGACCGGGATCATCTCGTCGGGGGCGGTGCCGGCCAGCACCCCGGGGAGCGGCTCGCGCAGCTCGCCCGCCCGCACGCTGCCGAAGACAGCCAAGAGCGCGAAGAGAGAAGATGCGATCCTCAGCGATGTTCGTTGATGTCGAGTCATGGTCCCCCCGGCGTTCGGACCTTGGCCGGAAGATACTCCGGTTCCGCGGCGAGCGCGGCGAAGATGCCGTCGCGGCAAAGGCCGCGAGACCGAGGCATGGCGAGCACGTGAACCGGCTAGTTCGTGGGTCCCGACTCCGGGCTCCCGCAGCCGGCCGCGCGTGCCTGGAGGAGCTCCCGCTCGCGGGTGTTGGTCGCCATCCGCGCGGCCTTCTCCAGCTCCGCCTTCGCTTCCGCCTTTCTCCCCAGCTTCAAGAGAAGGTCGCCCCGAACGGATGGAAGCAAGTGATAGTCCCGTAGCGTCGGCTCGGCGGCCAGCTCGTCGACGAGCGCCAGACCCTGCGCCGGCCCATAGGCCATCGACACGGCGACCGCGCGGTTGAGCTCGACGACCGGGGATCCGGTGAGCTCGACGAGGGCGTCGTAGAGCGCCACGATCCGGATCCAGTCGGTCTCCTCGGGCGTGCGTGCGCGGGCATGGCATCCGGCGATTGCCGCCTGGAGCGTGTACGGCCCGAGCGGGTGCGCGAGCGCCTCCGCGCGCTCGAGCGCCGCGAGCCCTCGGGTGATGAGCAGGCGATCCCACTTGGCCCGATCCTGCTCGAACAGCAGCAAGGGCTCCCCGCGCGAGCCGACGCGAGCCCGCGTGCGCGAGGACTGAAGCTCCATCAGGGCCAGGAGGCCGTGAGCCTCGGCATCGTGAGGCACGAGCCCGGCCAGAATCCGCCCGAGGCGCACCGCCTCCTCGCAGACTTCGGGTCGAACCCAGCTCTCCCCCGAGGTGGCCGTGTAACCCTCGTTGAAGACGAGATAGATGACCTCGAGAACCGCCGGGAGTCGTGCCCGCAGCTCGTCACCCGTCGGCACCTCGAACGGAACCCTGGCCTCCGAGAGCGTCCGCTTGGCCCGCACGATCCGCTGCGCGATGGTCGCTTCGGTGGTCAGAAACGCGCGCGCGATCTCGACCGTCGAGAGGCCCGCGATGAGGCGGAGCGTCAGCGCGACGCGTGCATCCCTCGAGAGAACGGGGTGGCAGGCGATCAGCATCAGGCGGAGCACGTCGTCGCCGACGGAGTCGTCGAGCGCCTCCTCGAGGAGCGTCGCGGACGAAGCTGCGCTGCGCTGGAGCTCGACGTGCTTGTCGTCCATCATCACCCGCCGCCGAGCTTCATCGATCGCACGGTTCTTCGCTGTCGCCATCAGCCACGCGCCGGGGTTGTCCGGTATTCCGGCATCCGGCCAGCGCTCCAGCGCGGCGAGAAGGGCCTCCTGCGCGAGGTCCTCCGCGCGATCGACGTCACGAACGAAGCGGACGAGGCCGCCAATGAGCCGGCTGGCCTCGATCCGCCACGTCGCTTCGATGGCCTCGCGTGTGAGCGCGGGGTCGCGCACGGGCTCGGCCTACGCCTTCTTCTACCGCTCGACTTCAGCGCGGATGCGCTCCTCCTGCGCGCGGAGCTCCGGCGTGAACTCCTCGCCGAAGTCTTCCATCTCGTAGAACGGCCGAATCTCGAGCTCGGCGTCCTCGCCGGGCATCGGGTCGGGGCAGCGCCGGGCCCATTCGACGGCCTCCTCGATCGATCGAACCTGCCAGATCCAGAAGCCGGCAACGAGCTCCTTCGTCTCGGCGAACGGTCCGTCGACGACGCTGCGCTTCCCTCCGGCGAACTTGATCCGCTTTCCCTTGGAGCTCGGCTTGAGGCCGTCCCCCGCGAGCATGATCCCGGCCTTGACCAGCTCCTCGTTGTATTTGCCCATCTCGGTGAACAGCTTCTCGCTCGGCATCACGCCCGCCTCGCTGTTCTTCGTCGCCTTCACGATCACCATGACCCTCATCGTCCGTCTCCTTTTCTCCGCGGCCCTCTGCGCGCCGCCGTGTCGTTCGTGAATGCGACGAACGACGGCGGGCGAGATCGACACGAACCCGGAATGAAAATGTCGTGGCTCGAAAAGTCCCCGCATTCGGCGATTGCCAAACGTATCGAATGCTACGCCGGTAATCCCTTGACACCCTCCGTTGGAGGGCGTATCTGCTCGAACGGAGCCTGGGGGGAAGTATGAAAGGCTCTTCCCAAATCGCGGCCGGCGCGGCGCTCACCCTCGTAGCGTTGACATCATGGCGAGGGGCGGTCTCCGGGGCGCCCCGGTCCGTCGCTTCCGCAGCGCTCGATTTCGAAGCGCGGGTGCGCGCGCAGGAAGCGATCGAGCGCTCCTACTACTCCCACCAGAGTGACGCGACGAAGCCCTTCGAGCAGGCGGTCCCTCGGGCCGTCCTCGAAAAGAAGGTGCGGGCCTATCTTCTGAAGAGCGCCGCGCTGGAGCGTTTCTGGTCGACGCGGATCACCGCAGAAATGCTCGAGCGAGAGACGCGAAGGATCGCGGAGCGAACGCGACTGCCCGGGCGTCTGCAGGAGCTCTTCGCGGCCTTGGAAGGTGATCCGCTCCTGGTCCAGGAGTGCCTCGTACGCCCCGTCCTCGCCGACCGGCTCCTCCACAACCTCTTCGCCTCGGACGATCGGTTCGCGCAAAGCTCTGCGGCGGATGTCCCGGCGGACGCCCGCTTGGAGAGCTGGCTCCGATCTGTAGAGCCGCTTCTGGAGCCGCTCGCGATCGAGCCCGTCGCCTCGGCGGGAGTGCCGCTTCCCTCTCCCCACGCACGCGTCGGGCTCCCGGAAGATGACAACTCTCCTGCCGCGTGCCCGCCCGGCGATTTCTGGGACAACCGTGGACTCGACGATGTCCCCGATCCTCGCCAGCGGCACACCGGGATCTGGACGGGGAGCCTGATGATCGTCTGGGGCGGCTCCAAGTACCAGAGCAGCGGAGCGCGGTACGACCCGGCTCTCGACGTCTGGAGCCCGACGGCGACGGCCGGCGCCCCGTCCGCCCGTGAGTCGCACACCGCCGTCTGGACGGGATCCTCGATGATCATCTGGGGAGGCTCCGATCGCGGAGTGAGCGTCGGAGGACGCCTGAACACGGGCGGGCGCTACGACCCAGTCTCGAATACCTGGTCGCCGACGAGCACGACGAACGCTCCCGAGACGCGCTCCCTGCACACCGCGATCTGGACCGGAAGCCGCATGGTCGTTTGGGGTGGTGAGACGCAAGCTTTTCTCGCGTCACTGAACACGGGCGGGCAATACGATCCCGACACCGACACCTGGACGCCGACGACGACCGTGGGCGCCCCGGCCGTCAGGAAGGAGCACACCGCCGTCTGGACCGGCTCGGAGATGATCGTCTGGGGAGGAGGGACGGGAAACAACGTTGTCTTCCTGAACACCGGCGGGCGGTACGACCCCGTCTCCGACGTGTGGACCCCCGTGACGACAACCGACGCGCCGTCTATCCGGAAGGAGCACACGGCGGTCTGGACCGGCTCGGAGATGATCGTCTGGGGAGGAGGGAACGGGGCCGCTGTGCTTGCGACGGGGGGACGCTACGAACCCATCACCGACACGTGGTTGCCGATCACCTCGGCGGGCGCCCCTTCGGCTCGGCGCCTCGCCGCGGCGGTGTGGACCGGCTCGCGCATGATCGTCTGGAGCGGAGCGGGAGGGTACTCCAGCAACTATCCGTTGCTCGACGACGGCGCTCGGTACGATCCCGGAGCCGACTCATGGAGCGCCGTCTCGACCACTAACGCTCCGGTCGGGCGCGAGGGCCCGACCGCCGTCTGGACCGGAAGCGTCGCCATCTTCTGGGGAGGGCGCACTCTGGACGAGGCGCTCGGGAACACAGGGGGGCGCTACGATCCCGTGATGGATTCCTGGACTCCCACGAGTACGGGAGGTACGGGAGCGCCGTCACCGCGCACGGCCCACACCGCGGTCTGGACGGGAACTCTCATGATCGTCTGGAGCGCAGGCACGGGTGGGCGTTACGACGCGGCGCTCGACGCTTGGACACCGACCGCGACGAGCGGGGCACCCAGCCTCACCGGGCACACGGCGGTCTG
>Ga0075418_10007256_pt1 | contig 12494 bp, 11 predicted proteins | sample SoiMetdeltSBSDD2_FD_81776 | JGI IMG/M metagenome (GOLD analysis project Ga0075418, IMG submission 81776) | Bulk soil microbial communities from a Populus tree surrounding site in Tennessee, USA - Soil MetaG P. deltoides SBSDD2 | ecosystem: Environmental > Terrestrial > Soil > Tree plantation...
ATCTTTTGCATGTCGCCTCGTTATTGAGCCGGACGGCGGTGCAGGCTATCACAGCGGGGCGGGACATGCAGGACGGAAGCCGGAGTTGTGCCCGACGTGCCTGATCTCATCTCGGTGATCGTCACGACCTACAATCGCGAAGACGCGCTCGACGCGGTGTTGTCGGCCTTGTCGCGCCAGAGCGACCGCGGATTCGAAGTTGTGATCGCGGATGACGGTTCGCGTCCCATGACGGCGGCCGTGGTGGAGCATTGGCGAACCCGTCTCGGTGTTCAGCTCAGTCACGTCTGGCAGCTGAATTGCGGCTTTCGCGCCGCCGAAATCCGCAACCGTGCCATACTCGCCTGTCGCGGCGATTACTGCATCTTCCTCGACGGCGACTGCATCGTCCCGCCCGACTTCGTTGCGACGCATCGCAAACTGGCCGAGCCGGGATGGTTCGTCACCGGAAACCGAGTCCTGCTCTCCGCCGCGCTGACGGAGGCGGTGTTGCGCGAGCATCTGCAGCCAGAGACATGGGGCGCATCCGCTTGGATCGGGCAGCGCTTGCGTGGCGGCGTCAATCGATTGGCAGCGCTGCTGCGGTTGCCGTTGGGGCCGCTGCGTAAGCTCCAAGCTCGACGGTGGCGCGGCGCACGCTCCTGCAATCTTGCCGTCTGGCGCAGCGATCTCGAACGCGTCGACGGCTTCGACGCCAGCTTCACCGGCTGGGGCCGCGAGGATTCCGATCTGCTGATCCGACTGCTGCGTTGCGGCCTGCGTCGCAAGGACGGGCGCTTCGCGACGGGCGTCATTCATCTCTGGCATGCCCAGCTCGACCGCGCGCAATTGGCCGCCAATGATGCGCGGCTTGATGCCGTTTTACAAAGCGACCGCAGACGTGCGCAACGCGGACTGTCCGCGCTGCGCGAAATCGCCGATGCCGGCGGAAATCATCCTCAAAACGACAGCCATGTCCGAGCGCAGTCTTGAATCAGCCGTCGTGAAACAGGCGGTTCGCGCTCCCCGGCTCGGGCAGATCGCCGATGGGCTGGTCACCGCCGTCGCCGTGTCACTGCCGTGGTCCACGTCCGCCACCGCCGTCCTCATCGTGCTTTGGCTCATTGCGCTCGTTCCGACGCTCGATGCCGCCTCGGTACGGCGCGAACTGCTGTCGGCCGCGGGCGGATTGCCGGTGCTCGTCTGGGTGCTCGGCGCGCTCGGCATGTTGTGGGCCGACGTGAGCTGGAGCGAGCGCATCGCGGGGTTGAGCGGATTCCACAAGCTGCTGTTTATTCCGCTGCTGCTCGCGCAATTTCGCCGCTCCAGTCAAGCGCGATGGGCGATCATCGGTTTTCTTGCCTCCTCTGTCGCGCTGCTGATTGTCTCGTGGGCGCTTGTGCTCACGCCCGGTCTGACGTGGCGCGGCAAGGAGCTGGGCGTGCCGGTCAAGAACTACATCATGCAAAGCGCGGTGTTCGCGATTTGCGCTTTCGCGCTCATTGGACAGGCGGCCGAGTTCTGGCGTACGCGCCCGCGCCTCGTGCCGCTCCTGCTTCTCCTCGCAGCGGCATTCCTCGCCAACATCGTCTACGTGTCGACGGCACGCACCACTCTCGTCGTCGTGGCCGCCCTGCTCGTGCTGTTCGGAGTGCGGCAATTCGGGTGGAGGGGCGCGCTTGCTGCCGCAGTGATCGGCAGCGTCCTGGCAGGGGCGGTCTGGATGTCATCGCCGTATTTGCGCCACCGGGTCTCCGCTGCCGTGGAGGAGGCGCAGGCCTATGGCGCCAGTAACGTCAATACTTCGGTCGGCTTGCGGTTCGAATACTGGAAGAAATCGGTTGCATTCATCGCCGAGGCGCCTCTCATCGGCCATGGAACGGGGACAATTCCCGCCCTATTCCGGCGCGACGCGACGGCGCAGACGGCTCCCGTGCTGATGACCACGAATCCGCACAGCCAGATCCTGGCGCTGGGGATCGAGCTCGGACTCGTCGGCGTCGTCGCGGTCGTGGCGATGTGGTTGGCCCACCTCGCCCTGTTTCGCGTCGGCACGCTGGTCGCGTGGTTTGGGCTGCTCGTGGTGACCTATAACGTCGTGTCCTCTTTGTTCAACTCGCACTTATTCGACTTTAGCCAGGGCTGGCTCTATGTCTTCGGCGTGGGTATCACCGGCGGTATGGTGTTGCGCGCGGCAGACGCTGCAGCCAAAGCCGAAGAGAAGCCATGAGCGCCTCGCAAGACACCCCGCCACAAGACATCCTGGTGCCGATCTCGGTCGGCGAACTGATGGACAAGATCACTATCCTCGAAATAAAGTCCGAGCGTATCAAGAACCCGAGCCAACTCGAGAACGTGGTCCGCGAGCTCAAAGCCTTGCGGTCCGTCCGTCTTGGCGAGATGGATCGCGCGATGCTGGACAAACTCAGCGCCGAGCTCAAACGGGTGAATGCAACGCTCTGGGAGGTCGAGGACGCCATCCGCGATTGCGAGGCGCGGGGCGACTTTGGCGATAGATTCGTCGAGCTGGCGCGTGCCATATACCGGCTCAACGACGAGCGCGCCCGGCTTAAAAAGGCGATCAATCTCGCCTCCGGATCGCGACTCTTCGAGGAGAAGTCCTATAGGTCATTTCAGCGTGAAGACTGCGATCCTTGAGCGGACCTCATCCGCGCCCTCGGACCTGGCGATGACGCGGCTCGATTTGCCCGAGCGCCCGCGCATCCTGGTGATCACGTTGCGCCGGCTAGGCGACGTGCTGCTCACCACGCCGCTCGTTCGTAGCTTGAAAGCGGGCTTCACGGGCAGCTCAGTCACCGCCTTGGTCTTTCGCGGCACCGAAGGGATGCTCGCCGGCAATCCGGATGTGGAGGAGGTCATCACGACCTCGCATCGCCCCTCCACTGCGGAGATGGCGCGCCTCGTACGGCGCCTGTGGCGCAGCTACGATCTCGCTGTTTCAACACAAGCCGGTGACCGGCCCACCTTTTTCGCTCTGATGGCGGCGCCTCGTCGAGTTGGACTGGTGCCTCATGCCGGCAAGACCGGGGCATGGTGGAAGCGTTACGCGCATCACATTGCGGTCGCCGCCAATCCCGAGAGCCATCGCGTCACGCAGCTTTTGAGCCTCGCGAGCGCGCTTGGTCTTGAGCAGGCGCCGGAAATCGTCTGTCCCCAGGGTGGCGGCGCCGAGGAGTTCGCCCCTCGGATGCCGTACGCCGTCGTGCATCCCAGTCCGTTCTATCGCTACAAGCGTTGGACCGACGCCGGCTGGCGCGGCCTCGTGCGCGGGCTCGCGGAGCGCGGTCTTGCTCTGGTCGCAACCGAAGGGCGCGACGCCAGCGAGCAAGCCTATATTGATACTCTATGGGGCCCAGCCGAGCCCCCAGTGACACGGGTGCGCGGACGTCTGGATTGGGCCGGGCTGACAGCCCTGCTCGAAGGTGCGGCCGTCTATATTGGCCCTGATACGTCGATGACCCATCTCGCGGCCGCTAGCGGCTGTCCGACTGTGGCGCTGTATGGTCCCACCAGCCCGCGGCTGATCGGGCCGTGGCCGGTGGGTGGACTGGCCGAGCCTTGGGATCACGCCGGCACGATACAACGCCGCGGGAATGTGTGGGTGGTGCAGAACCCGCTGCCGTGCTTGCCATGCGAGAAGCTCGGCTGCGAAGGCCATCTCGAGAGCTACAGCCGGTGTCTCGACGAATTGCCGGTCCGCTCGGTTTTGCGCGTGATCGATGAGGCGCTGGCGACGCGATCCTCCGCCATTAGGGCATTTGCATCGCCCAGGTGAGATGCTCGGACCTGATTGAAAGAGGCTGGGTTCGCGCAGTTGTTCCTTGGCCGGAGCCCAACGATGAGGATCGCTCGGATCACCGGGGAAAATAAACCCACAGCAGGACCCCTGCGATGCCGAGGCCGGCCGCCGCAAATGCCATCATTGCGAGATAGTTATCCATTCGAATCCGATCCCGCTCTCGTTCCCGATCTGCGCACCACCAGCGCGTGCGATTAGCCTACTAGGTCAAGGTGACAATTTCTCTAATTTGACTGCATACACATGTCCAAACTTGGTCAAATCTAATGCTTGAGGGGCAGGCACAACCCTCGCACAACGAGCAGCGATGAAGAGCAGTCCCCCCAACCTCGATCGCGCCACCGTCGACGATTTCGGCCGGGAATGGCAGCGTTTCGATCAAAGCCGCGGTTCCAGTGCAGAGGTGCGGCGGACGTTCGAGGAGTATTTCGCGATCTTTCCCTGGGACAGTCTACCGCGCGAACCGGTAGGCTTTGATGCCGGTTGCGGGAGTGGACGCTGGGCTGCGCTTGTCGCCCCGCGCGTTGCCCGGCTCTACTGCATCGATGCAAGCGCCGCCGCATTGGCCATCGCGCAAAAAAGGCTCGCCAGCCTGACCAACGTAGAGTTCCACGCGACCCCGCTCGACGCAATGCCTTTGAACGACCACAGCATGGATTTCGGTTACAGCCTTGGCGTCCTGCATCATCTGCCCGACCCTGCGGCTGGCCTTGCCGCGTGCGTGTGGAAACTCAAGCGCGGAGCACCGATGCTCGTCTACATCTATTACGCCTTTGACAACCGGCCGGCGTGGTTTCGTACGCTCTGGCGAGCAAGCGACCTTTTGCGCCAGGTGCTGTCGCGGGCACCGTTCCGCGTCAAATCGGTATTTGCCGAACTTCTCGCCGCCTGCGTGTATTGGCCCCTGGCGCGGAGTGCACATCTCTGTGAGCGGCTTGGCGGCAATGTCGCCCATTGGCCGCTCGGTGCATATCGCTGGCGCAGCTACTATGCCATGCGTACCGACGCGCTCGACCGCTTCGGCACACGCATCGAGCATCGCATGACCCAAGCACAGATCAAGGCATTGATGGAAAATGCCGGGTTGCACGAGATACGCTTTCGCGATGCCGAGCCATTCTGGTGCGCCGTTGGCCGCAAGATTTAGGGATCGACGGTGGCACGACGGATCAGTCAGGGCCCAACCTTTTTGGGTGCGGGGGGCGGCGGCAAGTCGAACGGTTCGAATGTCTCCTTGTAGCACTGATCGATGACCACGCCGATACGCGAGTCGACGATCTTGTCGCCCTGAATGAACAAGGCATAGTGCTGCGGTTGCCCACGCGCATCGACCTTGAGGCACGTGAGCCAGGCAGGTCCTTTGAGGTGATCAACCGGTCGCGCGCCGGAAATTTCCAAGTCACCGAGCGTGTCTATCTTCGGCAAAATCGTCCTGATGTTGTCGCCGACGATGCGGCGATGGTTGGGCAGCGGCAGGTCGGTGGGGGTGGTCACGGTGCGGGCGGCCGTGGCAGGCATCCAATTCTGCACCACCTCGCTCGCCGAGCAACCGCCCAAGGCCAGTCCAAGGGCCAGCACACATGCGCGCATAGCAGGCTGATCCGGTTGCTCTACATGCGCGGCCATCTCGTCAAAGCTTTCTTCGGGTCGCCTAGTGCGCCCGAAAGGGGGTGAAAAAGCCTTCATTTTCGCGGTAGGGCCCCGCGCCTGGGATTAACAATATGGTTCGGAATACGGCGATTGATGGGTCGGAGCTGCTGGGGTGTCACCTAGCGCGAGGTAGCGCGCACGCCCAAAGGCCGGTATTGATGTTAAAGCGCTGCACCGGCGCAATTATGAGATGATGATCCGGCTTCCGACCTTCACCCCACGGATGTGGCTCATTCTGACGCACGATCTCCTCGCCACGGCGGCGGCGGTGGTCGCGAGCTTCTTCATTCGATTCGAGGAGGATGGGCTAGCGCAGCGATGGCGGCTCCTGGTGGTCTTGCTGCCTGCCTTCCTCATCTACTCCGGGTTCATCTACGGCTTCTCCGGGCTCTACAAGGCGAAGTGGCGATTTACCTCGCTGCCAGATCTCTTCAACATCGTGCGCGCCGCGACTGTGCTGGCGGTGACGCTGTTGGCGCTCGACTACGTGCTCGTGGCACCAAACGTCTATGGCGCGTTCTTCTTCGGCAAGATCACGATTCTCCTGTATTGGCTGCTGCAGATCGCATTTCTCTCCGGCCCCCGCATCGCGTACCGCTATTTTCGCTACACTCGCACGCTTCAGCACGCCAAAGCGGGCGATTCCACGCCGATCCTCCTGGTTGGTCGCAGTGCCGATGTGGATGTGCTGCTGCGCGCGATCGAAAGTGGAGCGGTGACGAAGATCCGCCCCGTGGGCATTCTGTCGCCGTCGCTGGCCGACCGCGGACAAGCCATACGCGGGATTTCTGTGGTCGGCGGTCCGGACGATCTCGAAAGCGTCGTTGCCGAGTTCAGCGACCGCGGCACGAACGTGACACGCCTCGTCCTCACGCCAAGCGCGCTGGCGCCGGAAGAAAAACCGGAAGCGATCCTGATGCGGGCCAGACGCTTGGGGCTGACCACCAGTCGGCTGCCCTCGCTCGACGACGGCGGCGAGGCGCTGCGGCTTGCGCCGGTCAATGTCGAGGACTTGCTGCTGCGACCGAAGGTGAGGATCGATTACCGTCGCCTTGAAGGCTTCGTGCGGAACAAATCGATAATCGTGACGGGCGGCGGCGGATCGATCGGCGCCGAAATTTGCGACCGCATCGTGACCTTTGGCGCGGGGCGCGTTCTCGTGATCGAGAATTCGGAGCCCGCTCTGCATGCCGTGCTGGAGGCGCTCGCAGTCAAACAATCAAAAGCGAAAATCGAAGGTCGTCTCGCCGACGTGCGTGACCGCGCCCGCATCTTCCGTCTGATGAGCGCGTTTCGGCCAGACATCGTGTTCCATGCGGCAGCGCTCAAGCATGTGCCGCTGCTGGAGCAGGATTGGGAGGAGGGGGTCAAGACCAACGTCTTCGGCTCGGTCAATGTTGCCGATGCCGCTGCGAGCGCGGGCGCCGCCGCCATGGTGATGGTCTCGACCGACAAGGCGATCGAGCCGGTATCCGTGCTCGGCGCCTCGAAGCGCTTTGCCGAAATGTATTGCCAAGCTCTCGACCACGATTTCGCGCGGCGCGGCACCGGACACGAGCGAGCGATGCGATTAATCGCGGTGCGGTTCGGCAACGTGCTCGCCTCGAACGGCTCGGTGGTACCGAAATTCAAGGCGCAGATCGAAGCGGGTGGCCCGCTCACCGTCACGCATCCGGAGATGGTGCGGTACTTCATGACCATCCGCGAAGCGTGCGACCTCGTGATCACGGCGGCTAGCCACGCCCTCGAACAGGCGCAGAGGGACGTGGCCGTCTACGTGCTCAACATGGGTCAGCCGGTGAAAATCGTCGATCTCGCGGAGCGGTTGATCCGGCTCTCCGGCCTCGAGCCCGGCCGCGACATCGACATCGCCTTCACCGGCATCAGGCCGGGCGAACGCCTGCAGGAAATCCTGTTCGCCCGCGAGGAGCCAACCGCGCCGATCGGGATCGAAGGCATCGTCGCCGCCAAGCCGGTCAGTCCATCGCTTGAAGCGATGCGCGGCTGGCTCGCGGCGCTTGAGCAAGGGCTCGCGCGCGAGGATCGCTCGGTGATCTTCGGAGTACTGCACGACGCGGTGCCGGATTTCAGCGGGGAAGCGGCCTAACGACGTACCTGCTCGGGCCAACCGACGGCAAAATCCCCCTAACGCACGTCCTTGCCGCTCGCAAACCCGGCAAGCAACCAATAAACGATTGCAGCGGCGGCGGCCAGCATCGCCAGCGATACGATGGTGTTCTGCGCCGCGACAGTTATGAAGGCGAGCCCAGCGAGCGCCAGATTCACGACAAAGACGCGAGCGACGACCTCCCGAACCTTAAGCCCACGATTGGTGGCGCGCTGGTAGAAGTGCGCGCGATGGGCCTGCAAGATTGCGTCACCTCTCGTGATGCGCCGTAGGAGGGTGATCGTGGCGTCGGCGACATAGTAGAGGGGCAGGATGAGCGCCGCCGCCAGATGACCCATTGCTGCGAGCTGCAGCAAGAGCCATCCGAGCAGAAGCCCAATAGGTAGGCTGCCCACATCGCCCAAAAAGATCTGCGCTACCGGCCTATTGAAAGGCGCAAATCCAACGATTGCGCCAAGCAGTGCGGCCGCGAGTAGAGCAGGCAATGGAGCGACAACACCAACAAACCCAAGCACCAGGATCACCCCCGTAACCGGCACGGCTTCGGCCACGGTCATCCAGTCGATGCCGTCCATGAAATTAACGAGATTGACAAACCATAGCGCGGCGAGAAAAAGCCCCGCGCGCTCGATCGTCCAGGGCACCTGCGGGAAGCTTTGCAACTCGGCCGGCAGCGCCGTGATCACGGCACCGATGGCAATGCATTGCGTGGCGAGTCGCGCCGTGGCCGGTAAGGAGCGCATGTCGTCGATTGCGCCGACCGCTCCCAGGAGCGCCGTTGCCGCGCTCACCGCCAAGAATTGAGTGCCTTGATTCTGCAGGAGGACCGGCGACAAGGCGATCGCGCCCCATGCGGCCACCAGCGTCGCGACGACGACCGCGATGCCACCGCCTTGCGGCGTCGGCTTGTGGTGGGAGGAACGAGCGTTGGGCTGGACCATCGCATAACGCGCGAGCCAGGGCCGCAGCAGCACGATCAGCCCCAGAGTCAAGAGAAACGCGACAAGAGCGACGGGTCCCAGGACCCAGAGATGCTCAGTGGCTTGCTCAGTCATTGCTTCACTTTCGCCCGCCGCGACCATCCGCACGATAGCATTCCGGCGCAGACCGCACACCAACGCCTGCTAGCTTTCGCCGTTGCATTGGCACGGCGAAACCGAACCCGCTATCTTCCGGCGCGGGCAACGATCGGATCATCAGGAATGTCGGATAGAGAAATTCAGGATCGTCGTTTCCGATTTGGCGACAACTGGCTGGATTTTGCTCGCACTCTGGGCCCGGATCAGCTGACCGAAGCGGAAAAATCGGTTCGGCGGCTACTCCAATGCGACAGCCTCGCCGGGCTGAGTTTTCTCGATGTTGGTTCTGGTAGCGGACTGTTTTCGCTCGCCGCGCGCAGGCTGGGCGCGCGCGTGCATTCGTTCGACTTTGATGAAGATTCTGTGGTTTGTACGACGCAGTTGCGGGAGCGCTATTTTGCTGGCGACCGCGAATGGACGATAGAGCAAGGCTCGATCCTTGATGACGGGTACGTCCGCGGTCTCGGCAGCTTTGATGTGGTCTATGCGTGGGGGGTCCTGCATCACACGGGAGCCATGCATGACGCGTTGGCTGCCGCGGCGCGCCTAGTCGTACCCGGCGGTCTGTTCGCGTTTGCGCTCTATCATCGCACGCTGATGTGCCGCTTCTGGCGATGGGAAAAGCAGTGGTATAGCGGGGCGTCGCCGCCGGCGCAGCGGCGCGCGCGTGCGCTCTACATCGCGCTATTGCGGGCGGCTTTCTTTATCATGGGCCGCGACTTTCGATCTCACGTCGCCAACTACCATAGCGTCCGCGGAATGGATTTCGTGCATGACGTGCACGATTGGATGGGCGGCTATCCCTATGAGTCGATTTTGGCGCCGGAAGTGGACGCCTTGATGCGGCCGCTCGGTTTCGCGTGCATCCGCGCGACCGGCACACCGCTCACGACTGGCATCTTCGGGTCGGGCTGCGACGAGTATCTCTATCGGCGGACCAGCTGACGCCAGGCAGGGCGCGGAAGAAGCTCCTTGATCTGAAGAATCCCGCAGGCCGACCGGCTCTGCGAAGTCGCCACGGTACATCCCTGCGGCCGGATGGATCATGCAAGATCGCGGCCGATCTCGGCAGGCGGGCGACCCCCAACGAGCTGCGAGAGGATGGCTTCGGTTCTGTCGAGCATGGCTTCGATTCCATAGCTTGCCATGATTGCCCCACGCACCTGCTCGCGAAGACCCGGATCTCGCGCCAGACGCGCTCGCAGCCGACTCCATCCCGCGCATAGAAGGTCCGGATTGCTCGGCGGCACGACCTCACCGAACTCGCCGACGATCCATCGAACATCGCCTATGTTTGTCGCCACCACCGGAACGCCGCACGCCATCGCCTCACCGATCGCGTTGGGAAATCCCTCTCCGAACGAAGATGACAGCGTAGCAATGTTGAAGCTGTTGTAGGCGGCCTTTACATCGTCGATTTCGCCAGCCCACACCACTCGACCCGTTAGTCCGAGAGATTTGGCGAGGGCTTTGAGCTCGTCGGCATAGGAGGGCGGCCCACCTCCGATGCAAACCAAATGCGCATCCGGATGATTGCGTGCAAAACTCGCTGCTGCATTCAGCAGGTTGGCATGGTCCTTCATCGCGTCAAGCCGCGCCACGCAGCCGATGACAAACGCGTTGTCGGGAATCTGCCACATGCGGCGGACGGCAAGGCCAGCGGTCGCGTCGGGCCTCATCGCGTCGGTGTCGATGCCGTTCGGGACGACCACGATGCGATCAGCGGGCAGGCCGCGCCCGACAGCGTCAGCGCGCACGGCGCGGGCATTGGCAACAATGAGATCGGCCCGGCGCGCGAGCCAGACCTCGGATCGATACATGAGCGCACTCAAGGCGTCATAGCGGTCCAGACGCACGCCTGCGGCGCGCAACCCGAAGACGAGCTTCGTCTTGACTTGCCGCGGCAACAGCAGTGCTGCAAGCGTCGTCTGTGTCGGAAGAAAAGCGTAGACCAGATCAGGGTGTTCGTTCAAAAACAGCCGCCGCAATCTTGCGAGCGGCGCGGCGGCCCGCCAACGGCTCGACTTACCGATCGCCAGAAGACGTGCGCCGCTGCCGTCGAGCAAATCTTCGAGCGCTCCGCCGGCGTAGAGTACGGCAACCGCCACGTCGTGCGTACGCTTCGCAAGGCCGGCGGCGAGTAAGGCGAGCTGGCGCTGGCTGCCGCCGATAGCGAGATCACGGACGAGAAAAAGAATCTTCATCGGCGCCGTAGCCTCTGGAGCCCTTTGCCGTGGCGCGCGGTCAAATCGCGCCCGCATCGGCAATGCGGGCCCGGGATCGCTCGATCGTCGAGTGCCGACAAGGCAATGCGGCCACGACGCACAGCGCTACGTTGAGAGCCAAAGGCCGCACCATGTAAGAGGAGTGCAAGATCGTGTGATTGGCAAACAGAACATACCATACGACCGGAACGGCTCCGGCTGCCGCTAATGCGAGGCGCTCGCGTGCCGGCGCGGAGACGCGGCGGTCGCGGTATGAAGAACAAGCGAGGGCAATGAGCAGCGGCGTCGGGAGAAGCACGAGCGCCGCGCCTAGCAGGTGCGAGCCCCATCCCAGAAAAAACGACGAATAGATCAGCATCAGTCCCGCGAAGCCCACGCGCGTCAAGATATTGGCATCGAGCCATTGCGGGTCGATGTGGTACGCGGCGAGAGTCGCCTTCGCACTCTCGGAGAGGTTCCCCTCCACGGATCCTCCCATCCTCTGGCCAAGAGTCTCGAAAAAAACCGAAAGCTCGTTCGTTCCGAAAACTGCCGCGACCGCCAACAACTTGTAACCGAAGCAGGCGATGACGGCGGCAGCGAATGCGATCGTGCCGACCGCCATACGGTTGCGCAATGTGCCCCAGTCCGGCGGCCGCCCGAGCCCGATCAGCGCGATCAGTGTGGCCAAACCGAGGGGAACTCCTCCCGTGAGAAACTCGAGGATTGCGATCGAGCTGCCGAAGATGGCTGCGGCAAGAACGAGGCGGTGCAGCGGAATGGCGCCAAGAGGCTGGAGCAGGCCATAAAGGATGAACGCGAATATAAGCACATCGCTGGGAGCGAACGAGAACGAGCGATCGAAAACCGGCACCCCGTAGAAGCATGCCAGCGTGGCAGCAATGATCAGGAAGGCGACTGCGCGTCTGCGCTCGGTCGGGTCGCCGGTCCTGAACCGAAACAGCGCCACCAGCGCGATCGCCCCGATCATTGCGTAGCATGCAGCAAGCAGAGTCGTCGTAGCTCTGGCGAAAGACATGGCCGCCAGCAGCAGCGCCGCGACTGTGGTATCGCCGTGAATGTATCGATGATAGTACGACGGCGGCGGGAACCGGTCTGTCGGGTTGCGCGCAATCGCTCTCATCGTGGCTGCAAGCCCGCGGCATAGCGCTGCCGCAGGATATCCCGGCGCGCTATCGGTCTCTTCGCCTGAGAGGGGCAGGCGCGGCGACACGCTGGCTCTGAGCGGCGCGTCGCGAGGCATCACCAGTGCGCCGAGGATCAGACAATCGTTGCCCCCGAAAGGATAGATCTCCTTGCTCGGGGCAAAGGGCAAATGCGTAACGGTGCCAAGCGTACCGGATTCGAGGGCTTGCAAAACGACGCGGCGATAGTGCTCTGGAGAAATCTGTGTCAGGGCGAAATTTATGGCGAAGAGAGCTGTCATGCTCAGTATCGCGACCGCCACCCCTGCAATCATGCCCCGTATCATATCGGGAACTGTTGCCACAATCGGAGTCGCGCCTCAAGACAAGATGGATCGCGGCAAGACCTGCTTTATCGGGCGTCGCCTCGACTGCGGAAGACAACTATTCAACTTTTCCCTATCTGCAGTTGGTCGCCGCCTTGCCGCC
>Ga0075418_10007257_pt1 | contig 12494 bp, 10 predicted proteins | sample SoiMetdeltSBSDD2_FD_81776 | JGI IMG/M metagenome (GOLD analysis project Ga0075418, IMG submission 81776) | Bulk soil microbial communities from a Populus tree surrounding site in Tennessee, USA - Soil MetaG P. deltoides SBSDD2 | ecosystem: Environmental > Terrestrial > Soil > Tree plantation...
AGACCTTGCTGCCGTCGGTCGTGCCGGTGTCGTTGTTTCCACGCGCGGTCGCCGCGTCCGCCTCCACCACCCAGCTCGCGACCATCACCGGCCCGGCGATCGGCGGCATTCTCTACGCCTTCGGCGCGGCCGTTCCCTACACGACCTGCGGCGCGCTCTTCCTCACATCCGCGGTCCTGCTGGCATTCGTGCACATCGAGCGCTTCGTCTCGAGTCGCTCCCCCATCAGCTTCGAAGCATTCTTCGCCGGCATCGCCTATATCCGGCGCAACCCGATCGTGCTCGGTGTCATCTCGCTCGATCTGTTCGCCGTCCTGCTCGGCGGCACCACCGCGCTGCTGCCGATCTTCGCCGATGAAGTCTTCCACACCGGCCCGGAGGGCCTTGGCCTGTTGCGCGCGGCACCCGCGATCGGCGCCTTGGCGATCACCGCGATCCTGACCACCTCGCCGCTCACGCGCCGCGTCGGCCGCATCATGTTCGCCTGCGTGGCCTGCTTCGGGCTTGCAACCATCGTGTTCGCGCTGTCGAAGTCGTTCATCCTGTCGATGGCGGCGCTGGCGGTGCTGGGTGCATCGGATGCGGTGAGCGTGGTGATCCGCATGACGCTCGTCCAACTCGAGACTCCCGACGAGATGCGCGGACGCGTCAACGCGGTGAGTTCGCTGTTCTCCGGCACCTCGAATCAACTCGGCGATTTTCGCGCGGGCGTCATGGCGGCCTGGCTCGGCGCCATCCCGGCGGTCCTGGTCGGCGGCATCGGCACCCTGCTCGTGGTGCTGATCTGGGCGCGCGCTTTTCCGGCGCTTCGCCATGTCGACAGCTTCTACGCCAAGAAGCCTTGAAGACGCCGGGGCGACCGGTTGCTCGCGTCGATTGGTGTCAGCCCGCCGATGCCCGGCTTTGCTCCGGCACCGACTTTCCCAGCCAGTGATTGAGGAAAGCGGCGAGCCACGCGCGGCCGGCCGGATCGTAGACCGCGCGGTCGGCGAAATGGGCGACCCGCGGTTTGGCATTGGGCAGCAGGGTGCGTTCATGCCCACGTGTCGTCCACCGGCACATCATCGCGTGGGTCACGTCGGGATGGAACTGCAGCGCATAGGCCGGACCGCCGTAACGAAACGCCTGCACCGGGAACGAATCGCCCTCGGCCAGCAGTTCGCCGCCCAGCGGCAGATCGAAGCCTTCGCGGTGCCACTGATAGACCTGCTCCGGCCAGGGATCGCAGACCTCGCGCCCGGTGTCGGTCGGCCGGATCGGGTAATACCCGACCTCGGCATGGCCGTCGGGATGCTGGTAGACGCGGCTGCCGAGATGGTGCGCCAGCATCTGCGCGCCGAGGCAGATGCCGAGAAACGGTTTCTTCTCCCGCAGCGGGACTCTGAGCCAGTCGATTTCGCGGCGGACGAAATCGTCGGTGTCGTTCGCGCTCATCGGACCGCCGAAATAGATGGCGCCGGCGTGCCCCGCCATGGTCTCGGGCAGCGGGTCGCCGAAGCGCGGACGGCGCAGGTCGAGCGGATAGCCGCGCTGGCGCAGGGCGTGACCGACACGCCCAGGCGTCGAAGTCTCCTGATGCATGACGATCAGAATCGGCCGCAGCATTGCGTGATCATGTCGAGCAACACGGTCGGATTCAATGCCCGCCTGCTCCTTGCATTTCAAGACCCATCCGCCGGCGCAAGCACGGTCTAACGCCGTCGGTCGCGCATGTCGGCAAGCTTGAGCAGCATGCTGCGCGGGAGAATGGAGATCAGCGCCGTCGCAACCTGGTTGGCCGAGCCCGGGATGACCATCCGGCGTCCCTCCTTGAGGCCGCGATAGCCGTCCCGCGCCACCCGCTCGGCGGAACGCGTGAGGAGCGGCGGAAAAACCTCGCGGCTGATGCCGGCGCGGGCCTGGAATTCGGTCGGCACCGGTCCCGGACACAACACGGTGACGCGCACGCCCCTGGGCTTGAGCTCCTGGTGCAGCGCCTCGCTGAAGGAAATCACATAGGCCTTGGTGGCGTAGTAGACCGCCATGCCGGGACCCGGCAGGAAGCCGGCGATCGACGCCACATTGAGAATGCCACCCTTGCGGCGCTCCAGGCTGTCGAGGAAGGCGAGCGAGAAATCGGTCAGCGCCCGCACGTTGAGGTCGATCATGGCAAGCTGCTCGGCGCGATCGAGGTTGCCGGCGGCGCCGATCAAACCGAAGCCGGCATTGTTGACGATGGTGTCCGGTTCGAGATCGCGCCCGGCGAGCGCGGTGGCAATTTCCTGCGCGGCGTCCGCGCGCGCGACATCCGCGCGCAGAACCGTCGGCCGGGGCCGGCCGCTCGCTGCAATGGCATAGGCCACCACGTCGAGCGCCTGCTCGCGCCGGGCAACGAGAACGAGGTCATGACCGTGGGCGGCAAATTCTTGCGCAAGCGCCGCCCCGATGCCCGCCGACGCACCGGTGATCAACGTGACCGGGCGTTTCTCCGTTCTCACGTCCAGTGTCCCGATTCCAAAGTTCGCGAACCCTCGCGGGCCCCTCTGATGCGAACCTCGGAATCAGAGGGAGCACGATGCTAGTACGGTTCTTCGATTCGAAGCTCCTGCGCGAGCTTGTGGCCGCAATAATAGGAACCTCAAATCCACCACGCGTGGTCCGTCTCCGAAGTTCGCCAGTACCAGCACGATGCTAACTTCGCAATCTGAGGACCACCAGCGACTTACTAGTGGTCCGATTCCGAAGTTCGCCAGCGCTCGCGACACCTTAAGATGCGAACTTCGGAATCTAAGGACCACTAGCAACTCAATGATTCTAGTGCCCCTTTTGAACCCGAGGTTCGCGAATGAACTTGCCCGCGCGATGTGCGCGAACCTCGGGTTCGGGGCACTAGTCGATCTCCTGCCGGCTCGCCACCCGCTGGCCGAGCTCGATCCGCTCGCGCGACGAAACGCCGAGCAGATCCGCGGCCCGCCAGATCAAGTTGCGCTCGAATTCGCTCACCCGCCCGTCGGCATAGACCATTTCCCACATCATTTCGACCACGTGGCGGCGACCGTCCTCTTCGAGCGAGCGATTGATCAGCCTGGTGAAATGATAGAGATCGATCGCCTCATGCTCCGCCTCGGTCGCCTCCGCCACTAGCTCGTCGGTGGTTTCCTCGTCGAGGCCGAATTGCCGCTTGATGACCGCGTGCAGCTTCTCGCGCTCCACGTCGGAGACGGTGCCGTCGATCGCGGCGGCGTGAACGAGCAGGGCCGCGGCCGCGAGGCGATAGTCATCGTGCTCGAAATGGGGCGGACGCTTCTCGCCTTCCGAGACGTCGGACAAGAATTTGCGAAAGCTTTCGAACATGACATGCGCGCCGTGAACGGTTGAGAACGCGCCACGTTGCATGCCGACTTTGTAAAGTCCAGGGCGGCAGTGGCCTCCCGGGCCTGCTGCGTTCAGGCCATTGTTCGCGCGGGCCGCGCTATTGGGTGACCTTCTTGCGGACGCTGGCCTCGAGCAGTTCGAGATTATTCTTGATGTAGGAATTGCCGGGGTCCTGCGCCTGGGCCTCCAGCAGCGTCTCGCGGGCGCGCCGGTAATCGCCGCGCAGCATGTAGGAATAGCCGCGGTTGTTGAGAACCTCTCCGCTGGGCCCGCCGATCTTGATCGCCTGGTCGTAGGCGCGATCGGCGAGTTCGAACCGGCGCAGCCGGTCGTAGGAGGCCGCCAGTCCGACCCATCCTTCGAGGTCGCGTGGACGCAGTTCAACCGCACGGCGGAAATGACGCTCGGCAAGGCTGAAGTTGCCGGCGTTGAAGTATTTCTTGCCGAGGCGGAGGTCCTCGGGGTCCTTGCCGGCCGATTTCTTCGCTCCCGCGCCGGTGGCGGCGTCGCGCGCGGCAGGCTGCACGCTCCCGGTCGAGCTCGGATCCTCATCCGAGGGCGAGCCTTGGGGGGACGCGGAATCCTGGGAGGATGACGAAGCTGGGGGCGTGTCTGACTTCGACAGATCGCCCAGCTGGGTGGAGCTCTCGCAACCGGTGAGCCAGAACAGGCACGCCGCGGCCGCAACCAGGACTCGACCCGCACTTGTCCCCATCGGCGCGTTCCCCCGCGGCCAGCGCCGGTCTCGGCCCGCCCAGGACAAAGCACGCGACGCTCCGGTTGCCCAGAACCAGCACCACCAGGCTAGCGGATGACGGTTAAGAAACTCTGCGCGCGCAATCACGGCTCGCAACGGCAGGCGCGCTCCGACCCATGTGCGGTGAGCGCATGGGCAGCGGTGGCGTCCGGCCCACCCGCGCGGGACAAACGCATCGAAGGGACGACGTGGTAAACAATCCGTAACCGCGGTTGATCGCATCGCGCGCATGCGGCAACATCGCCGTGGCGCGCAAGACGCCGAGCGACCGCCGCTGTGCTGGCAGCCGCGGCGCGGGAACAACGGCAGGGAGAGAGTGACGATGTCGAAGCCACGGATCAGTTACGTCGACCCCGCGAACATCAAGGACGAGGCCATGCTGGCCGAGTTCGACCGTTGCGCCCGGGAAGGCACGCCGCGTCCCGAAAGCCAGGCCATCCGCGCCCACGTACCCGCCGTGTTCTGGTCGTTCGCCAACTCCTGGCGTGACGTGTTCAAGAACGGCGTGGCCGACCACGCCATCAAGGAGCTGTGCCGTATCTATGTCTCGCGCTCGGTGCTGTGCGAGTTCTGCGGCAACCAACGTTCAATCAAAGCGGCGAAGCAGGGCATCGTCGAAGATGACTGTCGCGACTTGATCGATTTCGAGAGCTCGACGCGCTATGACGAGCGTCAGAAGGCAGCGCTGTCCTATGCCGAAGCGATCACCTGGGACCTGCCGGTCGACGACAAGTTCTGGGCCCGGTTGCACAAGCATTTCAGCGAGCCGGAACTGGTCGAGATCGGCTACTTCGTCGCCCTGACCATGGGGCAGCAACGCTGGCTGCGCACGCTCGACATCGAGCACCATCAGATCCTCGCCGGCACCGACGCCTCGATGGCGCCGGGCTTTGAGACCGAGGATGCGCTCAAGCGCTCGAAACAGGCGGCGGATTACTGGGCGAAGAAAAAGGCACAGACGCAGGCGGCGGAATAGCTCACCGCTCTCGGCGCCACGGGTTGCACCGTCGCCGTCCCCGCGCATAGACGGGGGCGCATATTCCCGGAATTATGTAGCTGTCTCAGCGTAATTCCGCATATTCCAGACACCGTCGTGTGTGGCACGATGGGTCCTCGAAGCATATCGGCTATAGCCGCTATGCCTACTTAAGGAGCCGATCTCGGGTAAACCCGAGATCGGCCGCGCGGGGATGGCGCAGAGGGATTTGCCGAGCGATGGGCGACGTCTATCCGGTCGTGAAGGTCGCTGCCGTCCAGGCCGCCTCGGTGTTTCTCGACCGCGAGGGTTCGACCGAGAAGGCCTGCCGTCTCATTCGCGAGGCCGGCAGGAATGGCGCGCGGGTGATCGGCTTTCCGGAAGGATTCATTCCCGCGCATCCGGTCTGGTACCATCACCATGCCGCCACCGGCGCGCTCTCCAACCGGCTGGCGGTCGAGCTGTTCAAGAACGCCGTCGAAATCCCGGGTCCGGAGGTGGACGCGTTGTGCGCGGCGGCGCGCGACGCCAACGCCTATGTCGTGATCGGCGCCTGCGAAAAGATGCCGAATACCACCGGGACGATGTTCAACAGCCAAATCTATATCGCGCCGGACGGCAGGTTGATCGGCAAGCACCAGAAGATCATGCCGACCGTCGGCGAACGGCTGGTGCATATGGGCGGCTTCGGTGACACGTTCGGCGCGTTCCAGACCGAGTTCGGACCGATGAGCGGCCTGATCTGCGGCGAGAACTCGAACCCGCTGGCGGTGTTCGCGCTCACCGCCGAGGGCACCCGCATCCACGTCATGAGCTGGCCGAACCACTTTCCCACCAGCGGCGATCCCTTGCGCAATCGCGTGGCCGTGGACGCGCAGGCCTTCGCGCAAATGAGCAAAGCCTTCGTGATCTCGGCCTGCGGCACCGTGGACGAGCGCATGATCGCGATGCTCGAGCCCGACGCGGCGGCCGAGAAGTTCCTGCGCAGCCCCGACTGCAGCGGCGGCAGCGTCATTGTTGCGCCCAACAGCCGCATCATCGCCGGGCCCATGGGCGCCGAGGAAGGCATTCTCTACGCCGAATGCAACCTCGAACTCGGCATCCAGATGAAGCTTCGGCACGACTTCGCCGGCCACTACAACAGGCCGGATATTTTCCATCTTCAGATCAATCGCGCCGCGCCCAAGCTCTATTCCGTGCATGGCGGCGCGGATGCGGCGATTACGGCCGCGCATGCCGCGGCCGCGAAGCTCGGCCTGAATCCGGGACCAAACCCGTTATTGCCATCCTCCGACGGCGGCGGCGCTGAGGATGAGGGCGGTCGGACCGAGTGACTCTGCGGCCATGCGGTCGCCGGTCGCGCCGGTGCGCTCCGCACTCAACGTGCGCGCGACGGCCGGACGCCAGCCACCCCATCCGTTCCATTTGATTCGAGCACGGGCCGGCCATTGCTCCGCGACGATGGCTTGACCGGGGCGGCAAGGACGCCCCGTCATCTCTGCTCACCCGGTCGCGCGCGCCATCGTCTCCGCCTTGGCGGCGAGCCGTTCCTGCACCAGCCTGCCCACGGCCATGATGTCGACCTTGCCTGAGCCGAGCATCGGCAGCTTGTCGAGCACCCAGACCTCGGCCGGAATCATCAGATCCGAGGCGTGTTTGCTCTTGGCAAAGGCCTGGAATTCGCCCCGCGTCGCGCTCTTATGCTGCGTCAGCAGAATGAGCCGCTCGCCCTTGCGCAGGTCCGGTACCGCCACGACCGCTGACGCTTCGGTCGGCCAAAGTTCGCCCGCCAGCGCCTCAACCGCGGCGAGCGAGATCATTTCGCCGCCGACCTTCGCAAACCGTTTGGCGCGTCCCTTGATGGTCAGGAAGCCCTGTTCGTCGATGCTGACGATGTCGCCGGTATCATGCCAGCCTTCGGGCGGGGGCTCGAGCACCCCGGGATTTTCCACCTTGAGATAGCCGAGCATCACGTTGGGACCGCGCACGAACAGGCGGCCGCCCTCCTCGACGCCCTCGACTTTTTCCAGGCGCGCTTCCATGCCGGGCAGGACGCGTCCGACCGAACCGAACTTGTTGAACATCGGCGTATTCAGGGCGAGCGCCGGCGCGGTCTCGGTGACGCCGTAGCCTTCGAGAATGCGCAGCCCGAATTTCTCCATGTAGGTTCGGCGGGTGGTTTCCCTCACCGGCTCGGCGCCCGCCAGGATATAGCGCAGCGAGCGGAAGTCGTACGGGTGCGCGGCGCGCGCATAGCCGGCGAGGAAGGTGTCGGTGCCGAACATGATGGTGGCGTTCACACCGTAGATCAGTTCCGCCACCGTGCGGTAATGCAGCGGAGAGGGATAGAGATAGATGCGCACGCCGGAGACAAGCGGCAGCACCACGCCGACCGTGAGGCCGAACGAATGGAATACCGGCAGGACGTTGAAAACCTTGTCTTCGCAGCCGAAATCGATGCGCGCCGCCGCCTGAGCAGCGTTCGCCAACATGTTGCGGTGGGAGAGCACCACCCCTTTCGGCACGCCTTCCGAACCCGACGTGAAAAGGATGGCGGCCCAGTCGTCGGCCTTGCGCGCCACCAGCGGCTTGTTGGCGTTGAGCAGGCCGCGGATCTTGTCGCCCGCGGTGATGCTGGCGCGAATGTCCTCGAGATAGACGATCCTGACTTCAGTCCCGATCGTGGCGACGAGATTGGTGAGCTTGGCCTTCTCGATGAAGGTGCGCGACGAGAGGATGATATCGATCTGCGCCGCTTTGCAGGCGGCGAGGATATTCGCCGCGCCGGCTGTGAAATTGATCATGGCCGGCACGCGGCCCGCCGTCATCAGGCCGAGGATCGTGACGACCGCGCCGTTCGCGTTCGGCAGCATCACGCCGACCGCGCGGCCCTCCGCTGCCATCGGCATCAATTTGCCGCCGAGGATGGCGGCGCCGACGAGCAGGCGCTTGTAGGAGAGCGCGCCGGTGACGGGATCTTCGACGGCCACCCGGCTGCGCCCATGCGTGGCGGCGGCTTGAATCACCGCCTCCGTTACCGTGCGGTTGGTCGAGGTGGTGCGGAACACGAGATCCGACATGATCCCGTAAAGCGCCGCGCCTGCGGCCAGGCGACGCTTGCGGCCCTTGAGCTCGGGGTCGACGGCGAGCCGCACCGGTTCGAGAACCGTAACCCTGACCTTGGGGAACCAGCGGCGACGCACCTGCCCCTTGGACAACCGGCTGAACGGCGTCTGCTCCAGGCCTTCGATCCGCACGGGCACGATCGCGGCATTGGCCTTGTCCGCAATCATCGCGGCGCCGTCATAAACCTTCATCAAGCTGCCGGTGACGGTGATACGCCCCTCGGGAAAGATGATGAGGGCGTCCCCCGCCTTGACCGCGTCGATCAGGGAGCGGATGGCCATCGGCTTCATGGGATCGAGCGGCATTGCTCTGGTGAGCTTCAGGAACGGGCGCACCCACCACTTTTTCGCGATACCGACGTCGATGGCGAATACCGGCTCGCGGTTGCGCAGCGACAGCGCCAGGCCGGCATCGAGGAAGCTCACGTGGTTGAGCGCAATAATCACGTTCGAGCCGGCATTGTTGAGGTTGTCGAGACCGTTCACCTCGATCCGGAACAGCGCGCGGTAGATGATCGAGAGCGCGTCGCTGAGCGCGCTCGCCGGCATGGTGCGGCCGACGGCGATGGCGACGAGCAGACTTGCGGCGCCGAGCAGGATGAACAGCTGCGACGTCGTCATCCCGCTCTTCTGCAGGATGGCCACGATCACGGTGCTGCCCGCCATGAACGCGGCATTGAGCACGTTGACGGCGGCCACCACGCGCGCGCGGCGGTCGGCGCCGGCCCAGGCCTGCACCGCCGCAAAGGTCGGCACGATGAACAGGCCGCCGGCAATCGCGAGCCCGGCGAGATCGAGCGCAAATCGCAAGCCCCGGCCGGAGCGGAAAATGGCGAGGTAGCCCTCGAGCTCGGGAATCGGAGCCACGCCATGCGTCGACCAGCCGAGATCGATGGCGAACAGACCAAGCAGCACGGCGCCGATCAGCGTCGGCAACAGGATGATGCGGCCGGCGGCAAGCCAGGCCGCCAGGCCCGAACCGACGGCGATGAAGATCGAGAAGATCGCGAGACAGGCGGTCACGACTTCCTCGTTGCCGCCGAGCACGTTCTTGACCAGCGGCGGCATCAGCGAGAGCGCGACCGCGCCGACGAGCCAGAACCAGCTGGTCACCAGCGCGCCCCATAGCAGGCGCGGATCTGCCCGCAGGAACTTCAGCAGCCCGGCGGTGGAGGCGAGGATGTTCTTCTGCACCACCAGGTCCGGCGCCGCTTGGCCGGTGCGCGGAATCAGCAGGCTCGCGCTCCAGCACATGAGCGAGAACACGATCATGAGAAACGCAAAATGGGAGGGATCGCCGCCGTCCTTGGCAGCGACCCCGCCGACGATGGTCCCAAGCAGGATGGCGATGAAGGTCGCGCCTTCGACCAGGGCGTTGCCGGCGGGGAGTTCGGAGCGGGCGAGATGGTCGGGAAGAATGCCGTACTTGATCGGGCCGAACAGCGAAGCGATCACCCCGAACAAAAACAGCGCCACGAACAGCACCGGTACCGAATGCACGGCGAAGCCGAACACTGCGATGAAGGCAATGCCGATCTCGGCGAATTTCAGCCGCCGCGCCACCACCGCCTTGTCGTAGCGGTCCGCCAATTCGCCGCCGAGCGCGGACAGAAAGAAATAGGGCGCGATGAAGACCGCGGCGGCAAGGGTAATCAGCGCCTCCGCGTCCGAGCCGCCGATGTGGAAGAGAATGAGAAAGACCAGTGAGTTCTTGAGGAAATTGTCGCTGAACGCGGAAAAAAACTGAGTCCAAAACAGGGGTGCGAAGCGCCGCGTCAGGAGCAGGGACGAGGACATGGCAGTTCCGGTGGTTGGATCGGGCGCGACGGCCCGAATGCTTACCGCGACGAGTTCCGGCTGCCTACAGCCGCCAAGGGCTTAAAAGACGACAATTTGGGCAAAAGGACAATCGGCCGCGAGGCGAGACAACCGCCCCGGCCCTTAAGGCGGGAATGAGAGATCGGCGGGATTCGGCCGACAGACACAAGCGGGCGGCCCGGGGCCGCCCGCTGCGCAAAGTGAAAGTCCCGCGAATTGCCGCTATCCGCGCAGGGTCCGCTGCCCCGCCGGCTGCATCATAATCGCCGCGACGCTGAGACAGACGGCAGCCCCGGTCGCGAACGTGAAGAGCGAGATCCACATGCGTGACTCCCTCGTGCTGTTGGTTCGCTGTGATGATGTCTGGAGCGCGCGGTCAACGCCGCAGAAGCGCTTCCGTTCCCGGAACTCGGCGCATCTGACTGTATTAAGATACCTTTCTACGGCCAAAAAGACAGGATCTCAACCCTTGGCTAGTGAGATTGCACGATCAAACCCTGCCGCCGCCCCTCAGCCGGCTCGTAGTTTTGACGCCGTCCGATCTATGGGCGACTATCGCTTTTGCGGTCCGCCATCCTCGCTCTCCCTCCCTCGGGCCGCGCTGCCGGGGTTTGTTCGTTCGCGTGCCAGAGAGTTCGCCAGACCTGAAAACAGGCCCGCGAGCGGTGCCGCCCGCCATGGCGACCGTGCGCGACGACACGCGCCTCGCCTACGCGGTCCGCGGGCAGGGCACGAACGGCGTCGTTCTCATCCATTCGTTGGCCATGGACCGCGGGTTCTGGCAGCCAGTGGCCGAGCGGATTGCCGGCCACGCGCCGGTCCTGGTCTATGACTGCCGCGGCCACGGTGAATCGGACAAGCCGGCAGGCCCATACACGGTCGAGCTGTTCGCCCGCGACCTCGCCGATCTGCTGGCCCATGTCGGCTGGACCTCGGCGCTCGTTGCCGGCGCGTCCATGGGCGGCTGCATCGCGCTCGCATTCGCGGCGGCCTATCCTGCGCGGACCGCCGCGCTCGGACTCGTCGACACCACGGCCTGGTACGGCGCCGAGGCGCCGAAACAATGGGCCGAGCGCAGCTCACGGGCGGCGACGTCGGGGATGGGCGCATTGGTCGAGTTCCAGACGACGCGCTGGTTCGGCGACGAATTTCGCGCCCGCGAGCCGCAGGTCGTCCAGCACTGCGTCGACCTGTTCCTGCGCAACGACGTGCAAGCCTATGTGGAGACCTGCCGCATGCTCGGCGCGGCCGATCTACGTGCGTCCCTGCCGGCCATGACCATGCCCACGGCGATCGTGGTCGGCGAGGAGGACTATGCGACGCCAGTCGCCATGGCCGAGGCCATGCATCGCAGCATCGAGGGCTCGACGCTTACCGTTCTCAAAGGCGCGCGTCACCTCACGCCGCTCGAAGTGCCCGATGCCATTGCCGGAGAGTTGATCGCGCTGCTGAAACGGGCGAAGGATCGGGTGGAGAAGGCATGAAGTTCACGGGCGACATATCGGTGCCGGCGCCGCGCGAGGCGGTGTACGCGAAAGTGCGCGATGCGCGCTTCTTCGCGTCCTGTGTCGAGGGCGTGCGGGATCTGAACGAAATCGATTCCGATCACTACACTGCGGTGCTCGACACCAAGGTCGCGTATCTCAAATTCAAGTTCAACGTCGCGGTCGAGGTGGTGCGGGCCGACCCGCCGCACGAGATCGAAGCCAAGATCGAAGGCACCCCGCTCGGAATCGTCGGACGTCTCACCGCGAGTTCAGTGACCCGGCTGGCGGAGGAAAACGGTGGCACCAAGATCAGCTATGAGATCGAAGCAGCGCTGACCGGCAAGCTCGGCAGCCTCGGTCAGCCGGTGCTGCGCTCCAAGGCCAAGGAATTGGAACGGCAATTCGCCGAACGCATGCGCGCGGCCTTCGCGCCGGCGGCGGAAGCGAAAGGTTCAGCGACATGACCCCCTTTGAATTGGCCGAGCCCACGTCGCTGCGCGACGCCATCGCGCTGCTCGATCCAGACGATTCCACGGTGCGTCCGATCGCCGGCGGCACCGCCCTGATGCTGATGATGAAGGCCGGCGTCTTTCGGCCGACGCGGCTGGTGAGCCTGCGCAAGCTGGGGGCGCAATATTCGCGCATAGCGGCGGGCGCCGATGGCGCGCTCACCATCGGGGCCATGACGCCGCTGGCGGAGGTCGAGCGATCGGCCGAGGTTGCACGCGCGGCGCCGGTGATCCCCCGCGCCATGCGGCGGCTCTCCAACGTGCGCGTGCGCAATGTGGCGACCATCGGCGGCAATCTGGCGCATGGCGATCCGCATATGGACTTGCCGCCCGTGCTCATCGCGCTCGGCGCCGAGGTCGCGATCGCCGGACCCGCGGGCGAGCGCACGGTCGCCGTCGAGGATTTGTTCGCCGGCTATTTCGAGACCGTGCTGGCGAAGAACGAGCTGATCGCCGAACTGCGCATTC
>Ga0075418_10007258_pt1 | contig 12493 bp, 11 predicted proteins | sample SoiMetdeltSBSDD2_FD_81776 | JGI IMG/M metagenome (GOLD analysis project Ga0075418, IMG submission 81776) | Bulk soil microbial communities from a Populus tree surrounding site in Tennessee, USA - Soil MetaG P. deltoides SBSDD2 | ecosystem: Environmental > Terrestrial > Soil > Tree plantation...
CCGAGACCGGCGCAGCGCTTTTCATCTTGCTGCTCCTGCCTGTCTCAACGCAAACATGGATGCCAGTAACGTTCCGCTACATCGATTCGCGCGGCGATGTCACGCGCCCCGATAGCGTCTGTCTCTCGTACCGGATTGGTACCGGGGATCACCGGAGGTGCAGCCACACCATATCTAAGTTCTTGATTTTTTGGTGGGTGTAGCAGGACTCGAACCTGCGGCCCGCTGATTAAGAGTCAGCTGCTCTACCAACTGAGCTATACACCCATCCCGCCGCGGCGGCGCAGGGGCCGCTTCGGCTCCCGATGGCGGACCATGTAGCATCGCACGTCAGGCGCTGTCCAGCCGGGTGGACTTTCCAAGCGCTTTACCGAGCAATCCTCTGATAGGTGGTTGTTTCGCCGGCTGACGCCGCCCCGGTGCGGAGCGCCCACTAATCCAGACGCCTGGTTTGGCCTTAGGGTATGATTAGCAGGTGTTCGCGCTCGTTGAGGCTTTCAAGCACAAGCGCAGTTCCCTTGATCACGCAATGCATCGGCGTCTGTGGTAGCACAAAGGGCACGCCGACGCGCTCCGCCAGCGCGACGTCGAGCTTGTCTAGCAGCGAACCACCACCTGTCAGTACGACCCCTCTGTTGGCGACTTCGCGCGCCATCGCCGTCGGTAGGTCCTCGATCGCGCGCAGTATGAATTCGGCAAGCTCGGCGACGCTACCACTCAGCGCTTCCGCCATATCCTTCGGGCCCAGCACAACACTTTTGAGCCGACCCTCACGCAGGTCACGCCCCTTAATGTGGATCTCGACGTTGCGCCCATTGGCTTGCGCTACCGCCGTGCCCGCCTCGATCTTGATGCGCTCGGCATTGCTCTCACCAATCACCAATTGGTGCCTGCGGCGCACGTAGCGCATAATGGCCTCGTCGAAGGCATTGCCTGCCACCCGCACGGAACGCCCCTGCACGACGCGACTGTTCTTGATAACGGCAATGTCGGCGGTGCCGCCGCCGATGTCGACGACCATGCACGCCGTTGGACCATCGATTTCAAGTCCGGCGCCGAGCGCAGCCGCAACAGGCTCCTCGATCAGATAGACGCGTCGCGCCCCCGCCGACAGTGCCGTTTCGTATACCGCGCGCCGCTCCACGGGCGTGGCACCGGCGGGCACGCAGATCAGAATGCGCGGCCGTCGGAAACCGGTCATTGTCTTGGTGCGCTTGATGAACTGGCGCAGCATTTCCTCGGTGGCAATGAAATCGGCGATCACACCGTCGCGCAAAGGCCGCACCAGCTCGATCGGCTCCGGGGTCTTGCCGTACATGGCCTTGGCGCGTGATCCAACCGCCAGGATCACGCGTTCGCCGCCACGGATCTGCACTGCCACCGCAGAGGGCTCATCGATGATGATGCCGCGGCCCACCACGTGCACAAGGGTATTGGCCGTGCCCAGATCAATGGCGATATCGTCCGCGAACGCCCGCGAAACCCCGGTCAGCATTGTCATAGGTGTGGCTTCAGCCTAAGGCCTGCGGCTTCTGCCGCGCCTGTTCCTTTCCCGTCGTCCCCCCTCCAGCGTCGAGGCCCTAGTATACAGATTCTCGGCGGTCACATATCCACAGCCAACCAGATGGATGTTCCTTTTTTGTTCCAAAGCAGGTACCCAGGTTTGGCGCCGCCAGCGGACCGATGCCGCCTCCTTTCCCGGTATCGGCTTGCCCCCAATGCCGCCAGCGGCTCGCCCCGGCCCTCCCCCCGGGCCGGGGCGAATTTTTCCGCCAACCATATGCGAGGAGCCCGCCTATCCCCCCATTTGCGCGTGCAACCGCCCGCGCTTGGCAAAGAGCTTGTTGAGCGCGCTCAGATAGGCCTTTGCCGAAGCCACCAGGGTATCGGGGTCGGCGGCGCGCGCGGTCACCGCCCGGCCGCCTTCCTCGGCGCTGTCCTCAAGCCGGACCGATACCTCCGCCTGCGCGTCGGTACCCTCGGTCACGGCGTGCACCTGGTAGAGCGCGAGTTTCGCCTTGTGCGGCACCAGCCGCTGGATGGCATTGAAGGTGGCATCCACCGGTCCGTTGCCGGTTGCCTGCACCGTCTCCTGCCGCCCCTCCCCCATGTCGAGGGTCAAAGTCGCCGATTGTGGGCCCATGGTGCCGGCGATGACGGTCAGCGCCACCACCTTGATGCGGTCCTGCGCCGTGGCAATCTCCTCGTCGACCAACGCCTCGAGGTCCTCGTCATAGACGTGCTTTTTGCGGTCGGCCAAAGCTTTGAAGCGATTGAAGGCGTCCTCGAGCGCATTGTCGCCGAGCTCGTAGCCCAGCTCCTTCAGCTTGGTGCGGAAGGCGTTGCGCCCGGAATGCTTGCCCATCACCAACGAGGTCTTCGACACGCCCACCGATTCCGGCGTCATGATCTCGTAGGTCTGTGTATGCTTGAGCATGCCATCCTGGTGGATGCCGGACTCGTGGGCGAAGGCATTGCGACCGACGATCGCCTTATTGTATTGCACCGGAAATGACGTCGCCGCGGCCACGAGTTTGGAGGCGCGGTTCAACTGGGCCGCGTCGATGCCCACCTCGTAGGGCAAGACATCGCCGCGCGTCTTGATTGCCATCACGATCTCTTCCAGCGCCGCATTGCCGGCCCGTTCGCCGATGCCGTTGATGGTGCATTCCACCTGCCGGCAACCGGCGCGGACACCCGCCAGAGAATTGGCCACCGCCATGCCGAGATCGTTGTGGCAGTGCACCGAGAAGATCACCTTTTCCGCGCCCGGCACCTTATCCATCACGGTGCGGAACATTTGGTAGTATTCCTCGGGCGTGGCATAGCCGACCGTGTCGGGCAGGTTGATGGTCGAGGCTCCTGCCTTGATTGCGGTCTCCACGCAACGGCAGAGATAGTCGATCTCCGTTCGCGTGGCGTCCTCCGCGCTCCACTCGACGTCCTCACACCAGTTGCGCGCGCGTGTGACTTGGAACTGCACCATCTCGAGGACTTGCTCCTCGGTCTTCTGCAGCTTGTGCTTGCGATGCACCGGGGAGGTGGAGATGAACGTATGGATACGCGGACGCGCGGCATGCTTGACGGCCTCTCCCGCCCGATCAATGTCGAGCTCGCCCGCACGCGACAGTCCGCAAACCACCGACTTCTTGATGCGCTTGGCGATCTCGGACACGGCGTAAAAGTCGCCCTCCGATGCAATCGGGAAGCCGGCCTCAATGATGTCCACCCCCATGGCCTCGAGGAAATCGGCCACCTCCAGTTTCTCCTCGAAGGTCATGGTGGCGCCGGGACACTGCTCCCCGTCGCGCAAGGTCGTATCGAAAATAAAGACGCGGTCCGTGTTGGCAATCTGTGGGTTGGCGCGACCCACCATGGGACGGACCCGGCCTGGTTGCTGCTCAGACATGTGCTATTTCCTTAGCTTTGCGTGCCGCGCCGGCAAAGGTTGGGCGCGGGCGATGAAGAGATTGGGACTGACCTTCGATCCCCTGAGCGCCCGTCCGGATGAAGCCCAGACCTCGGTGGCTCAGGGGCCCATAAGGAGGAGGGTCAGCAGGCCGAGCAGGCTCGCGGCGGGAATCTTCCCATCCGTCGCTAAGGCTGCAGCACTGGAGCGTGTCTCGCTCACGGGAAGCCTACCTGCCGGCATCAAGCTGGCGCCACTTAAGCCAAATTGCGTTGCCAATGGCAAGCACAATCGGCACCTGCCGGTGTGCATTCTCGCTTCGGGCCGGGCTGGGTTTGGCATGTACCTGCAATGGGCGCGCGGCGAGGCAGGACCCGCTTTGCTTGCCGACTTGGGGGTGCCACGGGCGGCCATCTCCTTAGGGCTCCCGCTACCGAGGCGGGCACATCCCTGCGACGGCAACGCCTAGCTGGCGTGCACGTCCTCGCTCTTTCTTCAGGGCCGCGCTCAGGTATGTATCGGGTTCCTCAACCCGTCGTCCAGGGACCAATGCCCACCAAAGCCACCCCAACCGTCCAGACGAGCCCGGGGTTGCTGCCCTGGCTGGCCTGGGCGACGGCCTCGTTGTTCTTCTTTTACGCCTGGATCATGCGCGTGGCACCGAGCGTCATGGTCGAGGAACTCATGCGCGAATTCGCCGTCGGTGCCGGCGTCCTGGGCAACCTGTCTGCCGCCTATTTTTATGGCTACGCGGGAATGCAGATTCCCGTCGGCCTCATGCTCGACCGCTTCGGCCCGCGCCGGCTCATCACTCTTGCCGCGCTATGCTGCGCCGGCGGCTGCGTCCTGTTTGCCACCGGCACGACGCTGACGACGGTCACCGCCGGTCGCTTCCTCATCGGCGCCGGGGCGGCTTTCTCCTTGGTCGGCAGCATGGTCGTCGCCGGCCAGTGGTTCTCGCCATCGCGCTTCGCCTTGCTCTCTGGGCTTGCCATGGCAATGGGCATGGCGGGCGGCGTGTTCGGCCAAGCGCCTTTGCGCCTGGCGGTCGAGGCCAGCGACTGGCGCACGACCAATTTCAGCTTGGCGCTCGGTGGGGTTGTCATCGCCCTTTCCGCCTGGCTTTCCGTACGCGACCGCTGGCGCGGCGTGGGAGGCGTCGGCGAATTGCTGGCCAATTTCGCCCTTGTGTTGAAGCATCGCCAGACTTGGCTCGTCGCCTTGGCCGGGCTTGGTACGTCCGGACCACTGCTCGGCTTTGCCGGGCTGTGGGGTGTGCCGTTCTTGCAGGCGGCCTACGGTTTGGAGCGCACCGAAGCGGCGGCCTTCACCTCGCTGCTGTTCGTGGGTTGGGGGGTAGGTGCGCCGCTGTTTGGCTGGCTTTCCGACCGCATCGGCCGCCGGCGACCCGTCATGATGGCGGGCCTGTTGCTGGAGACCGCATCGCTGGCGGCCCTCGTCTACGTGGCCAATCTGCCGGCGGCGCTGCTTGCGGGCTTGTGTTTCCTGACCGGCTTGTTCGGTTCGGCACAGATCGTCTGCTTTGCCATCGCCAAGGAAAACCACCCGCCGCGCCTCGCCGCCACCGGCATCGGCTTTGTCAACGCCATGGTAACGGGCGCCGGCGCGCTCTTCCAACCTCTCATGGGGCTGCTCCTCGATTTCGCCTGGGCCGGCGAAACCTCGGCGGGGGCCCGCGTCTATGACCTTTCCGCCTACCACCTGGCGTTTTCCTCGCTGCTGGTGGTGGGCTTCGCCGGCCTCCTGTGCTTGCTGGCCGTGCGCGAGACCTATTGCAAGCCGTTGCTGGAGCCATTGGCGAGCCCGCTCCGCTCATAATCGTGCGCACACGGAGAGGGGTAGAAGCCCGCTTGCAGCGCCTTCCGATCGGGAACGCGGCTTGCCCATTCGCGGCGCGCGGCACCAGGCCGCGGCCCTCGACAGGCACGAGCGCGGCAATCACTTGACCCCGGTCACACGCATCGCCCCGCCAGCATCCCCGTTGTGCCGCGCCAGCGCCCTTTCGAGTGCCGGGCCCCACATCCGCCAGCTCGCCCGATCGTCAACCATGGCGTGGCCCTCCTCGCCATAGGCCGGCAGCACGCTGAACTCGGCGCTGCCCCCAGCCGCCGTCCAGGCGCCCGCCATCGCCGCGGCCAGCTCCGGGCCGAAGAAACTGTCGTTCTCGGCGTAGGCCCAGAAGGTAGGCACGCGCGCCGCGCGGCCGAGGGCGGCCGTCGCCGCAATCAGACGGTCCTGTCCGCAAACGGCATTGGGGCGACCATAGGCATGGCCACCGCGGCCGCCGGCAAAATTGACGACCAACTGCAATCCCGGTGGGTTGCGCGCGGCCAAGGCCAGAGCCGCCCAGCCGCCGGTCGAAACCCCTGCAACAATGAGGCGGGAGGGATCGACAAAGGGTTGGCGCTCCATGAAGCCCAGCGCCGCCTCAATGTCGTCGGCCGCCGCCTGGCCCGAGCCCAGATGATCAGGGTTGGCGCATGTGTCGCGACCCTCGGCGAGATCGCCGCCGGTTGCTCCGTGACCGCGCCGCTGGGGCAGCACGACTACGTAGCCGCGCTCTACGAACCAGCGCGACAACCAGTAGAAGACCGGCATCGATACCGCTTCGCGCGTAAAAGCATCGCTGCCATGGTTGATCATCACCAAGGGCCGCCGCTGGCGACCTGCGGTATCCTCGCCAACACTCTCGGCCGGTCGAAACACGGTCGCACGCAAGGGAACGCTCGGATCGGCGCCGGGAAGGAGCCAAAATTGCTCGCGCATCCTCGGACCCTCCGGGCCATAGGCGCCGTAGGGCGTAGCCTGGACGTCACTCGCCCCCGTTCCTAGACCCGTTTGCCAATGGGAAACGAGCATGAGGCAAAGTGCCGCCAACAGCGCGGTGCGCCCAAGCACGAACGCACGCCTCGCGTTGCAAAAGCGATCGTTCATTTCCCCCAAAACCCCCAGCGCGCTGCGTCCCCACCCAAACCGCCAGGACGAAGACCCCATTCACCCTGCGCGCAGCATCAAACCACAATCTTTCGCACCTGCGAACCGAGAAACTTGATTACGCCGTTCAGGTGCCTGCGCCCGGACCGGGGCTTGGAACTTTCCGGAACGCAGGCGCGCGGTCGACGTTTGACCGGGATCACGATCACGCCCTGGAGCATAAACAGCAACGAACCGCAAAGGAGCGAGACATGCGCAAAGCCATTCTTGTGGGTAGCACAGCCATCGCTTTCGGCATGCTGGGCGGGTCCGCCATCGCACAGACCAAGTCTCCCTCGTCCCCTTCAACCGGCGCCGCGAAGATGACCCAGGCCGAATGCGCCGCGCTTTGGAACCGCGTAGACGCCAGTAAAGCTGGCAACCTAAGCGAAAGCCAGGCGCAGGCCTACGTGACTGACTTCAAGGCGCTTGATACCAACGGCGACAAGAAGTTGTCAGAATCGGAGTTCCAAGCCGGCTGCGACAAGGGCTTGGTGCACAGCACGGCCTCCACCGGTGCAGGCACCGGCAGCATGGCTCCCGGCGGCAGTACCGCTCCGGGCGCGACCAATCCCACGCCCAAGAAGTAGCGGGTCGTCGTCTTAGCTTGGGCTAAGGGAACGCGCGGCACCGATACTACGCGGAGCCGCGCGTTTCATTTGCTGGCGCCGCCGGATCATTTCTTCCCGCTCATTCCTCGATGAAAGACCGCAGCCTTGCGAGTGCCTGTCCCCACTGCTCCGATACGCACGCGAGATAGGCTTGCGCCTCGTTGAGCGGCTCGGGTCGCAGACGAAACCGGCTCTCGCGTCCGACGCGCTCGCTCGCGACGATGCCTGCCTCTTCCAGCACGCGCAAATGCTTGCTAATCGCCTGCCGCGTCAGGCGCGAACCTTGCGCGAGGTGGGAAATCGAACGCGACGATCCGCCCACCAGCGTTCCAACCAGGGCGAGGCGCGTCGCATCGCCGAGGGCCGCAAAAATCGAGGCGCGATCCTCAAGTTCGGTCAAGCTCGACATGGTGCGTGATGTTCTTGATCTGCTCGCTCCAGCCCGCATCATTCATCCGGTATGCCTCGAAGCGGCGCTCCTTGGGGATGGCGGCAAAGCCGGATTCGGTGACGACGAGCAGACTGCCTGCGCCGTGGGCCTCGAGCCTGAATTCAACGAGGGTGGTCGGCTCCTTGCTATAGTCGATCGCAGGATCGACGGCATAGGGATGCCAGGTGAAGGAGAAGAGGCGTTCCGGCTCCAGTCTTTGCACCGTCACCTCCCAGGTCACGTGCTCGTACCCGGGATAGGTGATTTGGCCCCGTGCCACCCGGCCCGGCTGGAATGGCTCGGTCAGCTTGACGCCGAACCATTGCCCAAACTCCCGATGGTCCGACAGGGCGCGCCAGACGCGCGAAACCGAGGCCTTGAGTTCAATGCGCTTCTCGATCCGATCATCCATAGGCAACCTCCTGGTTGCGGATTATCCTGGCGCCGTCTGGACAAATATGCAACCAGTTTGTTGCGCGTATCGACAGGACTGGCCGCGACCCCCTCCTGTCTCCGGGCGAAGGCCTCTCCCCCCGAGGGTTGGCGCTGCAGCTGCGAAGCTGAGCCCCGTGCGCCGGTGCCGCGGGCGATGCAAATGGCGCCGAACCTGCCTATATAGTAGGTGCACGACTTTGGTCGAAATCGATGAGAGGGAGCCCATGCCTCGCCTTGGCATTACGTTCGCAGTCCTGTCCGTTCTGGCGCTCGTCACGGCCGATCTGGCCGCGGCGCGAGTCGGCAGTGGCGGCAGCTTTGGAAGCCGCGGCACGCGCACGTTCACGCCGCCACCGGCCACCAACACGGCACCAAAAACCGCGGCTCCCATCGATCAATCGATCACCAAGTCCACGCCTTCGGCGACCTCCAGTCAGCCCGGCGTCGGCGCGCCCGCCTCCCGCTTTGGTGGCCTGCGCGGCCTCCTGCTCGGTGGCTTGATTGCTGCGGGTCTCGCCGGCATCTTCGGTGTGGGGGCGCTGGCGAGCGTCCTGGGCTTTGTCTTGCAAATGCTGCTCATCGCCGGCGTCGTCTGGTTAGCGCTCGCCTATTTCCGCAGCCGACGCACGGGCCAGCCCGTCTTCGCCTCGGGTGGCGGCCGGGGGCATGAGGTCCCCATTCCGAAGGCCGACACCAGCAATCGCGCCAACGGCGGTGCGCCTGTGGCCGCCACCACCGCACCGGCACTCAACATTTCGCAAGCGGATCTCGACACCTTCGAGCGGATGCTCGGGGACATTCAGACCGCCTATAGCCATGAGGACACGCGCCGGCTGGGCGACATGACGACGCCGGAAATGCTCTCCTACTTCAGCCAAGAACTGGCGGACAACGCCCGCCGTGGCGTGCGCAACGAGGTGTCGGGCGTCACGCTTCTGCAGGGCGACGTGTCGGAGGCTTGGCGCGAGCCGGGATCCGATTACGCCACCGTCGCCATGCGCTACGCGCTGCGCGACACGCTCATCGACCGTGCCAACGGCCGCGTCGTTTCGGGTGATCCGGGACGCGAGGAGGAGGTCACGGAACTGTGGACCTTCCGACGCGATGATCGCGACCGTGCCGCCGGCTGGCAACTCTCCGCCATCCAGCAGACCTGACAACTGGCTTTGATCGACCTGGGCTGCCCTCACATCATGCCGAGCAGCTTGGGCAGCCATAGCGAGATCTGCGGCACGTAGGTGACGACCACCAGGAAGCACAGCATCGTCAATAGCCACGGCCACACGGCAATGGTGAGCTCGGTAATACCCATCTTGGCGATACCGGAGGCGACGTAGAGGTTCAGCCCCACCGGCGGGTGGCAGAGGCCGACCTCCATGTTCACGGTAATCAAGATGCCGAAGTGGATTGGATCGATCCCGAGCTTCATCGCCACCGGGAACAAGATGGGCGCCATAATGACGATGATGGAGGATGGCTCCATCACATTGCCGGCGAGCAACAGCAAGAGGTTGACGATCAGCAAAAAGCCGACCCAGCCGAGGCCCTGACCGGTAATCCAATTGGCGAGGGCTTGCGGGATGTTCTCGTGCGTCATCAGGAAGGAGAACAGCACCGCATTGGTGATGATGTAGAGCAGCATCGCGCTCAAGTTGGCCGAGGCCAGCAGCACGCCCGGGACTTCCCTCAGGCTCAGGTCGCGATAGACGAAGACGGCGATGACGAAGGCGTAGACGGCGCTCATCGCCGCCGCCTCGGTCGGCGTGAAAATGCCGCCGTAAATGCCGCCGATGACGATGACGATCAGCAGCAGACCCCAGAAGGCGTCGAGGAAGGCCTTGAAGCGCGTGCCCCAGCTGGCCTTGGGCAAACGTGGATAGTTGTTCTTGCGCGCAATGCGCCAGGTCGTGAGGCCGAGCAGCGTCGCCAGCATCAAGCCCGGCACGATACCGGCGATGAAAAGCTTGCCGACCGAGCTGTTGGTGGCGACGGCGTAAATGACCATCGGTATCGACGGGGGAATGAGAATTCCGAGCGAGCCTGAGGTGGTGATGACGCCGGCGCCGAAGCGGTTCGGAAAGCCATGCCGCACCATGGCCGGCATGAGAATCGAACCGATGGCCACAACCGTTGCCGGGCTCGAGCCCGACACGGCGGCAAACAGCGCACAGGCGACGACGCCGGCCAGCGCCAAGCCGCCGTGCCAGTGGCCGACCATCGCCGTGGCGAATGTGATCATGCGCCGCGCCACCCCGCCGTGCGTCAGGAAGTTGCCAGCCAGGATGAAGAACGGGATCGCCATGATTTCGAAGTTTTCGATGCCCGTGAACAGTTTCAGCGCCACCGCTTCGATCGGCACCTGGGTCAGCGTGAACAGGAAGGTGAGTACGCTGAGGCCGAGCGCGATCGACACCGGCATGCCGGTGACCATCAAGGCAAACAGCAGTGTGAAGATTAGCGTCCCGCGCGCTGCCGGTCCGAGATCGACGAGACCGTACTTGCCGGCGAAGCACAGAGCCACCAGCAGGATCGGCACGGCGATCAGAAGCTGGGAAATGGTGCGGCCGCGCTGCGGATTGGGCCCGCTGGCCTGGATGGCACCGGAGACGGTCATGTCGGGATTGCCGCCGATTTATGTTCCGGCTCGAGGCCTTTGACCTCCGCGTGGTCGTGCACGGGCAGCTCGCCGCTACGGGCGTAGGTCCAGGCCACCTGCAGGAAGCGGAAACACATCAGGTAAGACCCCAGCGGCACACATAGGTAGACAATCCACATCGGCACCTCGAGGTCCTGCGATACTTGACCGATCTCGCCAATGTGCCAAACCAGGTAGGCCCCGAGCGATCCCACCACGCCGGTGAACAGCGCACCGCATAGCAATCCAAACAGCACCACCTTGCGCCGCCGCTCGACGCCCAGCAGGTTGATGAAGACGTCGACGCCGACGTGAATGCCTGTGCGCACGCCGTAGGCCGCGCCGAACTTTGCCATCCACACGAACATATAAATGCACAGTTCCTGCGCCCAGGTGAAATCCCAGGTGCGCGCATAGGCGTAGAGTGCCGGCACCCCGGTGGCGTATCTTTGGATGATGGCGAGGAAGATGATGATGGTGGCCGCGGCCATGAGGACCGCAATCAGCAGCTCCTCGAGCCGATTGAGAATGCGCATCGGCACCGGCGTTTTTACTCCCTAGGCATAACACGCCGGCGACCATCGGCCTCCGGCGCGTCTCGATCTTGCGATCGTTGGATCGCTATTGTGTCATGCCGGCTTGAAATCGACCACCTTGTAAAGCGCCTCGATGGTCTGCTTGCCGATGCGCTTCTCCATCTCCCTGTGCACGGGTAAAACGGCTTCCACCCAGGATTTGCGCTCCGCCGGAGTGAGTGAATAGACCTGCACCTTGCCGGTCTTCTTGATGTCCTCGAGGGCGTCTTCGTTCTCTTTTTTGGCAATCGAGTCGAAATAGGCGCTCGCCTCCGCCATGGCCTTGTCGAGGCCGGGCCGCACGTCGGCGGGCAAACCGTCCCAGAACGCCTTGTTGGCCACCACCGCGTAGGAAAGATGCCCGTGGTAGGAGACGGCGATGTACTTCACCACCTCGAAGAACTTCTGGGTCCAGAAATTCGACGGCACGTTCTCCAGGCCATCGACCACGCCAGTTTGCAGCGCATGGTAGACCTCGGAGAAGGCCATCACCTGCGGAATCGCACCCCACGCTTTGGTGGTGGCGTCGAGCACCTTTGAGCCCTGGATGCGCAGCTTGAGCCCTTGGAAGTCCTTGACGTCGCGGATCTGGCGGTTGGCGCCCATGACGTGAAAGCCGTTGTCCCAATAAGCCAGGCCCTTCACGGCCTTGCTTTCGAGCTTGGCGAACATCTGCTTGGCAAGCTCGCTCTTGGCAAACGCCCGAAACGCCGCCTCGTCGTGGAAAATGAAGGGAAGATCGAGCGCCTCGAATTCATTGAAGCCAAGCGGCCCAAACTTCGAGGTGGATGGCGCCAGCAACTGTACCGCCCCCAACTGAAGCGCCTCCAGCTCTTCCTTGTCCTTGTATAAGGACGAGTTGGCGTAGACCTCGACCTTGACTTTGCCGCCGGTGTACTTCTCCGCCAGCTCCTTGAACTTCTCCGAGGCTTTGCCCTTCGGCGCATCGGTGGCCACCACGTGGCTAAACTTGATGACGATGGGAGCCTGCGCCGCGGCCGAAGGGATCCCGGTCGCCGCCGCGGCCACCAGCGCGCTCGAACCCTTTAGCACGTCACGTCTGTTCATCTTGCGACCTCCTTGCCCGTTTCACTTCGCCTGTCCATCCGGGAGGCATGTTGTCGCCGGTTATAGCGACCTCAGCTAGCCCTGACCACGATACCTTCGTTGCGTGAGCCCGGCGTTGCCTCGCCCGGGTGCGCCACGCGCCGGGCGGCCCCCTCAGCGCCGCTTCGTCCCACCCCGGCGGCAGTGCGAACCGGGGCTCCCGCCGCCAGAGGGACCCCCAAGCGATGGGCGCCCGCGGCGGCCGGCAGGGCATGCGGGGATCGCCTACACCTCGATGCTGCCTGCGGCCACGCGCACTGCATGGCCGCCGATCCGCACCGTGGTGAGCCTGCCAGC
>Ga0075418_10007263_pt1 | contig 12489 bp, 10 predicted proteins | sample SoiMetdeltSBSDD2_FD_81776 | JGI IMG/M metagenome (GOLD analysis project Ga0075418, IMG submission 81776) | Bulk soil microbial communities from a Populus tree surrounding site in Tennessee, USA - Soil MetaG P. deltoides SBSDD2 | ecosystem: Environmental > Terrestrial > Soil > Tree plantation...
CGCGTGCCGATCGGCGGCTACCTGCGCGGCGGCGCGCCGTATCACAGCCAGTCGGGCGTCAGCATCTTCGCGCACTGTCCCGGCCTGCGCATCGTGTTCCCGAGCAACGCGATCGACGCCGCGGGCCTGCTGCGCACATCGATCCGCTGCGATGATCCGGTGCTGTTCCTCGAGCACAAGCACCTGTATCGCCAGACCTACAACAAGGGCATTTATCCCGGCGCCGACTACATGATCCCGATGGGCAAGGGATCGCTCCGGCGCGACGGCACCGACATCGTCGTGCTGACCTGGGGCGCGCTGGTGCAGCGATCGTTGCTGGCCGCGCAGCAGGCGGAAAAAGAAGGCGTCAGCGTCGCCGTCTTCGATCTGCGCACGATCATTCCCTACGACTGGGATGGCATTGCCGGGCTCGTCAAGAAGACGAACCGGGTGATCGTGGCTCACGAGGACACGCTGACGTGCGGATTCGGAGCCGAGATCGCTGCGCGCATCGGCGACGAGCTGTTCGAATTCCTCGATGCGCCGGTGAAGCGCGTCGCCGCGCTCGATTGCCCGGTCGCCTACTGCCCCGATCTCGAAGAAAAGATCCTGCCGCAGTCGTCGGATGTTCTGGCCGCGATCAAGAAGCTTGCGGCTTACTAATGTCGCCGCATTCGGACTGCTAGCCACCACGGCGGCACTGGGCAACCAGGCCGCCGTTCGTGTTTCACCGGGTTCCGTCGAAGTCCTCAAATCGATCTCGTCGCTGCCGCCACACATCGTCGGGCTGTTTCGCGATCCAATCGGCTTCAAGCAGACGGCCAACGGCGACTATTACGTGTTCGATCGGCGCGGTCACGCGGTCTACCTCGTCGACGCGCCCGCGACGACGGCGAAGAAGCTGGTGCAGATCGGCGCTGAAGAAGGGCGCGTCATCGAACCGAGCGCGTTCGACATCGCGATCAACGGCAGCTTCGCGATCGCTGATGCGCCCAATGGCCGCGAGCGCGTGCAGATCTTCGATGCGGCCGGAATTCGCACCGGCGGATTCATTCTTCCCGGGCGCGGTGCGTCGCGCGTGGTGCTGGGAACGCTGTCCCTCAACGGCGTCGGCACGCTCTCGTACGACGGCCGCTCGCTGTTGATGAGCCACACGGAAACAGGCTGGCTGATCACGCAGTATTCGCTCGACGGCACGCCGGTGCGATCGATCGGGCAATTGCGCAAGACCGGGCACGAATCGGATCGCGATCTGCATCTGGCGTTGAACTCCGGCATTCCGATCGCCGATCCGAGCGGCGGATTCTATTTCGTCTTCATGGCCGGCCCACCGGCTTTCCGCAAGTACGACGCGAAGGGACAGCTGGTGTACGAGCGTGTTATTCAAGGGCGGGAGATCGATCCGCTCGTCGATGTGATCCCCGATCGCTGGCCGCGGCGCGCCGCGGGCGAGCTGCCGTTTGTGACACCGACGATTCGAACCGCGGCCGTAGACGGATCCGGAAGGCTCTGGGTGTCGTTCGTGATTCCGTTTTCGTATGTGTATGACGCACAGGGCGAAAAGATTCGCACCGTCCAGTTCCGCGGCGCGGGCCTGATTACTCCATCGAGCCTCTGGTTCACCGAGACGGGCCGCGTGCTCGTCACACCTGGCTGTTACGAGTTCGCGCCTTAGAGCCGATAAAAGCTGTACGGTAAAATTGTTGGTTCATCAATGCCGATCGTGAAACACCAGGCCGTTCGTCTCGCGATGGTCGCGTTCGTGGCGTTGTTGATCGCGCCTGCGTGCAGTCCGACGGGTCCGACGCCACCGCCACCACCGCCGCCACCCGTTGCCGATCCGCCAAGGCTGTCGTGTCCGCTCGAGGGCATTTCGCGCGCCACCGTCAATGCCGGCGGCCTGACGATCAGTTACGACACTCCATCGGTTACCGGTGGACAGGGTTCTGTGAGTGTTTCGTGCGCGCCCCCATCTGGAGAGAACTTCCCGATCGGTGCGACCGAAGTCAAGTGCACGGCGACCGACACGCTGAACCGCACTGATAACTGCGCATTCACCGTCACGGTTGCGAAGCTCGCGACGCTCTCGAAGGTGAAGTACTTCGCGTTCGGCGACAGCATCACCGCGGGCGAAATTACCGCTCCGGTCAGTGGATCGATCCTCAACGGCGGATTGATCACGAAGCAGATTGTCGTGCCCGGCGCGTCGTATCCGGCAGTGTTGCAGCGGACGCTGCAGGGCCGTTACGCATCGCAGGCGTCTCAGATCAGCGTGGCCAACTTCGGTCTGGGCGGAGAACGGACCGTCAACGCCCGCGATCGTTTCATCGCCGGACTCAATACGGTGCGGCCGGAAGTCGTCATCATTCTCGAAGGCGCCAACGACATTCCCGGCGGCGAAAATGGCGCCGCGAGCACGGCCGCGAGTGAAGTGCGGGCAATGGCCGACGAGGCGGCGCGGCGCGGCCTGCGCGTGTTCATCGGCACGCCGGTGCCCGGCAAGCCCGGCAGCAGGCAGATCAGCACGTTCCTGCTTCTCGACTACGCCAGTCGCATGCGGACCGTTGCCGCTCAATCGGGCGCGACGCTCATCGACTTCTACAACCTCATGCTGCCCGAAGTTGATCGCCTGATTGGCATCGATGGGTTGCATCCAAACGAGGCCGGCTACACCAAGATGGCCGACATCGTGTTCCAGGCGATTCAGAGCGCGTTCGAAGTGCGATAGTCTTTCGGCCAGTGGCGAGCGCCCTGGTTACCGCCGAACATCTGTCACGCGTGTTCGACGATCGTGTCGCCGTCCACGACGTGTCGCTGACGGTGAACGCCGGCGAAATCGTCTGCCTGCTTGGACCGAACGGCGCGGGCAAGACGACGACCATGCGAATGCTGGCGGGATTGATCCTGCCGAGCGCGGGCCGCATTGCGATCAATCACATCGACATCTCCGAGTCGACCGCGGGCGCAGCGCGCGGCTCGGTCGGACTGCTGACCGAAGCACCGGGCCTCTGGGAGCGGCTCTCGGTCCGCACCAACCTTCTCACCTACTCGCGCCTCCACGGCCTGCGCGATTCGGAACGGCGCGTCGATGAAACGCTGGCGCATGTCGACCTGCTCGATCGAGCGAAGGATGCCGCGGGCACACTATCAAAGGGCTTGAAGCAGCGCGTCGCGATCGCCCGCGCGTTGTTGCATCAGCCGCCGGTCCTGCTGCTCGACGAGCCGACATCCGGTCTCGATCCGGCAAGCGCGCGCCATGTTCGCGACTTGATCCTCGATCTTCGCTCGGAAGGACGCGCCATTCTCGTGTCGACGCACAATCTCGGCGAAGCGCAGGAGCTTGCGGATCGGATCGGCGTGTTGAAGACGCAACTGCTCGCACTCGATACGCCGGCGGCGCTTCGCAAGGAGCGCGCGGGGACGCACGTCGTGATCGAGTGTGAGGGATCCGAGACGCCGATTACGAAGGCGATCAACAGTCTGTCCGACATTCCGGCGATCGTTGCCGCGTTCGTCGGAGAAGGCAAACGGATCGTGCGCGTCACGCCGACCGAACGATCGCTCGAGGATGTGTATCTCGATCTTGTGGGTGATGAGCGATGAGTTTTGCCTGGCATCGTGTCACCGCCCTGGCGCGGAAGGACGCGCTCGAGTTGATACGCAACCCGGGAGCCATCTATCCCGCGGTGATGATGGTGTTCGGCGCGCTCTTTCCCGCGTTCCTGGTGATCGTCGTCACGCCGCGGGTGCTCGGAAAGACCTTCGAGGAGTCCGGCGAATTCGCCGAAGAGGCCGCGAAAGCCGCGGAGATGATTCCAGAGCTCGCGGGACTGAGCGGCAATGCGCTCGTGCAGACCTTCCTGTTTCACCAGTTCTCGCTCCTGCTCCTGCTGGTGCCGATCGTCTCCTCGATGGCGCTGGCCACGCATGCAGTCATCGGTGAGAAACAGGCGAAGTCCCTCGAGCCGCTCCTCGCGACGCCGATTTCGACGCTGGAGCTGCTCGCGGCGAAGACGCTGACGCCGTTCCTGTTCGCGCTCGGCCTCACCTGGGGCGTGGTGATTCTCTACCTCGCCGGCGCGTTCGTGTTCGCCGAGCCGGGCGTCGCGCGAGCGGTCGCCGGCCCGCGCCTGTTTCTGATGTTCGGCCTCCTCGGACCGATGGTTGAATTCGCCTCGCTGCTGGTGTCGGTGATCGTTTCGTCCCGAGCCAGCGATCCGCGATCCGCGCAGCAGCTGGGGGGCCTGCTGATCTTGCCGCTGACCGCCGTCTTCGTCGCCCAGCTGACGGGAGTCGTCTTGATCGGACCGGCGGCGCTGGTGGTGACGTCCCTCGGCCTGGCGGTCCTCAATGCGCTCCTGATCTGGGTCGGAGTGAAGGTCTTCCAGAGGGAATCCATCCTCACTCGCTGGAGATAATTTGACATCTCCGGTGCGACTGAATGAAGATTCATTCATCCGCCTTCGCCAAGGCTACGGCGAGACAGGGTATCCATGCGAGCCACCTCATCCGCCAGGCGCCTGTCTTTCGTCAAGCAGCACGCCACCAGCAACGACAAACGCGATCTGATCCTGAAGGCCGCGACGAAGGTCTTCGCGCAGAACGGCTTCTTTCAGTCGCAGGTCGCCGACGTGGCCAGGGTCGCGGGCGTCGCCGCGGGCACCGTGTATCTGTATTTCAAGGGCAAGGACGACCTGCTGGTCTCGATCTTCGAGCGCTCGATGAAGGACGTCCTCGCCGAAGGCCGCGAGGCGATCAAGACGATCAGCGATCCGGCCGAGCGGCTGCGCAAAATTGCACAACTGCATCTCGATCGCGTTGGCCGCGACAAGGATCACGCCGTCGTCTTCCAGGTGGAGCTGCGGCAGTCGGTGAAATTCATGGAGCGCTTCTCGGAGTCGTTCCTGCAGGATTACTTCAAGCTGATTCGCGAGGCGATCGCCGACGGCCAGCAGTCCGGCGCGTTCCGCAAGGACATCAGCGCCACGACCGCAACCAAGATCTTTTTCGGCGCGCTCGACGAGATGGCGACGAACTGGGTGCTGAGCCGGCGGAAGTACGATCTGCGCGCGGAGGCGGATGCGGTGGTCGATCTTTTCATTAATGGAGTGAAACGCCGTTGACGCAGATCAACTCCGTGACCGTGCTCGGCGCCGGCACCATGGGCGCGCAGATCGCGCTGCACTGCGCGAATGCCGGCATTCCCGCGCTGCTGCTCGATCTCACCGCCGATGTTGCGAAGCAGGGACTCGAGAAGGCAAGGAAGCTCAAACCCGATCCGCAGTTCACGCCCGACGTGCACAAGCTGGTCACGATCGGCGGCTTCGATACGCATCTCGATCAGATCGCAAAGACCGACTGGATCGTCGAGGCCGTCGTCGAGCGGCTCGACATCAAGCAGCAGCTGCTCACCAGGGTCGATGAAAAGCGCCGCCCGGGATCGATCGTCAGCTCGAACACGTCGGGTATTCCGATTGCGGCGATCGCCCAGGGCCGGTCCGATGATTTCAAGAAACACTGGCTCGGCACTCATTTCTTCAATCCGCCGCGTTATCTTCGGCTCGTCGAAATCATCCCGACCGCGGACACCGATCCGGCAGTGGTCGCAACAATGTCGCATTTCTGCGACCACGTCCTCGGCAAAGGCGTCGTCGTCGCCAGGGACACGCCGAACTTCATTGCCAATCTCGTCGGCTTGTATGGCGTGGCGCGATCGATCGAAGCGCTCGAATCCGGAAAGTACACGATCGAAGAGGTCGATGCGATCACAGGTCCGGCGCTCGGCAGGCCGGGCAGCGCGACGTTCCGCACGATGGACATCGCGGGCATCGACGTGCTCGCTCACGTGCTGCGCAATCTCAGTGAGCACCTGACCACTGATTCGGATCGAAAAGCGTTCGCAGTGGCGCCGCTGGTGGATGCGCTGATGAAGAAGGGCGCACTCGGCGAAAAAACCGGCAAGGGCTTCTACGAACGGCGCAAGAGCGCCGCGGGCGAGACGGAAATCTGGACGCTCGATCCGAAAACGATGGAGTATCGGGCGAAGCAGTCGGCACGGATTGGATCGATCGAAGCCGGCAAATCGATCGACGATCTCGCTGAGCGCGTTCGCATGCTCTTCCATGCGAAGGACAAGGCCGGCGAGTTCCTGCGCGAAACGCTGGCGCCGACGCTCGTCTACACCGCTCGAGTCACGCCGCAGATCGCCAATTCGACTGACGACGTCGACCGCGCGATGAAGTGGGGATTCGGATGGGACCTTGGTCCGTTCGAGTTGATCGATGTGATCGGCGCGAAAGACGTGATCGAAGCCGCGCAAGGCACGCATTCGATGGAAGGCGGTGTGCCTTCCTTGATGAAAAGCCTGCTCGAAGCCGGCACGCCTCGCTTCCGCGAAGGTCTCGTCAAGCCGGCGGCGGCCGATCTGCAGATCCTGCGGACGGCGAAGGAACAAAGTCGCGTCATCAAGAAGAACTCGGGCGCAAGCCTCGTCGATCTCGGCGACGGCGTGATCGCCGTCGAGTTCCACTCGAAGATGAACGCCATCGGCGGCGACACGATCGCGATGCTGCAGGCGGGCGTGAAGGAAGCGGCGAAGAGCGGACAGGCGCTCGTCATCGGCAATGACGCGCCGAACTTCTCCGCCGGCGCGAACCTGATGCTCGTGCTCCTCGAAGCGCAGGAAGGCAACTGGGACGAGATCGACATGATGATCCGCGCGTTCCAGAACGCGACGATGGCGCTTCGCTACAGTCCGGTGCCGGTCGTTGCGGCACCCGCGGGACTGGCGCTGGGCGGCGGCACCGAGATTCCGCTGCACTGCGATCGCGTGCAAGCCGCCGCGGAGACCTACATGGGTCTCGTCGAGGTCGGCGTGGGATTGATTCCCGCCGGCGGCGGCACAAAAGAAATGCTGGTGCGCGCGATGTCACAGCTGCCCGCGCCGAACAGCGATCCGCTGCCCTACGTGTCAAAAGCGTTCGAAACCGTCGCGCTCGCGAAAGTGTCCGCGAGCGGCCCCGATGCGCTCAGGCTCGGCTACCTCACGCCGACCGATTCATTCACGATGAATCGCGAACGGTTGATGGCCGATGCCAAAGCCAAGGCGCTCGAGCGCGTGCGCGAGGGCTATCACGTGCCCGCGCCGCGCACCGCGATTCCCGTGGGCGGCGAGTCGGTCACTGCGGCACTGAATCTCGGCGTCCACTTGATGTGGCGGGCGGGCCGCGCCAGCGATCACGACAAGTTGATCGGCCAGAAGCTGGCGCACATCTTCGGCGGCGGCAACGTGCCGCACGCCACGACGGTGACCGAGCAGTACCTGCTCGATCTCGAGCGCGAAGCGTTCATGAGTCTGCTCGGTCAACGCCACACGCTCGAGCGGATTCAGCACACGTTGAAGACGGGAAAGCCGCTGAGGAACTGATGGTCGATCGCGGATCAGGGACGCCGATCGTGCTGATCCCAGGGCTGCAAGGCCGATGGGAGTGGACCAGTCCGGCCGTGGATGCGCTCGCGAAGCATCACCGCGTGATTACGTTCTCATTGTGCGATGAGCGTTCGAGCTTGTTTCCATGCGATCCACAGCGAGGGTTCGAGAATTATCTCGATCAGATCGATCGGGCGTTCACGCAGGCACGCATCGAACGGGCGGTGATCGCCGGGGTGTCGTATGGCGGCTTGATTGCCACCGAGTTTGCGGCGCGCAATCCCGAACGCGTCAGCGCTCTCGTGCTGGTGAACGCGCTGCATTCGTCGTGGGAGCCGACCGATCAGCAGCGGCGCTACCTCAGCGCGCCGATGCTGACGAGCCCGATGTTCGTGGCGACCGGTCCGCAACGCTGGCGGCCGGAAATGGTCGCGGCGATGCCGTCGCTGATGGAGCGGCTGAAATTCACGCTCGCGGCCGGCGCGCGCGTCCTGATGGCTCCCGCCAATCCATCGCGGATGGCGCGGCGGATCGCCTGGGCCAAATCGCATCGCTTCGCGGATCCGCGAGCGGTGAAGGCGCCGGTCCTGCTGGTGACCGGCGAGCCCGAGCTCGATCGCATCGTTCCAGTCGACGTGACGCGCCGCTATCTGGATGAGTTCAAGGAGGCGGAACACGTCGTGGTCACGCGGACGGGTCATCTTGGTATGGCGACGCGTCCCGATGCGTTTGCCGACGTGCTTGAAAGGTTTGTGAATGGCCTCAGCGTTCCTGCGTGAGATCGCGGGCCCCGCGGGCCCGCTCGAAGCGCTGCTCGATGAGCCCGCAGGCGACGCGCGCGCGGTCGCGGTGTTTGGCCATCCGCATCCGCTGCATGGCGGCACCATGCACACGAAAGCGTTGTACCAGGCGGCGAAGGCGATGCCGCGTATTGGTGTTGCGGCGTTGCGTTTCAATTTCAGGGGCGTCGGCAGCAGCGCGGGAACGTTTGATGCCGGACCCGGCGAGAAAGAAGATTTCAAGGCGGCCATCACATTTGTGAACGAGAGATTTGGCGATCTACCGATTTGGGCGGCCGGCATGTCGTTCGGATCGTGGATCGCGATGACGGCAGGCGCTGAAGATCCGCGTGTCTCGCTGCTGCTGGCGATCGCGCCGCCGGTCGATCGCTACGACTTCGAGGCGCTCAAGACGTGCACGCTGCCGAAGTTCATCATCCACGGTGAGAGCGACGAACTGATTTCGATCAAGGAGATTCGAAAGTTCTACGCGCAGCTGCCCGAACCGAAAGAGCTCGTCACGATCGAAGACGCCAATCACTTGTTCGAAGGCAAGACGTCACTGGTGGGTGACGCCGTCGAGGATCTCCTCGCCGACTTCAACACCGTAAGGACCTGACCATGCAAGACGCAGTGATCGTTTCCGCCGTTAGAACCGCCGTCGGCAAGGCGCCACGAGGCACGCTCAGCGTGATGCGGCCTGACGAAATGGGCGCCGTCGCCATCAAGGGCGCGCTTGACAGGGTTCCGCAGCTCGATCCGTCACTGGTGGACGATGTGATCATCGGCTGCGCGATGCCGGAAGGCGAACAGGGCATGAACGTGGCGCGCATCGCGAGCCTGCGCGCCGGCATTCCCGTTGAAGCGTCGGCCGTGACCGTCAATCGCTTCTGTTCATCCGGCCTGCAGGCGATCGCCTACGGCGCCGAGCGCATCATGCTTGGCCAGGGCCGCGCCGCCGTCGCCGGCGGCACCGAGTCGATGAGCATGGTGCCGATGGGCGGCAACAAGATCTCGCCCAACCCGCAGCTGGTGCAGAGCTATCCCGACGTGTATCTGTCGACGGGCCTCGTCGCCGAGAATCACGCGCGCGAATCAAGCGTCTCGCGGCAACAGCAGGATGAGTTCGCGCTGCGCAGCCATCAGCGCGCGATCAACGCGATCGAAAAGGGCCACTTCAAGAATGAGATTGTGCCGCTGACCGTGCGCGTCACCCAGCCGAATGGCGGCAGGCCTTCGATCAAGGAAATCACTTTTGATGTCGACGAAGGTCCTCGCAAGGACACCTCGATCGATGCGCTCGCGAAATTGAAGCCGGCATTTCACGTATCGGGGACGGTAACCGCCGGCAATTCATCGCAGACCAGCGACGGCGCGGCGGCCACGATCATCACGTCGGCGGAGCTGGCGAAAGAGCGCGGCCTCACGCCGCTCGCCCGTTTTGTGGGTTACGCGACCGCCGGCGTGAAGCCGGAATTGTTCGGGATCGGGCCGGTGCCGGCGATCCGAAAAGTATTGAAGCAGACCGGGCTGACGCTCGACCAGATCGATCTGATCGAGCTCAACGAAGCGTTTGCGGCGCAGGCGCTGGCCTGCATGAAAGAGCTCGATCTCGATCCGGAGAAAGTCAATGTCAATGGCGGCGCAATTGCGCTCGGCCATCCGCTTGGATGCACCGGCGCGAAGCTGACCGCGACGTTGATCAACGAATTGCACCGCCGCAAGGCGCGGTATGGCATGGTCACGATGTGTGTCGGCGGCGGCATGGGCGCCGCCGGTATATTTGAGAGGATCTGAACATGGCGACAGCAACGAGCGAGCAAACCGTTAAGGGCGGCGCGTGGTTGGTCGGAGAGACCGATTCGTCGACTGTGTTCACGCCTGAAAAGCTCAACGACGAGCACAAGCTGATTCGGCAGACCGCGGCCGAGTTCATGACCGGCGAAGTCATCCCGCTGGTCGAACGCCTTGAGAAAAAGGAGTGGGCGCTCAATCGCGAGCTGCTGAAGAAGTGCGGCGGGCTTGGACTGCTCGGCACCAACATTCCCGAAGAGTACGGCGGCGTCGATCTCGACAAGATCTCGACGCTGATTGTGTCCGAACAGATTTCCGCGCAGGCGTCGTTCGCAACGACCTTCGGCGCGCAGGCGAACCTGACGATCCTGCCGATCTACATGTTCGGCACCGAGGCGCAAAAGAAAAAGTACCTGCCCGGTCTCGTGTCAGGGGAAATGGCCGGCGCCTACTGTCTCAGCGAGTCGGGATCTGGATCTGACGCGCTCGGCGCCAAGACGCGGGCGATGAAGCAGGCCGACGGCAGCTTCCTGATGTCGGGCGAGAAGATGTGGATCAGCAACGGCGGCTTTGCCGATGTCTTCATCATCTTTGCGAAAGTCGACGGCGAGCACTTCACCGCGTTCATCGTCGAGCGCAACTGGCCGGGCGTGTCGAGCGGCAAGGAAGAGCACAAGCTCGGCCTCCACGGATCGTCGACGACGCCGATCATCCTGCAGGATGTGAAGGTGCCGGCCGATGCGGTGCTCGGCGAGATCGGCAAGGGCCACAAGGTCGCCTTCAACGTGCTGAACTTCGGACGGTTCAAGCTCGGCGCCATGTGCTGCGGCGGCGTGCGCGTCAACATCCAGGAGGCGGCGAAGTACGCGAACTCGCGCAAGCAGTTCGGCGCGTCGATTGCCACCTTCGGCGCCATCAAGCACAAGCTCGGCGAGATGACGGCCCGCGAGTACGCGCTCGAAAGCATGATGTATCGCACCGCGGGGCTGATCGATCAGCGCATTGCCGCATCTCCGGATCACAAGACCGGCAACCCGGCGCCAATGCTGCAGGCGCTCGAGGAGTTCGCGATTGAAGCATCGATCGCGAAAGTGCTCGGCAGTGAGGTCCTCGACTTCGTCATCGACGAGAACCTGCAGATCCACGGCGGCAACGGTTTCGTTCGCGACTACCCCGCCGAAGCGCACTACCGCGATGCGCGCGTCAACCGCATCTTCGAAGGCACCAACGAGATCAACCGGCTGCTGATCCCGGGCATGCTGATGAAGAAGGCGATGAAGGGCGACCTGCCGCTGATCCAGGCGGCCAAGGCGCTGCAGGACGAGATCATGAGCCCGTCGATGAGCGCGCCGGATGATGCGGACGGCGTCCTCTCCGGTGAAGCCCGCGCGGTTGTCGCATTCAAGAAGGTCGTGCTGATGGTCGCCGGCACCGCGATGCAGCGCTATGGCACCAAGATCGAGCAGGAACAGGAAGTCCTCAGCTACCTCGCCGATATCCTGACCGACACCTACGCGTCCGAGAGCGCAGTGCTCAGGGCGCAGGAAGCGGCGCGCACCAAGTTGAACAACGCGGAGCTCCACCAGGACGCGGCGCGGATCACCGTGAGTGAATCAGCCGGCCGCATCGAGCTCGCCGCGCGCAACGCGCTGGCGGCAATGGCCGATGGCGACACGCTCCGCACGCAGCTGGCCGCGCTTCGCCGACTGTTGAAAGTGACACCGGCGAATACGGTTGCGCTGAGGCGCCGGCTCGCAGAAGCGACCAGCGCCAAAGGCGGTTATATCTTCTGAGGGGCGGCCTGGGCCGCTAACACTGCGGGCACCGCTTCTCTTACGGTCTCGACGATGCGATCGATTTCCGCGTCGGTCGTGACGAGCGGCGGTGCCAGGCAGATGCAGTCGAGCGCGACGCGCGTGTAGAGCCCGCGATCGAGCAGCGCATCGGTCAGCTTCTGCGTCAGGCCCGCTTCCGGCGGGAACAATTGCTTCGTCGCTTTGTCGGCGACGACTTCCACCGCCGCCATCAATCCGAGGCCGCGCACATTTCCAATGCCGTCCATCGATTCGAGCGTGCGCAACCCGCGCAACAAACGCTCGCCGGCGGCGGCCGCCTTCGCGACGAGGTTTTCCTGCTCGAGGATGTCGATATTCCTCAACGCCACGGCACAGCACGTGGGATGTCCCGAATACGTAAACGCATGCAGCCAGCGCTTCGATGCCGGCACGCCGTTGATGACATCGCGCAGCTTGTCGGAGACGCCGATGCCGCCGAGCGGCACGTAGCCGCTGGTGATGCCCTTGGCAAACTGCATGATGTCGGGCTCGACGCCGAAATGCTCGAGGCCAAACCACTTGCCGGTACGCCCAAAGCCGGTAATCACTTCATCGGCGATCAACAGCACGTCGTACTTGTCGCAGATCTCCCGAATGCGCTTGAAGTAATCGCCCGGCGGCACGATCACGCCGCCGGCGCCCTGCACGGGTTCGGCAATGAAACCCGCCA
>Ga0075418_10007266_pt1 | contig 12487 bp, 16 predicted proteins | sample SoiMetdeltSBSDD2_FD_81776 | JGI IMG/M metagenome (GOLD analysis project Ga0075418, IMG submission 81776) | Bulk soil microbial communities from a Populus tree surrounding site in Tennessee, USA - Soil MetaG P. deltoides SBSDD2 | ecosystem: Environmental > Terrestrial > Soil > Tree plantation...
GCCGCGCGCCAGCGGATCCGCGAGTGGGACGAGATCGAATTCGATCCAGGCGCGGCGGCGCTGCGGGCGCGCCGGGTACGCCGCCTCGACGCCATCACGCTGGCCAGCGAACCCCGCGCGGTGGTGGCGAACGAGGAAGCCGCGCGCCTGCTCGCCGACGGCATTGCCAAGCTCGGACTGGGACGTCTGCCGTGGAGCAAGGCGCAGCTCCAGCTCCGCCACCGCGTTGGTTTCTTGCGCGCGGCCGGAGAGGACGAGTGGCCGGACCTCAGCGATGCGGCGCTCGGCAACACGGCCGCCGCCTGGCTTGCCCCTTTTCTTGCCGGTAAGACGAAGCGATCCGAGATCGACACCGACGACCTGGGTACGGCGCTCGGTACCTTGTTGCCTTGGCACTTGCAGCGACGTTTGGAAGAGGAGGCGCCAACGCATTTCGAGGCGCCCACGGGCAATCGTCACGCCATCGACTACGAAACGGCGGGCGCACCCGCCTTGCACATCCGCGTACAGGAGCTGTTTGGGCTGAGGCAACATCCTTCGATCGCCCGCGGCAAGCTACCGCTCACCTTGCATCTGCTCTCGCCGGCGCAGCGGCCGATTCAGATCACGCGCGACCTGCCAGGCTTCTGGAAGGGATCCTGGGTCGCGGTTAAGGCCGAGATGAAAGGACGCTATCCGCGGCACCCGTGGCCCGAGGATGCCGCCTCCGCCGCTCCGACCGCCCGTGCCAAGCCGCGCGGGACATAGCAGACGGCGCCATTCCTGCAGGGCCGCCCCGAGGCAACGCACGTCGCGTGGGCGGACACCAACCTTACGCGTAAGGTTGTCCCATAGCGGCGCATCGGCCAGGTCGCGTGAACCGTTGCCGCTCAGTCAGGTCACTCGAACCGCCGATCCCGCAGCCGCAGCCGCGGAGCGAATCCACAGGCACGTATCCGAACCTCGCGCTGATCCTGATTTGGGTAACTCTGGTCGGGGCCGTGTGGCTTTTACCAAGCGAACCACGGCCGCAGATCGGCTCAGCGTGCCTGGGCCGACAATCTTCCTCCGGGCATGGCTGCCGTCCACCGCCTACTCATCGCCAGGCATCGCCCAATCGCGGACTGACCTCAAGGCCCTACAATCGGTGCAGGGCATCTGAGGAGCGTGGCTTTCCATTGCACGAGTGCCCCTGTCCAGCGTCCAGCAAGGATCCCGCCGACCCCTTAGCATCGCCGGATGCACTCCCCGGCAATGTTTTTGCGGTCACGCACATTTTATTGACCTGCAAAATCCGGAGCGATCCCGAAAGCGTATGGCGCCTCAGGCGTGCCCCATTCCTGCCTGCGATTGGCAGGGCCCGATTGGCGGGGGATCGGCTTGAGCGGGTTCGGGGACGATCGAAGGGAGATCCCACTATGAGAATCTTTCGGCGCCCTCGGGTTGGCACGGACGCGACCGAGGTTGCCATTCACGCGGTCAAGGCCTCCGAAGGGGGCCGCGCCGCCGCCATCATCTCGGCCATTGCCCTGGTCTTCTCGGCTTACAGCCTGTGGGAGACATCGCTCAAGCAGGCTGACCTCAATGTCTATGCCACCGGCGTGGTCACCTATGGGCGGGACACGTCCGATGATGCCTCCATACAGCCGTCGGGCGGCTTTGAGGTGCTTGCCGTGCCGGTCACAATCGCCAACGGCGGTGCGCGAGACGGCGCCGTCCTGTCGTTGCAGCTCGACGTCAAAAATCCCAGCACTGGTCTGACCGCACGCTTTGACGGTACTTACACCGCGGACGCGGCCTTTTTCGTCGATACCCGTGGCAAGCGACCAAAGACGCCCTTCAACGCGCTGGTGATTGCCGGCCGCTCGGCCTGGACCGGCACGGTCATCTTTTATCCCGTGAACTATAGCAACGGGAAGTCGCTGACGCCTGTGAGCCAAGTTGCTGCCTTTAACGACGAGCTGCGCAAGAAATATGCCGGCGAAATGGGTGGTGCCAGCAGCATCAGCGTATTGCGTGAAAAGCTTCCCAACCTCCCCGAGTTTGCCGAGCTCGATGCGTACGATGCGAAGGTGCTCAACCAGAACGGCAAGGTCGAGGCGACGCTGCGGCTCATCACTCCCGCGCCGAGCGGTTGGCTCGATCGGGTTCTCGGCACGCCGGTGCAGCCGATCATGCTCACCTTAGACATGCCGAACATTCCTGGCGACCGCGTCTCGCGCGGCGAGCTCGTGCGGTTGCGGACGATGGCCGTGGGATCCTGAGCCTCATTCTCCACTACGCCACCGTTCCCGGATCTCTGTCGGCGCGCCATCTGGAGCATGACCTCGCGCCTCTCGGCACGGGCTGTTGAGCAAATTAGCAGTGGCCCCCCATAGCCGTCGACTTGCTGCCATCGTTTTACTGAGGCGTGCATTGGGCTGAGAGGTGGATCATGGCACGCAACGGCATAACGCGGCGTCAATGCGGGATGGCCATGGCTGCCAGTGCTGCGGCTGCCGCAGCCGCACAGCAGATGAGCGGGGTTCCCTGCGCAACCGACGCCACCAGGACCATTGACGAGCGATACGTACCCTCCCCGTCCTCCAAGTTCGGTGGCGAGATCAGTCCCAATGCGCCCGCTCCCAACCACCCTACGGGCTTGCCCCGCCTTGTTCCGCCCAAGAGTGCGCCCAACGTCCTGCTCATCATGACCGACGACGTCGGCTTTGCTGCGCCGAGCAGGTTCGGCGGCGTGATCCCGACGCCGGCCCTCGACCGCAGCGCCAGCGCGGGGTTGTTGAGCTGCGCGGTACTCCTACTTTTTGGCTTCCGGCAAAGAGCGTATCTCCGCGTCCGACAACCGCAGCTTGATTCCGGCCAACTGTTCGAATTTGTCGGCGTTAATGGCCACGACCTTTGAACCGAGACCGAGCATTCGGCCAATGTCTACCTGGATGGACTGGACCTTGCCGTCCGACCCCCTAACGACTTGAGCGACCTGGCCCAGGGCTTTGTCATCGGAACTGTAAACGGGCATGCCTACACGAGCCATTAATCCCTGCACCCTCTGTCCCAAGATGGTGACGATGGTTTCGCACGCTGGAGAGAGCGATGCCTTCTTCTGCGCCACGCACTGTCCGACACCACCCGTTTCGCCGCAGAGTGCACGCACTTCGCTCCAGCACATTTCCGTAATGCGCTCGGCGCTGCGTTCAAGCGTGCTCGAGACGCGGTCTAGCGCCGCCTGACACCTGCGACTGAATTGATCTTCGTGAGCCCGCATGCATAACACCAGCCGACCTGCTCCAGGTGTGACCCTGGCACAAAAATCATCGATGTCATCGGCGCATGCACCCTGGACTGTCTCGATTGCGTTAACCATGCGATCCCTGAATTCGGATCTTAATTGGTCACTCGGCTGCTCGCTCCGCGCATCACGGTCACCACTTCTCTCGACGTTAGCGGGCTCACGCCCTTCAGAGCGCTGCGCCTCCTGGCTCAGTGTAGGCAGTGGTGCAAATATTAGCGCCGCCGCCACGAAAACGGCCTTCTGCATTCGATCTCTCCCATTAAGCTCTCGTCCCACTTGGCGAGAGTGCACAGTCTCGATTGCTGAGACGTTGATCGGGGCTAGTTATTTCCTCCAAGGCGATCGCGGAACCGATTGAGAAGAGGACCAAGATCGTCTCGGTTGCGGACGCGGTCCGAAATTAAATCGCGCAGATCGTTGCGCCGCTCCATGCGGTCTCGCAAGAGATCGCGGAGATCATCACGAGTCGCCAATCGATCCAAGATAAGGTCGCGCAGATCGTTGCGTCGCTCCATGCGGTCTCTCAAGAGATCGCGGAGATCATCACGAGTTGCCAACCGGTCCAAAATGAGGTCGCGCAGATCGTTGCGCCTCTCCATGCGGTCTCGCAATAGGTCGCGCAAATCATCACGGCTCCGCGAGCGATCCGAAATGAGATCACGCAAATCGTTGCGTCGCTCCATTCGGTCTCCGAGGAGGTCGCGGAGATCATCACGGGTTGCCAACCGGTCCAAGACGAGGTCGCGCAGATCGTTGCGCCGTTCCAGCCTGTCTCTCAGAAGGTCGCGCAAATCATCACGAGTTGCTAAGCGGTCCAGAATGAGGTCGCGCAGATCGTTGCGCCTCTCTACCCGGTCTCGCAATAGGTCGCGCAAATCATCACGGCTCGAGGACCGCTCCGAAATGAGGTCGCGCAGATCGCCACGGCCCTCTGCTCGATCCCCAGCAAGGTCGCGTAATCCCTGCGCTGACGCTGCCGTTGTGGTCGCAAGAAGGGAGGCCGACGCGGCAAGGGCGAATGCAGCTGATGCAATGGCGGATGCCCGCTTCATCGAGATTCTCCTTGGCTATCGTGTTGGACTGATTGAACCAGCTCAGCTTTGGAGCTGGCCCCGTGCTGAAATTTACTACGCTCCTGCGCTGCACCGGCAATGAGTGGAAACCCCGAGATAACGACCGGCGGTCAATGCAGTAGTCGAGGCGCTAGGCGCACCTCTTGCAGCTCCACGCCGGACTATTTTTTAGGCGTTGCCTCCCGTCTGGCACCGATGGCCGCCTACAGACCCTGTTGACGGTTGGTCGTGGTTCTTTGGTAGTGCCCGCCTCGTGTTCGGGTGGCATGCTCATAAAAAGGGGACCACTCTACCCCTTGTGGGTCCCCCTGATTCAAAACTCTAGCGAGAGCCATGGTATGTCACGAGATCCTCGTTTCGTTTCATCCCTTCATCGGGTCGAGAAATGCGCGCTAGCTTTCGCTGCCGCGCTTACGCTCGGTTGGCCGCCACTTATCGGCAATGCGCAGGTGTCGAAGAAGTTGAGCGCTGCCAGCCTCGAAGGCTCGTGGAGTGGTGGCGGCACTGTATCGTTCGCCGCTGGCGGGAAAGAGCAGGCGCGCTGCAGGGCGAGTTTCAGTCGGGCCGGCGAGCGTAGCTATACGGTAAATGCCACCTGCGCCACGGCCTCTGGTAAAGCTGCCCAGACGGCCACAGTGCGGCAGGTCGGCAGCAACAGATACTCCGGTAGTTTTTACAATAGCGAGTTTTCGATCTCCGGCGTGATCGACATTGTCGTGCACGGGTCAAGCCAGACCATACGCCTGATGAGCGACAGCGGATCTGGTGTCTTAAATCTCAGCCGATAGACGACGCTGACCGCATCGCAAGTTTTTCTCGCGGCCGTGGCTCGATCATTATCGGGACCGCCCTCAAATTGCGCCTTTAAAGCAATTGCCACTCGAAGGGCCTTTGAAGGCCGATCCGTAGAGAGCTAACCAGAGCGTCACCATCATCGAGGCGACGACAAGGTAACCTATAACGTAACAGCGACCCCCTGCGACGATCTCATCAGTGCGGGGAGCGGTGGACACGACGTTCCCTCTTGCAGGCCCTCTTGCAGGACCGCAACGCATTGACGGTTGGTTCATCGAGGCGCCGGATGGGCTTTCCGGCAACAGCGAAACCCGAAAACTTGTGAGCGATGAACGTCTCAAGCATCCCATCGCTAAGGTCATTCGGAATCAGGAGATCGACGATGTGCCACTTGTCGCCGTCTTCGATAAACGCGATGGGACGGCCTTTCGACCAGCCACCGTTGGGTGTCACCACGTTCACGACAAACTGTCCTGAAATATCCAAGCGCATGTTAAGCTGCCCGACCGAGTTGCAGAGCCTCAAATTCAAGTCCTTCTGGGCAATGAACAACCGTGAAAATTGCCGTGGCTCTCCTCGCCCGCAAACCGGATGGCAGCTTGTCGGGTAGAAAAGAGTCCCGCCCGCCGGCCGGTGGTCTCCCGAATGACCCAGGCACCCGTCGAGCTGAGGCCGAGCCGGAAGTACGGCGCGGTGGCTGTCGGCAACTGACTCGGGAAGACAATGCCGGCCACAAGGTTGAGAGACATGACACGATCTTTCCTCACGCATCTGGATGCTGGAGCTATGCCTCGTCGCATATGAATTCGAGGGGGACAGACGACCGACGGCATAAACGGGAAGTATATGGAACCGAGCCCGGCATACCGACGTGAAACTGCCGAGCCGGCGATTTTCAGTTTCTAGGGCGATGGCAATGCATCAGACCAGCGTCAGGCGGTGCATGGATCGTACGTCCACGCTCAATCTTTGCAAGGCAGAGAACTCAAACGTTTGGCGTCGCCGACGAACGTCAAGGGTCTTGCGGCACCGACAAAGAACCTCGGTGATTTGCCAGGTTCGCTAAATGAAATCAGCACGGTGCTAAACGTTGCTCGGCGCGGCCCTGGAGAGCTTTGAGGCTGGCAATCTCAAAAGCTTTCCTGTTCTATCGGCTCTGCTTGCATGCCAGGGAAGCGCCAACCACAAGCGCCCACCTGGAAGTGCACGCCTTGCTGGTGCGCTGCTATTAGGCGCAACCGATAGGACCACCGGGCTCGTCAGGAGATTTGCCGGCTGCTTCAGGGATGGGCGCGACGCGGCGAGCATCGAGCACTCGCTTTCCACGCTCGTGGGTCAGCGCCTGTTTGCAATCGCGCCCGGCTACGAGGACCTCAACGATCATGACGAGCTACGGCACGATCCGGTGATGGCGGTGCTGTTTGGTAAGCTCAAGGCCCGACGCAAGAGCTGTGCTCCGATGGCGGGAAAGTCGACGCTCTCGCCATTGGAAGCGGCGCTCCTGCCAGCTCAGCGCACCGGTCTGCAGTCCCGCACCTGCAGAGACACGCCCGGCCATGAGTGTGCATTGCCACAATAGCCTGACGATTGCATCCCGGCATAGCTTAAGCTTTGCTGGCCGTGGGCTGAGAGATGTCATACCCGCTAGACTCGTCTCAGCCCTGCGAGCCCGTTTTTTTGCGTCAGAGCTTCAAGCTCTGATCGCAGTGACCGAGTAGACGCTCGGAGGTAGGCGGCCCCAGCCGTCCGGGGGCTAACCTTCGTGTCTCACGCTCGGACGGGGGCAGCGAATGGCCCTCGACTCGCTCGAGATGAAGTTGCGCTGCGCAAAATGGAGCCAGCGCTTGCCACACATCACCAGAAAATTGGCATTCGACGGATCAAAGAATACCTCGTCACGTTATGGTCGAGGAGGTGTTTCCGATGCCTCGCTACTACTTTCATGTGAAGCGCGGACAAGTGACCGTGCTCGACCATGAGGGGGCTGAATTATTAGATCTCGCGGAGGCGGAAAAGGAAGCGCTGCGACGCGCACAGGAGATTCTGGCGCGAGATGGGCTCATGGCTAAAGGTAGTATCATCGTTGCGGATGATAACTGGCGGACGCTGTATGAGGTGCCTTTCTAAGGGTGCAATACCTCCCAGAGCCATCCTTTCGACAAGGACCTCAACGTGCGCGCCCCTTGCTGAGGTATCCGCTTGTGACCTGCTGCAGCGCGCTGGCAAACAAAAGGCCCCCACACGACAATCGACATCTGCAGGAGATGCCGTCGCCGCGCGCCGAGGCCAGTCGCTGACGCTGTGCATAGGGCCGTCAGGGGAAGGACAGGATAAATCCTGCCCTTACGGTGTCCAATCACGCCCCTTCACAAATCCGGATTACCAGAACGGTGTGCGGTCTTGTTAGCATGCCAATGGGGCCGACGATGCACGCTCCGCGACGGCTGATCGATGACCTCCTCTCGAACAGGTCATACCCGTCTGCCTTAAGATGATCGAGCACCTCCCGAAACTCGGTAATGTGCCAAGGCTCAAGGAACGTCAGGGTGTCGATGGCATCGAGGAAGGTCCGTTCTGTAAGCGGCGTGACTGGTGGAATAATTTTTCCAGTCCCGGCGAAGGCGTAAAAGCCTCATCTTCGCTTCGTCACGAAAACCTAGATGAGCATTGCTCTCCCCTAAAAAGCACCCTGGCTAGGGGAGCGGCCACAGGGCGCAAAATCCTCGGGGCGCGCGCAACCGTGTGGAGCGGAAGCCGTTTGGAATGAGCACGGCAGCATTACTGGCACCAGCCGCCATCGGTTTAGTTCCTCGTGCCCCAACTGTGGTACGTTCGCAAACGCACACGGACCACTGTGGTCTTGACTCCCCATTCCGCTAACATTGGGGACAGCGGCGGTGCTTTGAGGCGCCACCATGTCTCCGAACCTCCGCCAACAAATCTCGGCTTGCAAGAACCGCGTCGGGTTGGTGCGCGCTCAGATCGCTCCAACCAGATTTGTGAATGTACTTGTCGCAACCAGGGGCATGATCATCTTGTCAGCCTCATCTACCGTGTAGGTCCCGAATCGGTGGGCAAAGGCAGGAAGCGGCCGTCCCTTCAAAGATCGGAAAGCGGCAGCCGCAGAAAAACCCATGCGACGAAACATGGGAACTCCATCACAAAAACCCTCTGCATGCGCACGATGGTGCATAATTCCGCCGAAATCGGTACCTATGTGCCCGCCCGCCTGTCGAGCGTATCGACTCGGGCTCGTCGAGTCCCGGCTGGCGCGCACCATCGATCGCGAGACCCGCACATTCGTGACCGAGCGCGTGGGCAACTTCGGCGTAAAGGATCGGTGAGATCGGCGTCAAGGACGTAATTCTGCCGGGCGACGTTCGCGAGCTGCCCAACAAAGTCGTGGAAGCGGAGCGCACGGCCAAGGCCAACCTGATCCGGCGCCAGGAGGAGACGGCGGCAAGGCGGTCTTTGCTCAACACGGCACGGCTGATGGAGGACAACCCTCTGCTGCTGCGCCTGAGGGAGCTGGAGGCGCTCGAGAAGTTGGTCGAGAAGGTCGGCCGCATTGATCTGCATGCGGGTGCCGGAACCGGTGGCCTCGATGCCCTACTGCAGAACCTCTACCGCATGCTGGGCGAGGTCGACGCGGCCAAGCCGGCCTGAGCGCGAAAGGCGAGCTGTTGCAAGACGGCTCCTCTTTCTGCGTCGAACAGTGCGCTGACCGATTGGAAGAATCGTGACGGCTGGTCAATCGATGCCCGTTGGCGCCAAGTAAGGTGCGACGGGCACAGCTGCCGCGCCGCCTACCCTATCACTGCGCGCTTGCTGCCCCCGCGCTCCGCCCCGGCAGCACGGGAACTGCACCGAGCAGCCGGCGAGTGTAGGCATGCTCGGGTTGCCTCAACACGCGCTCGGCCGGGCCTGTTTCGACGATCCTTCCCATCATCATTACGGCGACACGGTCCGCGAAGGCGCGCGCCACCGAGATATCATGCGTTATCAACAAGTAGGCGATGGCACGCTGTTGCTTGATATCAAGCAAAAGATTGAGGATCTGGCCGCGAATTGAAACATCGGCTCCGGACAGAGGTTCGTCAGCGACAATGAGCCGTGGCTGCGGAGCCAGCGCGCGAGCGAGGGTCAACCGCTGTCGTTGCCCGCCGGAGAGCTCGTGCGGCAAGCGGTTGAGATACTCATGCCCTGGCCGCAGACCTACGCTTTCGAGCAGGGCGATCGCCTCCGTCTCCATGGCAGCTCCACGCACGGCCAGGGCCTGCAGCAAATGTCCTCTCGCGGATCGGCGAGGATTGAGAGCGGCGGCCGCATCCTGAAAGATCGGCTGCATTTCGGCCCGCACCCGCCGAAGCTCGGCGGCGCCAAGTTGTTGCAATTGGCGTCCGGCAACGAACACCGAACCGCCGTCCGGCGCGAGCAAGCCGAGCGCGATCCGGCCAAGCGTCGACTTGCCCGAACCGCTCTCGCCGACCAGGGCCACCGTTTCACCGGCAGCGACGTGCAGATTGACTGAACAGAGAGCGACAACGCTTTCCGTACGCGAGCGTCGGAAGGTCTTCGACACATCCCTGAGCTCTAGCAAGGGCACGGTCACGACGGCGCTCCATTGCGACCCGTTGCAGCCGCCGATTGGCCTGCGCCGTAGAGCCAGCAGCGCACCGCATGCTCCAGCTGCAGCGCTACCGGTCCGGGCATCAATTCGGTGCATTGGGGCATGGCGCGGCTGCATCGCGCCACGAAGGGGCAGCCTGCTTGCAAGCCTGTCAGATTGGGAGGTTCGCCGGCGATGGTGACAAAACGCCCATTCCTGTCTCGATCCGCCTGCGCAGCATGCATTAAGCCGACCGTGTAGGGATGAGCCGGAGCCTCGAAGATGCTGGCCGTGCGGCCCCATTCGATGGTACGCCCCGCATACATCACATAAATACGATCGCAGGCCGATGCCACGATGCCGAGATCATGGCTGATCAAAAGCATCGCCATGTTCAGCTGCGCGCGAAGGTCTTTGAGCAGTGTAAGAATTTCCGCCTGGGTGGTGACATCGAGCGCCGTCGTTGGTTCGTCGGCAATTAGTAGTTTCGGTCGACAGGCAATGGCGATTGCCAGCAAGACGCGTTGGCGCATGCCGCCGGACAGCTCGTGCGGGTAGGAGACCGCGCAGGTTACGGGAAGCTTGACCTGCTCGAGAAGTTCGCGCACGCGCGCGTCGACGGGCAAGCCAGGTGTATGCAGCTCTACGCTTTCGGCGATTTGCCGTCCGACACGCATGACCGGGTTGAGGTAACTCAGGGGATCCTGAAAAACGATGGCAATGGGCTGACCTCTCACTCCCACCCAGCCATCCTCCGTGAGATGGGTCACGTCGCGTCCGGCAACGCGAATGCTTCCCGACTCGATGTGCGCGGGCGTCAGACCGAGGACCGCCCGGGCAACCGTGGATTTGCCGGACCCAGATTCGCCGACCAATCCCACGGCTTCACCTTCGGCAATCGACAGGTTGACCGCCTGCAGGGCGTGCACCACGCGCCGACGCGTCCTATAGCTCAGGCTAACGTCCACAATGTCCAGCAGCGGAGGACCGTTCATTGCGACGCCGTGCGCGGATTGAGTGCGGACCCGAGCGCATCCCCGAGCAGATTGAATGCGAGCACAGTTAAAAATATTGCGGCGCCTGGAAACACCGACAGCCACCAGGCATTGAACAGAAATCGCTGGCCGCTGTTGAGCATGCGGCCCCAACTGATGATTTCAGCGCTGCTCAGACCAAAAAAGCTTAGGGCGGCTTCGAGAAGAATCGCTTGCCCTACGATCAAGCTGCCAGCGGCCAGGGCAGGCGCCAAGGCGTTGGGTATGATCTCATTGGCCAAAATCGTGAATTCCCGCGTGCCTAGGCAACGGACGGCATCGACAAACTCCAAATGCTTGAGCCGCATCACCTCTCCGCGCATTAGGCGCGCGACCTGTGGCCACGCCAAGAGCGAAATCACCGCCACTACTTGCGGCAAGCCGGGACCGGAGAGCGCAACGATCAGGGCCGCCAAAATGAAACTCGGCACGACCTGGAAAATCTCCGACACGCGCATGAATAACAGGTCAAGCACGCCACCGTAGAAGCCGGCCGTCGCTCCGACGACGACGCCAATTGTTGTGGCACCGAACGCCGCGGCAAAGCCGACGGTGAGGGAAACCCGGATACCGTGCAAGATGCCCAATAGGACGTCACGTCCCAGCTCATCGGTACCCAGCGTGTGTGTGCCCGACGGCGGCTGCATTACCGCGCTCGTGATGTCGTGGGGGTCGGAGCCGGGGACAACCTCGAGCACCAGCATGACCAGGATGAGAACCAGCACATAAAAGCCGGCCGCCACGCCGTAGCGATGCGACGCGAAGCGAAGCCCGAACTCACGCATGGCTGCGCTGGCCCACTCGCACGCGAGGATCGAGCACGCCATAAAGGACGTCGGTCACAACATTGGCAACCACCACGGTCATTGCCGTAAACAGGAAGATGCCTTGCAGCACAGGATAGTCGCGATTGCCGATCGAGGTGATGAACAGATTACCCAGCCCCGGCCAGGCGAACACCGTCTCCACCAGAATGGCCCCCGTCAGCGAGTAGCCAAAATTGTAGCCGATTACCGTCACCACCGGGATCAGGCTATTGGGGAGAACATGGCGCCAAAGCACCGCGCGCTGGGCCAGTCCCTTAGCCCTTGCCGTCAAGACATAGTCCTGCGACAGCGTTTCCAGCACGCTTGCCCGTGCTACCCGCGCCACCACGGCAACGTAGAAAATGGTGACGCTGAGGGCAGGTAACACTAGGTGCCAAAGGACATCCCAGACCGCCGCCCAGCCCGTCGGCGTGTTGCGCAAGGTGATCATCCCCTGCGCCGGTAGCCATTTGAGCTTGATGGCGAAAACGATGACCAGCAGCTGGCCCAGCCAGAAAATCGGTATCGAATATCCGACGAGGCTCAGAGCCGTGATGCCGCTGTCGTAGATGCTGCCAGCGCGCGGTGCCGCCGCCAGGGCCAGGAAGATCCCCAAAATTGCCGCGAGCGTGAGCGCGGGAAGCATCAAGAGGAGCGTCAAGCGAGCACGATCAAGAATGAGGCCCAGTACCGGCTGACGGTTGGCAAAGGAAAAGCCGAGATTGCCGTGCGCCAGGTTCCACAGGTACAGGCCCAGTTGATGCGTGAGCGGTCGGTCCAACCCGAACTCCTGCCGCACCTGCTCGATGTATCCCGGCGGCGTCGGGAAATCACCGACGAGCGCCTGTACCGGGTCACCGGGCACAATGTGCACGATCATAAAATTGATGACGACGATA
>Ga0075418_10007269_pt1 | contig 12485 bp, 9 predicted proteins | sample SoiMetdeltSBSDD2_FD_81776 | JGI IMG/M metagenome (GOLD analysis project Ga0075418, IMG submission 81776) | Bulk soil microbial communities from a Populus tree surrounding site in Tennessee, USA - Soil MetaG P. deltoides SBSDD2 | ecosystem: Environmental > Terrestrial > Soil > Tree plantation...
GGGTTCTGGGTTCAGGGTTCAGAGTTCAGGGTTCTGGGTTCTGAGTTCAGGGTTCAGAGTTCAGGGTTCCGCGTTTCCGGTTGTGTCTGATGAGTCTCCGACGCGAACGCTTGAAGCCTGAACCCTGAAACCTGAACCCCGAACCCTGAACCCCGAACCCTGAACCCTGAACCCTCAAACCGGAACTAGATTCCCTCGGACAACCCACGAGTAACCCATCCGTGATGTTGCCGCGCGTGGTCTCCGTTGACTGCGATAACCCCGCCGATAGTGCCATCAGCCCAGGGCGCGCCCGGCAGACGCTCCGCCAGCTGCTCATCCGAGAGTTGGGCGAGCAAGGCGAGCGTCTCGCCGCGAATCTTCTGACCGAGCGCCACAATTTCGCTAAAGCTCTTGTCTCGATGTTTTTGCACCCACGCCTCATTCATCGCGTGCACGCGGGTCATCACTTCTTCGCGTGATGAAGGTGTGCCGTCCGAGTTCTTCATTATCCCGATCGGATTGGGATCGCCGGCTATGTACTTCCGAATAATGCCGTTGAACGCCGCTTCTATGCCCGCGAGATGAGCTAGATGGTCCTTGGCGGTCCAGGATGCTGCAGGATCGTGTCTGCTGGTAGTGATTCTTCGGGTCAATTCGTCGGATGGCATAGCGGCCCAGGTCTCCAACGTCCAGGCCCGCTCCTGGTTGAGCTTGATCTCGATCTCCGTGCGGTTCATCTGTGGACTCCGATCTTTTGGTGTCGTGACGGGTTATTACGTCGAACAATTCGTACGCGGAAGAACGAATTCATTCGTTCTCTTCATCCTCGCGTATCTTCAATGCCGCCAGGTAGTAACGAATTTATTCGTTCTGTTCATCTTCGCGAATCTTCAATGCCCCGGCGCGACAAGATCTTAAAATCTGATCCGAAAGCTTTTCATTTTTGACCGCCCGCGACAGCATCAAGCCGCCCACACACTGCGCGATGATCGCCAGCGCTTGATCGCGAGACGATGATGAGCTCTCAGACAACAGGTTCTCGATCTCACTCAGGAATCGCAGAAACTCGAGCTCGTAGCTTTCTCTCGTGGCATCGCTTTTTCGAGACACGTCCGAGGTTAGAGCGGGTAGCGGACAGCCGCTGCTCACATTATCGCGATGGGTCCGGCTGAGATAGCCTTTGATCAAACCGACGAGCGGATCGACGGTACCGACGGTGTTGCCTTTGATCGCGCGCAACCCTCGGTCAGGACCAAGCGCCGTTGTCATTGCTTCCGCGAACAACGCTTCCTTTGAATCGAAGTGAGCGTAGAAGCCTCCGGCGGTCATCCCGGCTTCCGACATGATCGCGTCGACTCCGACTCCGTCATAGCCGGACTCTCGAAACAGCCTGGCAGCGGCGTCCAGAATTCTCCGTCGAGTCTCTGCCTTTTGCTCTCTCGGATATCGCACGCGGTTGATAGTATGACGATCGTCATACTATAGTCAAGAATTGTAGTCCGTGGTCCGTAGTCCGTTACCCGTCGTTCACTGGTCATTTGTCAACATCACTACGAACCACGGACTACGGACCACGGACTACGGACCACGGACCACGGACTACGGACTTAGCTCTCGCTGTCTACTTCCGCGGGCCTGCGCTAAAATAGAAACCGTTGGTGACGTCTATGAAACTGGTAATGGTCGGTGGTCACTCGAGAAATGTCGGAAAGACTTCGGTGGTCGCGGGAATCATAGCTGGGTTACCCGAGTTCAATTGGACCGCCGCAAAAATCACCCAGTTCGGTCACGGCGTCTGTTCAGTAAACGGTGAAGCGTGCGGCTGCGCGGTAAGCGAACACCAGTTCTCAATCACCGAAGAACGCCTTCGGGACACCGGCACCGACACGTCTCGGTTTCTTGCGGCTGGCGCACGGCGGTCCTTGTGGGTGCGCACAAAACAAGGCGAGCTCGTTACCGCATTACCGGGCTTCAGGGCGAAGATCGAAGCCGACGAATTTGTCATCGTCGAGAGCAACAGCCTGCGGCGCTTTATTACGCCGGCGTTGTATATTCAAGTGCTCGACGCTACAAATCAGGACTTCAAGGTGTCGGCGCAACAGTACTTCGATTTAAGCGACGCTTACATACTGGTGAAAAAGAAAGGCCAGAAGGATCCGACTCCGGCTGACAATGCGCTGCTGGCGCGCGAGATCGAAAAGAACAAGCCGTATTTTTTTGTGAACGAAGAAGACAGTTTTATTAGTCAGGAGGTTGTCGAGTTTGTCCGATCAAGACTCGCAGTTGGCGCCGGTGATGTTGCGAGACGCGTACGCCCGGCCAATTAAAGACCTGAGGATTTCGGTCACCGATCGCTGCAACTTTCGCTGCACGTACTGCATGCCTTTGGAGGAGTACGTATGGATCGATCGCAGCGAGATTCTCAGTTTCGAAGAGATCACTCGGCTGGCGCGTCTATTCGTCGGTCTTGGCGTGGAGAAGATCCGGATAACCGGCGGCGAGCCGCTGGTGCGCAAGGACCTTCATATGCTTGTTGGGATGCTATCGAGTATCGAGGGACTCCGCGATCTCTGTCTGACGACCAACGCTTCGCTGTTGGGCGACCAGATCGATGATCTGGCAGGCGGCGGTCTCAAACGCATCAACGTGAGTCTCGACACATTGGTACCTGAAAAGTTCAAACTGACTACCAAGCGCGGGGATCTGGACAAGGTTCTGGAAGGTTTGTTTGCGGCTAAGAAGCTCGGGCTTCACCCGATCAAGATCAACGCGGTGATCGAGCGAGGGGTGAACGACGATGACATCCTCCCGCTGGTTGAGTTTGCGCGAGAACACGGATTCTCGATGCGCTTTATCGAGTATATGGATGTAGGCAACGCAAACAACTGGATCTCAGAGAAGATGGTATCGAAGAAAGAGATTATCGAAACGATCGATGCGCGATACCCGCTTCGAGAAGTCGGCCGAGAACACGGCACTGCGCCGTCCGTTGACTACGAGTTCACGGATGGTATTGGCGACATTGGAGTAATCGCATCAGTGACCGAACCATTTTGTTCGAGCTGCACCCGAGCTCGGCTGACAGCAGACGGCAAACTCGTAACTTGCCTATTCTCCGATGTCGGCCACGATTTAAAAACGCTGATGCGCGGTGGCGCGACCGATGAGCAGTTGGTAGAACTGATCAGCTCAGTTTGGCGCCAGCGGACGGATCGTTACTCCGATGAGCGTCTGGAAGCAATGAACTCCCCGGAAGGTTACCAACCGAAGAGTCATCACAAGATCGAGATGATTACGTTGGGGGGATAACTGACAGCCGCTCAATTATTCCATGACACGCGCCGGCGGCTTGATCTCGATGTGTCCGTGATTGTCATGCCCGTCAGCGAAAACACAAAGACCCTCACCTCTCAGCACCGCGTCATTTAGAAGCACTCGTTTGGCAAGCGGTTGTGCTCGAAACGCCAGTAACATTGCCCTCATCGCGTTTCTGTCATACGAAGTGCTGCCCACGGTGATGCCGCCGCCGACACCTCCATCCTTGCGAGGCAATCTGATATCCGAAGCGAGTCCGCTTTGATGAGTCGCGTGCGCGCCAGTAAACCCACCCTGCGGAAGGCTGGTGTCATTGATCGACAGCGGCGGCGCAGTGGGATGGCTGTTCATAAAGCTCACTCGGTATGCTGCGCCCGAAGTTCGAAGCGTATCAGCGAGCCAGTCGACGCCGAAGTCGTGGTTGTCGGAATGGTCGGCCAATTCGGTATTTACAAACCCTTCCGCGATCGACCCTGGCGGCATCATCAGCCAGCGAGGAGCGTTTAACGCCTGGAGCCACTTGAGAGTGTCGCCGTTCACATCGACCCGGCCGTCACCGGTAATCGTATTTAGACCAGCTTTAATAGTCTGAAATAGCTTGATCGTCTTGATCGTCAGCTGGTCGACCTGATCAATCGCGCCTGCCCCGGCAAGCCAATCATAGCCCAGTTCGATAAGGCGCGTTTTCACCGTGCGAACATCGTCGGGGTTGTTTAGTCCTCCAGCGCCGACGTTGCCCTGAATGTTTATTGGCATTTTGAACCTCCGTGACGAGTGCTCGGGTTGCCTCGCTATAGCACGAATTTATTTGTTACTAAAAAAGTGGTTGAGACCATTTGCACGCCCTTTCGAGCTTATACTCCTTGGGTGTCGGTGGCGCAGCTGCGTTCAGTAAACCTTCAAGTCGTGGTCGCGCTCTGAGAATAGATACGTTTACGGCTTTGGCTGGCCCGCACCGCTTTCCGACTCTACATTCCTTGTTTTGGATCCCTTGCGCAGCAGGTTCTTCACGCCGAACAGCGATTCCAGGGTGTCTTCCCAGAACGGCGCGCCGACGCTCAGCAAAAAAGTCATCACTATCCAACCGGCAAGGGTCATGAAGTCGTGTCTGCGCCTGCTAAGCCACCCCTGCTTAGACCAGAGGTCCGTGTTGAATCTCTCTTTAACGCCTTGCCAAGTGAGAGGTTGAAACCCGAAGCCGCTTAGATTTGCAACGTCCTTGCGAATCTTCTCTATGTCTTGCTCGATACTTTCAACGGTCACCTTTTCCGCATCCTCCGCAGCGGTTTTCCCCTTTTCCGCGTCTGCCTTTGCTTCGTCTGCTTTTGCCGCTTCGGCTCTTTTCGCTTCCGCGTTCGGGGTGCCTACCGCTGCGTCTGCTTCTTCTTTCGCCTTTTTTGCTTTTTCGGCGGCTTTCTCCGCGTCTTCCGCTGTTTGAGTGACCTTATCTTTGGCGGTTGCCCGACGTGACTCGTTGGCTTTTGTGCGCTCTTCGCCTATCTGCACAAGCTGATTCCGTAAGGAATCATTGGTCACAACATTCTTGTAGACTTCGAAAACGCTCGCATTGAGGTAAGCGACGACAAGAAAGCTGATCACTATCGCCCAGGTCTTCATGCCGCGTGTGTAACGTTCCTCGAAGCTCTGCGTCACGGTGTCGTACCAGGTCTCAAATTCGCCGAGCTTTATTCGCAGCGGGGACACTGCATCGTCCAACATCTTGTTTATCTTGGCCAAAGCCTCCGAAATCTGTCTTAACAAATCCGACAGGGCTTCTAGATTTGTGATGACTCCCGCCGCCGCGGAAGCTTTCTTCGCTGCGTCCACATCCTCCGCTACCTTCTTTTGGATTTCTCCCAGGTTTGCCAGCACTTTCGACAAGTCAATGTCACGTAGGTGCAAAATGTTCCCGATGACTAGCGGGGAAGAGCCGGCGAAGACGGAGCTAAGGTCATTCAACAACGGAGCGAGTAGTTGTTGCAGCAGGGCAAACTTGGCGTTGGCGTCGCCACTCAGATCGCCAAGGTGGTTTTTGTTGATCGTGTTGATCGCGCTTTCCAGGCCGGCGATTTCGCCGAGGGCCAATTTCAATTTGGCCGTGAAGCCGCCCAACAGTGAATCGGGTAGGACCTTGCCCATGATCTTCTTCAGATCCTCTTTGGAAATCGAGTCCAGCATTCGTTTGCCGGTTTGGGCTACGCGGCCGATCTCTTCAAATCCCTTTATTACTTCATCGAAGAGTTTTTTGACGTCGGGACTAGGGTGCGCCGACGGGTCATTCGGATGCGGGCCACGGGTTATGAATTCATAAACCTTCCTCAGTATCGGAGACGAACCGAAGATCCGCTGTAGCCAGACTCGCAGTTTGCCGCTCATCGAAGTTGGGGCCGGTCCGGCGGTAGGATTGAAGTTGACTACGTTCTCGAACAGGTCAACAAGCGAGTCTTCAATTTGGCGGGACTTGATCTTTAATGCTTTCTTGAGCACCGATTGAATAGACTGCACTATTAAGCTCAACAGCAGAATCACAACAACGACCGCGATGATGTTGTCCAGCGCGTTGATATTGATCATAAGCTCCTCCCATCTTGTGTGTCCGGTCGGAAGGGCCGGACGCGCTTGGGGCACGATGCAGTGAATACGCTCCGTCGCCGGTCACACGGCAGCTTAAGTTTTTCGGAGCCGCAAGCTCGCTCTCTATTCGTTAAAGTAATGATCCTGTCGCTTCTGGTTTTGCCCGAACTCCTGGCGCCGTAGGTCATATCACAAAAAGCGGCCCTCTGTGAATAACCTATCTAGCCTGGAAGGGTATGATGTCATCATCGTTCACGCGCCTCGCTCGAGCACCAACGGCAGTCCCGTTCGGTAAGGACTTAGCTCCTGCTAGAGAGGCCCCTTAGCCAATCCCGAGATTGCGATGTGTTCAATTGTTAATGGTGGAGGAGTTCAAAACATTTCAGCCCATTTGAACCACTGTTCAGAGGTACAAATCTAATATCCGGCTGGACAGAGCATTCTTTGCCGCGGGATGCCGCAGATCTTTGCAGGGCAACCGACAGTTGTGTTAGGTAGAAACAGTCCCAACACCGATGTGGACTTACTTCCCATCGCGGGTGTGACTAAGCCGCTATTTAGGCCGGCGAAACCTACACCAATACTTCCCGGTTCGAAATTCGCCATGAACTAAAGGGGTTGGGCGATTATGGCCACGTGCTTCCGCCCCCTCCATAACAGATAAAGGGTTCGCTCAAAACCCTTTTTTTTCGCGTGCTTGGAGACAGATCCGGCACGAAGTAAAACCTTCCGTTAAGCCCCGCCGGTTTAAATAAATCGTCATAATAGAGATCCATGTGGTCCGAAAACGTCGAGTGCATACCTGTCATCGACGCAGGCTGCGCCGCCCTTCGATTCTGTAAAATATACTCGATATGGTCAGGTCGCATATTGAACAGCGCGATCTCTGTCACGCAAACTGGCACGGTGATTAACTGGGTACCCCACTGAACTGTTACTTGCTCACTACCATTAAGACCGATTACCGCTTCCATAATTGAAGCGACGTAGCCATACTTTTTAACAACCCCATTATTGACGGCGTAGAACTTACGCTCACTTAGTTCTGCAGCGCCGAAACAGCCTGTTCTGAACACAAGTGTCGGCCGTAATCTACCTGCTTCTTGATCTAGATTTCGTGAGTGTAGTTCGCGGCCCTCGAAATCCAAGATCCAATCAAAGTCATAAGGGCCATGTTCGGGCGTGGTATCACGGTCGGCGGGCTCGCCCCATCCAATGTAATCGGTGCAGCCACGAATCGTGACGCCTTTAGATTGATTTTTGCGTATCGTCATTGTCTCGGGTTGACCTTGGAGACTCCGGTGATTGAAGGCCAGCATTGGGAAATCCGCGGGACATGTCGCTTCGGTGACTGCAAGTGCAAATAAATGATCCTGGCGCGTGCTGAGAATTCCCACTCTGGCTTCATTTCGCATGGCGGGCGTTGCCGGATTTCCATCCGGGAATGAGAAGAAGAAAAGGCCATAGAATAGGACTCTCAGAGTTCTTTCGCCGCCTTGATCCGGGCAACCGTAATCCACATTGGCTTTGCTAACACGCTGCACTGATGTGCTTTGGTCGCCGTCGCTCAGCGTGGTGCTTGCTCTAATTATGGTCAATAAAAACAAAAGTAAAGTTAGAGCGACAACCACGCATGACCGTGAACGCCAAGTGGCACTGGTGTTCATTGTTGCTTGTTTTTTGATGCTTTCCTGAGTCATATTGTAATCCTCCCTTTATCCAAACTAATAATCAGCGATTCCTCCAATCAGATTGAATGACGCCCAGTAGTACGGATGCCGATATCGACTGTCAGCACCGGTGAGCATCGCCACTTGAACTTGTCTGAGTGCTTCTGGGGTTGAGAGCGATTCGCTTTTACGCATTCGATGGAAGCGAATCATCAACTCGGTTGTAAAATCAGAATCAACTGACCACAGACTAGCCACCACTAACGGCACGCCAGCCGCGATGAACGCGTGCGCAAGACTGATCGCACCCTCTCCGCGATAATATCGTTCATTCCCAGTTTGGCACGCAGAGAGCACCGCCAGTTTGGCTAATGGAAGTCTTGTTCGAAAAATCTCCGAAGCTTCCAGCGCTCCGTTCGGAACGCCGGTCCGAGAGTCGTCGCCCGGCTCATCTTCAAGCAGCAACCTTGATTGCATCGGCGATGAATCGCTCGTACGGAAGTGCGACGCCAGATGAATCACGTTTGCTCTCGGCAATTCGCGCAACACCGCCCCTCTGCTCGCGTGTCCTTTGACAAGGCACACTCGTGCGGGATAGTAACCGGCGACCTCTCGCGCCTCGCGTTCCGCTGATGGCAGAGCGGGAAGCTTGCCGTATTGATCCTGTTTGAAGTGAGTCACGCCAACACAAAGCGCAGACTCGCGATTGGTCTGCCTTTTCGCAGCCTCTTCCGTGCAATCGATCAGCACGTTTGAACTCGGCGTCAACGCCAGGGCGTAGTCCTGAATTAGATACCTTGCGGACGACGGCGACAGGAGTGAGTGGAAGGACACATTGTTGAGGATCTTGTCGGGCACGATGAATAATTGAGCGTTCTTGTCGAGTTTGTCTTCAAAAGGCCCAATCAACAGGCGATGCAAATCAGCGCTCAACCGGGCCAATTCGGGCGGATCGGAGACTGGATTTGACACGAGCCCGGAATAGTGTCCGACTATCTCGCTCAGCGATTTTGAATCGGTTGGTTGCGCCGATGATTCCAGCGGCGACGATTTCGTAAAAAACCAAATAATTAGCTTGTCATCGAGGACCGCGTACTGGAGGATCTGCGCTTGTTTCGGCAACTTCGCCTGGAGCCGCTCAAAGACCAGAGGCTCGACGACCGGTAGGGGCGACGTTCTCGAGGCTTCCTCCGGTGCGTTGCGCCCCCGATGGATTTGGTCTCTCAGAGAACGGGCCCTGCTCAGCTCAGCATAATCAAACGCGGCCTGCGGAGAGCCCCTTCTCGAATACTCGAAATCAATCGCAATGTCATATATGTCATTTTCGAGATCGAAAAATGTGTTTCTGTTCACGGCGTCCCATATCTTTAATCGATGATCCTCATAATACCGAATCGCCTTTGCCAGCTCCTCAGCCGCTGACGCATCGTCTCCCATTGCAACATAACTCAATACCAGGCCCTTGTGCCCTTGATGAATAAGAACCGGATGGTTGAGCCTGGTGTATATCTCGATTGACCGATTGTAGTTTGCGATCGCTGCGGGAAAGTCTCCGGCCTGGCGATTGAGGCTTCCAAGATGCAAGGCAGAGTATGCGGTCATCAACGATCCGGGCCTCTCAGTTGACCGTGCCCGTGCTATTTCGAGCGCACGCTCAACATTTGCAAACGCCTCGCCGAGATTATTACTTCTTGCCTGGAGCATCCCCAGATGGACATAGGCGGTGCAGATCATTGTCAGCTCGTCTAGTTTCAGAGCCGCTTCTAGTGCAGATCTTTGGTAGTCGAGAGAGGCGCTCACCAGACTTTCCGAGTACAAGGTCCAAGCTGTTCTTGCGTAGCAGAGGCACTTCTGATTCGGCTCCAACGGAGCGTCAGCGCTGAGCCGCAATAGCTGCTGAACACAATCAAGTGCCTTTGAGTGGTCCCCCAATGAACTGTAGGCCTTTACGAGGTCTGCAAGGGCAATCACTAGCCCGTAAGCATCCTGCGTCTCGGTCGCGACGTCCCTTGAACGATTGCCATCCGCGATTGCTCTGGAATACTCGTTCCGTATCAAATTGTGATTTGCCAACGCGTTTGAGGCTCGCACCTTTAGCCACTTGTAGTCGTCTTCTTCGCAAGCCTCCAGAATCTTTTGGAATCTTACCGGCGCCTGAGCCGAGTTGCCTTGCTGAGTACCGCAAATCGCCAACCAGTAGTCCGCCGAGCGGAACTCGGGTTTGTTCCCGATCTCATCGAAGGTGCGCTTCGCTTGTTCGTAACCTTCATACGCAGCTTTGAAGTTGGATCTTTCAATTTGAGTCTGAGCCGTCCTCGTCAAATCTCGGGCGGTTCTGAGAACTGGGCGTTGTGAGGGTTCCAGACTCCTGTAGAACCGCGCGAGATCGAGCGTGAACCGATCGCCAGTCTGGTCGAGTTCCAACTCTCCGGCGTAGATTAATGCGACAAGATAATCTTTTGACTCCTCGTTCGAAGTCCCGGGCGGAGTCTCCAGATACTGATCGATGAGTCGCTCTGTTGTAGAGTTTCCTACGCGCGCTCGGCTCTTGCTTAGTGCCTCCCACGCTGCACTCTTGTCGTCGGCACGATATGCCTGAAAAAACTGCTGGTGAAGTTGATCTTTTGTTTGTCCGATCCGGCTATCACGTTTCTCAAGCTCCTGAAGCCTTCTTCTCGCTTCGTCAGCCCATCTGGAATTCGGATCCTTATCCAAATAAAAGCGCCAGTCCCGTATGGATTGCTCTGCTGGAAGCATCATGTATTCGTGACATAGCGCTCGATTGAACAGCGCTTCCAGGAGACTGTCATCGAGTTCAATTGCACGATTCAAGTGCCCAATGCTTTTAGCGTACTGCTCCAGACCGCGCCCCTTTTCGCCCGCCGACTCGAATTCTTTTCCCCGCTCGAGTCGCGCAGCCCCGAGGTCGCCGTGAAGCTGGGCGTTCTTCTCATCGAGCTTTAACGCTTTCTCAAACTGGTCTATCGCTTTGTCAAACTCACCCTGCGCTAGATACAACCGGCCCAGATCGTGGTAGGACTTCGCACTCGGATGCTCATTCGCTTCAAGTTGAATCAGAGCTTTTGCGCGGTCGAGGGCAACGTCATCAGATTTGTCTTGCCCGGGTCCGCGCATGGTGGGCGGCGGTGGGGCGTAGCTCCATTCCGTGATTCGCGCTTCAGTCGGGCGTTGGTTGGGATAAGCCTCTCTTAGCGCTAGCATCCCCTTGCTCACTTGCGGTCGCGGTTGGAGTATGAGCCAAGCGACAAGCCCTACGGCGAGAATGATCACTGTGGCGGCAGCGAGCCGTAGATTGGGAGTGGAAAACGCTCTCTTCCACCACGGTAGGCGTTCGACAACGGGTTTGGGATCCGGAGTTGGTTTCGGACTGGGAGCGGGATTCGGATTGGGAGTCGGGTCGGAAACAGGATCTGGCACCGGCGCACACCTACTCAAAGCCTCCCCGAACTTCAGTTTCTTGCGGCGTTCGGGCGTCACCATGAAATAGCTGTCGAACCGCTCTCGTTCGCCTTCCGACAGCTCGCCGCTAAGGTAGTCGTCTACCAACTCGTCCTCCTCCGCAAGAAGCAGATCGGATAGCTCTTCATCTGCAAATACCTGTTCTTCAAACACTTGCTCATCCGCCTCGCTCAACTCACCAAGCAGATATTTCCTTAGAAGCTCCTTATTGTTGCCTTCTTGTTCCATGACTTCGCCAATCTCTGCTGCCGCAGAAACCGCTCACTTCTTAATGGCGGTTCACTTTGATTTGTTTCATCGTACTTCTAGTCCTAATCTTCACTTCCCCACTTTCTCATCATCCATCGTTCTCTTCCGCGACACACTTTTCAACGCATTCCCGGAGCTGTGTTCTGATTCGGTGCGATCGAATGCGTAGCGCATTTGGGGCAATCCCACGCTCGTCGGCCAGTTTCTTTCTCTCCTCAATCTTTTCGTGCTTCTCACCCGTGTAATATCTCAAAATCAGGTCGCGGTCGTTGTCCGAGAGATGTTTAAGGCATCGCTGCAGGCAGCGGTCCTGAAGCTCTTTATCGTCGTCTGAGCTCGGCGGCTGTTCAGGGTCAAAACTAATTGGTACCGTTTTCCTCCGGTTGAGCCACTCCAACAATACGTAACTCGCGAACCTGAGAAAATACGGCCAGCGTTCGCCGACGTACGTATCAGCAATCTCTGGCACCTTTCGGGTTACTCGGTTTATCGTCTCGTCGGCGAGTTCCTCCGAGTCCACCCCGCACCTCTTATATTCGAAGTATCTTATAAGCCTGAGGCGGATGATCTGGTATGTCGCGATCGCCTGCTCACGATCCGGATCAAGCCAGGTGAGAAATCTCTCGAAGTCTTCCGGAGTAATATCCATGGCTTCTCATCCGAGACCCATTCCGACGCCGTGTGCGTTTGTAAACCGTGAGCCCGGCGACGACTTCGCCTCAACCAAAGCGCTTACGCTCATGAAGCGCTCAACCCTGAGCGGTCTAAATTAGTACCTGAAAAGAAGGGGTCACTTAAATTACAACAAGTGCGGCGCTCAATCTACCACGAGCCATTTCACAAGGCAAAACCTTTTTGCGGTCAAGTTTACTTTGCGACTGTCGATAGCAGTTGGTGCTCGGTCTTACACGGACGCTTCATTTTTCTGCCACCTCAGAACGCCGCGCGCCCACGGCGTTGAACGAGTGACTCCGCAGTTTCCCATCGCGGCTTGTTGAGGTATCTTCTTAGAAACCACCAAACTCAAGGAGGGGACCGCGCGATGCCAAAGACTATCGGAATTCTAACCGGAGGCGGCGATGTACCGGGCTTGAATCCTTGTATCAAAGCAGTCGTCTATCGCGCCGTAGATGAAGGCTACCAGGTCCTCGGCATTCGGCGCGGGTGGGGCGGCCTCCTTAACTTTAATCCAAAAGAGCCCGAGAGCTTCTCAGA
>Ga0075418_10007270_pt1 | contig 12485 bp, 7 predicted proteins | sample SoiMetdeltSBSDD2_FD_81776 | JGI IMG/M metagenome (GOLD analysis project Ga0075418, IMG submission 81776) | Bulk soil microbial communities from a Populus tree surrounding site in Tennessee, USA - Soil MetaG P. deltoides SBSDD2 | ecosystem: Environmental > Terrestrial > Soil > Tree plantation...
AGTCAGATTCTTCAGCCATAGGGGTGAATTCAATAATAAAAAACCCAGGCCCTTCCAGAAAACGGTTCAGTAATACAACTCTTCTCTCATCCGATCCTTCTTTCTTGTTATTAAACTTGGATACTTCTTTACGGTTATGATAAACATTCCAGCTATCATACTTCTGCGCCTGTGATGATAACGCGATAAATAGAAGAAAGCTATAAAGAATATGTTTGCCCATTGTTTATACGATGTATCACGAAGTTCGGGGAAAAAACGTTGTATTTAATGCTTTCATGAGCAGCTGTCAGCGATATCCGGACCCGTGTCGACCAATGGGATGATATATTTGAATGACGACTACCTATTTACAGCTTTAATGAACAACCGGGATAACCGGGAGCAATTTTTGCAATAAAAAAACGTTTAACCAATTGTTGAATGCTTTTAGCAAGATTTAGTCAGCGGCAAACCAAGTAATAATTCTTAATACCTTATATAATGAAAAAAACTCTCCTCCTTTACCTGTTGCCGGTCGCATTATTAATATCGGCCTGTTCAAAGTCCGATGATTCCGATAACGAATTCAAAGAGAATAGCTGGACGTTTACGGAGGGATCCAAAGTATTTAAAGGATCATTTGTTTTTGGGCATGCCACCCTTAATACCACGCCGCAATCAAATAACAATACCTATACGTTGGCTATGTTGGGGGCAGAAAGTACTTCAGGATATCTGTTTAATATAGTGTTATCTCTTCTTGACCTGAATTTTACAGTAAAAACGTATCAATCGGGTGTTAATAGTGTGGATGATCATCGGAATGCATTTTATTATACAGAATCAGCTGTAAGCGCCGATGATATTTATAAATCTTCTAACCTTGATCCGGGACCGGTCATGAATTATACTATCACGGAGTATGATGCTTCTGGTGACGTGGTAACATTCACCTTTAGCGGACAGGCTCAATTGCCTAATGGTAATTATGTATCTATAACCAACGGAAAGGTCAAGGTTAAAATAGAACGTTAATAAAACTTTTTAGAATTGTTTTGCTTTCTTTAGCCGGTTAGTTAACTACAAACTTTTTTGACGACGAGTCCTTCTTAAGGGACTCGTTTGTTTTTACGGATTATTAAAGAGACGGTTTTCGGAATGAACCAGTCGTCTTCTTTTCTACTATTTTCTGCGCTTTGCTTTTCTGATTCTGGAAAACACTAAGTTTGCGCATTGACCATTTAACCATTAACAAGATGAAAAAAGAGCGCAAGATCATCTTCTTTGTAATTGTAGTTGCGATCGTTGCTATTGCCCTGGTGATATTCAGATATGAGAAATTGCTGATAGATAAAGAAAGGGATTTCAAGGGTTCCAATAAAGTGCCCGGTGGAGTAGCTATTAAGGAAGAATATACGGCTTCCGATATCATTGGCCTGATAAAAACTTCTCCCGAATACCTTGGAGATTCGATAACAATTTTTGAAAACGGGGAGATGGTCAGTTCGAATGGTAAATTCAATGGCACACTGAATAACGTTACTACTAATGAAGGCGATATGAATATGGTAAGGGCAAATATGAAAACCAATAAACTCCCGCTGCAATATAATGTGTACCGGATCGCTGCTTTTTATTATCGCCAGCAATATCCAGACGATGTAAAAAACATTCCTGCTCAAACAAAAGATACCGCACAAATAAAGCAATAATCCGGATAAACATGGTTTGGATCATTCTTAGTTGGATTTATATTACTGTTACAAGTTTTTTGATTGGCTGCTTGTTGACCTTCCTGATCCGGAAAATTTTTAAAGTGCAGGTAAAAGAAACGCTGCACTTTTCGATAGTTTGCATCAATGGTTTTTTATTGAGCTCTTTCATTTTGTCTGCCTGGGCACTTTTTTACAGGGTGGATCTGCTGGCTAATATTTTTTTACTATTCCTCGCCCTGCTATCATTCTTTATTAATAAAACTGAAATTACGGGTCTATTAAAAGTTTATTTAGACAGTGTAAAAAAGACATCAAAGCTAATTTTGTTTTTTTTCTTTTTGTTTGTTTTGGTCATGGCATGTATCTCATTCATGCCTTCTTCTCATGCAGATGATTCGGGTTGCTTCTCACCCTTAATAAAATGGACACAGGAATATAAAGCCGTTCCTGGTATTGCAAATCTTGATGCCCGTTTTGGCTACAACAGTACCTGGTTTGTTTTGCAGGCTGCATATGGGTTTGCCTTTCTAAAAGCGGGCTTATTTAACGATCTGAACGGCCTCTTGTTCCTTATTGTTTTTATTTACTCATTGCAGGCAATCGATAAACTGATAAAGGGTGAATCCTCATTCTTAAATTATTTAAAATCCTTGTTTTTCCTTCCCGTCCTATTTATTTATCCTGGGTTTAGTCATGATATTATGTTATATAGTATCCAGTTTTTTACAAGTCCGACTTATGATATTCCGGTCACATTCATTTTATGGATATTGTTTTTTCTCTTTTTAGAGCTAAAAGAATTAAAGGCGTCCCTTTCTGGTTCTATCAAGCCGTATCTAATTATTCTTTATTCGGCTTATCTTATTACGATAAAACTCAATGCAGTTCCTGTTGTCATCATTGCAATGTTTATCCTGATACGCCTGGTAAAAGAAAAAAACTTCCGGAATGCTTTGAAGGCGACGGGACTTTGTGTCCTGATCGCTATTCCCTGGGTTGCAAAAACGGTGATCTCCTGTGGTTATCTGATATTTCCGTTTGCAGAGCTTGACGTGCTTGATGTGCAATGGAAGTTGACCGCCCGTGCCGTGCTTTATATAGAGAATTCTGTCATGATCTATGCTATCGATCCCAGTATTTTTGGCTCTGCGAAGTTTGCAAACGATCAGGGATTTTTCTCGTCACCAGTAGGCGAATGGTTCCCGGTTTGGTATGGTCAGCAGAATTATATCAATACAATCATATTCTTTTTAATGATCATATCAGGGCTTGCATGGATAGCGATTGCTTCAATTCATTTTATAAAACATAAAACAGGATTTCTTAAAAAGTACACGATCGAAATCATCTTCGCCCTCACCATACTTGCCGGAATTCTATTATGGTTTACGAAAGGGCCCGCATTCAGGTATGGGTATGGATATATACTTTTTTTCTGTATGCTTAGTCTTGCCCGGGTTATTTGGTATTTTACCAAAGAGTTTCATTCCGCTTATACCGGCCTCATTTTTCTTGCATATATTTTTTATGCGTTGGTTTATTATGGAATAAGTATGCGTGACCAGGTAGCGCAGAATTTTTTTAAAGATGCGCCACCCATTATTTCGCCCGAATATACCCGTCACGAGCTTGGTGGAGGGAAATTTATAAACGTGGTAAAAGAGCCTGCCTGTGGCAATGCACCGTTGCCGTCATCTGCGAAATATGTATATGATTTTTTGCGCCCGGTTTATAGGGGAAGAACAATTGAGGAGGGCTTTATAAATCAGCGACCAGCCAATGAATTTAAGATCGGGAAATAGCGACAGGATGGCCTTTCTGTAGCATTGTGACGGGAACTTAATTGAACACCAACAATTGCGCGAATAAGTATGCGAAAAATGTAATTACTTTAAAATTGCTCTATCTGTTAAAACTAAAGCAGTCAACCTTGTTGCCTTATTTTATTGAAAAGTAAAAATTGAATCATATAATAAGGTAGATTCATACGTGCCAGGTATATTCTATTAATGTAATAAGGGGTAGCGTAAGCATAAATGTTAAAATGCGACGACCCGTCGCACCATAAAGGACTCCGCCAATATCTCTATATTAATTGCGGAAGTGGTTCATTTGGGATAAAGCTAATTTTATACAATTACAATTACCATTTTAATAACGCACTTCCCCATGTAAACCCACTTCCAAAAGCAGCCAAACAAACAAGATCACCTTCTTTTATTTTTCCCATTTCATAAGCTTCGCATAATGCGATCGGAATTGAGGCTGCAGTTGTGTTACCATACTTCTGAATATTATTATACACCTGGTCATCCGTTAATCTTAATTTCTTCTGAACAAATTGCGAGATGCGAAGATTCGCCTGGTGCGGGATCAAAAGCCTGAGGTCCGAAGTCTGATAGTTATTTTTATTTAATGCTTCCATTATCACTTCAGGAAATTTCTCAACCGCTATTTTAAAAACTGCCTGCCCATCCATGTTTGGAAAATTCTGTCCTTTATCGATCATCGCATGACTCATGAACATTTCACCGATCTCCGCCTCATCAAAATCCGCAAGCTTGGTTTCATTTACCCAATAGTTGGCATGTGTACCGGGATTAAACATGGCCAGTATCTCCGCGTTATTTCCATCACAATGTAAATGGGTGCTGAGGATACCACGGTTATTATCATCTGTTGGTTGCAATACAACTGCACCTGCGCCATCACCAAATATTACCGAAATATTTCTTCCTCTTGTGCTGAAGTCTAATCCGAATGAATGTTTCTCGCTGGCAACAACAAGTATGTTTTTATACATACCTGTTCTTATAAATTGATCGGCTGTGCTGAGTGCATAAATAAAACCCGAACATTGATCTCTTACATCCAATGCGCCGATCTCTTTCATCTTCATAGCACGCTGCACCAACACACCACAACCCGGGAAATAATAATCGGGGCAAATAGTTGCGAAGATGATGAAGTCAATATCCTGTGGTGTAATGCCTGCTCTTTCAATTGCGATCTTTGCCGCTTCGATGCCCATTGTTGCTGTCGTTTCTTTTGTACGATCGGCATATCTTCTCTCTTTGATACCGGTTCTTTCCTGTATCCATTCATCACTTGTGTCCATATATTTTGTGAGGTCGTTATTCGTCACAACATTTTTCGGTACATACATACCGATACCGGCGATCTTGGAACGGGGCATAGCAATCAGATTATTAAGAAGAAAGATAACGATTTGTTCTCTTCCTGCACTCAATATGGGCAATTTATGCCACACTCCGTTTATTTTTTATTCGCAGCATTTATAGCATGATATTTTCTGATGTTGAAACAGGACTACAGCAAAAATCCTAACACCCCGACTGCATGGAGCAGGTCAGAAGACAAGTTTGGTTGAAGCCGGCACGGATAACAGCAAAGATTATCCTGTTCATCATTTTATTTTTACTCCTCGTTCTTTTACTATTACAAACAAGGCCGGTACAAAATGTTCTTCGTGCAAAAGCCGTAACATGGCTTGAAAAAAAACTACAAACAAGGGTTGAAGTTGGTAAAGTGTATGTAAGTTTTCCAAAGAATATCGTTCTTGAAAATGTTTATTTGGAAGACAGGCAAAAGGATACATTGTTGTCAGGCGGTAAGATCGCAGCGGATCTTGACCTGTACCGTTTGATTTTCAACAACCAGCTTGATATAAAAAGCATCGCACTGGACAATATCACAGCAAAAGTAAAACGCATGCTGCCCGATACTGTTTTCAATTTCCAGTTTGTTGTTGATGCATTTGCCAAAACAGATACGACAACTTCATCTGATACCTCATCTTACTTCATTGCAATACCATCCGTGGTATTAAATAAGATAAGGCTAATTTATAAGGATACGGTAAGTGGAAGCGATATGGAAGCATGGCTTGAGCATCTTGATACAAGGATCGAAAAAATGGATTATGAGGATCTGTATTTCGATGTGCCGGTAACAAATATCAATGGATTGACTGCAAGGATCTACCAGGTTAAGCCATTGGTTACTCCCGAGCCAATGATAAAAGATATGGTTGAAGCGAAACAACCCCTGCCCTTACAATTATTTTTTAAAGAATTAGATCTGAAAAATATAAAACTTAATTACCGGAATGATGTTTCTTCGGTTTACTCGACCGTTGACGTTTCAGCAATGAATGTGAAGCCTAACTCTATCGATCTTACTAATCGCATCGTCGATCTTCAAAATGTTTCTCTAAGTAATTCAACTGTTGCAATAAGGTTTGGTAAAAAGGAGGCGGCAAAAGTTGTAGTAAAGGAAGTAGAGCAGGAGGCAAAGAGCCAGGTGGAAGCAGGCTGGAGAATTCTTGCCTCAACCATTAACCTTGAGAACAGCGACCTCCAGTTTGATAACGACAATAACCCCAAAACAGGATATGGTATCGATTACGGTCATCTGAAAAGTTCGGAATTGACATTGCAGGTTGATGATCTCTTGTTAGCGACGGATTCTATTGCAGCAAAAATCAGAAAAGCAAGCTTTAAAGAACAAAGCGGGTTTGTTTTAAATGAATTGCATGGTGACATACTCTATGCCAATAACCAAACTTATGTAAAGGATTTTTTGATCAAAACTCCTGGCACAGAACTGAAGCGTTATGCTTCTTTCACCTATTCATCATTTCATCAGTTTGCTAAAGATTTTCCCAGCGTACAAATGGACGCTGATATTTCTGACAGTTATGTGCAGGTAAAAGACATCCTTGCATTTGCTCCGCAATTGCGTGGCGAGCCTGCATTTGCAAACCCCAATGCCACCTGGTATATCGATCTGCAAGGCAACGGGACGATGCAAACAATGCATATCTCCAACCTGCAATTCCGCGGGTTGAAGAATACGCAGATCGATGCCACCGGCTCATTAGCGGCAAACAATGATCCTGGTAAAACGGGAGGCACATTAAGAATAAGAAGACTTCATACTACACAAAGCGATATTGCTTTGTTTACCGGAAAGAGATTGTCTACTGCACAGATCAATTTACCCGAAGAGTTCGACGCACACGGCACGGTAGCGGGTTCTATTAATAATCTTTCAACCGACCTTACGATCAATTCTTCCGTAGGCACTGCTTATGTAAACGGACGTTTTACAAATCTCGCAGATCCGAACAAGGCTAGTTATAATGCGGTTGTAAAAACAAATTCTCTGAACCTTGGTTCAGTATTGAGAAATGATCTGCTTGGAAATGTAAGTGCGAACGTTACTGTTTCAGGAACCGGGTTTACTCCTGAGAAGACGAACACAAGATTCAAGGGCGATGTTTACGCTGTTGAATACAATGGTTACACGTACCGGAATATAAATGTAGACGGCACAGTTAAGGGATCGATGCTTGATGTAAGAACAGATATTAACGATCCCAATCTTGATTTTAATGGAACTATAACCGGCAATATATCAGCCAATCCTTCATTTCATTTTTCCGGAATGCTTGACAGCATTAAAACATTTCCTTTAGGGCTTACACCCGAGCCATTGATCGCAAGGGGTAAAATTGATGCGGACATACCCGTGATGAATGAAAATTACCTGGAAGCAAATGTATTGATGACTCAGGCGATGCTTGTTTCCGGTGAGCAAAGACTGCCCCTCGATACAATTCAATTTGTTTCAGGCAGAAATGATACTGCGCAGTTCATGACATTAAAGAGTGATGTAGCGAATGCAAGGCTAAGTGGCCAATACCGGTATACCGATCTCGGTAAAATATTTCAAAACAGCATTGAACCTTATTTTTCAGTTACACCTGGAGGTACGCTTGCTAACGTACAGCCTTACAATTTTACATTTAGTGCAGATATTTCAAATGCACCTGCACTCTCGGCATTTGTTCCCGGCTTAAAATCTTTTGAACCTATACACATTGATGGCAGAGCCTCAACCGAACAGGGGCTATCAGCAAATGCAACAACACCATTTATTTCTTATAATGGAAGTGATATAACCGGGCTAAACCTTAAGATAAATACAACAGCCTCGGGGTTGCAATTTATCGCAGATGTGCAGCACGTCACCGGTATTGGTCATAATCTTTATCATACACAACTTAATGCCACAGCGTTAAACAACAAGATCGATTTTAATTTGAATATCGATGATATCAATGGCCGGGATAAGTACTATTTGACCGGTTTGTTAACGCAGCCAACAAAAGGGAATTATACGTTGAACCTGCGGCCGGATAGTTTGTTGCTCAATTATGAAAAATGGACCGTGTCTGCGAATAATTCACTTACCATAACAAAAGATAATATCATCGCCAGCAACTTTATACTTCAAAAAAATGATCAGCGATTATCTCTTCAAAGCGCCGGTGAACAATTAAATGTCGGGTTTACCAATTTTCAATTATCTACCATTACTGCGATCATGAAATCAGATTCATTGCTGGTAAATGGTTCCATGAACGGGCAAATGGTATTCAGGAATATTTTAAAACAACCTGTGTTTACCAGCGATCTCACTGTTAATGATCTTAGCTTCAAAGGTGATACGATCGGAAACGCCATTGTAAAAGTTGATAACGTATCAGGCAATCGATATAATACAAACGCAACTATTACGGGAAGAGGAAATGATATTGTGCTAACGGGTTCATTTGCTCCCCAGGGTGAAAAAGATATTGCACTTGACCTGGACCTGAATGTCCGTCAAATGCAGCTGGCAACCATGGAAGGCGCCTTTGGTAACATGATCAAAAATGCTTCAGGTAGTGTGAACGGAAATATAACAATACGGGGAACAGCGAGTGCACCGAAGATCAATGGCCCGATCAATTTTGATAAAGTAAGTTTTGCCACCACTGCTTTAGGAAGTCAATACCGTATTGATGGAGAAAAGATCAATGTAACGGAGAACGGTTTCCAGTTCAATGATTTCGTTATCAGGGACACTGCTAATAATGAAATGCGTTTAAACGGGACTATTGAAACACCCAATTTCACCAACTATAATTTCAATTTTGACCTGAATGCAACCAATTTTCAGTTGTTGAATACGACTAAGAAGGATAATAAGATCTATTATGGCAAACTGGTGATCACTTCAAACCTGCATGTGGGCGGAACTGAAACCGCGCCGGATATTGACGGAAATATTACGGTAAATGACGGAACGGATCTTTCGGTTGTGATACCACAGCAGGAACCGGGAGTTGTGGCAAGAGAAGGTATTGTGCAATTTGTTGATATGGATATGGAGCAAAATGATTCGTTGTTCCTTGCTCCCTATGATTCGCTGAATGTTTCACCTTTCCGGGGAATGAATATCATATCCAATATAGAGATCAGGAAAGAAGCAATATTCAATATCATCATTGATGCGGCCAATGGAGATTTTATTAATGTCCAGGGTGAGGCGATGATATCCACCGGTATCGATCCAAGTGGTAAGATCACCATGGTTGGGAACTATGAATTGGAGAAGGGTGCATACGAGATCACATTTAATTTTCTTCGTCGCCGGTTTGAAATTCAAAAAGGCAGCAGGATCACATGGTTCAATGAACCTACAAAAGCAACACTTGATATCAATGCTGTTTATATTGCCAACACCGCGCCTATCGATCTTGTACAAAACCAGATCTCAGCTTCATCACAGGCTATAAGAAATACTTACCTGCAAAAACTTCCATTTGAAGTCAGGTTAAACCTGACAGGCGAATTGATGCAACCCAAGCTTGCCTTTGATATTGTATTGCCACTGGATAAAAATTATGGTGTGTCAAATGATATTATAACCCAGGTTGACAGCAGGCTTACAGAATTAAGACAAGATCCCGGAGAAACGAACCGGCAGGTGTTTGCTTTGTTATTATTGAATCGTTTTGTTGGGCAAAATCCTTTGGCGAGCAATACTCCTATGTTTAGCGCCTCATCCTACGCACGGCAGAGTGTAAGCAAATTATTAACCGAGCAATTGAACAAATTGGCGGCAGGACTTTTTGATGGTGTTGACCTCACATTTGATGTTACTTCTACCGATGACTATACAACAGGTGAACAAAGAAGCCGAACCGACTTAAATATTGGATTGAGCAAAAGATTACTTAACGAAAGATTGACCGTTGCAGTGGGAAGCAATTTCGAACTGGAGGGCCCAAAGAATAGTAATCAGAAAGCGAGTAACGTAGTAGGTAATCTTCGGGTTGACTATTCTTTAAGCAGGGATGGACGTTATATGATCCGTTTTTATCGTAAGAATGAATATGAAGGAATTGTCGACGGGTATATTATTGAAACAGGGTTGAGTTTTATTATAAGTGTGGATTATAACCGTTTTGCAGAATTATTACGTAAGAGAAGAAATCAAAGAGTTGATGGCGTCAATTATCCCAACAGGAAGCGATGAGGACTTTGCTATATTATATCATTATGCTACCGGCAACCTGTTTTGTTATTGGCTGCAGCAGTACAAGACATCTGCCTCCAAATGAAAAGTTATACACTGGCGCTATCGTTGACGTAAATGGAACTTCTACTGTTCGCGAGAAGAAGGTCTTAACGGAAGATCTTGAGGGATTAACAAGACCAAAACCCAATACAAAATTTCTTGGGCTGCGTATCAAGCTTTCTATTTATAATTTATTCAGAAAGAAAAAACCGAATTCCTTTTTTGGCAGAATGAGAGACAAGAGCGGAGAGCCCCCCGTTTTATTAAGCCAGGTGGACCTGGAACAAAATGTTCGTGTATTGCAAAGTCATATGGAGAATAAAGGATACTTCAGGGCAAAGGTGGCAGGCGACACAGTTGTACGGCGCAAAAAAGCGCATGCCAGATATAATGTAGAGGCGGGCGCGCAATATAAAATTGCGGCAGTTCAATTTCCGCAGGATAGCAGCATATTGAACCGGACAATAAAAGAGGCGGACAAAGAAACATTACTGCTGCCCGGAAAGCCCTTTGATCTCGATGTGATCAAAGCCGAGCGAAACCGTATCGATGCTTATTTAAAAGAAAGAGGATTCTTTTATTTCAGCCCTGAATTTATTTTGATAAAAACAGATACAACGATAGGAGGTGACCTGGTGAATATGTATGTAACGGTGAAAGATGACGCTCCTTTCGAATCACGAGAAGTGTATCATATAAAAGATGTATATGTTTATACCGGTTATAGTCTTAACATGCAGCGCATCGACAGTAACCTAGCGGCAGCCCAGGTGTATAAGGGCTATCACATTTTCGACCGCAGAAAGAGATATAAGCCGTCGTTGTTTACTGAAACGTTGAAATTTAAACCCGGCGATATATACAACAGGACCGATCACAATTTTACACTAAGCCGTCTTATTAACCTTGATTTGTTCAAGTTCGTAAAAAACCGGTTTGAAAAAAATACAACAACTGATTCTGCTTATATCGATGCTTATTATTATTTAACACCGTTACCAAGAAAATCGTTAAGAGCCGAGCTGACAACCACCACCCGTTCGAATAACCTCAATGGTTCATTGATCTCTGTAACATGGAAAGACCGGAATCTATTTAAAGGTGGTGAGCATGTAAGCATAAGTGCCTATTCAGGATCTGATGTGCAATTCAGCGGCGCATTAAGAGGATATAACGCTATACGGTGGGGAGCAGAAATGAATTTTGGCATACCAAGAGTGCTGAGCCCATTCGGACGAATTCGTGTAAAAAGCGCCTATATGCCAAGAACCAATATTCAGCTGGGTTATGATATGCTGAACCGGATAAAGCTTTATAACCTTAATTCGTTCAGGGGGGCGTATGGATATTTATGGAAAGAAAGTATCGTCAAGCAACATGAGTTGTATCCTATCAGCATTAATTATGTACGGCCGAGCAGGGTAACGCAGGACTATAAAAACCTTATCAGCCAGGATACATTGCTGGCCCGTGCCGTGCAAAAACAATTCATCCTTGGGTCCACTTACCAATATAATTATAACGAGCTCGCAACCGGCATGCAACCTGCAAATGCACGTTACTTTAATGGTCTGCTGGACCTTTCCGGTAATATTGCAGGTCTCGTTTCGGGCGCTGATGTAAAAGGCGGTAAAGAAGTTACCATTAAGGATATTCCATTTGCACAGTATATAAAGTTTGAATTAGATGGTCGTTTTTACCGTAAGGTGGGTTTGTATTCAACATGGGCAAACAGGGTGATCATCGGTGTTGGTATTCCTTATGGAAATTCTGTACAACTTCCTTTTATTAAACAGTTCTTTATTGGAGGTAACAACAGTCTTCGCGGTTTCAGAAGCCGTTCGGTCGGGCCTGGCACTTATCGCTATGTTGATACGCTTGATTTTTTACCGGATGAAACAGGCGACATGAAGCTTGAGCTGAATACAGAATTTCGATTCAGGCTTACAGGACCCCTTTATGGAGCTTTCTTTGTTGATGCAGGAAATATCTGGCTCATGAGCGACAGCACATGGACACATAAACCTGGCGGACAATTTACCGGTAAATTTTTGAATCAATTAGCCATGGATGCCGGTGTCGGTTTCAGATTTGATATTACTCTCTTTGTTATACGACTTGATATTGCCTTTCCGCTTCGTAAACCATGGGAACAAAATCCATGGGTGATAGACAAGATCAGGTTCTTCCAGAAACCATGGCGAAGGGAAAATATCATTTACAATCTTGGTATTGGTTACCCGTTCTAAGAATAAGAACCAAAAAACAAGAAACAATATCCAAATAAATCTTAAATAAGGAAGATTTCAGTACTTGCGGGTCAACACTTTTCATTTTTTATTTTTTTGATATTTG
>Ga0075418_10007271_pt1 | contig 12485 bp, 10 predicted proteins | sample SoiMetdeltSBSDD2_FD_81776 | JGI IMG/M metagenome (GOLD analysis project Ga0075418, IMG submission 81776) | Bulk soil microbial communities from a Populus tree surrounding site in Tennessee, USA - Soil MetaG P. deltoides SBSDD2 | ecosystem: Environmental > Terrestrial > Soil > Tree plantation...
AACCGCAGGTACGCCGCTGCGACAAGCCTGGCCGCGGTTCTACACGGCCAGGCGGTCGGGCTCGCCGCTCGGTCGGTCGACATCCTGTGCAAGGGGCGTCCATAAGGATTTCAAGACACTGGGCGCTCACCGTCTCGCGCCCGTGCGCAAACGTGACGCTCGTTATTCCTCGCGCTGCGCACCTCGCATGGCTTCTCCGCGGTTTCGTCACGAACCTTCATGAATAATGCGGGCTACGGCGTGATATTGAGATTAGCCGGTGTTTTCAGTTGTCGTGTTCGGTTGGGGTGAGGACTTCGCGTCGGCGTATCCAGGAGTTGCCGGATCGCGTTTGCCAGAATGTCCGGAGTAAATGGTTTTTGCAGGAACGCGGTCTGATGCTGTTCCAATCCAATATTGACGCTGACGTCGTCGAGATATCCAGACATGAACAGGACTTTGAGGTTCGGATAAATCATATGCAGGCGGCTCGCCAGTTCCCGTCCATTCATGGCCGGCATGACGACGTCGGTCAGCAGCAGGTCGAACTGGCCGCTCTCTTGGGTCGCGACCAGACAGGCTTCAATGCCGTTTGTGGCTTCTACGATGTGGTATCCGATTTTCGTGAGTTCGTCGCGAACCAGGTCCCGCACGAGCTGCTCGTCCTCCACGACCAATATTCTTTCGCTGCCGCGTCGAACTTCCCGATGATGGTCGCAGTCTTGCCCGGCGGGTGCTTCCGGATTGATACGCGGAAGAAAAATATCGAAGGTCGTGCCGTGTCCCACCTGGCTCCAGACATCGATGCCTCCCCCGCTTTTGGTCACGATGCCGAACACGGTCGATAAACCCAATCCCGTTCCCTTGCTTTCTTCCTTCGTCGTGAAGAACGGTTCGAAGAGATGGGATAATGTCTCTGTGTCCATCCCACATCCCGTATCGGTCACGGTCAGTTTCAAATAGGAACCCGCCGGCAACGGTTGAAGGTGATGCATCGGCGTCCTCGTCAAGTACACCTCCGACGTTTCAATCGCGAGCAATCCTCCATTAGGCATCGCATCCCGGGCATTGATGACGAGATTCATGATGACTTGCTCGAGCTGACCGGGATCGGCCTTGACATGACCGGGCTTTGAATCGGGTCGTATCGCCAGCTGGATATCCTCTCCAATGAGGCGGCTGAGCATACTTTCCAGATTAAGCACGACGGTATTCAGGCAGAGGACCTTGGGCTCCAAGGCCTGCTTGCGGCTGAAGGCGAGGAGTTGGCGGATCAAGGTCGCAGCTCGTTCACCGGCCTTTTGCATTTCTTCAACTTTGGTGCGCACCCGGCTCTCGGTCGGTAACTCGCCCAACAGCACCTGAGAATGTCCCATGATCACGGTGAGCAGGTTGTTGAAGTCGTGCGCCAGGCCCCCGGCCAGCCGTCCCACCGCCTCCATCTTTTGGGCCTGCCGGAACTGCTTTTCGCTGACACGGAGCGCCTGTTCCGCCCGCTTGCGCTCCATCCGTTCTTCCAATTCCCGGAGCGTCCGTTGGACCGACGGCACCAACCGGCCGAGTCGATGCTTGAAGATATAGTCTGTGGCTCCCCGCTGCATCATGTCGATGGCGAACTCTTCGACCAGTGTGCCGGAGACAAATATGAACGGAACTTCGGGACGCAGTTTATGCGCCAGCGTGAGTGCCGCGGCTCCGTCAAAACCCGGCACGGAGAAGTCGGCTACGATGATGTCGAAGCCGCCCTGCCGTAAAGCATCGAGAAACTCGGCGCGGGTGTCGACGCGATGAGCCTCGCAGGGAATCCCCCCTTCACGAAGCATGGTGGCGATGAGCTCGGCGTCGGTCGGACTGTCTTCAAGATGCAGGAGACGTATGGAAGTCTGCACAAGTGTCCTTGCGGATGATGACGGTGAAAGCCTTAACCCGCATTATTCACGAACGCTTCTACTGCAACGTGTATTCGCTACTCGGACAAGCCTGCACACGGTTTCCGTGGTGTGCAGGCGGGCGGGCTCGCCACTCGGACCCTCAACATACTGTTTCAAATATGCTTCGGGCCCTCGCGTCTCCACGCGCCCGTCTCACGACGCGATTCCACGATTTCGTGACGAACCATCATGAATAATGCGGGTTAAAGGTTACGAGGCGGACTTTCCGGTGCTTTCCGGGGGTGGCTCATTGATGACGCCCCAAAACACGCCCAGTTCCTTGACCGCTTTCAAGAATTGATGAAATTCGACCGGTTTGACCACGTAGGCATTGGCTCCCAAGGCGTAACTCTCGACAAGATCCCGTTCTTCACGCGAGGACGTGAGCATGACGACCGGGATCGGCTTCAATGTGGTATCGCCTTTAATGGTTCGCAATACTTCCAACCCGTCGATCTTCGGCATCTTGAGATCGAGAAACACGACGGCCGGGTTCCCTTGCAGACGAGTCTTGAACTGCCCCCGACAGTAGAGATAATCCAGGACTTCGGCTCCGTCGTGACACAGGATGACCTTATCGGCAAGATGATATTCTTCCATCGCGGCCAATGCCAGCTCCGCATCTCTGGGATTGTCCTCCGCGAGCAAAATGGGTTTCGTGACGGTCATATGTCTTACCTCTTGGTGGGGAGGCTGATAGAGAAGGTGGCTCCTTGACCGAGCATACCCTCCGCCCACGTTCTTCCTCCATGCCGATGGATGATGCGTCGCACGTTTGCCAGGCCGATACCGGTTCCTTCAAATTCATCGGCACGGTGGAGCCGTTGAAAGACACCGAAGAGTTTGCCGGCGTACTGCATATCGAACCCGACGCCGTTGTCGCGCACGAAGATCACGATTTCGTCCGGGTTACGCTGGTCACTTCCGATCTCGATGGCCGCCGAAGGCCTGGTCGCGGTGAATTTAATCGCATTGGAGATGAGGTTGCTGAACACCTGTCTCAGCATGGCCGGATCTCCTTTGACTTCGGGAAGCGCGCTGATGGTCCAGACGATATCCCGCTGTTGCAGGTCTGGGCGCAGGTCATGGAGGACTGATGCGATCAGTTGATCCAGATCCACACGCGTGTGCAACATTTCTTGTCGTCCCATACGGCTGAAGATGAGGAGATCGTCGATCAGTTGGCCCATGCGTTTGGCCGATTCGGAAATGGTCTGTAAATACCGCTTCGCCTTGTCATCCAACGCGTGCACGGTGGATTTCTCGAGTAGCGACGCATACCCGTCGATATGACGAAGCGGGGCGCGAAGGTCATGCGAGACGGAATAACTGAACGCCTCGAGTTCCTTATTGGCTGCCACAAGCAGCTCGCCGCGGCGGGCGAGCTCCGCTGCCACCCGCCGACGCTCCGTGATGTCATGCCGGATCAAGTAGTACACCGAGGCCAGAAGAACGAAGAGCAGAAGTCCCCCGGTCCCCAGCAGCACGATGGTATTGCGCGTCATAGCGGCGGACTCGATCACCCGGCGATGGATGGATCGGTTTTCATCCTGTTCCATCTGCGTCTGTATGCGATGAAATGCATCCAGTTCACCCTTGGCGACCCCGGCGAGAGCGATGCCTCGCACTCCTTCAAAACCGGTCTCTCTGCGAAGCGCGACGGCGGCCCGCTCCGCATCCAATTGCCTTTGAACCAGATCGTCCAACAGAGCGACGCGTTCGCCTTGAGCAGGATCCTCGTGGGTCAATTCGCGCACGTACCGGAGGTATTCCGGCAGCCGTTCCTTGAGGATCTCATGAGGCTTGAGATAGCTCTCGTCGCCGGTCACCAAATAGCGGCGATGGCCATCCTCCGCTTCATCGAGCCTGGTTCCCATGCCGATCAAGAGCTGGATCAGTTCGTGACTCCGGGTGTCCTGATGGCTGTTTCGAAGCAGGACCGTCATGTTGCGATAGGACACGGCTGATATGACGAGGATTCCTGCGAAGACGAGACAGAACCCTACGAGAATTCGGCGTTCGATGGACCCTGCCTGGAATTTTCGCAGTATCCGGCTCCAGATCGATCGAATCGCCGTCCCTGTCGTGTCGAGAGATGCCTGTTGTACCTGATCGATAGATTCTTGAGCAGGAACGCCTTGACCATGTGAACTGTCCATGAAATCCCTGAGAACTCCGGTAAGAAGTGCGCACGAGCAAAAAATGTAGCGTGGTCCCGGACTGACTGCAAGGCGTATTTTAACAGAAGGTATTGATAGGCGAAGGATTTATGACAAATCAGCAAGGAGGGAGCGGAAATCTCCACTGTTTAGCCGCCGAAAGGTAACGGTGGCATAGGGAGTGAGGAGGCGGGACCGACCAGATTCGAGAACATCAAGGTGGCAGAGACCACCCAATTCATGAACGGCTGAGGATAGATCCCGATGATCAAGGTCCCGGCAAGACCAATGTAGACGGCCAGTTTCATGGGTCCGGAAGGCCTGATCGGAGACGGGTCGCTGGGCTCGTTGATATACATCTTTTTCACGATGACCAGATAATAATAGATGGAGATCACGATGTTGATCAGCCCGACTGTAATCAGTGCATAGAGCCCTTCTTTAATCGCTGCCACGAAGATATAGAGCTTACCGATAAAGCCCGCTAATGGCGGCACACCAGCGAGAGACAGCAGAAAGATCAGCATGCCAAAAGCTAAAAACGGAGATCGGCGGTTGAGGCCGTTGTAGTCTTCGATTTCATCGGTTCCGACGGCACTGCTGACCGCGATAATCACTGCAAAGGCGCCAAGGTTGGCAAACATATACGCCAGCAGGAAGAACAAGATGGAATCGCTTCCCATCTTTGTTCCGGCCGCCAGGCCTATCAGGATATTCCCGATCTGCGCGATTCCCGAATAGGCCAGCAGGCGCTTGATGTTACGCTGAGCGATCGCGACGATGTTTCCATAGGTCATGGACAAAATAGATGTGACGACCAAGAGTAACGCCCAGATCGGCTTGAACGCGGCCAAGGCGACAAGAAACATCCGCAGGAGAATGGCGAAGGCGGCGGCCTTCGGAGCGATGGACAGAAAAGCGGTCACCGGCGTCGGTGAACCGTGGTAGGTATCCGGAATCCATGAATGGAACGGCACTGCGCCGATCTTGAAGCCCAACGCCGCGAATATGAGCAGAAAGCCGATGATGAGCCCCGGTGTGGCAGGCGCTGATGCCATGTCCGAGAAGACCAACTTGCCGGTCTCGCCATAGACGAGGCTGATGCCGTAGGCCAGCAACCCGGCTGCAAATACACCCAGGATGAAAAATTTGATGCCGGCCTCGTTGGAAGCCATATCATCGCGCAAGTATGCGACCAGGATGTAAAACCCGAAGGTCGAGAATTCCAAGGTAATAAAGAGCGACAACAAATCGTTCGCCGACGCCATGAACATCATGCCCAAGGCGGACATGACGACGAGGAAATAGTATTCGCCACGGAAAAATGAAAAACGATGGACATAATCGATTGACAGGAGAATGACCAGAATCGTAGCGCCTACGATGAACATTTTGAAAAAGAGCGCCATCCGATCGACGACGAACATTCTGCCGAACAGAGAGCCGGTTATCCCGCTGACGTCGAACCAGGCCAGGCAGGCGAGTGTCGCTGCAAGTCCGGCAATGCTCAGGTATGCCAGGTGTTCCTGCTGGACGCGGCGCAAGGAAAAATCGACGATCAGGAGGACGCAGAGCCATGCCGTGAGGAACAGCTCCGGAAGGAGCAGTAACAGGTCGGCCCCGGACATCGTCAATGTAAAATTCATCGATCAGTCATCCTTGCAAGAGGGACACGCGCTTGGGAAACCGGAAAGTTCCAATCCACTCTGTCTGGATCGTGGAGGGGCTGTTCTGCGAGGGGAACCACCTTTGTAATGCGCGCGATCAAGGGATCGACACCCGAACGGACCACCGAATACAGGTGACCGGGGAAAATTCCGAACCCGATACTCACGGCAATCATCAGCAACAGAGGTAAGCGGTCCACGGCTGAAACCGCATCGTGCGAGTGACTGTATTTCTCGGCCATCTGCCCATAGAACAGTGCGCGCATCATCTTGAAAAGGTACGCCATCGTCAGCACGATACCCAGGACAGCGATGACCACTTGGAAGGGATATTTATTCCAGCTCCCGACGATGATCATGACTTCCGCGATGAAGTTGACGGTTCCCGGCATTCCGACTGACGCCATGCACGCGACAATAAAACAGGCGCAAATAAACGGCATACGGTTCGAGAGCCCGCCGAGAGAAGGGATATCCCTGGTATGCGTTTGGTCGTAGACCCAGCCGGCCATGGCGAAGAGCATGCCTGTGGCCATGGCATGGGCGAACATGTATATGACAGCGCCGCTCAAACTGATGTAATCCAGCGCCGCCATGCCGAGGAACACATACCCCATGTGGCTGGAACTGGAATACCCGATCACGTATTTCGTATCTTTTGCATAGTAGGCGACGAAGCCGCCGTACATAATGCTGAACACGCAGAGGACTGCCGCAATTGGCATCAACTCCCGGGTTGTCTCAGGGAGAATCTCGAAGGCAACCCGGATAATCGAAAAATGGCCGAGCTTCATCAATACGCCCGCATGAAGCATGCTGGTGGCCGCCGGCGCGGCGGCGTGTCCGACCGGTGACCAGGAATGCAGCGGCCAGATCGGTGCAATGGAAGCAAAGCCGAAAAAAATCAGAATCCAAATGAGATCCGCAAGCAATCCGGAGAATTTCGCCTGCTCGCGCAGAACGAGAATATCGAAGGTATTCACGCCGGAGAACTTGTAGATCAATAAAATTCCCATCAAGGCAAACACGGCTCCGGCCGACAGGAACAAAACCAGCTTCATGGCCGCGTATTCCTTGCTGTTGGAGCCGAAATTGAAGATAAACCCGATCGAGTCTCGTTTCGTAACTCCTTCGGGATCGGACATTTCCAGATAGCCTTTGGTATGGCTTCCCCAGATGCCGAGGAGCAGATACATGGGGATGACCGACATCTCATAGAAGAAATAGAGGAAAAACAGATCGAGGGACATGAAGACACCGATGGTTGCTGCAGCCAGAATCAGCAGGGAAATGTAAAATTCCTTGGTTCGATCCTTCACATGCCAGGACACGAAAATTCCGGCGAAGAGGAGAATACTGGAGGCAAGGACCAGCGGTGTACCGATGCCGTCGACTCCGAGATAGAGTGAGACGCCCAGTTGGGTCGACCACACGTACCGCCACAGAAATTGAAATCCACCTTTGACGGGATCATAGGCATAGAACAGATAGAAGGACGCAAATAGAGAAATGAAGGCTGACCCGGCCGCAATGCCACGGACAAGCAGAGCTTGTCGGTTGGACACGAAGACGAGCGCGATGGAGCCGAGGAACGGGGCAAACAGGATGATCAGAAGTGTGTATTCAGCCATGCATCACTATTCTGCGGGAACATATCGCTGTTGAGGTTCAACCGATGCGACCTTGGACCGGTCCAATCTGTCGACCACCGCTTGAATCGATCCGTTCATGATCTTCAAGAATGGGCTGGGATACAAGCCGATCCATAGAATCATGACACAGAGCGAGACGGCGATCGTAATCTCTCTCATATGGAGATCCTTCATCGAGGGAGATACCTTCGTGGCGAGAGGGCCCAGCATCGAGCGTTCGTAATACCAGAGAAAATAGGCCGCTCCGAAAATCACTCCGAGCACCGCGATCGCTCCATACCACCACTTGGCCTTGAAGGCGCCCAAGAGAATCAGAAACTCACCGACAAAGCCGTTCGTTCCCGGCAATCCGATTGAAGCGAGGCCGATAATAAGCAGAAACGTCGCGAGGAGCGGCACCTGTTTGGCTAGTCCCCCGAAGGCCGACAATTGAGTGCTTTGCTGCCTGGTCCCCAGAAACCCGGCGATAAAAAAGAGCCCTGCCGTACTGAATCCGAGATTGATCATCGTGAGCAGGCTGCCCTGGAGCCCTTGGTAGTTCAAGGCGAAGAGTCCGACGACCACAAAGCCCAGGTGACTGATGCTGCTGAACGCGAGCAAACGGCGGAAGTCCGGCTGGATCAACGCTACGATCGCCCCATAAATAATCGCTGTGAGTCCCAGAACCATGACGATTGTCACGACGGCTTCGCTCTTCGAGGCGTCGGGTAACAAAGGAAAGCTGAAGCGTAGGAATCCATACGTTCCGAGTTTCAATCCCGCGAGCATGACAGACATGCCGATTGGTCCATCGACCAGCGCGTCCGGCAACCAGGTGTGAAACGGAAAGACCGGCGCTTTGAAGGCGAGACCGAGGAAGATCATCCAGAAAATCAGAATCTGCTGATGGAGCGGGATGGGAGCCGACAGGAGGTCGAGCAGATCGAATGAATAGACCCGCTCAAGGTGGTGTGTGATGGCCCACTGATGGTAGTTGATGTTGAGGAGCGCAATGCCGACCAGCATGAATACACTGCCCATCAGGGTATACAACACGAACTTGAGCGCGGCATTGTGGCGTTCGGCCCCTCCACCCCACAGTTTGATCAGAAAATAACTGGGGATGAGCATGAGTTCCCAGAAGACGAAAAAGAGGATGAGGTCGATCGAGACGAAGATGCCCATCGTTGTCGTTTCAAGCGCGAGTAACGCCATGAAATAAAGACGGACTTGGTTGCGAACCGTGTCCCAGGAATAGATGATGATCAGGACGGTGAGAAAAGCCGTCAGGCCAACGAAGAGTACGCTGATACCATCGACAGCCAGATGATAGCCGATCCCCAGGGCAGGCACCCATCGCGCATGTTCTGCGAACTGCATGGCGGGCGATTCAGGCACGAAACGGAGCAATACCAGCACGGTGAGGGCCAGCTCGATCAGTGAAATGCCGAGCGCCGCGGTCCTTACGAGATCTTCGTCTTCGATCAGCCAAAGAACGGCTGCACCGACCAATGGCAGGAAGATCAGATAGGACAGAATGGGAAATCCGAAACCGAACTCTTCGAGCATGACCTAATGACCTTTGTATTCTATCGAGAAGAGTACGTGGAGGTCCCCGTACTCGTACTGGTCCACCACAAAAGAACGAGGTGCACAAGAATAAACAGCCCCGCCACGATAATGGCGGCGTAATGATGCACCATGCCGCTTTGAAGCTTTCGCCAGGAACGTGCCATGAAGTGATTAGTATAGCCCACGATATTTAGGAAGCCGTAGATAACGTGTTTTTCTATCCACGTGCTGCCGGCCGACCCCGCTTCGGCGGCATCTCCTACTGCGCGAACGATTCCGTCGATGACTGTTCGATCGAACCAGTCCCACAGATACCCTAGCCGCTTGGTGGGTTCGACAAACAGCACATCATAGAGTTCGTCGATGTAATACTTATTGAGCAACGTGGTATAGAGGCCGGAAGCACGCGATGACAGCGAGTCAGCCAGGTGTGACTGTCCACTGTACATAGAATGTGCGAGCCCCCATCCTGCCAACGCTATTGCAGTCGCGACTACCATGAGTGTCATGATAATGCCGGCGCTGCCGGCATGCTCACCGGCTACCCCTCCGACGACCGGCTGAAGAAAATGATGAAACCATCCGTTTTCCGGAGGAACCCCTGGAAATCCGCCGATGACGGAGAGCGTCGCAAGGACCACCAAAGGACCGATCATGACCATGGGGGACTCATGGATGTGTTCGGCAGCGTGATGATCGAGACGGGAGGTGCCGTAAAAGGTCAGATAGGTGAGCCGGAACATGTAGAAGGCCGTGAGAAAGGCGCCGATTGCGGCCAGCCCGTAGAGAACATAGTGATGATGTGTAAACGCATGACCCAGAATCTCGTCTTTGCTCCAGAACCCGGCAAGAGGCGGGATGCCGGCGATGGCGATCGTTCCGATGAGGAACAACATGTGGGTCCAGGGGATCTTCGATTTGAGCCCGCCCATCTTGCGGATATCCTGTTCTCCGGAGAGAGCATGAATCACCGAGCCGGCTGACAAAAAGAGCAAGGCCTTAAAGAACGCGTGGGTCATGAGGTGGAAGATAGCGGCGGTATAGGCTCCGATCCCGCAGCCGAGAAACATGTATCCCAACTGACTGACCGTCGAATAGGCCAGCACCCTCTTGATGTCGGTCTGCACCAGGCCAATGGTCGCAGCGAATAGAGCCGTGATCCCTCCGATCCACGCGACGGACGTCATGGCGGTCGGCGAGAGGTCGTAGATGGCGTGGTTGCGGACGATCATGTAGACGCCAGCCGTCACCATGGTGGCCGCGTGAATCAAGGCGCTCACAGGCGTGGGCCCTTCCATGGCATCCGGCAACCAGGTATACAGAGGGATCTGCGCGGATTTTCCCACCGCGCCGATGAGAAGGCAGAGGGCAATCGCCGTTGCCATTTCAGGAGACAACTCGCCGACTCGCGGGAAAACCTGGGTGTAATCCAAAGATCGAAAATTGACGAAGACAAGAAAAATTGCGAGCAGAAACCCCGCGTCGCCGATCCGGTTCACGACGAAGGCTTTCGTCGCCGCCTTGGCGGCCGACACACGATCGTAGTAATACCCGATGAGTAGGTAGCTGCAGAGCCCGACACCTTCCCACCCGATGAAGAGCACCAGATAGTTGTTGCCCATCACCAGCAACAACATCGAGACCATGAAGAGATTCATGTACGTGAAGAACCGGGTAAACCCCGATTCTCCATGCATATATCCAACCGAATAGACATGAATAAGAAATCCCACTCCCGTGACGACCAACAGCATGATGCACGTGAGGGGATCGACGAGAAAGGCAAGATTGATGGTGAGATCACCGCCGAAGATCCACCTATAGAGGATCACTTCGCGGGCGGTTCCGGTTCTAAGAATGTCGGTGAAGACCGCGAGGGTGGACAGGAACGAGAGGAGCACGGACCCCCATGCCAACCGGTGGGCAAAATCGTGAGAGTACCGGTGTCCAAGGAGGCCGTTGATGAGAACGGCCATCAACGGGAACAGCGGGATGAGCTTGATGATCAGATCAATGGAATCGGACACGTTACCACTTCAAGAGATTCATCTCGTCGACATTGGTGGAAATCTTGCCGCGAAAGACGACGATAATGATGGCTAGACCGATGGCGGCTTCGCCCGCCGCAATGGCGATAATGAACAATGCGACGATCTGTCCTGCTATGGAGTCCAAGTGATAGGAGAATGCGACCAGATTGATGTTCGCTGCATTGAGCATGATTTCGACGGCCATCAAGACGATGATGAAATTTCTGCGAATTAATACGCCGAGTAAGCCCGTTGCAAATAGGACTGCGCTCAAAGCCACATAGGCGGAGAGAGGAATCATGTCTCCCGCTTGCCTTCCAGCGTCTTGGGCGTTTTAGCCAGCACGATGGCGCCCACTATCGCGCCCGTCAGGAAGACCCCGATGATTTCGAAAGGAAGAAGGTATTCGCTGAACATCTTGATCCCGACGGCGTACGTATCCCCCTGCTGAAGGATTGCGGTTGCCGGGACATCCCCTTTCACCCCGCTCAAAGGAGAGCGGACCATCAACACGAGGAGGTAGACGGTGCCGATCACGGCCGGTGCAAGCAGGTATGGGGTTTTGGCATGAAAGTACCGTTCATCGGTTTTGAGGTTCAACAGCATCAGGACGAACAGGTACAGCACGAGGATGGCACCCACATACACGATGACCTGAACGGCCCACAAGAACTCGGCATTCAGCATGATGAACAGCCCGGAGACATGCAGCAGTAAAGCCAGCAGCGCGAGCGCGCAGTGGACAGGATGCTTCATCGACACGGTCAGGACGCCGGCGACAATACTTACCAATGCGAAATAACTAAAGAACACCAAGGCCATAACGGTCCGGTTCAACTCAGATGTTTGGGCGGTGTCTGCGTAGGCTTGAGAACCGATTGCGGGAAATAATAGCGGTACTCCCGGCTCTCTTGCGAATTTTTCTCTTGGTTATGGGCGTACAAATACCGTTTGGCATCTTCCAGATGGCGCTCGCCGATCTCGTAGAGTCTGGATTTATCGAATAGAAGCGTCCGCTTGTCATGCGTTGAATACTCATACATCTTGGTCATAGCCAGCGCATTCACGGGACAAGCTTCCACGCAGTATCCACAGAAGACACATTTCGTGATGTCGATATAGAATTCGGAGGCAAAGCGCTGAAGCGGGCGGCTTTTGTCCTCTTCGCTGATCACTTTGATGCAATGAGACGGGCAGGCGGCTTCGCAGAGATCGCAGCCTACACATCGCTCTTGACCGTCCTCATATCGCAACAGTCCCAATGCACCTCTGTGGGCGTCGGGGATCGTCCGTTGTTCGCGAGGATACTGAAAGGTGATCGGGCGATGAAACATGTGCTTGAAGGTGACCTTCATCGCGTCCCAAATCTCGAAAAACAACGCGGCCTGCAATACCTTCTTGGCGAGAGCGACGACGCTCATGAAATCTCCACATCCTTGAGCTCAGGCGAAAAGACGCACGAGCTTACCCTCATGATCCGACCTTTTCAATACTTACGCGTGTTGACTGGAAGTAC
>Ga0075418_10007273_pt1 | contig 12484 bp, 15 predicted proteins | sample SoiMetdeltSBSDD2_FD_81776 | JGI IMG/M metagenome (GOLD analysis project Ga0075418, IMG submission 81776) | Bulk soil microbial communities from a Populus tree surrounding site in Tennessee, USA - Soil MetaG P. deltoides SBSDD2 | ecosystem: Environmental > Terrestrial > Soil > Tree plantation...
CAGCGCGCGAGCGAGGTGGAGCACCTCGAGGACCTGACCCGCGAGTCGAGCGCGCTCGAAATGAGGATCGCGCGGCTCGAAAGCCGCTGACGTCCCGGCTCTAAGGGTTGCTCCTTTACTTCGCGGGCGAGCCGGTCACCCACAGATAGACCGGGTGCTCGCGAGCGCCGCTCGGCACGCTGAGCTCCTTCTGCGGCTTCCAGTCTCCCATGCTGTGCCAGTGCGAGACGATGCGCGTGCCGGGCTTCAGCGCCTCCAGGCGCGGGCGCAGCTTGAGGTTGAAATTCGGCGAAAGAAACAGCATCACCACCGTGGCGTCGCCGAGATCCACGCCGAACAGGTCCTCGGTGCGGAACTGGATGCGCTCGGCCACGCCCGCGCCGCGCGCGTGCTCCTGCGCGTCGGCGATGCGCAGCGGGTCGATGTCGACGCACACCGCGCGCGCGCCGAGCCTGGCCGCCGCGATCACGATGCGCCCGTCGCCGCAGCCCAGGTCGTAGACCACGTCGCCGGGCTTCACCGCCGCGAGCTGGGTCATTGCCTCCACCACCGCGTCCGGCGAGGGCTCGTAGCGCACGAGCGGCGCGCCAGGCTGCGCCTGGGCGAGGCCCCAATAGAGTGCGAGCAGCATGAGAGGTGGAAATAGCCTTGGCATCACTGCAGAATCGCGGCTCGGGGAGAACGGCATGATCCTAGACCACATCGGGCTCGCGGTGCGCGACTTCAACAAGAGCGCAACCTTCTTCCGGCGCGCGCTCGCGCCGCTCGGCATCCAGACCGTGCTGGAGGGCGAAGGCTGGGCGATGCTCGGCAAGGAGGGCCGGCCCGAATTCTGGATCGGCGTCCACGGCATCCCGCCCGGGCCGATCCACATCGCCTTCGCCGCCGAGAACCGCGAGCAGGTGCGCGAATTCCACCGCGCCGCGCTCGCGGCGGGCGGCCGCGACAACGGCGCTCCCGGCGTCCGCGCCAGGTACCATCCGGATTACTACGGCGCGTTCGTGTTCGATCCGGACGGGCACAACATCGAGGCGGTGTGCCACAAGCCGGGATGAAGACGATTCTCGCACCGCATCTCCTCCTTTTGGGCTTGGCCCTTTCGCAGGTCTGCGCGGCGCAGGACCGCCCGACCATCATCGGGGCCGCGGTCCGGTCGCGGCCGGCGTACGACGGCTCGAGCTCGCAGGTCACCGACCTCATTCCGCAGCTGCGCTACTACGGCAAGCTCTGGTTCGCGCGCACCACCCAGGGAATCCTCGAAGGCGGCATCCGCAACGAGCTCGCGCCGGAGTTCTGGGCCGGCGCGCAGATCGCCTACGAGGCCGGCCGCAAAAGGAGCGAAGCGCCCTTCCTCGAGACGGTTGGCGCGCCCGACATCAAGACCAGCGCCTCGGTCGGCCTGCACCTCGAGTGGGACCGCCAGTTCGGCCAGATGCCGGTCAGCTTCCTCATCCGCGCGCGCCAGAACTTCGACACCGATCTCGGCGGGCAGGCCGACCTGCGCGTGAACTTCGGCGTATTCCAGCGCTGGGGCCTCGAGGGAGCGGTCTTCACACAGGCGACGTGGGGAACCGGGAACACGATGCAATCGCGCTACGGCGCGCCCAATTCCGGGCTCATTTTCGCGAGCGTCGGCCTCCTCGCCGGCTACGACGTGACGCGCCATTGGCTGATCGTCGGCAGCTTCGAGTTGCGCAAGCTCTACGACGCGGCCGCGGACAGCGCCGTCACGGAGCGCCCCACGAATCACTACGCCAGCGCGGGACTCGCCTACCGCTTTTAGTGGCAACGCCGAAAACGCTGTCGCAGTTCCCGCGAATCCCGCTATGCGAACCCGCGCCTCGCGGGCGCGGGCCTATAGTCCGGCGCTTCCGAGGAAGGAGAATCCATGACCACCCAGTTCCTGGAGCTCTATGGCGCAGGCCTCAAGAACACCGCCGACATGATGAGCGCCGCGTTCGACGGCGCACGCCAGCTCCAGCAGCAGCAGCTCGATCTTTTCGCCATGCAGACGCGGCTTGCCAGCGCACAGTTCGAGCGGGCGGTCGATTTCTGGAGCAGCCTGTGGGCTAACCAGGCCGGCCCTCGGGAGAGCTGACCCCTCACTGCATCGCCCGCTTGTCCTAGCGGACGATGCGGTTTCGCAGGATTCCGATGTTCTCGACCTCGAGCTCGACCACGTCGCCGGGCTCGAGGAACCTCATCTGCTCGAGGCCGCAGCCGTTGCCGACCGTGCCGGAGCCGAGGAACTCGCCCGGGTGCAGCGTTTCCGAGCGCGACACGTGCGCGATGCAGTCCTCGAACTTCCAGTGCATGTCGCGCGAATTTCCGCGGCCCCACTCCTCGCCGTTCACACGCACCTTCATGTCGAGGTTGTAGGGGTCGACGAGTTCATCGGCCGTCACCAGGCACGGCCCCATGACGTTCGAGCGGTCGAAGTCCTTGCCCTTGCCCGGCCCGAGCTGCCCCATCATCTCGAGCGTCTGCTCGTCGCGCGCGGAGAAATCGTTGAAGATGGTGTAGCCGAAGATGTGCTCGCGGGCGCGCTCCTTCGGGATGTCCTTGCCGGGTCTTCCGATGTAGCAGCCGAACTCGAGCTCGAAGTCCATGCGCTCGCTGTAGCCGGGCCAGGGGACGTCCGCGCCCGTGCCGCAGACGTTGAAGCGGTTGGGATGGTAGAAGATCGGCCGCTCGTACCAGATCTTCGGAATCCGCGCCTCAGTCCCGCGCAGCCTGGCGACCGCCGCGAAGGCCTGCTGCAGGTGCTTTTCGAAGCACAGGAAGTCGCGCATCTGCGGCGGCTGCGGGATCGGCGCGAGCAGCGTCACGTCGGCGAGCGGAAACAGCGCCTCGCGCGGCGGGCGCCTGAGCGTCTCGGCGGCGCGGTCCAGGGCGTTCTGCCCGCCTTCGACGATGGCGAGGACGCTCGGCGCGGGAAGCTGGACCACGGTGCGCCCGCCCTCGACGAGCGCACCCGGGCCGGCGGGGCGATTCCCAACCTGAAACGTGACGAGTCGCATGGGGATTTTGATAATACACTTGGCCCTTCCAGGAGGAACCCATGCGCCAGTTCACCGAAGACACCCTCACCGACGCCGTCGTGGCCCGGCTCAAGAAGGCCGACGACCCGCGCTTTCGCCAGATCATGACTAGCGCGGTGCAGCACCTGCACGCCTTCGCGCGCGAGGTCCAGCTCACCGAGGAGGAATGGTTCGAGGGCATCAAGTTCCTCACCTCGGTCGGCCAGAAATGCGACGACAAGCGCCAGGAATTCATCCTGCTCTCCGACATCCTCGGCCTCTCGATGATGATCGTCGCGCTCAACCACAAGACCATCCCCGGGGCGACCGAGGCCACGGTGCTCGGGCCGTTCTTCGCCCACGGCGCGAAGGAGTACGAATACGGCGCCGACCTGCGGGAAGGCGCTTCGCTCAAGGGCGAGGACGTGTACGTCTCCGGCCGCGTGCTGTCGCTCGACGGCAAGCCGGTCCCGAACGCGCTGCTCGACATCTGGCAGGCGAAGGCCGACGGCATCTACGACGTGCAGACCGAAGGCGAGTTCGAGCTGCGCGGCCGCGTGAAGGCGAACGCGAAGGGCGAATACGCCTTCAAGAGCTACAAGCCGAAGTTCTACAGCGTGCCGATCGACGGGCCCGTGGGCGACCTCATCCGGGCCACCGGCAACCACCACATGCGCCCGGCGCACATGCACGCCATCGTCTCGGCGAGCGGCTACCAGCCGGTGATCACGCACGTCTTCGTCGAGGGCGATCCGTACCTCGACGGCGACGCGGTGTTCGCGGTGAAGGATTCGCTGATCGGCAAGTACCGCAAGGTGGACGATCCCGCCGAGGCCAAGCGCCTTGGCATGCCGAACCCGTTCCTCAGGCTCGACTGGGATTTCCGCCTCGCCGCCGACGCCGGCGTCAAGGCGCGCAAGGTGATCGCGCCGAGCGACGCCATCGCATGATCTGGCGCGTCCGGCGCGTCCTCACCGGGCACGACGCCGACGGCAGGTCCACCTCCATCGCCGACGGCGAGGCGCCGAACGTGAAGGAGATGGCGTCGATGCCCGGGCTCGCGCTCACCGACCTCTGGGAAACCGCCGCCGCCCCGGCAAGCAACGCCGGCGAGAAGGACGCGGCAGCAAGGCCCGTGCGCCTCGAGCCGCCGAAGAACGGCACCATCCTGAGGATCGTCGAATTCCCGCCCGACTCGGCCTGGCGCGGCGGCGCCGACGGAGCGGCCGCCTTCAAGTCGATCGGCGCCGGCCACGCGCAGGACCGCGGCTCGAGCGACCCGATGATGCACAAGACGAGCACAGTCGATTACATCATCGTCCTCAAGGGCGAGATCTACGCCGTCATGGAGACCGGCGAGAAACTCCTGCGCGCCGGCGACATCCTGGTCCAGCGCGGCACCAACCACTCCTGGAGCGTGCGCGGCAACGAGCCCTGCATCGTCGCCGCGGTGCTGGTGAGCGCGAAACCCGTCGGTGGACCCAAGAAAAAGCCGGCGAAGAAGCGCGCGAAGAAGGCCGGGAGGAAGAGAAAGTGAGCTCCCGGACCGTCGGCGTCATCGGCCTGGGCATCATGGGCTCGGCGATGTCCATGAATCTCGTCAAGGCCGGCTTCACAGTGCAGGGCTATGACGTCCTCCCCGTCCGGCGCGACGACCTGAAAAAAGCCGGCGGTTCTCCGGTCTCCGGCGTGACCGCGATCGAAGCGCCGGTGGTGATTACTTCGCTCCCGAGCGCCGAGGCCTTGCATGCGGTCGCCGGCGAAATGACCGCGAAGTGCGTCGTCGTCGAGACCAGCACGCTTCCGATCGATGAAAAGCTCCGGGCCAGGGATACCCTGAGCAAGAAAGGCATCACCCTACTCGACTGCCCGCTCTCCGGCACCGGCGCGCAGGCGCGCACCAAGGACCTCACCGTCTACGGCAGCGGCGACCAGGCGGCGTTCGAGAACACCAAGCCCGTCCTCGAAGGCTTCTCCAGGGCGCGCTACTACCTCGGCGAGTTCGGCAACGGCAGCAAGATGAAGTACGTCGCCAACCTGCTCGTCGCGATCCACAACGTCGCCGCCGCCGAGGCGTTCGTGCTCGGCATGAAAGCCGGCCTCGACCCCGAGACCATTTACAAGGTCGCCGGCGACGGCGCCGGCGGCTCGCGCATGTTCCAGGTGCGCGGCCCGCAGATGGTGGCCGGCCGCTACGACGACGCGACCATGAAGGTCGAGGTGTGGCAGAAGGACATGAAGATCATCGGCGAGTACGCCACGAAGCTCGGCGTCCCCACGCCGCTCTTCAGCGCCTCGGCGCCGGTCTATACCGCCGCGATGGCACAGGGCTTCGACAAGCAGGACACCGCCGCCGTTTGCGCCGTGCTCGAGGCCATGGCTGGCCTTAAAAGATAGGGACCCCCAGGGCGGGGACCACGCTGGGGGCGCTGTTCGACCGGCTGGAGAGCTGATCCGCGCCTTCGCCGTGTGCTCTGAACCTTCAGAAATTGATTCCGGCTTGTCCAAGGCGTAACTTGCTGTAACGGGTCGGCAGCCGCCGCCGCTGAAAAGAGGCGTTAGGCAGCGCACAAGTAAGAATCGATCGTTAGCGGAGCGCAAACATGGGTTCGTTGAGATATTGCCTCAACTTTGTTGTGGCCATTGTCGCGTTGTTTCTCACCACAGCCTCGCATTCCGGCGAAGGATTCCTTGTGCAAGTCCCAGCGGTATTCGACTCGGGAGCGCCGGTCGTGGATGTCGTAAGACGTGAGTGCGGAATTGAGTCGATGGTTGGGAATCACGTATTCAAGGAAGTCAGCGCGCGTTTTCCCAAGTCGCTACAAATCCAGAAACCCGGGACGGGCGATAGCGAGAAATACCTGACACTGACCATACTGTCAGTACAGGGCGTGGGCGGTGGCAGTTGGAGCGGTTCCAAATCCATCACCATTCGCGCAGATTTGCTGCAAGACGGCAAGCCCATCGCCACAAAGGTTCTGAACCGTGGATCACGCGGTGGAGCGTTCGGCGGGATGAGCGGCACGTGTCCGATCATGGAGCGCATTGCAAGCGCTCTCGGTCGGGACACGGCAAACTGGGTTCAAACGCTAGCGTCGAGTGCACCGGACGCATCTCCGACAAGTGAAACGCAACCGACTTCACCGGCGAGCGAGCAATCCGAGAAGCCAGATCAACGCTGAGTCGGGCGGCGCGCGGCTGAGCGGCGCCTAGCCGACGATCATCCCGGTCAGCACGTAGGCCTGGAGCGTCACCAGCAGTCCGACCAGGCAGGCGAGCGCGATCGAGTGCCAGAAGACGAAGCGCAGGATCGAGCCTTCGTGCCCGAACCAGTTGGTCGCGGTCGAGGCGACGACGATCGACTGCGCGTCGATCATCTTGCCCATCACGCCGCCCGAGGAGTTCGCCGCGGCCATCAGGACGGGCGAGAGGCCGAGCTGCTCGGAAGTGATCTTCTGCAGCCCGCCGAAGAGCACGTTCGACGCGGTGTCGGAGCCGGTGAGCGCGACACCCAGCCAGCCGAGCAGCGTGCCGAAGAAGGGATAGAGGATGCCGGCGTGGGCGAACGCGAGGCCGAGGGTCGCGTCGAGCCCGGAGAAGCGCGTGAGCGTGCCGATCCCTAGCATCGCCGCGATCGTGAGCAGCGAGTAGCGCACCACCCAGATGGTGCGGCCGTAGGAGCGGATCAGCCCGAGGGGCGAGTAGCCCATGAAGATCCCCGAGATGATCGCGGCGATCAGCATGCCGGTGCCGGTGAACGAGAGGTAGGTGAACGCGAAGACGGCGGCCTCGGGCGTGGGCTTGGCGACGACGGGCGGGACCTTGTCGATCATGTTGTGCAGGCCCGGAACCGGATAGTTCCAGGTGAAGATCGGGTTGACCGCGGCCTTGAACCAGCCGGTGCCCCAGACGAGCAGGATCGCGCAGACGATGATCCACGGCGTGAGGGCCTTCCAGACCTCGGCACGAGTGGGCTTGCTGTTCGAGACGGCAGGCACCGGCGCCGTGCCGGCAGAGTCGTCGTGCGTGCGCAGCTTGGGCGAAGTCCAGATGGTCTTCGGCCGCCAGATCTTCAGGAAGCCGATCAGGCAGGCCATCGAGATGAGCGACGCGCCGATGTCGACGATCCAGGGATTGACGAAATTCGAGATCAGGAACTGCGGCACGGCGAAAGAGACTCCGGTGACGAGGATTGCAGGCCAGATTTCCTTCATCCCCTTCCAGCCCGCGAACACCCAGATCAGCCAGAACGGCACGATCAGCGAGAAGAACGGGAGCTGCCGGCCGACCATGGCGCCGAGGACGTACGGGTCGAGCCCGGTCACCGACGCAAGCCCGGCGATCGGGGTGCCGAGCGCGCCGTAAGCGACCGGCGCCGTGTTCGCGATCAAGGAAAGCCCCGAAGCCGCGAGCGGCGAGAAGCCGAGGCCGATGAGGATCGCTCCGGTCACCGCGACCGGCGTGCCGAACCCGGAAGCGCCCTCGAAGAAGGCGCCGAAGGAGAACGCGATCAGGAGGAGCTGCAGGCGCCGGTCGGCGGTCACGCCGCCGATCGTCTGCTGCAGCGTCTGGAAGATGCCTTTCTCTACCGTCAGCCGGTACAGGAAGATGACGTTGAGCACGATCCAGCCGATGGGAAAGAGTCCGGTCGCGATCCCGAGCACCGAGGCGCGGATCGCCATGCCGGTGGGCATGGTGAAGGCCTCGACGGCGATGACGATCGCCACGATGAGCGCGATCACCGCCGCGACGTGCGCCTTGACCTTGCCCGAGGCGATCAGCGCGAGCAGCGTGACCACCGGAATCGCGGCAACGAGAGTCGAGAGCGCTTCGTTCGAGAACGGGTTATAGACCTGGTTCCACATCAGGGCCTCCTCCTCGCGGCGAGTGCGCGCAGCATAGAGAATTCGCCCCGACTTTTCCTTACAGAATGCTGACTCTGGTCGACGGCTAACTCATGAGCCGGATCTGCCTGGTCGACAACGAACGGAGGTCGTGGATACCATGATTCCAAGGAGGGAATCATGAGGTTCCAACGCTCGATATTCCTTGCATCTCTCGTCGCTGTTCTTCCCGCGTGCACCTCGACGGCGCCGTCGGCGCCAGCGGCAGGTGCCGAGCCGACCAAGGCGCAGATCACCGTCCTCTACGACGCTTTCGGCAAAGCCCCGGCGATGCAGAAGGATTGGGGATACGCGGCCCTGGTCGAGTACGGCGGCAAGCGGATCCTGTTCGACACCGGCAACAATCCGGACACGCTGGCCCAGAATGCCAAGGCGAAGGGCATTGATCTGGCCAAGCTCGATTTCGTCGTCATGTCGCACCGGCACGGCGATCACATGGGCGGCCTGGCGTATCTCCTGAGCGTCAACCCGAAGGTGAAGATTTACGCGCCCAAGGAAGGCTTCGGCGTCTATGGCGGCGACCTGCCGGGCACGTTCTATCGCAAGGACGCGTCGCTGCCGCCGGAGCAGCGCTACTACGACGGCGCGCCGCCCGATACGATGCGCTTCGGCGCTGCGTGGCCAGATGCCAACTTCCAGCTCGTCGACCGGAACACCGAGATCGCACCCGGCATCCACCTCATCTCGCTGGTCTCGGACAAGCCGGGCACGCTGGAACTACGCGAGCTGTCGCTCGCCATCGATACACCCGACGGGCTGGTGATCGTGGTGGGCTGCTCCCACCCCGGCGTCGACAGGATCGTCGAGGCCGCCTCGAAGATCAACCCGCGTATCCATCTCATCGCCGGCGGTCTGCATCTGGTGGTCGCCAAGGACGACGAGATCGACAAGATCGCCACGACCCTGCGCGACACCTACAAGGTCGGCTACGTCGCGCCGGGGCACTGCACCGGCGAGCCGACTTTCGTCGCGCTGAGAAAAGCCTTCGGCGATCGCTATCTGTACGCCGGCCTCGGCACCACGCTTGCGCTGGGCGCCAAGCCGCACGCGGTGGCCGAACGCGGTTCGCCCGCGATGAACGGAATGGACGAGGCTGACCTGGACAGCTATCGGATGCTCCTCGCCACTAGCCAAGACGAGGAGCGTTCGTTACTTTCTGAAGCTGCGCGCTAGGCGCTCTTGCGGTGCTCCTTGCGCTCGTTCGCGACCTGCGAAGCGAGCCGCGTGGTGTCCTCGGCGGCACGCGCCGCGAAAGAATAGCCCTCGCGCATCTTCTCGTTCGCCTGCCCCATGGTCGACTGGAACTGGTCGATCATGGACTTCTGCGCGTCGGCTGCGGCGCGCCACCAGTTGGCCCAGAACTCGCCCACGCGCTCAAGCTGCGCGCCCGCCATGCGGGAGTTGAACGCCACCATGTCGTCCAGCCCTTTCACCTCGCCGGCCTGCGCAGTCGAGCGCGTGCTCTCGTCGAGCGCTTTGCGGATCAACTGAAGCTGCTGCTGCTGGAACCGCTCGGTCTGCTCGAGCGAAAGCTTCATCATGTCGGCGGCGGAGCGAATGCCCGCGCGATACAGGTCAACTAGTTGAGCTTGCATGGAAATCTCTCTATGTTGAAATTGGGACGGATGAGCGTTCCAGTGTAACGGGCGGATCCGTGCGCAGATATCGCCGCAATGCAGCAGCGTGCTATGGTCGCTTGCTTGACAGGCGTTGTACAACGTCGCCGCGCGGCAACGCGCATCGTTTACAGGATCGCCCCGCACGGCGTAAGGTAAACGTCGGATGGAGGAGGAGCCGATGCGATTCCTGAGGAGCGCGCTCGCATGTGGATTGCTGTCGCTCGCGAGCTCGATAGCGGCGCAAACCTTTCCCGCGAAGCCGGTCACGCTGATCGTGCCGTTTGCCGCCGGCGGGCCGACGGACACCCTGGCGCGGATTTTCGCCGAGCCGCTGAAGCAATCGCTCGGCCAGACGATCCTGGTGGAGAACGTGACCGGCGCGGGCGGGACCATCGGCCTCGGCCGCGCCGCGCGCGCCGCGCCGGATGGGTACACCGTGATCCTCGGCAACTGGACGAGCCACGTGGGCACGCCGGCGCTCTATCCGATCCAGCAGGACGTGCTGAAAGACTTCGAGCCCGTGGCGCGGCTGCCGATCTCGCGCTTGTGGCTCACCGGGAAGACCGGCCTGCCCGCCAATGACGCCGCCGAGCTGGTGGCATGGCTGAAAGCGAATCCGCACAAGGCCTCGTTCGGCACGGTCGGTGCAGGCAGCGCGGTGCATATCTGCGGCATCTACCTGCAGAACTCCACCGGCACGCAGTTCCAATTCGTCCCTTACCGCGGCGCCGCGCCTGCCTACCAGGACCAGATCGCGGGGAACATCGACCTCACCTGCATGGACGCGTCGGCCGGCCTCGGATACCACCGCTCCGGACGCATCAAGGCCTATGCGGTGGCGGGGAACGGACGCTGGTCGCCGGCGCCTGAGGTGCCGACGCTGAGCGAGGCCGGTGTCGCCGGCCTGGATCTGACCTTCTGGAACGGCCTGTGGGCGCCTAAGGGCACGCCGAAGGAGGCCGTCGCGAAGCTCAATCAGGCGGTGGCCGACGCATTCGCCGACGCCAGGATGCAGCAGCGAATCGGCGACCTCGGCATGGAAATCCCGCCGCGGGACCAGCAGACGCCGGAGGCGCTCGGCGCCTATCATCGGGCCGAGACCGAAAAGTGGTGGCCGATCATCAAGGCCGCCGGAATCAAGCTGGAGTGACCGCGTTTTCAAGGAAAAGACGAGCCCATGGACGACTGGAAAACCATCCGCAGCTGGCCGCGCGAGGAGATGCTGAAGCGCGTGGCGCGCTTTCGCACGCTGAAAGGCTCCGACGGCGGGCTGCCCGACAGCAAGCTGCCCGAATGCCGCCGCACACTGTACGCCGTGATCGGCTTTCAGCCGCCGATGTCGGACAGCGCCGCGGTCACTTCTCCGGTGGGCGATCGAGCCTCGGCGATGCCGGCGATCTCGATCGCGGAGGGCTTCAACCTCGGCTACTGCAAGGCCAAGCCCGGCAAGGGCCCGCTCATGCACAACCACGACACCAACGAGACCTTCATCGCGCTGACCGGAAAGTGGCGCTGCGAATGGAACGAAGGCGACGCCATGGAGCACGTCGACCTCGATCCCTACGACGTCATCTCGTTCCCCACCGGCGTGGCGCGGCGCTTCATGAACGTGACCTACGGCGAGCCGGACCGCGAGCACCTGCTCATGTTCATCATCGGCGGCAACCAGCCGCAGGCCGAGTTCACGCCCGACGCGATGCGCCGCTGCGAAGCGTTCGCCACAGAACCGCAAGCACGAAGAACGTCGCCGCGAGCAGCGTCGCGCCGGCGAGCCCCCGCCACAAAGGCTCGGGGTGGTCCTGCGCGTAGCGCGCGGCCGCGTAGGCGAGCGCGTCGAGCGGGAAGGTGAACGCCCACCAGGAAACCGCGAATCCCCAGCGCGCGAAGCCGCGCGCGTAGGCGAGCAGCGCCGCGCCGAGCACGAGCCCGAAGAAATAGAGGTTTTCGAGGAAGACCGCGCCCTGGTAGAGAGCGACGCCGTTCGCGTACACGAGCGACGGCGGCACGAGCAGGATGAACCAGCTCGGACGCAGCGCCTCCGGGAGCGGCGGCCCGAAGGCCGCGCGGTAAAGAAGGAGCGCCATCAAAATGGGCGCCACCGTAGCCGAGACGCCGAAGGTGAAGCGCGCCGCCTCGGCCAGGCCGAGCGCGATGGCCGGGCCCGGCAGGACGATGCCGCCGACCATGACGATGAGCCAGCCGGCGTTCAGCTGGGCGAGCTCGATGCCGCCGGAGAGCCATCGATAGAGGGTGAAGAGCTGGAAGGCGAGCAGCAGCGCGAAGCTCGCCCACCACAGCACATTCCCCGCGACCGGCAGGTAAGGCGCGATACCGCCGGCGACCAGCGACATCCCGACCGGCCACGCGCCGCAGAAGCCGAGTGTCACCGGGCTCCAGAACTCGGCTTTGACGGCGTCCGGGAAGCGAAACAGCTTCACCAGGTAGAGAGGGGTCGCGATCAAGAACAAAAGCGTGCCCAGGGCAACCCACAGCTCGGTGAAATACGCGGGCGCGCGCAGCAGCCCCGGCAGCACGGTCGCGGTCGCGCGCGCGCTCAGGCCCAGGCCCACCAGCCCCATCACCGCGCCGAAGAGACCGATCGGAAGGTTGCGGACGCTCAAGCGGTGGTGCCGAGGTAGTAGTTCCGGACGAGCTCGTTGCCCTCGAGCTCGGCCACGCTCTTGCCCTCGAACACGATCTCGCCGTGCACGATGATGTAGCCGCGGTCGGCGATGCGGATCGCCTGGTGGAAATTCTGCTCGGCCATCAGCACGGTGAGGCCGTATTGCGCCTTCAGCTCGCGGATCTTGGTGATGGTGTGCGACACCAGGATCGGGGCGAGGCCCACCGAGGGCTCGTCCACCAGCAGAAGCTTCGGCGCCGACATCAGGGCGCGCGCGATGGCGAGCATCTGCTGCTGCCCGCCGGACATCGAGCCGGC
>Ga0075418_10007276_pt1 | contig 12482 bp, 11 predicted proteins | sample SoiMetdeltSBSDD2_FD_81776 | JGI IMG/M metagenome (GOLD analysis project Ga0075418, IMG submission 81776) | Bulk soil microbial communities from a Populus tree surrounding site in Tennessee, USA - Soil MetaG P. deltoides SBSDD2 | ecosystem: Environmental > Terrestrial > Soil > Tree plantation...
ACCGTAATCGGGATCTATTCGATGGTGATGGGGATAACGCAGATCGCCGCGAGCTATATCGGCGGGATGTTATGGGATAACGTTGACTCTCGAGCAACATTCTATTTTGGGGCGGTGTTGTCGTTGACTGCGGCCGTGCTGCTCGGATTTCTGATTCCGGACAAGCATAAAGCGCGGGCCGTGGCCTAACGGTTATTATGAGCTCGAAAACTCAGCTTCGATGGGCTGCCTGCAGGTTGCTCTCACGGCGCGTCTTTAAGATAATCCAACTGCCTAATCTGGAAAGAATTCAAGCCTTGGATCATTCAAAAGGGAGATTACTATGCTCAGCACTATGCAAGATCGTCCATTGACGATCACCGACATATTCAATCACGGGCGTCGCGTCCACTCTGACAGCGAAGTAGTGACATTCATGGGAGATAGCTCCCGGCGCGCGAGTTACGCGGCGGTTGGCGATCGGGCCGAGCTGCTGGCAGCGGCGCTCAAGCGCTTCGGGATAAAGGAAGGCGATCGAGTCGGGACCTTCGCCTGGAATACTCAGGAACATCTGGAGGCTTACTTCGCGATTCCGTGCATGGGCGCCGTGCTTCATACGCTCAACTTGCGGCTGTTTCCGGAGCAACTTAGCTACATTATCAACCACGCCGAAGACCGGGTGATTATCGTGGATGATTCGCTGGTCCCTTTGCTCGCCCGCGTCACTAAAGATTTGAAAACCGTCGAACGGTTTATCGTGATTGGCGATGGAGATGCATCGGCGCTTGGCGACGTGCTTCGATATGAAGAGCTCCTCGCAGCTGAGTCAGCCGGATTTGCATGGCCCGAGCTCGACGAGCGCGCGGCGGCGGCTATGTGCTACACCAGCGGTACGACCGGCAATCCGAAGGGTGTAGTCTACTCGCATCGCTCCACCTTTCTGCATTCACTCGCACAATGCGCGGGATCAGTTTTCGCGTTAACCGAACACGATCGAATTCTGCCCATCGTTCCGATGTTTCACGCCAACGCCTGGGGATTGCCTTACGGCGGATGGATGGCGGGATCGGACTTCATAATGCCTAACCGCTTTCTTCAAGCGGAGCCGCTCTGCCGTTTGATGATGGCTGAGAAGCCGACTTTCTCCGGCGCAGTACCGACAATCTGGAACGACGTAATGCGGTACGCGGAGAACAACAACGTAGATCTCTCATCGCTCAGAATGGTCATCTGTGGGGGCTCGGCGGTGCCGCGAAGCTTGATGGAAAGATTCGAGCAGCGGTTCGGCGTAAAGATCATTCAGGCCTGGGGAATGACCGAGACCAGCCCGCTTGCCGCGGTGGCGTACCCACCCAAGGGCTGCCCGGAGGAAGAGTTGATGGATTGGCGTTCGAAGACCGGGCGAATCAAACCGGGAGTTGAGATTCGGTTGACCGATGGTGATACGGTCCTGCCGTGGAACGGTGAAGCCGTCGGCGAAATAGAGGTTAGAGGCCCGTGGATAACCGCCTCTTACTACGGCGACGACACACCCGAAAAATTTCACGACGGCTGGCTGCGAACCGGCGACGTCGGCACGCTCGACGAGAAGGGGTTTATTCAGATCACCGATCGGGCCAAGGACGTGATCAAATCGGGAGGTGAATGGATATCGACGGTTGAGCTGGAGACCACCTTGATGGCTCATCCCGATGTGATCGAAGCGGCGGTGATCGGTGTCCCCGATGAAAAGTGGGACGAGCGGCCGTTGGCTTGTGTCGTGGTCAAAGAGGGCGCGGGTCGGAACGTGGATCAACTCCGCGCGTTTTTGGCCGAACGAGTGGCGAAATGGTGGGTGCCAGAGCGGTGGTCGTTTATTGATGAAGTTCCAAAAACCAGCGTGGGCAAGTTTGACAAGAAAGTGTTGCGCGCGCGAAGAGAGCAAAATGAGCTCGAGATTATCGAAGCGGGCTCGAAGGCCGCAGGGTAAAGCGTCGCTATGTTAGTGATTCGTTTTTGGGAGGTATGCTAGGCTCTGGCGGAAGGATATGCAGAGAGAACTTAAAATCAGAGTCGATGAACGCGTTTACGAGGCATTAAAGTCAATCGGTGGACCAGACGCCATTGGTCAATTCATAGAGTCTTTGATCCTACCGCGGTTCGCCCACCTAGAGCTCGACTCCGACTACGAGCGACTGAGCGAGGACAAGATTCGCGAAGCAGAGGCGCTTGAATGGGCCGAGGCAGCAATCGGAGATGCTAGCAAGTAATCAAGATTCAGTTGCCAACCACTCCTTTAGCCGGCTCTATGCTACTTCCTTAGAATTGAGGTGAAAACATGCGACTTTTTAGTAATGCATTTCTCCTTATAGGATTCGCGGCAACAATTCTGTTGCTTTTTTTAGCCGCCGAAGGAGATGCTCAGGTTAAGCGCGCCGCGGGGCAGCGGCCCGTGCACACATACTCAATCGTCGCCCGCGACGCCGCGACTGGCGAGCTTGGCGTTGCGGTCCAGTCCCACTGGTTTTCGGTAGGCTCAATTGTCTCGTGGGCTGAAGCCGGCATCGGCGCCGTCGCGACTCAGTCGTTCGTCGATCCAAGCTACGGCAAGCTCGGGCTCGACTTGATGCGCGCAGGAAGGACCGCGCCCGATGCGCTCAAGGCTCTGCTGGCCGGAGACGATGGCAGAGACGTTCGCCAGGTCGCAATGATTGATGCCCAAGGCCGTGTTGCGGCTCACACCGGCTCGAAGAATATCCCTGCTGCCGGGCACATCGTCGGAATAGACTACTCGGTGCAGGCAAACCTGATGCTTAATGACAAGGTCTGGCCGGCGATGTCCCGCGCGTTTGAAGCCGCGAAAGGGGATTTGGCCGAGCGAATGTTGGCCGCACTGGACGCCGCTCAGGAAGCCGGCGGCGACATCCGAGGCAAACAATCGGCGGCATTGATCGTCGTGAGCGGCAAACCAACGGGCAAGCCCTGGGCGGATCGAGTCTTCGATCTGAGGGTCGATGATAGCGCTGATCCCCTCAAAGAACTGCGTAGATTGGTCACATTGCAGCGCGCTTATAACCATATGAACGCCGGGGATCTTGCGGTCGAGCACAAAGACAACGAACGCGCGTTAGCCGAGTACGGCGCGGCCGCAAAGCTGGTGCCCGACAACGCGGAGATGATTTACTGGCACGCTGTCGCTTTGGTCAACATGCGTCGCGTAGACGAGTCGCTGGCGCTGTTTCGCAAGGTGTTCGCGATGGATAAGAACTGGGTGACGCTGACGCCGCGACTGGCAAAAGTCGGTTTGATTCCCGACGACCCGAAAGTGATACAGCGAATCGTCAATGTTGGAAGCGGCAAGTAGCTCGTGAGATACTGTGCAAACTTTAGTTTGTCGGAATCTAATCGAGTCAAGGGGACCTTATGTCGAAGATCTGGGATGAACGCGAGAAGTCACTCGAGAACGAATACTTCAGACGCAGGGAGCAGGAGCTCATCGAAAAACTTCGGGGGAAACGCGCTGAAGAGGCAAAGAAACGAGCGGCAGATGATTCATTTCCAAAGTGCCCGAAATGTGACGGCACGCTCGGGGCAATCGCCTTTGAAAACGTGGAGATCGACCGCTGCGCTAATTGCCACGGTGTTTGGCTTGACGCAGGGGAGCTCGAGTTGTTGACCGGACACCAAGAGAGCGGGTCGTTGTTACATAAGTTTTGGAAGAGCTTCGGGCGTTGATAGCTCCACGAAATCCGAATCTCAACTGGAGACGTATTAGACCATTGAGACTCGGAGGAAACGATGGAGATCACAAGGGATACTGACCCCGAACAGAATACGCTACGAATCCTGGCTGTGGCCTATCACGCGGTGATGCTCGCAGCATTCGTGATTGGATTGTACGGCCTTTTCTCGTTGTTCTCGCTCGCCAGCTCAGAGTTACAGCAGTCTGTTCACATTGTGGGATCGCTCCGATAACAGTTTCGGAAATCCCAACGTTGAACCGCTTCAATCTCGGTGCTAGACTCCGGCTATGAGCACCTCAAGAGGCCCCGGTCACGCTGAGCCCAGGAGCATCGCGTGGACCATCTCGCGCAGACTCGGGATGGTAATCGTGTTGGCGCTCGCGTTTTCGTTGAGCGCTATTGTCACGATCTACACGCTGTTCCGAAGCGGCAACACTGAGGTTCCTGATCTGGTCGGCAGACCCGAAGCCGAAGCTCAAAAGCTGGCCGAACAAGCGGGATTGAGAGTGAAGATCCAGCGCCGAAGCGATTCGACGATCACCCCAAATCTGGTTATCGAAACCCGCCCGGGCCCGAACTCATCCGTAAAAAAAGACTCCGTCTTGACCATAGTGGTTAGCAGCGGGCCGATTCAAACCAAGAGTCAAGTTTTAATGCCTGGGCGAGCATCGCCTGGCCGTCGACATCAATTGAGATCTTTGATCGTGGATGCCGGTAAAGGCTTTGTCGACTCTGTCAGGAGAGTAACGCAATGATCCAGATTGCGCCGTCAATCCTCTCGGCAGACTTCTCGCGGCTTGGCGAAGAAATCAAGGCAGCCGAACGCGGCGGTGCCGGCCTTATTCACGTGGACGTGATGGACGGCCATTTTGTCCCAAACATCACGATCGGCCCTCTGGTGGTAAAAGCCGCGCGGCGCGCGACCGACCTTCCGCTCGATTGCCATTTGATGATCACCGATCCGGATCTTTACATCGACGACTTCGCCCGTGCCGGAGCTTCGATGATTTCTGTGCACGTGGAGGCGGTAGTGCATCTTCACCGCACCCTGACGGCAATCCGCGATCTTGGATGCCGGCCCGGCGTGGTTCTGAACCCGGCAACGCCGCTTGGATCCATTGACGAGGCGCTGCCATTCGTCGACTACGTGCTGATTATGTCGGTAAATCCTGGGTTTGGTGGCCAGTCCTTCATAGACACCTCGCTTGACAAGATAAGTCGGCTGCGGAGTATGATTAATTCTCGCGGCTTGAACGTTCATATTGAGGTGGACGGGGGAATCGGGTTGAATAACGTTGCGACAGTGGTCCGCCACGGAGCCGAATGGATAGTCGCAGGCTCCGCAGTTTTCGGTAAAGGGGACCCGGAAGCCGCAACTCAAGAGCTTCGTTTAAAGGCATTAGAGCCGCTAACAGTTTAAACCCGTGCTCGCTGCTGTAGAATAAGACACCCAGCCAACAAGTTAAACAAAGGAGAAAGGCCGTTAGCTGCCGGGGCGGCGGTCACCCAAGTAGTATGAGAGTAGCAAAGATTCTTGTCGCAGTCTTAGCGATTGCGATTCCGTTTGCGGCGTGCGGCGGCAAGGCAAAAAGTAAACTGACGCTGGAAGAGGCCAAGGGACCTGGTCGCGATTTGGAACTATATCGTCAGGGAGCGGATGCCATCCGCAAAGGTAACTTTGATGAAGGCCGGATACTGTTGAACACTATGATCAACACGTACTCCGAAAGCCCGATGATAAAGATGTCCAAGCTGTCGATCGCCGATTCATACTACCTGCAGGGCGGCTCAAAAGGGCTGGCCCAGGCTGAGGTTGAGTATCGCGATTGGATTCAGTTCTTCCCCGACGACCCGCTTGCCGATGAAACGATGTTAAAAATAGCAGAGGTTCATCTAAAGCAGGTAATGGCGGCCGATCGCGACACCACTCACGCCAGGTTAGCCGAGCGCCAGTTGAAGGAATTGCTCCGCCGATATCCAAACACCGACTCGAAGGAACAGGTCGAGGGTTTGATGAGTCAGGTACAGGAAATACTGGCGATGCACGAGCTAAAAGTCGCGCGTTTTTACTTCGACATTCGCGAATCAGCGCAAGCCGCACAAATGCGCACCGAGGAGATACTGAACAAGTATCCAAATTTTTCAAGATTTGATGAAGCGCTTTATCTCCACGCGCGGGCGATGGAGATCCAGGAAGACACCGAGACCGCCAGTAGGGATCTCGCGCGCATCGTTGCCAGCCATCCCCATTCCGAATTTGCCGAGCGGGCAAAAGAAACACTGAAGAAGTGGGGCAAGCCTGTGCCTGATTCTGATCCCGCTAAAGTTGCCGAAGCTCCTGCCGATGGTAAAGGGCTTCCGTCGCGTCTTCTTGGCTTCGTGCTCGGCCCACGCATCGACACATCCAACAGAGGGGTGATCATCGATCGCGACCTGAAGACTGACGAGATCGTAGCGAAGGCGCAGGAGGCGGCAGGAGTCAAAGCAGGCGGCCCGGTGACTCCAGGAGCAACGACAACCACAAACTCTCCCGATGCTCGTCCGCGCCGCGCCGCAACGCAGGCAGGACAGGATGTTGAAGTAAAACCGGGGGCGCCGGCCGATCAGAAGACTCAAAGTCCTTCGAGCAAAGACAAGAAAAGCAAAGACGATAAAGACAAGGACAAGAAGAAACCCGAAGGCGGCTCGAAGGTACTGCGGAATCCGTAGCAATCAGGTGTTGGGTGCGCGGGCGTCAGAGATGGCGCCCGGCATCTAAGCCTAGCACCAGATGGAGCGAACCTTCCCAGAGCATCAATCCCTTCCAGAACCGAATCCCAAAGCATTATCGATCATGATCGTCGCCGGCGAGGCGAGCGGCGACAGGCATGGCGCCGCTCTGGCTCGTGCGCTCAAGCGGCTCAATCCCGAGATCAAATACGACTTGTTTGGATCCGGCGGCGAGGAAATGCGCGCCGCGGAGGTGGAAACCCTCGTCGACGCGCGTGAGGTGGGGATCATCGGCGTACCTGAAATCGCGCGAGCAATCGGCAAGCTTTATCGCGCCTATCGAACGCTGCTTGACGCCGCCCGAACCAGACGGCCGTCGGCAATCGTGCTAATTGATTGGCCGGACTTCAACATGAGGCTTGCGAGAAAGCTTCATCGCGACGGGTTCAAAGTAATCTATTACATCAGCCCGCAAGTATGGGCCTGGCGGAAGTATCGAATTCGCGCGTTGCGCCGCGACGTCGATCGAATGTTGGTGATCTTGCCGTTTGAAGAGGAGTTCTACCGGCGCGCGGGGCTCGACGTCCAGTATGTCGGTCACCCTTTGGCGGAAGCTGTTCGAATTACTTCATCCCGCGAAGACTTCTGCCGGCGTCACGGATTGGACCCAGCGCGCCCCATTGTCTCGCTGCTGCCCGGAAGCAGGCATAAAGAGATTCACTATCATTTACCGGCGATGCTGGACGCCGCAGTTCGATTGCGGACCAATCGATTGGGGATTGCGGATTGCGGATTGCGGATTGAAAACCGACCGGCAGAATCCGCAGATCCACAATCCGCAATCCGCAATCCGCAATCAGCTGCTCCGCAATCGATTGTTCCGCAATTCGTGGTTCCTCTTGCCTCCACGGTCCGCCGCGCTGACGTTATGGCTGCAATCCAGCAAGCGCAACTCGCGGCTACCGAGCGAGGTGAATCCGACGGCCTGAGCATCACCGTCGTGGAGGGCGACACCTACAACGCGTTGGGACATTCCGAGATTGCTGTGGTCGCCAGTGGAACAGCGACGGTCGAGGCTGCGCTTGCTGGCACGCCAATGGTGATCATCTATCGCGGCTCAGAGTTGAACTGGCGTTTGATCCGTCCACTCATTCATCTTGATACGTTTGGGATGGTGAATTTGATCGCGGGCCGCCGCATCGTGCCCGAGCTCATCCAGCACGGAGTTACCGGAGCGTCTATTGCTCGTGAGGTGGAAGCGATCCTCTCGGATACGTCTCGACTCGACCGGATGCGCAGTGACCTTGAACAAGTACGCGAGAAGCTCGAAGCTGGTGGAGATTCGGGAGCCGAAAGAGCGGCGCGCGCGGTTATACAAGCGATCAATGACTAGATACCACCGGCTTCAAGCCGGGCTGTCTGCGTTCGTGACTAGCGTGCTCGTAGGTTGAGGGTGAAGCCCTATCTTTTTGCGCAATTTCAAGCTTGGCAATCCAACGCTCCGGGCTATAATCAAGTCCGGAATGGGGTTCGGTTTGTCCTTAGCGGGTAGGCCCGCCACAAACCACGCAGACTTCTTGGCCAGCACACGTGATAGAACAATCGCAAAATCCTGATAACTCCCGTTTAACCGAACGCGGGCGCCGCCGGCTCACCAAGGTAATCATCCTTTCGATAGTCCTTCTCCTGCTGATGCTCTCGCTAATCGCTCAGGGCGGGTTTAATCTCACCCCATTTGTAACTCCCGACACCGCCGCCGAGACGCTGCTCCTGTACGCGCTCTCGACTCTTAACTTCCTGGCTTTCGTAACTCTGTTGTTCGTATTGTTGAGGAACGTCCTAAAGCTGGTGCGCGAACGACGTTCCGCTCGGCTTGGCTCAAAGTTCAAATCGCGACTGGTAAGTTACGCCATCGGCTTATCGCTTCTGCCGGTTCTGTTGCTGTTCTTCTTTGCATTCGGGCTGTTAAATCGCAGCATCGACCGATGGTTCGGGGAGCCTGCGCGCCAAATCGTCGACGATGCTCGGGCTATCGAAGAAAGCTATTTCAAAAAAGAGGAATCGGATCTTGTGGGCAGCGCCCGCGCACTTGCCAGGAGTTTTCCTTCGAGTGAGCCGGCTGGTTACGACAGTCCTGAACTAAGATCCAGGCTCGATCAGGAAATGTCGGATCACGATCTGGCTCTGGTAAGGATCTCGTTCCCAGGCGGAGTCAAGACCATACAGCGAGGCGAAACCCAAATCGCGCCACACATCGAAGACACCTTGCAAGCCGCCGAACAGCAGGTTCGAGGCGGGGGTGAGTTCTTTAGCGGGAGCGACACGGGCGATCGACCGAGTGCGATTTTTGTGATCGCCGCAGTCCGGCTCTCAAACGCCCCGAGCGACCGCCGCGTGCTCATAGTCGCGCGCGAGTTCCCGCCGGAATTGACTCAGCGGGCCGCAACTATCAGCGAACAGCACGAGAACTTTCACAGCATGCTCGGTAAGATCAAACGCATAAAAGCGATCTACATTTTGCTGCTCGCCGCGGTGACGCTGCTTCTGATCTTCTCTGCAAGCTGGCTTGCTCTTTATGTTGCGCGCGGTATCACGATCCCGATTCAAGCGCTTGCCGAAGCAACCGATCGAGTTGCCAAAGGCGATTTTGGCCGTCCGGTCGAGGTTGTCGCCGAAGATGAACTCGCTGTCCTGGTGAAGTCATTCAACCAGATGGCTGCGATGCTCGCCGAAAACCGCGAGCGTCTCGAACACGCGGCCGATGATCTCAGCCGTATCAATCTGGCTTTGGATGACCGCCGGCGGTACATTGAGACGGTGTTGGAGTCCTTGTCGACAGGTGTGATCTCGACTGATGAGAACGCAGGGATCGCTACGATCAATCGCTCGGCTTTATGGATGCTTGGCCTCAAAGATAAACCCGAGGACCGGACGCCAGTTGATCGAATCGTCGAAGGACCTCAAGGCGAGGAACTCGCGGCTCTCTGTCGCCGGGCTCGGCGAAGCGAAATCGCTCAAAGCGAAATAGAATTCAAGCGCCCCGACGGCAGTTCACTCTCGACGGCGACTACGGCGATTGCGCTGCGAAGCTCCGAGGGTGTAGTCGAAGGTTTGGTGATCGTGATTGAAGATTTGACCGATCTGATTCAAGCGGAACGCGCGGCAGCCTGGGGCGAGGTTGCTCGACGAATGGCTCACGAGATCAAGAACCCGCTCACGCCAATTCAACTTTCAGCTGAACGCATATTGCGAAACTATGAACGCAGTGCCGGCGGAACACCCGAGCCGCGATTTGATGAAGTCGTCCGTGAGGGCACTACGACTATCGTGCGCGAGGTTGCAGCGCTTCAACGCATGGTCGAGGAGTTCTCGCGGTTCGCGCGGCTCCCGGAAGCCCGTCCGATAGCGGCGTCATTAAACGACGTCGTGCGCGACGCGGTGAGCCTCTATGCCGAGCGTCTTGACGGCATTCGCATGAACTGTCGTCTGTCGGATGAGCTTCCAACCCTGTGGTTGGACACCGAACAAATAAAGCGGGTGTTGGTGAACCTGATCGATAACGCGGTGGAAGCGCTGGGTACTGATGGCAAGGATCGTGGAAACGGATCGAGCCCTCCGCATGAAGCCCAGGAACGATCGATTACGCTCGAATCCTCTTATCTCAAGGCTACCGATTCGGTGCGACTAATTGTCGCCGACACCGGTCACGGCATCAGCCGCCGCGATCGCGACAAGCTCTTCCTTCCAAAATTTTCCACGCGAACCCGGGGTACCGGGTTGGGTCTGGCGATCGTTAGCCACATCATCGCCGACCATAAAGGCCGGGTGTGGGTTGAAGACAATCAACCTTGCGGAGCCCGCTTTATCATCGAGCTACCCGCGGGCCGCGGCGAGTGAGTTACAGTTCGCCGTCCAGAACGATGTTATCTCGCAGACGAGTGGCTCCTATGTAAACCGCCAGCGACACCAGCGATGACGCGTCACCCGGAACCAACTCGAGGGCTTTTAGTCGTTCGGTATCGGTGATCGCCACGTAATCGATGCGCGCCAGCGGTTCTGCTTCGATAATCGAGCGCATCGATCCGATCAAGCGCTCCGCTTCCCGCGCGCCTCCGTTGTAAAGAGATTGACACCGCTCCAGAGCGCGCCGCAGCACGATCGCCGCCTTCCGTTCCTCGGTTGAGAGTCTGGCATTGGCGGACGACAGCGCGAGCCCGTCCTCCTCCCTGACAATTGGACAAACCACGATCTCGACATCCATCGCCAGCTCGGAGACCATTCGCTTTACGATAATCGCCTGTTGGGCGTCCTTGCGACCTAGGAACGCGAAGTGAGGATAGACAATGTTGAGCAGCTTGTTAACCACTGTGGTGGCATCGCGAAAGTGGCCCGGCAGGCTTGCGCCCTCGAGTCTTTCGCTCAGCCCTTCGACGGTCACGAAGGTTGAAAAGCCCTGCGCGATTACTTCCTCAGCCGCGGGCGCAAAGATGAAATCAGCTCCGCGACTAAAGGCCAGCTCCCCATCCCGCGCAATGTCCAAATCGGGTTCATCAGCGCCGAGGTCCGGAATGATCGATACAATGACCGAGTCGCACAGTTCGCGAGCGCGGGTCATCAGCGAGAGGTGTCCCTCGTGAAACCTGCCGGCGGTAGGAACAAGTCCGATGCGCTTTCCCTCGGCTCGCAGCTCGCGCCGAGTGGACACCATTCGAGGAATTCGATTTATTATCTCCATCGCGTCCGTTCGTAGTGAGGCCCGACCCTCAAGCCGGGTTGATTATATTGGAATCGATTTTGATTGCAATCTGGGAAGGGCCGAACGCAGGTTCTTCCAGTATCCGAATTTCAGTATTTCAAGTCTGACCCCGAGCTAACTCGCTTATTCAAACGGACGGAAAATATTAAATGGCGCGGAGGCGGTACCGTTCGGGTTGCGTACTACAAGCGTGGCGGTCGTACCTTGAGCTATTTTCTTTCCGCCCTTCTTGCAACGGAGAAAGCCGGCAGGATCGGCATCGTCGTTCACGGTCGCTACCTCACTGCCGTTAATATCAACGACCGCACCCATTGCGAAGTTATTGCCAAGCACAAAGAGTTTCTTCCCCTTTATGTTGGCGCCGGTAATTGTCGGCAGCGGCGCCGTGCCGTCGCCGGTTATGGTAAACGTACCGCTAAGCACCTGCACCGCGTCGCCTGATTTCTTGCCGACCACTATCCGAAGTTTCGCGCGGGTCGTAGGCGTGTTTGGAACGGTCCAATCGTGGCTTGTCGTTGCCGGATTGGTAGTGGAGAGAATCAGATTGGTTATTGGAAATGTAGCTCCGTCATCGGTTGAATAGCGCAGCTCGACGTTATCGATGTTTGACGGACCGGTCACCGCCCAATTAATCATCTGATGAGACCCGGCGGCCAGCACTACGCCAGTCAAGTTCGATTGGAGAGCAACGGTTACTACGCTGGTCGGCGAGTCGGCGCTAACGCGATCTGTGTAAATATAATCACCGCCCCCACCTACGCCGTCCGGCGTCCCGTCATTATTTGAAGCATTCCCAGCCATCCAAAAACTGACTGTACCTATGTCAGTACTTGGGGCAGTCCATCGGATTTGCCATGTTCGGCTTCCCTGCACAGGCGCAAGCGTGCCCAACTGCGTATGTTCGATATACTGCCTTCCGCCCGCTCCGGTGTCCGGATTAAGCCAGCTCGCTGAATCAACCGGTTCCAACGTGCCAGCTCTAGTTCCGTTCGCATCCAGAGCTGTGAGTTGGAAACCGAAGCGTACGCGTCCCGCCTGCTGCACAGTGACCGCAAGCGTGTACTGCTGACCCGGCGTGTAGACAGCCGGTAGGTTGGCAAGCCGAATGCTGCCCGGCCCAACGTTTGGAAACTCTGAGGGTTTGTCGTGGCAAGCCGTACAGACGCCAAGATCACCTGGCGCATTTGTGTAGCCCGGGTCGGGGCCGGTGACCTTAGCGTAAGCAACCGCGGTCACAAAAAGGACCAGCACCAAGGTTTGAATCTTTTGCTTGTAGTGTGCCATTAACATCTCGACGCGTTCGACACGCTGGTCAC
>Ga0075418_10007278_pt1 | contig 12481 bp, 2 predicted proteins | sample SoiMetdeltSBSDD2_FD_81776 | JGI IMG/M metagenome (GOLD analysis project Ga0075418, IMG submission 81776) | Bulk soil microbial communities from a Populus tree surrounding site in Tennessee, USA - Soil MetaG P. deltoides SBSDD2 | ecosystem: Environmental > Terrestrial > Soil > Tree plantation...
GGCCAGGCGCAGAGTCGCAAACCGCTGCGGGCTTCGGCTGATCATCCGGTGACGCAACTCTGGTACGCCCGGCAGGGAATCATCACGCCGGAGATGGAGTTCATTGCGATTCGCGAAAACATGGGGCGCGAAGCGGCGCTTGAGCATGTCGAGAACAAGGCTGGCGATCGTCGCGTGCTGAATCAGCAGCACCCGGGGCAGCCGTGGGGCGCGGCGATTCCAAAACACATCACTGTCGAATTTGTACGCGAGGAAGTGGCGCGGGGGCGCGCGATCATTCCCGCGAACGTCAATCATCCGGAGTTGGAACCGATGATCATCGGTCGCAACTTCCTGGTGAAGATCAACGCGAACATCGGCAACTCGGCGGTCGCTTCGACGATTGAGGAGGAAGTGGAAAAGATGCGCTGGGCCACTCTCTGGGGTGCGGACACGGTGATGGATCTCTCGACGGGCAAGAACATTCATGAGACGCGCGAATGGATTTTGCGCAACTCGCCGGTGCCGATCGGCACGGTGCCGATTTACCAGGCGCTGGAAAAGGTCGGAGGCAAAGCGGAAGAACTCACGTGGGAGATTTATCGCGATACGCTGATCGAGCAGTGCGAACAGGGTGTGGATTATTTCACGATTCACGCCGGAGTGTTGTTGCGCTACATCCCGCTGACGGCGCGGCGCGCCACCGGCATCGTGAGCCGCGGCGGCAGCATCATGGCCAAATGGTGCCTGGCGCATCACAAGGAAAGTTTCCTTTACACGTGCTGGGATGAGATCTGCGAAATCATGGCCGCGTACGACGTGAGCTTCTCGATTGGCGACGGGCTGCGGCCAGGGTCGATCGCAGATGCGAACGATGAAGCACAATTCGCAGAATTGAAAACGCAGGGCGAATTGACGAAGCGCGCGTGGGAACACGGCGTCCAAGTGATGAACGAAGGACCAGGGCACGTTCCGATGCACATGATCCACGAGAATATGCAGAAGCAGTTGGAATGGTGCCACGAGGCGCCGTTCTACACGCTCGGACCACTCACGACGGACATCGCTCCGGGCTACGACCACATTACGAGCGCGATTGGCGCGGCAATGATCGGTTGGTACGGCACGGCGATGCTCTGTTACGTGACGCCAAAGGAGCATCTTGGCTTGCCGAACAAGAAAGATGTGAAGGACGGCGTCATCGCTTACAAGATTGCCGCACACGCGGCGGACCTGGCCAAGGGCCACCCGGGCGCGCAGTACCGGGACAATGCGTTGAGCAAAGCGCGCTTCGAATTCCGCTGGCAGGACCAATTCAACCTGAGCCTGGATCCGCAGACCGCGCGCGAGTTCCACGATGAGACCTTGCCGCAGGAAGCGGCCAAGACCGCGCACTTCTGCAGCATGTGCGGTCCGCATTTCTGCTCGATGAAGATCACCGAAGACGTGCGGAAGTTTGCGGCCGAGCAAGGCATTTCGGAGAATGATGCTGTTGAGAAAGGGATGGTCGAAAAATCCCGGGAGTTCATCGAGGCTGGCGCAGAGGTTTACACGAAGGGTTAAAAGGGCTGCACGTAAAATCGCACGGCGCGGCGCATGGATTCGAAGGCCAGTTCTTCCGGCTTGATCGTGGACGGGTCGCGAATCTCCAGCCCTTCCACTTCGGATAGCGCGCGCGCTTCGTCGAAGGAAGGCACTTCCGCGGTGAAGAAAAAGTCCACGGTCGGATACACAATGCCACGATAGACGTATTCGTTCGGCCACGACATCAGGAACTTAATGTCGCGCAATTCCAATCCAATCTCTTCGCGCACTTCGCGGCACAGGCCGGCCTCTGCCGTTTCCCCCAGATCGACGAATCCGCCCGGCATCCCGAGTTTGCCTTTGGCGGGATCTTTCGCGCGCCGCGTGAAGAGGACACGCCCTTCGTTGTCAGAAATCAGCGCCGCGGTCGCGACGGCGGAGTTGCGGTAGAAATGGAAATCGCACGCGCTGCACTCGATCAGCTTCGGCTCCGGTGAAGACAACGTTCTGCGGCCACATTGCGGGCAGAATTGGAAAGGCGAATTCACGCACTTAATGGAAACGCGAAGCACTGAAATGCAAAGAGGAAAGTGCTGTAGTTGATTTATTGGGCAGAATTCCCCATAGGCAAGAAAGTTGCCGCAAGGCAGGGTCACAGTGCTTTGCGCAAAAGTGCTCAGTAACGAGCGAATACGGTAGTCAAGATGGACGAGCAGAACGACCGGAGCCGTACCGGAGACTGCTCGTCCGATTTTTTTGTGCTCAGGGCCGAAACTTTTCCGGGGCTGGGGATGCGGCGACGAATTTCAGAGCTTCGTCGACTAAAATTTCCCCGGTCATCTCGCCGAGGCTGGTGCGCGAGACGTAATCGTATCGTTTGAAACTGCCCCAGTCGACCTTGGTGAGGATGTAGCCGAACGCGTCGTTGGTGAGGCCAAAGAGCAAATTGTGTTCGCCGCGCATCTTGCGCTTGAGGTAATAGCCAATGTTCGGGAGCGCTTCGCCGGGAATGGTAATGATCTGCGCATTGCCGATGTTGATGAGGTTCAATTGCGTGGTTGCGCGGGTGACGTCGTTCGTTGGATAGCCGAGCGGCGAATTCTTCATTACCTCGCGCAACGCCGCGGAATCAACGGGAAAGGAAATCGTTTTGGCGGCGCAAAAGAGTTTAGGCTGCTCTTGCAAGGCCGCCGGTCCAACGATGCGCAATGCTTCATCAGCGAGCAACGCGCCGATACGCACGCATTCGCTCCACGTGCGCGCATCCTTGCCGTCGGGCGTGCGGTTGTCGGCCGTGATCATTCCGCCCTGCGCGCCGTTCATGAAGATGGCCACACCGCCGCCTTTGCTCTCGATGCGCGCGGAAAGCGGGCCGATCAAATCGGGACTGAGGATTCCCACTTTGGTGCCAAGGACTTCGGGGTGGATCGCGTAATTCACAAGCGTCGCGAATGGACGTTCATCCGCTCCAACGGCCTGGATGACGCTGCACCGCGGATCGTAGAGTTGGGGCGCATAATAATTATAGGCGATCTTTCCTTTGGCTTCCCCGGTGGCGATCTTCAGTCGCGCTGGCTGCAATTTCCCCGCGGCTTCGTTGATGGCCTCGGCCATGCGGTCACACACCATGTCGACGTATTTCAAATCGGTCGCGAAACCGCCCTTGCCGTCAGGGAATCCATAGCAATCCGGCGCGCTGTGGGTGTGGGTAGCGCCGATCAAAATATTCTCGGCGGGAATGCTCTTTACTTTTGCACGCACCCGGTTGCCCAACACGGACGGGAAACCCAGGAAATCCGAGCTGACGATGGCGACACGCGTCTGGTCGTCGGCAAAGACCAGGGCGCGAACGGTGAGGTCGCCCTCTTTTTTTGTGACGGGACTGGAGGGGCCAACTCCACCCGAGACTGGCAGTAACGGATCGGGCGTGACAATGCGCACGGCGATAGCGGCACGGAATTCGGCGTGGAGGAGAATGGGAAACAGGAAGAAAAGCAGGAATATCTTTTTCATAGGTGCGTCAGTGAGGAGCAATTCAACACAAAGGGCAACAATACGCAAACCGGTATAGCGCATGCAGTTATCACCCGAGACCAAACAACCTCGCTATTCTGCGCAAGAATTTAGTTGCAGGGAGCGGCCTGATTTGGTAGGAACAGTGTCGCTTTAGCCGCTCTCGTGCTCCATCCACGGTGTCGTGTACTCACGACTCACGTACCGAGGACTCGACTGCGTGCGAAGCCGCCCGATTACAACGAAGTTATGAATTCAGCTTCCGTGGTTTGTAACGCTCCGGTTCGCCGTAACCGCACCTCCACCCTCAGCCGCAAATTGCTCGCCATGACGTGCTTAGCGTCGGTGCTGGGCATGTTAGCGCCTGGCCTGCGCGCCGCCGATCTCTTTTGGGACAGCAACGGCAATGCTCTCGGCGCAGGTGCCACGCCAACAGGCATCTGGGACGTCGACCTGTTTTGGAATGACCTGGCCGATGGCACCGGCACGCCGGGGGCATGGGTTCCGGGGAGCACCGCCGTCTTCGCGGCAGGCACCGACGGAGTTGGCCCTTACACGGTGACACTAAACGGGCCACAAACGGCGGCATCGCTGCGGTTCGAAGAGGGGGCGGTCACGGTTTCGGGCATTGGGCCGACGACAAACCTGACGTTGAGCAGCTTCATTGATGCTGCTCTTGGCGTCAGCGGCACACTGGCTTTACCTGTAGCGGGAACGAGCGGATTGACGAAGAATGGTCCGGGTGTTTTGACCCTCTCCGGAGCTAATACGTACACGGGCGGTACTGTTTTGAACCAGGGTGTGCTCGGAATTACATCGGATGGAAATCTTGGCGCAATTCCCGGTGCGTTCACTGCGAACTCTTTGAGGCTCGCTGATCAGACTACGTTGCGATTCGGCGCTGGCGTAATCACGCTCAATGCAAACCGTGGTGTTACAATCGACCCTAACGCCAGCGTAGCCATCGACATGCCGACGAGCGGGGGGATTTATTTCATGCCTGTTATCATCGACGGGCCCGGAGCGACTGTTACGAAGACCGGAGGTGCTGAACTGGGCTTTTACGGCGTCTCGAATACGTTTGCCAAGATCGTAATCAGTGGGGGGAACCTTCGCATCGGACAATCGACGTCCCCGGGTTACGACCAGAGCTACGGCGCCATTCCGGCGACATTGTTGCCCGACGCCGTTACGATCCAGAACGGAGCGACGAACCACGTGGTTGGCAGCACTGCGATCATCCTCCATCCGAACCGCGGCATTACGCTTGGGCCGGGCGGCGGTGTTATCCGCAACGAGGTGTCGCCGGTATCGCTCACGGTCAACGGCCCGATCACCGGTCCCGGCGGACTTCGAAAGGAAGGCAGCCAGTCTCTAACCAACAACGGCAACAACACCTATCTGGGAAACACGATTATCAACGCGGGTGCTACGACGCTCAATGGTGCGAACAACACTCCGGGAACCCTGACTGTTAATGGGAACGTCACGGTGACCATAAACAACGTGGGCACTTTTGGCGGCGTCACTATTAATAATGGCCGGATCAATGCGAACACGAATAACGCGCTTGGCTCGGGAATAGTCAGTCTTTCCCCCACCGGTGCGGTCAGTGCATTCCTGGTGAATGCAACGGCGTTGGGCGCGGGTCCGCTCACAAACGTAGTCCTGGACAACGAGATCGCGATCAACACAGGACCAGGCACCGTCGATATTGCGGCGAATTCGGGTCGCGAATTGGTGCTCAACGGAAAAGTAACGGGCACCGGGAACTGGATTAAGAACAACAGCGGGAGCACCGGGGCGCTTGTCCTTGGTAACGCAAACAACGATTTTGCGGGAACGTTGACCTGTTCTGCCGGAACCATTGTTGTGGCGGCCAATAACGCGCTCGGCTCGTCCGCAGCAGGCACCACGATCAACAGCGGCGCCAGCCTGGCCTTCCGCGGCGGCATCAATTACACGGCGCCCGAGCAAATCACGGTGAGCGGTACCGGACGTTTGAACGGCGGAGCGATCAGCAACGACAGCGGCAAGAATATCTTTTCAGGCAGCATCATCATGGCCGCGGACAGCTCAATCGGCGTTTCGGTCGGCGAACTGATCATATCGGGATTGGTGTCTGAAGCCGGCGGAGCACGTGTGCTCACGAAGTCGGGGACAGGCCGTTTGACCCTCGAAAGTGGTAACAATTACTCGGGCGGCACCATCGTGAATGGCGGAATTCTGAATGTCACTCTGGTTGGTGGGAGCGCAACAGGTCCGGGGCCAGTCACCGTCAACAGCGGCGGAACACTGGCCGGGCCCGGCGGCATTGGCGGCGCAGTAACGGTGAATGGAACACTCGCGCCTGGCGCGAGTCCCGGCACGCTGTCCACGGCGTCGGAAACCTGGAATGGCGGCGCCAATTATGTCTGGGAAATCAACAACGCGACTGCAACTTTCCCGGGCTCCGATCCGGGCTGGGATCTGATCAGCATTACCGGTGGGCTCACCGTCAACGCCACACCGGCGAACAAGTTCACGATCAATGTCACTTCACTGGACTTGGCCAGCCAACCTGGTAACGCAATTAATTTCGACAATACCTCCACGTATGCGTGGACGATCCTTACGACTACAGATGGCATCACTGGATTCGATCCCGCTGCCTTCACCATCAACACATCCGCGTTTAGCAATCCGGTTGGGACGGGGGCATTTGCGTTGGCGCTGGCCAACGGCGGCAAAGATCTTGTGCTGCACTTTGCGGAACCGCCTGCGATCACGGCCAATCCCGTAAGCCAGGTCGCGACCCAGGGAAACCTGGTGACTCTCACGGTGTCGGCAACCGGCAGCCCGACTCTTCACTACTCGTGGCGAAAGAATGGCGCCGTTCTTCCCACCACCGATAATTCCACCTTTCAGCTACCTAACATTCAGCCATCCGATGCCGGTAACTATGACGTAATTGTCTTCAACGATGGGGGATCGGTCACCAGCACCGTTGCATCGGTAACGGTGCGCCACGCGCCGATCATCACGGCGCAGCCGCAGAACCAAACGGTTTGTCCGGGAGCGACGGCGGTGTTTAGTGTGACGGCCTCGGGCGACCCGGCGGTGGTTTATCAGTGGCGCCTGGGGACTACGGATCTGATCAACGAAACGAACGCGACGCTGACGGTTACGAATGCCCAAACTGCGAACGCGGGAAGTTACAGCGTGTTCATTACCAACGAGCTTGGGACGGCAACGAGCGATCCGGCGACGTTGACTCTGAACTCGCCAACGACGGCAACCCCGCTGGTCAATGTGACGAACGCGTGTCCCGGAACGCCGGTCGTGTTCTCGACCACGGCGGGTGGCACCGGGCCGTTCACGTACGCGTGGCGCAAGGATGGCACGTTGCTGGGTGAGACAACCAGCACGCTGACGATCGCGTCCGCGGGGACTGCCGATGCAGGGACCTATTGCGTAGCAGTCACTGGCACATGCGGAACTGTGACGAATTGCGCGACGCTCACGATTTCGCCTCCGATCTCGATCACTGGTCAACCGCAGAACTTTAATGGTGTGCAAGGAAACAGCGCGACCTTCAGCGTCACCGCTTCTCCGACGGTTCCGACGCCGACTTACCAGTGGCGCTACAACGGGGCGAACCTGGCGAATGGCGGTCAAATCTCCGGCGCTAACTCGGCCACGCTCACGATTTCCAGCCTGAACGTTACGAACGAAGGCACCTTCGATGTGATCGTAACGAGTTGCTCGCTTTCGGTCACCAGCCAAGTGGCGTCATTGAACGTGCGCCCGATCACGGCGGTGCATTTTGATTTTGAAACGGTCGGACAGCTTACGAATAACCTGCCGACTACGGGCAACGGCGGCCAGGATCCATTGTTCCCAATTGCTTTTGAGGTTGGCACCGGTGGCGTCGGCAACACGCGCGCGTTGGATTTAGTCACAGGCAACGGAACGGCGGCCGATGACGCATTCCCGGCGATGGCGTACGATTTCTCGGCGCAAGGGAAGATCCTGCGCGCTTCGGTGATGTTCAAACTCAAAGCCCCCACGGCAAACGACACGGTGATGATGGTTGGTTTTGCGAGCAAGGCGAGCCGGCTCGATAACGGCGATGAAAACGTTGCCTTTATGGGAGTGAAAGCGCGTTCCAGCGCGCAACCCGCCCTCACGTATATCGTGGAAGGCAGGCATAAAGTGTTCGCGGGCACGGGCATCACTACTCTGAACGGGACCGCGGCGCTCACGACTTTCACAGCAGGGAATTGGTACCGCATCAGTCTCAACATGACTAATGTGAAGGCGACAGCCGCCAACTCATTCGATTACGGAGCCGTTCTTCAGGACATGGGCGCGAACGGGACGACCCCTGGCGCAATCGTATCGGCGATCGGTTCGCGAGTCGTCAACGCAGACATGGTCAACGATAGCAGCGTGTTTGCTGACATTCGTTTCCGCGAGACGGCAGGCAATGACTTCATGGACAATCTGTCGATCAACACGCTCGACGGCCCGGTCGTCGTGCTGGCCCAACCGGAGGCCCAGACCGTGTTGCAAGGGCGTCCAGTCACGATCAACGCTTACATCGACGGCACGCCGCCGTTTGTTTACCAGTGGCTCAAAGACGGCGCTGCCATTCCGGGCGCGACCGATTGGCAGTATAAGATCGCGGCCGCTTCGGCAAGCGACGCCGGCAATTACGCGTTGCGTGTCACTGGCACCAACGGAGTGCCCGTGACCACGGACGCGGCTGCGCTTACTGTGACCCCGGATACGACCGGCCCGGTGCTGGTTTCCGTCGGGAGTTTGGATGGAGATACCGTCGGCGTTTGCTTTGATGAACCGCTGGATCCTGCCACCGCAACCGCGACGGCAAACTATACCATCGCCGGCGCCACCGTCGGTCGCGCGACCTTGCGGGCCGATCGCAAATCGGTGGTCTTATACGTAGCTCCCACCCTGTCCGGCGCATTTACAGTCGCAGTAAGCGGGGTTAAGGACGTTTACGGAAACACGATGACGAGCGCGAACGACAGCAGCACTGTCGCTTCCCACTTGACCTCCCTGGAAATTGGCGGGCCGTTGCCCAGCTTCACCACGGCAGACGGTGTGTTCACGTGCAACGACGGCGACTTCGATATTACCGCGGGTGGCGCCGACGTGTGGGGCAACTCGGATCAATTCCGTTTCACGTATCAGCCGAAGACAGGCGATTTCGACGTGAAAGTGATGATTGGAAATCAAACTATCCCCAACACCATTCTCAAAGCGGGATTACTCGCGCGCGAAAGTCTCGACCCCGCCAGCCGGACGCTTCACGCCATCGTGAATCCGCCATTCCCTGGCCTGGACCGCTACGAGACCGGGCAGCGCACAGCATATGCGGGGACCACCGCAAGCTGGGGGCAGGGTTTCAATAACGGCAATCGCTTTGCGACGGCTCCGAACTCCTGGGTCCGGCTCCAGCGCGTCAATAACACCTTTACCGCTTATGCCGGCAGCACTGGCAGCGATTGGGTTGTCATTGGCCGCACTACTCAGCCTTATCCCGAAACGATCCTCGTGGGCCTTGAAATGGTCTCGCACATTCAGGGTCGTGCAGGTTTCAGCGAGTTCCGGTCGTATGGCGATTTCGCCGGCTATCCTGCGGCCATCGTGAGCGTGACGAACCAACCCGCGAGCACGAACATCTCTGGAGGTCAGACCGCAACGTTTATCGTGGGTGCATCTGTTACTGGCGCACCCGCATCCGAACTGCAATACCAATGGCAGCGCAGCGATGGCGCGGGCGGATTCACCAATGTTCCGACAGCGAATGCCGCCAGCGCGACCTTCACCACGCCACCTCTGTTTGGTGGCGACAGTGGCGCGCAGTATCGCGCAGTTGTGCGCGTGCCCGGCGTCGCCGGTGTCACCAGCAACCCTGCTACCGTTACAGTCAACGACGTCGCAGGGCCGACGATTCTTTCTGCGATCGCTCCGGCCAATACCGTTGATCGCATTGTGCTCGTGTTCAGCGAGCCGGTGGCGGCCGCGGGCGCAACCACCGCAGGCAACTACGTCGTCACGAACGCCGCAGGCACGGCGTTCACGGTCGCAAACGCTGCCTTCTTCGGAGGGCCAAATACCATCGTGCTGACCACCGATTCGCTCCCCGCGGGTGATTACTTCGTCGTGGTAAACAATGTGCAGGACCTCGCTTCACCTGCGAACACGATCGCAGCCAACACCGTAGCGCGCTTCCAGCAACTCGCCGCTCCACAGCAGCCCGTGGTGGTGGAGGTTTATCAGGACGTTGGAAACGCAGCGCCAGTCTCCGCGCTCCAGACCGCCGCCATTTATGCCTCGGGCCAGCCAACCTATATGGTTTACAGCAATCTGTTCGGCTTCAACATGGCCATCAGTGGCAGCCTGCTGCCGGGCACATCGTTGGCCGCGCAGGACAACTACGGCGTGCGCGTTTACACCCATTTCATCCCGCCGACCACCGGCAATTACAAGTTCTGGATCCGCAGCGACGATGGCCTGCAGCTCTGGATGAACACCAATGGGCCCAGCGGCGTTCGTTCCGCCGTCGTCCCCACCTCAACGAATCATCCAGCCGCTGAAGTGGCCGGCAACGCCTTCGACGATACCACGGCCACCAAGTATCTGAACTTCGACGAAGTGAACGCCGGCGCCACCGTTACACCCGTGGGCGGTTCCTCGATCGTCACCGGCCTCCGTCTGGCCACGGCCAACGACGCGCCCGAACGCGACCCGGCAACGTTCACCCTGGAGGGGGCTAACAGTCCTGCGGGCCCATGGACGTTGATAGCATCAGGCAATACCGGCATGGGAGGCACCACGATGTCCAACCGCACCACGTTTGCCCCGAGCATTATCTTTACGAACACGTTGGGTGAGTTCACTAACACGACCGCCTACACCAGCTACCGGCTCCGATTCCCAACAGTCCGGGATTCCAACGCTGCGAACAGCATGCAGATCTCGGAAGTGCAATTGTTGAATGCCGCTGGCCAGGACGTAACGGATTCCGGTGTTGTCCTCATCGCCGAGAATACGGCCAATAACGCCAACTACACACTGGGTACGACGCCCGCTAATTCGCGCACGAACATCTTCCTGACCGCCGGACAGCGATACTACCTCGAAGCCTTGATGAAGGAAGGCGGCGGCGGAGATGGCTTCTCCGTAATGTACACCGACGCAAGCGCCGGAACAGCGCCGCCGAACAGTAGTTTCATTCCGGCCAGTTCCCTCGCTTACCCGGCTGGTTCCGCCCCCGCTACGCCAGTGGTCGCGGAACTGTATACCGGACCAATTCCCGGCGTAACCTTCGGTGGGAGCGATCTCCCCAGCCTCGGCACCGTAACGAACCATGTGAAGTGGGGGCTCGCGCCCGACGTGCTGGTGTACCAAAAGTACTTCGCGTTCCAGCCGAATCTCGCGAACACGCGGTTCGATAATTACGGGGGCCGGATTTACAGCTACTTCGTTGCGCCGAGCAACGGTCTGTACCGATTCTATCTGCGCAGCGATGATTCCGCGCAGCTCTACATGAACACCAATTCGGCCAACAGCACCAATCCAGCCGGAGCCGTGCTGCTCGGTCAACTCACCGCGTTCACCTCCGCCTACACGCTTATGGCTCAGAATGTGCCGCTGGTCGGCGGCCAGAGCTATTACATAGAAGCGCGCTGGAAAGAGGGCACTGGCGGTGACGGCGTTGCCATGGCTTACCGTGCGCAAAGTGATGCCGCCGTTCCACCGATTGGACCGATAGTGGATGTCGCGCCAGGGGACTCTTTTGCTGTGCCTGTTGGACAGATCGATGTTGGGCCTATCGCTCTCACGGGTGTGACGCCGTCCAGCGCCGCGCTATCCGAAGGTCAGACCGTCACGTTCGCGGCGACGGGCGTCAGTGGCGCGCAGCCGTACTCATTCACGTGGCTCAAGAACGGTGTGTTCGTGGGCAGCGGCCCTACTTACACCACGCTGCCGGCGGAACCGGGCGACAACAACGCGGTGTACACATTGGTTGTGAGCAACCTCTTCAGCAGCGCTCAGGCCTCCGCAACGATCACGGTCACCTCCGACACGACGCCGCCGACCGTGACGGCGGTGACCAGCCATTCGTTCCTGAAGAACGTGATCGTGACATTCTCCGAACCCGTCAACCCGGCCCAGGCGGGGAACATCGGGAATTATCAGATTCCCGGCCTCACCGTTTTGGGGGCGTTCGTTGATCCCTCATTGCGCCGCGTTTCGCTTTCGACAACACCGCAGACACCGGGCGCCGCCTATGTGGCGACCATCGGCAACATCCACGACGTTTCCGCTGCGGAGAACCCCATGGCCCCGGCATCCGTGCCGTTCAATGCATGGCAGGCCACCGGGTGCGAAGTGGGAGCGCTTCTCACCGAGCTGTTCACGAACATGACGGGCACCGCCATCGCCGACCTGTCCGGCAATGGTCGTTTCGCCAATAACATCGTCGACAGCCTGGGAACCCTTCGCTCGTTCCAGTGGACCTCCGTGCCGCCGTTCACCGGCAACGGCATGGAAAACTACGGGCTGCGCATCAGCGGTTATTTCATCCCGCCGAGCAACGGCGTATATCGCTTCTACATTCGCAGCGATGACGCTTCGCAGTTGTTCCTTAATACCAACTCCGCGAGCAGCACGAATCCGGAAGGCAAGGTCCTGATCGCGCGCGAAGATACTTGCTGCAAAGCCTATGGCGATACCAGCGCGGGCGGGCCTCGCGTGTCGGTTGGAATCCCACTGAATGCAGGCCAGGCTTACTACATCGAAGCCTTGCTCAAAGAAGGCGGTGGCGGCGACTTCTTCCAGATGGCCTTCCGCGAAGCCGGCGATGCGCTGGTCCTGCTGATGGCGCCGATGATGCCGCATCTTGCCGAGGCATGCTGGCGGGCGCTCGGTCACGACACGCTGGTCGCGAAGA